>Ga0209450_10000048_pt1 | contig 89061 bp, 79 predicted proteins | sample FrelakmetLWP11LW_FD_187149 | JGI IMG/M metagenome (GOLD analysis project Ga0209450, IMG submission 187149) | Freshwater lake sediment microbial communities from the University of Notre Dame, USA, for methane emissions studies - LWP11 LW (SPAdes)... | ecosystem: Environmental > Aquatic >... | reverse complement strand
GCATCGCCTTTAGCCCCAACCGTGTGCTGCTAGATGGCCAGCACCGGCTCTGGGCCGTCGTCATGTCCGGGGTCACGGTGCCGATACGCATCTTCGTCAACGAGCCGCCGGAGGCGATGGCGGTCATGCATCGTCGCGCACACTACGACTCGTCGCATTGGCATCGGCGATTCCAACACTGCAATGGATGACCAGCATCACTGCCGCCACCGCAGCAGCGCCAACCGCGACCAGCACCAGGGGCCACCGACGTGCCGGAAATCGCGTTGCTGGCGTCGCATAGTCGAGGGGCGCACCCATGGCGGTATAACGAGCTGACGTTGAGCGGCCGGGCCACAACCGGCTCGCGAGTTTGAATGTACCACTCCGGGCCGGTCCGCTCCAGCGGCTGGTTGCTGGCCGGCTGGGCCGCTATCACTTCAAGTCGATCTGGCGTCGCACGTTGGTGATCGACGGCGCGATCCGGTCGTATTGCAGTTCGCACTCGACGGTGACTGCGCTGCCAGCAAGCGTCTCCGGTGGCAGACCGCCGCGCACCAGTTGCCTCTCCTGCGGTCTGCTTTCTACTCTCTACTCTTCTTGGGGGCGGGCTTTCTCGATGTCGCACATCAGGTTAGCATCCCTGCTGGCCACACTCCGGTCCAGAATTCGTGTGCCACAGTTTGGAGAAACCATGAGTATCGTCCCCTGTGACGAATCGTACTCCGGGCAGATTCTTTCGATCTTGAATGAGGCCATCCTCAACTCCACGGCACTGTACGACTACAAGCCCCGGACGATGGAATCGATGGCGACATGGTTTGCGGCCAAGCGGCAGGGGAACTACCCCGTCATTGGCGCTGTGTCGGAGCATGGTGAATTGATGGGCTTCGCCAGCTATGGGGTGTTTCGGGCTTGGCCTGCCTACAAATACTCGGTGGAACACTCCGTCTATGTCGCGGCTTTGCACCGAGGCAAGGGCATCGGCAAGCGGCTGCTCCAGCAGCTCATCGAGGAGGCGCGGAAACAAGATTACCACGTTCTGATTGGCGCTATCGATGCCAAGAACTCCGTCAGCATTTCCTTACATCAGTCGTTGGGGTTTCAACACGCAGGCACCGTCCGACAGGTGGGGTTCAAGTTTGGTCAGTGGCTGGATCTCGACCTTTACCAGTTGGTTCTCAATACCCCGGCAACTCCGGTGGATGGATGAGCGGATCGGCAAGCGCCGGGCGGGTGACGAGTTTGCCGCCGTGCTCAAAGCCAAGTGAACGGGCGGCGTCCTGCTACTGGGCCGGGCGTGTTTCCGTCTTTCGCCGTTGCTTCCATTCCGCTGGATCGATCAGACGCTCCGGATTCTGCTGTTGCAGGCGCTGCTGCCGATGGGCCATTTCCTCGACGCTGCCATGGCATTCCTTCCACAACTGCTGGCGGATGCGGTGAATCTCGGCCACGATTGGGTCTTTGGTCATGGTCAATCCTCCAGAAGCGCATCGGGGGTAATTATACGACCCCATCGTCCTGACGCGAACCATGCACGGAAATCCACGCGCGGGCCGTAAACCAAGTACAATGCCCGCCTGCGGATGACCTGGCTGTCGGTGGTCTTGCTGCCCCTGGGTGGTCGTGGACCGGCCTCGCCATTGGCAAATCCATGGCGGTCGGCCGGGCCGTCACGGCCTCGATGTTGCTCCGAATTTGGTTGACCGGCCTGTTGCGCACCTCTAGGATTTGAAGATCGGCGCCCCCAGGGGCGGTCCCGTAGGGAGAGACGCGTGCGAACACTGGTGGCCATACCGGTTTACAACGAGGTCGGTTACGCCGCGCGCGTTCTGGACAAGGTGCGCCGCTTTCACGAGCAAATACTGGTCATTGACGACGGCAGTACCGATGGCACCGCGCAACTGCTGGCCCAGCGTAGAGATATCCAACTCCTGCGCCACGCCCGCAACCGCGGCTATGGGCGCAGCCTGATCGATGCCTTTGGCTATGCCCACACCCGGGGTTACGACTGGGTTATCACCATGGACTGTGACGAGCAGCACGAGCCGGAGGCCATCCCCCAGTTCATGGAGCAGATTCAGACCGATCGCTGGGACATCATCAGCGGCTCGCGCTATCTGAGCGGCCACGATGATGGCGACCTGCCCCCCGGCGACCGTCGGCTCATCAATGCGACCATCACGGAATTGCTCAACGAGCTATTGAGCCTCAACCTGACCGATGCTTTCTGCGGCTTTAAGGCCCATCGCGTCAGTGCCATGCGCCGCCTCAACCTCACGGAGAACGGCTATGCCTTCCCGATGCAGTTCTGGCCGCAGTCCGTGCGGGCCGGCCTGCGCATCGCCGAGATTCCGGTACGGCTGATCTACAACGATCCCACGCGGCATTTCGGCGGCTCGTTGGATGACCCCATTCACCGGCTGCAGCACTACCTGGAAGTGTTGCGCCGCGAGATTGCGCAGCCCGTGCCCACGGCCGAAGCCTGCTGTTACCCATGAGCCTTACCGCCTACGCCGACTGGAAAGCCCCGGCCGACGAAGGCCGCATTCTGGTTTGGCCGACATGGACACAGTTGGTGCGGCAGACACAGGGCAATCATTCCGCGCTGGGGGCCGCGACTGCCTGCCTTCAGCACGTTCCCTTGTGCACGCTGCGCGCTGCCGCAAGAGAAGAGCTTGGTCACGGCCCGGCGGATCGGCCGCTGATTGCCACCGGGCATCAAACCGAACTTTATCACCCCGGCGTGTGGGTCAAGCAGGTGCTGGTCCACGTCCTGGCCGAGCATCTGCAGGGCTCAGCCTTCCATTTCGCCGTTGACACCGACGCTCCCAAGCATCTGCAGTTGCGCTGGCCGCAATACTCAGCGCCAATCACCGACGACCCCCAGCTCAGCAGCGCGCCTTGGTGCGGACTGCTTCAATCCCCCACGGCCGCTCACCTGGAGGTTCTGTCGCAGGATCTGGCGCAGGCAAAATGGCCTTTTGTCCCGCTGGCGGGCGATTTTCTTGGTTACTGCCGCGAACTTTTGCCTCGCCAGCCGCTGCTGGGCGGATTGTTGACTGCGGCGATGAACCGGCTGGATGAGCGACTCGGACTGCAGCGCCAGAATGTGCTGGGCTCGGCCCAGTGGCTGTCGTTGCCTTACCTGGTCTTTTTGCACCACATTCTGGCCCGGGCCGGTGAGTTTGCGAACATCTACAACCAGGCCCTGGCCGACTACCGCCGTGAGCACAAGCTGCACGGCGCGGTCCGGCCCTGGCTTAACCTTCAGCTGGCGGCCGACGCCATCGAGGTGCCCTTTTGGCGAGACACCCGCGGCACGCGCGGCCGCGCCACCGTGCAGCGGCGCGGCGGCCAATGGGTGCTGTCTGCGGGCGACGATCAAGCCTTCGTTTTGCAGCCCGGCGCCGACGGCTGGCAGGCAGCGGAAAACCTGCGCCAATTCCTGCAGATGGCGGGGATGACGCTGTGTCCGCGGGCGCTGACCTTGACCATGTACCTGCGGCTGCTAGTGGTCGACCAGTTCGTCCACGGCATTGGCGGCGGCCGCTACGACCAAGTGACCGACCAAGTGATGCAACAGTTCACCGGCCTGGCGGCCCCGGGCTTTTCAGTAACTACGGCCACCCTCTATTTTCCCACGGCTCATGCCCTGCGGCGGCCGGACCTGCCCCTGTTACAGCTCCAGGGCCGGCGCCTGCGTCACGGATGGGCCTGCGCCGCCAAGCGAGAGATGGCCCAGCGTATTGCCTTCCTGCCGCGCCGGAGTCCGGACCGGCGGCAGCTCTTTGGGCACATGCATCAGCAGTTGGCCCAGGCGCTTCAGCAGCAGCGCTATCTTCAGTGGCAGCGAGATTGGGAGCAGGCCCGCCAGTCGCAGGCGGACCAACTGCCGCTCTTCGACCGCGAATTGTTCTACGGCATCCAGCCCGCCGAACGTCTGCAGCACCTGATCCAGCAGTATCGGCAGCTCAGCGCAGGGCGCCCTTGCGGCTCAGCGAGCCGAAGTTAGCATCGCACCAGGATCATCATGCAACTTGCCTTTTCGACCAATGCGTTTACCCGTTTCAGTCTGAGCCAGGCTTTGGCCGCCATCAAGGAATGCGGCTACAGCGGCGTGGAAATCCTGGCCGATGCGCCCCATGCCTATCCGGATCAACTGGACGAGAAGCGCATCGCGGCCATCGCCGACGAAGTCCAGCGCCTGGGGCTGTGCGTCTCGAACATCAATGCCAACTGCACATTTGGCTACTGGACCGATGCTCCGCCCGAACCGTTCTTCGAGCCATCGCTGATCAGCCCCAACCCCAAGTACCGCCAGGACCGCACGCGCATGATCTTCAAGGCCATGGACTTGGCCGCCGCCGCCGGCGCCCGCTGCCTGTCCATCACCAGCGGGCGACTGCTGGGCGGCATGCCTCCGCAGGCTGCGCAGAGGCAATTCGAGCAGTCGATGTTGCCGATCCTTCAGCGCGCCGACACGCTCAACGTCAACGTCGGCATTGAATACGAGCCTGGGCTTTACATCGAATCCGCCCATGAATTGGCCGAGTGGATCGATCGCCTTCAGTCGCCGCGGCTCGGAGCCAACCTGGACGTGGGCCACTGCCAGGTCATCGGCGAATCCATTCCCGACACCATTAACCTGTTGGCCGGACGCATCTGGAATCTGCACGTGGAGGACATCCCCGGCCGCAAACACTATCACCTGATTCCTGGCCAAGGCACGATGGACTGGGCCGCACTCAAGGCCGCGCTGGCGAAAGTCCATTACCAGGGCTTTTTGACGGTGGAGCTTTACACCTACAGCGACGAGCCGCACCCGGCGGCCCGGCAAAGCATCGCCTTTCTACAAAAGCACTTTGCAGCTTAGGCCCCCCACTGCGACAATAGGGGTTGACCATGGCCAATCCTGATCCATCGCCCCCGCGGCGTCACCAGTACCTGGACATTCACCCCGAGCGCCCGCGGCGCTGGCTGGGCTGGATCACCTATCTGCTGCTGGTGGGCTGTGTGGGGGCGGTGCTGGCGTGGTTCTTTCAATACTTCACCCAGTCATGGCTGGTGTCCGTGGGCGTGGTCGTGTTCATGCTGGCCTACATGGCCGTGATGGCGTGGTGGGCCAGCCGCAATCCCGAATGGCGCCGACGACAGGAGGCCTAGCCGCATGTCGGCCTTGACCTGGGACACCTTCGAACGTTACCGGCAGAAAGGCGTCGATGCTCGCCGCGCCGGCCGCTGGGATGTAGCCCGGATTTATCTCCTCGAAGCCGCGCGGTTGATGGCGCAGCTTGCCCGTGATGCCCAGGGGGACGAGCTGCGCGACGCCCGCCAGCAAACCGCCCAGCGCCTGCTGGAGCTGGCCCGCGACTGCGAAGCCGCCGGCCGGCAAAAACGGCCGGCGCCGGTTCCGGCCGCCTATCGAGCGCAGCCGCAAGCCGCCGAGTCGCAGACACCCGCCACCGACGCTCAGCAGTGGCTGGTCAAGGAGAAGCCCACCCTGCGCTTCGCTGACGTGGCCGGCCTGGAGGAGGTCAAACAGAGTATCCGTCTGAAGATGGTCTATCCCTTCGAGCACCCGGAGCTGGCGCAGAAGTTCGACATCAAGCCCGGCGGCGGCGTGCTGCTCTATGGCCCGTCAGGCACGGGAAAGACAATGCTCGCCCGGGCGGTCGCCGGCGAATTGGAGGCGGCGTTTTTCAGCATTTCGCCGGCCGATGTGCTGAGCAAGTGGGTGGGCGAAGCCGAACAGAACGTGAAAAACCTATTTGACGCGGCGCTGGCCGAGCCGCGGGCCGTGATCTTCATCGACGAGATTGAAGCACTCCTACCAGCGCGGCGGGATGAAGGCTCCAGCGTCATGCAGCGCCTGGTGCCGCAGCTCCTGGGAGCCATGGACGGGTTCGACAAAAAAGGCCCCGCCCCCCTGCTGCTGGGCGCTACCAACGTGCCCTGGCAGTTGGATCCGGCCGCGCTGCGTCCCGGTCGCTTTGATGAAAAGGTCTATGTTTCGCTGCCCGACCTGCCGGCGCGGCGCATGATGCTCCAAATGTACCTGGCCCACCGGCCGCTGGCCGATGACGTCAATCTGGACGATCTGGCGGCGCAGCTCGAAGGCTACAGCGGAGCCGACATCCGATATATCTGCGACCGCTCGGCCACCATCCCATTTTTGGAGTCCGTGGCCAGCGGCGCCGACGGCCAGATCACAGCGCAGATCATCGCCCACACCCTCGCGGCCACGCCGCGATCTGTGACGGCCGAGGCCCTGGCCCGCTTTGAGGCCTGGACCGCCCAGGCAGCGACCATCCGCTGATTTTTTCCCCTTGGTGATGCCACCTGCGTATACGTTGGCGTGCGCGGCCGCCAGCCGCCCTTGATGCCGACGCTGTTCGCCTGGCGCGCTGTGTTGGTTGACGCCCGGGTCGCTGCCCGGGCTGTAGCAATAACCTGCCACTTCTTCGGCCGCGGAGGCCCACGCCGGGTATAATTCAGAGCATGCCCCGCCCCATCGTCGTCATCGGCTCAGCGAACATGGACCTGGTCTGCAAGACCCCGCACATGCCGGCGCCGGGCCAGACGATCCTGGGCTGCGGCTTTGCCACCATTCCGGGCGGCAAGGGTGCCAACCAGGCTGTGGCCGCCGCCAAGCTCGGCGGGCAGGTCCATTTCGTGGGACGCATCGGTGACGACGATTTTGGCCAACGTCTTCTGGTGGGACTTCAGCAGCACAGGGTCAGTACCCGGCACGTGACCATTACCGAGGGCATGCCCAGCGGTGTGGCCGTGATCCTGGTCGACAAGAAAGGCGAGAATTCCATCATCGTCGCCCGTGGGGCCAACCAGCACCTTTCGCCCGCGGACGTGGACCATGCGGCCGAGGTGCTGCGTCAGGCGGCCGTGTGCGTGATGCAACTGGAGATTCCGCTGGAAACCGCCGAGCACGCCGCGGCGCTGTGCCGCCAGTTTGGCGTCCGCTGCATCCTGGATCCCGCGCCCGCACCAGCCAAGCTGCCGCGCGGGCTGTGGGCCGTGGATGTCTTTACCCCCAACCAAAGCGAAGCCGAAACGCTGCTGGGCGAAACCGCCCTGGGCAGGCTCCGCCGCCCGCGCCGACCCGATGCCAAGCAGATCGCCTCCGAGCTGCTGCGCCGCGGGCCGCGCAGCGTGGTGCTGAAGCTGTCCGAGAAGGGGGCGCTGATGATGGACCGCGGCGGGGAAATCCAGCAGGTGCGCGGCCACCAGGTGCGCGTCGTCGATACCACCGCTGCCGGCGATGCCTTTACCGCCGCCCTGGCGGTGGGCCTGGCCGAGGAGATGCCGCTGCCCGCGGCGGTGCGTTTTGCCAATGCCGCCGGCGCGGTATGCTGCCAGACCTTCGGGGCCCAGCCGGCCGTGCCCACGCGCCAGGCGGTCGAGGCGCTGCTGCGGGCTGAGTCCTGATCGGCAACCAGCAACCCATGCCGATAACACCCACCCTTGATTACGCCCCACGTTCGCCGCGATACCGCCGTTGGATCACGCGACGGCCCATCGTCATGGTTTCACTGCTGCTGCTGACAGCAGCGGCCGCACTCTGGGTGCCAAAGGCCATTCGTAATGCCACTGTTAACTACTGGTATCGACAATGTCTGACCTATCGGGCGCCCGCTGATCAGATGATCATCGAGGCCGCCCAACCGCGGGTGCCGCCGCCGGTGTCGTGGGCGAGATATGCGCAGGTTGATGCCCATGGATTGCCTCCAGCGTTTCTGCATGTGCGACAGAACCGCCACGGCCAGCAGCGCCTGGTCGTCGTGCTGTTTGGAGCCGATGGCCAGATGTGGTGCGTGGGAAACCGCGAGGGTGTGCGGCACCTGGGCGAGGCGGAAATCCTTCACCGGGACGCTACCAGACACGCGCGCATCTTCGCCGGCCAGCCCGATCCCCAGGACTTGTCGCATTTCACCATCCCGATCGAATTCATCTCCGGGCCACAAGCCGGCCAGCGCGACGTGATCGACGGCTGGCTGCTGGATGATGGCAGAACGGTCCGGCTTCAGGCTCGCAGTACCCAGGGCTCTACCACTTCACGGCTCCCATGAAGACACGATTGCGGACTATAGGGCTGGCGATTCTTCTGGCCTCTCTGGCTTTGGGCGCTGCCCGGAACCCGGTGCGCATCGACAAACGCCCACTGGTCCAGGAAACGCGGCACTTCAAGCCCGCCGATCCGCCGCCGCAGATGCCCCGGCTGACTCCGCCGGAAACGGCCGTGGCCGAGTCGAAGTTTGAAGCTTGCGTTTCGACCAACACCGTCATCGCCCAGTCACGGACCACGGGCCAGACCACACGCGTTACCGTGCGCCTGACCAGCCTGGAGGTGCAAATCACTTTGAAGGTGATCCTGTGGTTGCCGGAGAAGGCGCCCCGCAAAACGGTCGTGCATGAGGAAGGTCACGCGCGCATCAGCGACCACTTTTACCAAAGCGCCCACGAAGTGGCCGCCGCCGCGGTCAGGCCGTTCATCGGCCGCACTTTCAGCGGCGAGGGCCCTGATATCCAAGCCGCCGGTCGTGCGGCCACGCAGGCCGCCGCTCGCCAGATCAGCGATGCCTGTCTGCTGGCCATTCGCCAGCCCATGGAACAGGTGCAGCAAACCTACGACGATTTGACGGATCACGGGCGCAATTCGCTGGATGAGGATGAAGCGATCCGAAGGGCGCTGGCTCGCCACGAAAAAAAGGCACCGGCCACCAGCCAGGTGAGATAGGCCCAGCTGCCAGCACCTCACCGACGCCAACTTAGACCTGTGCCGTTTCCGGCAGCTCGGCGTTGTGCGAGACGCTCTGCACGTCGTCGTGGTCTTCCAGGGAGTCAATCAGCCGCAGCACACGCCCCGCCACGTCGCCGCCCAGGGCCACCGTCGTCTGCGGAATATTGGCAATTTCGCCGGCTTCGATGGGCACGCCGGCCGCCACGATGGCATCGCGCACCTTGTGAAAACCCGTGGGCGCGGTGATGACCTCAAAACCGTCAGCGGTGGTCCGCACATCCTCGGCGCCGGCTTCCAGGGCGACCTCCAGCATTCGGTCCTCGCTGACGGCCCCGGCCTTGATGGCCAGGATCCCCTGCCGCACAAACTGGAACGCCACCGAGCCGCTGCCGGCCAGGTTGCCGCCATGGGTCTCGAAGATCTTGCGCATTTCCGGCGCGGTGCGCGTGCGGTTGTCGGTCAGCACCTCGACCAGGATGGCCACACCGCCCGGCCCATAGCCTTCGTAAACGATGTTCTCGAAGTTTTGACCGCCCAGTTCGCCCGTACCCTTGGCGATGGCCTTTTCGATGGTGTCCTTGGGCATGTTGGCCGCGCGCGCTTCGTCGATGACGTAGCGCAGGGTGAGGTTGTCGCGCGGATCGCCTCCGCCCTTGGCCGCGATGATGATCTTGCGGGCGATCTTGCTCCAGACCTTGCCGCGCTTGGCGTCGTTGGCGCCTTTGGCACGCTTGATCTTGGCCCAGTGACTATGTCCTGCCATAACCTGCTCCGTTGCCTTAAGTTCCATTCCGATGGGCCTGGCCGCTGCCCTGGGGTATTGGCGCTACGTCGACCGCCTGGCCTTGGCGGCGCTGATCGAGCTTGCGCTGAAGCTGCGAGCGCAGCTTCTTAAGGTCTGGCCGCAGCTCCTGGCTGCTGCCCAGCCCCTGCATCGCCTGCTCCCAGCGCCCGGACGCCTGATCCAGAAGCTGCAACTGGTACAACGTATCGCCCAGGTGATCCAGCACCACGGGATCGGGGCTGGGACCCCGCGCGGCCCGCTCCAGTTGACGACGGGCATCCTCAAACTTTCGCTGCTTGTACAACACCCAGCCCAGGCTGTCGAGAAACGGCGCGCTTTGCGGCTCGGCCTGCAGGGCGCAGCGAACCAGGGCCTCGGCCTCCTGAAGGTTCTGCCCCGCCTCGGCCCACAGATACCCCAGGTCGTTGCTGGCCCCGGGGTGCATGGGATCCAGACGCAACACGTCGCGCAGAACCTGCTCGCTTTTGGCCTTATGACCGGCACGTTCGTAGAGCTGCGCCGTGCGGTACAGCAGCTCGCCATCCCTTCCCACGGCGCTGCGCATCGCCTCGACAACTCGCAAGGCATCGTCGGGCCGGTCGAGACTGACGTATAACCCCACCAGCGCATCCACGATCGCGCCATTGGCCGGCAGCCGCCGACGCTGCTCCTCCAGCACACCGGGCAATTCCTTGAGTCGGCTGGCCTGCCCGTAAAATCGCATCACCGCCGCCACAACCGCCGGTTCCTGGGGACTCTGTCGCAGCAGTGTCGTCACCAGCGACTCGGCTTCATCCAAACGTCCCACCTGAATGTAAATATTGGCCTGTAGCAACCGCGCCTGCACGCTCTGGGGCTGGGCCTCAAGCCACGTGTGCATCACCTTGACCGCCAGTTGCGCCGACGGCTTGGCCATGTAATGTCCGAACAGCGTCTGATAGCCTTGCTCAAAGCCGGGATGCTCGCTGATGATCTGCCACATCAACTGCTCGGCGGCCTGGGACTGCCCCGCCTGCAGCCTCGCTGCCGCCAGCGCCATGGCCACCTCGGGCGAGGCGTCGCCCTTTTCCCGCGCTTCCAACAGCGCGGCGGTCGCGGCCGCCATCTCCTTGCGATATAGCGCCGCCAGCCCCCGAAGCTGCGCTGCCAGGGCCTCATCGCCGCCCTGCCGGGCCGCTTCAATCAGCTTCTGCACCTCCTGATCTCGCTGGGCGGCCTCCAGATCCGCCGTGGCCAGGTGTGACTCCAGCAGCAACCGGAATGCCGGCCTGAATACCCGCCTCTGCGCCGTCGCCTTGCTCAGCAGCGAGCGCGCCAGGCTGGTGCGATGCATGCGATCCGCCACGTGCGCCATCCAGTAATATCTCGCGCCGGCGGCCGCCGGATTGACCGTCAATTCCTCCAGCGTGCGCAGGGTCAAACGCTGACCCATGCCCGGCTGGCAAAGGCCGTCCATCATCGCGGTAATTTCGCTCACCAGCTCGCCGCGGGCAGCGCTGACCTCGATCAGCAGCCTGGCCGCCTCGGACAACTGGCGCCGCTCCCGGTGCATCTGCACCATCCGATCCAGCGCTGCCCCATCCAGCGCGGACACGGGCAGGCCCGCCAGCAGCCGCCACGCTTCTTCGTCATTGCTGCCGCCGCGCAGTGCATCCACCACCGCGATCAGCAGCCGGCGATTCCCCGGCCGGTCTTCCAGCATGCGCTTCAGCTCTGATACCAACTCATACTGGCGACCCAGCCGCCGCAGGACCTCACGGAGCAGCTCCAGCGATTCGCGGCTGGCGCGGTGCCGGGCCACCAGCTCGCCGGCGGTTTTGCGCGCTCCTCCCTCAAGGCCGGCGTCCAGCATCGCGTCCAGGAGTTTGCGGCTGTATTCAAGATTCTCCGGCGCGCGCGCCGAAGCCGCCTGATAGGCCCGTACCGCCGCTGCCAGGTGGTTGGCGCTGCGCCGATCCAGGTCCTGTGCCTCAGCTTCTGAAACCTGTAGTTGACGTGCGCGCACGCGCTGGCCCACACGCAGGTGCAAATCGCCCACTTGCGCCAGCAGCACCTCGATCCGGCTGGCCAGGTGCGTCAGCTCGGGGCTGCCGCGCAACGCCGACCGCCCCACCTCCAGCCGCTGTAGAAGCAGTTCATATTGCCGCAGCGCGGCTAGTTCATAACCGCTCTGGTGCAGCGCCCGACCCAGGAGCAGATGCACCAGGGCCCGGCTGTGCGGATCCTCGCGCAGCGCATCACTGGCCAGCGCCAGACGCAGATGGACCGTGGCCCGTGCATAGTCCGGCGATTGGCTGGTCAGATATTGCCGGCCGAGTTGAATGCGAACTTCGTAATTGTCGGGTTTGAGTTGTGCTGCCCGCTCCAGCGCTTCGGTGGCTTGCGGGTTGCCGTTGGCGCCTGCGGCATAGGCCAACCCCAGGGCATATTGCAGTTCAAAGCTCCCCGGGTCCAGCTCGATGGCCAGCCGCAGCAAGTTCACCGCCTGGGCCCGCGCCCCGGCCAGTTGGGCCGCCCGCGCATGCGCATACAGCTCGATGGCATCCAGCGGCGCAGCGGACGCCGGCTGCGTGGCCGCCGCCGCGGGCAGGTCCAAGGGCACCTGCTCCAGCGTCAGCAAAGCCGGGTCATCGGCCGGACGACTGGCGGGAGAGCGCGTCTGGAGCATGGTCGTGGCGCGGCCGGCGGCGCATCCAACCACCCCCAGCCCCAGCAGGCACAAAAGCAGACAATGCGGCAATCGCATAAGCCGACCTTCAGGGGATCACCTTGTTCAGAGGATAGGTGATGATCCCCGTGGCGCCTGAACGCTTGAGCCTCGGAATCAACTCCCGCTCCTGCTTCTCCTCCAATATCACTTCCACGGCCACCCACTCCTTGTCCGACAACCGGCTGATGGTCGGGCTCTTTTCCGCGGGCAAATAGCCCACCACTTCGGCCAGCCGGCTCTCCGGGACATTCATCTTCAGCCCCACCTTGGCCCGGGCCTCGATGGCTCCCTTGAGCAGCATGGCCATGTTTTCCATCTTCTCGCGCTTCCAGGAGATGTCCCAGGCGGCCTTGTTGGCGATGAAGCGCGTGGTGCTCTTGAGCAGCGTATCGACGATGCGCAGATTGTTGGCCCGCAGCGACGATCCGGTCTCGGTGCATTCCACGATGCCATCGAGAATGCGCGCCTTGATCTCGGTCGTGCCCCAGGAGAACTCGACCGTGACGTTGACGCCCTTGGCCGCGAAATACTTGCGCGTCACGTTGACCAGTTCCGTGGCGATGATGGACCCGGCAAGGTCCTCGGGCTTGCGCACCGGGCTTTCTTCGGGCACCGCCAGCACCCAGCGGATGGGATTGAGGCTGGCCCGCGAATACTCCAGTTCGCAGATCTCCAGCACGTCATTCTCGTTGCCGTTTTCCACCACCCAGTCGTGGCCGGTCAATCCGCAGTCGATCAGCCCGTCGCTGACATAGCGGCTGATCTCCTGGGCCCGAAACAGCACCGCCGAGATTTTCGGGTCATCCACGCGGGGGAAAACGCTGCGCTCGGGAAGGCTGACCTTGTAGCCGGCCCGGCCGAACAGCTCGAGGGTCGAGTTTTGCAGGCTGCCGCTGGGCAGACCCAGTCGCAACGTATCAATGGGGAGTCGGTCATTCACGGGATTATCCTCGGAATCTTCCTTGGCTTGGCCTTGGCGCCGTTATCGGCTCTTGACCTTGCGCCGCCGGCCGCCTTCGTCGCTGACAGCGCGGCGCATGGCCAGAAACACGTCCTTGCAGTCCTCGTGGTGCAGATGATGTTCCATGAATTTCTGGGCATCCTCCAGGCTCGTGCCCGCGTCCACTACACCTTCGTCGCGCAGCAGTTCCAGCATCGGCTGGTCCAGCGGAAACGCCTGCCCGTCAAAGGCAAAGAGCATCACATACGCCTCCACGAAGGGATGCAGCTCGGGCAATTCCCGCAGGAACTGCCGCACGTCGCGCTTGGACAGGTCCTTGAGCCGGTCCAGGCTCAGCGTATGCTCGCGCTCAAAGATGGCGTTCAGCGCCGCCGTGATCATGGGCACCCGCTGCTGGATCTGCGGATAGCGCACGCCCAACAGCTCCTGGACCTCCAGTTCGGTGGCGACGCGCAGCTCGTTGAGATCGACAAACTCGCGATTGATGTGCTTCATGGCCTCATCGGCCCTGCTGTCGGGCACATCATACGACATGGCCGCCCGTACCAAAGCCACCAGCGGCTCCATGGGCGCCAGCCCCTCCGGACGGTCCTTCAGCAGGGACTTGATCAAGGCTTTAAGGCGGTCGGTGTGCTTGGCAGTGTTTTTCATGGCTCGGTTGGCCCGCCGGGCGGCGGCTGCGATGCCGCATCACGGCGGCGATCCAGCTCCTGGTTCTCGCGGGAAATCTCCTCCAGTAAACCCATCAGTTCCAGTTCCTTCTTGAGCTTCTGGTCCAGTTGGAACTTTAGAAACGGCACGGTGCGGATGCTCAGCAGCTTCGTCAGGCGGCTGCGCATCAGGCCCGCCGACGCCCGCAGCGCCGTCAACGCCGCCTGCTGCTTGCCGGCACTGCCCATGACGGTGACAAACACCTCGGCCTCGGCCAGGTCCTCGGTCACCTCGACGCGCGTTACCGTGGGCAGCCCCACCAGCCGCGGATCGCTCAGCTCGCGCTGAATGATCAGCATCAGCTCCTGGCGGATGATACTGCTTAGTCGTTCAGTTCTGCGGGACATGTCAAATCTGCCTCTGTCCGTTCCTGATGCCGCCGGCCCGGTGCCACGCGGCCCACTGGCCACCTGCAAAAAGCGTGTCACAGCAGGTCGATCTGATAGTCCAGCAGATCCACGCTCCCCACGGAGCGTACAAAGTCCACGATCCTGCTCAGTCCGCCTTCCACGTAGCGCCCTTGATTGGCCACCATCGCCACGCCCAGCACCGAGCGGCGGTGCTCATCCAAGGCCCCCACCTCCGCGATGGAGACGTTGTGGCCGTGGGCGATCCGATCCTTGAGGCTCTTGACCACACGCCGCTTGTCCTTCAGGGACATCGCGTCATGAACCCGAAGCTCCAGTTGCAGAATCCCGATGACCATGTTGGCCCGGCGCCGCCGCCCGGCATCACAGCGTCCGCTCAATCGTCTCGCGCACGTAGGCTTCCAGCACGTCGCCGATCTTCACATCGTCATAGCCCGCCAGCTTAATGCCGCACTCGAAGCCCTGCTTGACCTCCTTCACGTCCTCCTTGACGCGCCGCAGCGAGTCGATGGCCAGGTCCTGCGTGACGATGGCCCCGTTGCGGATCAGGCGGATCTTGCTGCCGCGCTGCACGTGGCCCTGGGTGACCATGCAACCGGCCACCATGCCCACGCGCGGCACGCGGAACACCTGCCGCACTTCGATGCGGCCGTGGAACTTCTCGCGAATCTCCGGCTCCAGCAGGCCCGACAAGGCCTTCTTCAGGTCGTCGAAGATCTCATAGATCACCTGGTAGAGCTTGACGTCGATATTGTTCTGCTCGGCCAGGGCGCGGGCCTGGTCGTCGGCCACCACGTTAAAACCAATGATGGCCACGCGGTTGTCCGTCGGCTTGGCCTTGGTGGCCATCGCCAGCTCCACATCGCTCTCGTTGATCGCGCCCACGCCCGAATGGATCACCCGCACCTTCACCTCTTCGGTATTCTGCCCGGTCACCGAGTTCACCAGCGTTTCCACCGAGCCCTGGACGTCGGCCTTGATGATCAGGTTGATGGTCTTGCTGGCCTGCTCGGCCATCGTCTCCAGCAGGTTGTCGCGGGTGACGCGGCTGCGCCCGGCCAGTTGTTCCTGCCGCTGACGCATGCGGCGATCTTCGGTGATGGCGCGGGCCCGCTCCACGTCGCCGGTGACATAGAACTTGTCGCCCGCCGACGGCATCTCATCCAGGCCGCTGACGATGACCGGCATGGCCGGCCCGGCCTCCGTCACAGGCTTGCGGCGGTCATTGAGCATGGTGCGCACGCGACCATAGCCGGCCCCTGCCAGCACCACGTCGCCCACGCGCAAGGTGCCATCCTGCACCAGCACCGTCGCCACGGGGCCCAGGCCCTCGTCGACGAACGACTCGATCACCATGCCCCGCGCCGGCGCGCTGGGGTCCGCCTTCAGTTCCAGAAGCTGCGACTGATAATCCAGGATTTCGATCAGGTCCGAAATGCCCTGGCCCGTCACGGCGCTAGTGCGCACAACCTCCGTGTCGCCGCCCCACTCCGTGGGATTCAGCCCCTGGGCCGCCAACTGCCCCAGCACCATCTGCTCGTTGGCATCCGCCCGATCGATCTTGTTCATCGCCACCACGATGGGCACTTCGGCGGCCCGCGCGTGATTGATGGACTCGACCGTCTGCGGCTGCACGCCTTCGGCCGCCGACACCACCAGCACCACCACGTCCGTCACCGCCGCGCCGCGGGCCCGCATGGCCGTAAACGCCTGGTGCCCGGGGGTGTCGATGAAGGTGACGCGCTTGCGGCCTTCGCCCTGCACTACCTCCACCATCCACGCCGCCGTGTGCTGCGTGATGCCGCCGGCTTCCCCGGCGGCCACATTGCTGTTGCGAATCTTGTCCAGCAGCGACGTCTTCCCGTGGTCGACATGACCCAGAATCGTCACTACCGGCGCCCGCGAAAGCAGCTGCTGCGGCTGGCGCGAGACATACTCGGCCTCCAACTGTTCCTCCAGCGTCGGCTGGGCCTTGATCTTCAGCTCAAGTCCATAGTCCAACGCCAAGGCCCCGGCCACCTCGCGGTCCAGGGACTGGTTGATGTTGGCCATAACCCCCTGCTTCATCAGCTTCAGCAGGATCTCGCTGGACTTCACGCCTAGCGCCGCCGACAACCCCTTGACGGTAATCGGCTCCTCCAGCTCCAGCCCGCCGCCACGTTGCACCGCCGTCTTGGCCACCAGGTGGGTCCCGCGCTCGCTCTTCTTGCGCAGGTCGCTGTCAAAGCCCAGGCGGTAACGCTCGGCGTTCTGCAGACGCTCCTGACGCTCCAGCAGATCGGCGTCGGTATATTCGCGCAATTTCTCGATGGCATCGCCGCGCCGCCCATCGGGGCCGCGCCGCCGCGAAGACAAGGTGCGCCCGCTCTTGCCCTTCTTCTTGAGGGCCTCGGCGTCGTCGACCTCCTCGTCCTTGGTCGTCACCTTCACGCCCCGGCCGCCCTGCGGACGGGCCTGCACCGTGCCCGACGTCGGACCGGAACTCACGCGCCGCGGACGCGGCGTCGGCAGCACCTCGGGCGCTTCCTCACGCACAATCCGCGGGCCTTGAATCTTGGCCGGCGCCGGGGCCAGCATCTTGGGCGCCGGAATCACCGCCGGCTTGGCCGGCGCCGCCGGGGTCTTGCGCGCCGGCTTGTGCGCCGTGTGCGCCTTGTGTGCTTCCGTGGGGGCTTCCACCACCGGCGCCGCCGCCGCCGCTTCGGCCACCACCGGCGCCTCGACCGGAGGCGCCGGAGCCTCGACCTCCACCGGCGAGGGCGATGTTACTGCGGGCGCCGCCTCTGGCGCTGCCGGCGTTGCAACAGCCCCCGGCGCTTCGGCCGGCGCGGCGACCGCCTCGGCCGGCGCCTCTTCTTCTTTCTTGGCTGTCTTGCGCCGCGACTTGGGCTTGGCCGGCGGTTCCTCAACGGCCACGGCGGTCTGGGCGACCTCAGCCGCCGGAGCAGCAGCGCCCAAATCCCCGGCCGCGTGCCAGTCGCGCACCGTCTGCGCCAACCCGTACGAGAGCGTGCTCGACGAGTTGCGGGCCTTGTCGCCCATGCCTTCATCCTTCAGTTTCTGAAGGATGAGCTTGTGCTGGATGCCAAGCTCGTCGGCAAGCTCTTTGACCTTAATACCCTTAGCCTTCGTTGCCAAATCGGTCTCCCAAAAGCGTTCGAGGCAATGTCCTGTACCAATGATGCTTCATCGCGCCGCCTATGGCTCGGAGCGGTGCGACGCCGGCGGCTGCGCCCGGCCTTCGGCCAGCGCCGCCACGTCGGTGTCCTCGTCGGACTGTTCGTTTCGCTGCGTGTCGCCGCCGGCCATCTGCGGCATGACAGCCTGCTCTTCCGGCGACAGCTCCTCGGCGTTCTCCACCCGCGCCGACTCGGCATGCACCGTCACCTCCGGAGCGCCGCCGCTGCCGGCCTCCAGCGGGCCAGGCATATGGCTTTCGCTCTCCACGGCCTCGCTCTCGGGCGCTGCCGCCTCCGGGCTGGCCGCTTCGGCCGCCGGCTCGGCCCCGGCACGGGCAAAGGCCGCCAAGGCCACCGCCTTGGCGCTGGCCTCCGCGGCCTTCTTGGCCTCCTGCTCGGCCGCCACGATCTTGGCCTCCTCAGCACAGCGCGCCACCACGCGGGCGGCCAGCTCCTCGCTCATGCTCACTTCTTCCATCAGCGGGCCGGTGCCCACGTCTTCGATATCGCGCACGTCGATCAAGCCCAGGGCGATGACCTTGTCCACCATCTCCTGCGCCACGCCCTCGATAGCCTTGAGCGTCTGGTCCAGACGCTGCACGTTCGCCTGGAACTCCGCCGGCGTCAAAATGTCCACGTCCCAGCCCGTCAGCCTCGCCGCCAGACGCACATTCTGCCCGCGCTTGCCGATGGCCAGTGAAAGCTGGTCCTCGTTGACCACCACCGTCGCCCGCCCCAGCTCAAAGCACAGCGAAACCTCGGCCACCTCGGCCGGCTTCAGGGCGTTGCTGATCAGAATCTGCGAGGACTCGTTCCAGCGTACAATGTCAATCTTCTCCCCGCCCAGTTCGTCCACGATATTCTTGATGCGGCTGCCGCGAACACCCACGCACGCCCCCACCGCGTCAACCTTCGAATCGATGCTTGATACCGCGATCTTGGTCCGGTGCCCCGGCTCGCGGGCCATCGCCTTGAGTTCGATGGTCCGCTCGCCCACCTCCGGCACCTCGCGCTCAAACAGCCGCCGGATGAACTCCACGTCGGCCCGGCTCAGAATGATCTTCACCGCGCTGGGGGTGTCGCGCACTTCCTTGACCAGGGCCTGCACGCGCTCGCCCACCTGGTGGGCCTCGCCCGGAATCTGCTCGCTGCGCGGCATGATGCCTTCGGTCCGACCCAGCGTGACGATCATCGCCCCGCCTTCAAACCGCGCCACCGTCCCGGTCACGATCGTCCCCACCCGGTCCTTGTATTCCTCAAAGATGCTCGCCCGCTCGCCCTGCCGGATGAGCTGGATCATCACCTGCTTGGCCGTCTGGGCCGCGATGCGCCCCAGCACGCTCAGCGGAATCGGATCCCCCAGCCGCGTGGCCGAAAGATCCCCCGTCTGCCGGTCCAGATTCACCACGAATTCTGTCGCATCCTCGGAGTTGAACTGCTTGCGCAGCGCCGACGCGATCGACTGTTCTATGTCGGTGTAGATCTGTTCCCGCTCGATGTTCTTGTCGCGGGCAATCCCATCCACGATACGCAGCAATTCCTGATTCATAAGCTCGTCACCTGGTTGTTATTCAGTTGTCCAAACTCAACTATTCACTTGTCCAAACGCTTCTTCACTCCAAACAAAATGGCCACCTCGCCGGCGGCCACCGCTTCCGCGCCGAGGCTGTGAACGCGCGCTCACCGGCCCATGCGGCCTCCGGGGACCCTGCGCCGTCGGACTCGTCGGTCAGGCCATCGCATCGTTGGCCATCTCGACACCCAGGCCGAGGTTCGCTCCCTCGGCGCCCGGCTCAAAAAAGTGGACCCGCCGCAGATCCACGTACATCGTCACCGTGGTGCCGGCCTGCAGCCCGCTCCGGGCCTCGATCCGGCCTACCACATGATCGTGCAAGGCGGTGTCCATGTACACATCCATGTCATTACCCAGCGGCTCGACCACGTTCAACTTCACCGTCAAAGCCGCCCAATCCTCCGACTCGCCCGCCGGCTTCAACTGCAAATGCTCGGGACGAATCCCCAGCACCACGCGCTTGCCCACCCAGCCCGCCAGACATTCCCGCAGCCGCCGCGGCACCGCCAGCACAAAGCCACCGCCCGGCAACAGCACCTGCGCCTCCGACGATTCTTCGCCGCGTCCGTTGCCGCCGCTTCCAGCGCCCGCGCGAACCACCCGACCCTCCTCAAACACCGCGCCGGCGTCCGTCGCCTTCAGCGCCCCATGGAAAAAATTCATCGGCGGCATGCCGATAAATCCCGCCACGAAGCGGTTCACCGGAAAATTATACGTCCGCAGCGGCGTATCCGCCTGCTGAATGCGGCCGTCTTTCATCACCACGATCCGGTCCCCCAACGTCATCGCCTCTTCCTGGTCGTGGGTCACATAAATCGTCGTCGTCCGCAGACGCTGATGCAAACGCTTCAGCTCGGCCCGCGTCGTAATGCGCAGCTTCGCGTCCAGATTGCTCAGCGGCTCGTCAAACAAAAAAGCCGCCGGCTCCCGGACAATCGCCCGGCCCACGGCCACCCGCTGACGCTGCCCGCCTGACAAAGCCTTGGGCTTGCGATCCAGCAGATGCTCCAGGTCCAGAATCTTAGCCGCCTCCGTCACACGCTGATGAATCTGCGCCCGCGGCATCTTCCGCAGCTTCAAACCAAAAGCCATGTTCTTGTACACCGTCATGTGCGGGTACAAGGCATAATTCTGAAAGACCATGGCGATGTCGCGGTTCTTGGGCGGCAGGTCGTTGACCACCCGCTGGCCGATGCGAATGGTCCCCGAACTCATCTGCTCCAGACCGGCCACCATCCGCAGCGTCGTGCTCTTGCCGCAGCCCGAAGGCCCGACCAGCACCACAAACTCGCGGTCCGCGATGCTCAAATCCACGGCATCCACGGCCGTGACCGGACCGGGGAAGACCTTGCTGACTTTTTCCAGCTCAACGCGGGCCATGCATGCCTTGCTCCCAGCGGAGCAAAGAGCGGCGATTATAACCGGCCCCCCCGGCCGGTCAAACGCTCGCAGAGCCGCTCCAGCACCCGGCGGGCCGCCTCCTCCAGGGGCAACGACAGTTTCAGACCCGCCGCCCGCGCGTGCCCACCCCCGCCAAATTCCTCCGCAAACCGCGACACGTCCATACTCCCCTTGCTGCGCAGGCTCACGCGCGTGGGGCCCCCTTCCGGCGGCTCGGTCAGCAGCACCGACACCTCCACCGTGCGGATCTGCAAGGGAATGTTGATCAGGTTTTCCGTATCTGGCACGTGCGCCCCGGTTTCTTCAAAGTCGCTCTTGCTGACGCGCATCGCCGCCAGCCGCCCGTCGGCCAGCAGCTCCAGCGACGACATCGCCCGCGTCTGCAGCGCCACCCGGTGCGGGCTCTCGTTCTGATACAAACGCTGATACATCACATCCGTGTCCACCCCCGCTTCCATCAGCATAGCCGCCAGTCGCAGCGTATACGGCCGAGTATTGGCAAACTGAAACCACCCCGTATCGCTGGCCACCGCCAGAAACAGTGCCGTGGCCAAAGGCTTGTCCAGCGCCACCTCCCACTGTTCCAGCAGCTCAAAGACGATCTCGCCCGTGGCTGCCGCCTCGCTGACCACCAGCCGCAGGTCGGCCCAGTCCTCCTGGGTCAGGTGATGGTCAATGACCAGCCTGGGCGCCTTCCAGGCCGCCAGTCGCTCCTGTAACCCCGGAAGCTGCGACCAGGTCCCCGTATCCAGCACCACCAGCGCCTCGTAGCGGTCCAGCGAGAAGTCCGCCGGCCAGCCCCGCTCGACATCGATGAACGGCACGCCGTTCTCATGGAACACAAACGCATACTTGCGCGGCAGATGGCTCAGCAGCAGCACTTCGGCCTCGATGCCGCGCTGGCGCAAACCCAGCCACAGCGCCGCCACGCTGCCCAGCGCATCGCCGTCCGGCCGCACGTGCGTGCTCAGCAGCACCCGGCGGCAGCGCCCCAGAACCTCGCTCATCTTCTGGTAGATATCTTGCATAAAGTCCGCAGTCCAAGCCTGACACGATGATAGGGACTTTGTCCGCCCGGCCAAGAGCGCCCGCCCGCCGGCGCCCACCCTCTTTCGCAACGACGCGGCGGCGCTTGCGCTGAGATTCAGCGGCGGCCGCGGCCTGGGATTATTCCTACTTGGTCAGCGGCACGGCGGAGGCGCGCCTGTTTCATGGCCGGGTGTCCACCGCCTATTACTGGCTGGGAGGCTTGGCGTTGGGGCGGGCAGGCTCACTGCAGGGGCAGTCGATAGCGGCACTTGTAACGTTCGCCCTGAACGTAAAGCGGCTCATTCTCGGCGATGGGCACAATCTCGATGAACTCCGCCCCCAGGCGCTGACAGGTGCGCCGCGAGGCGACGTTTTGCGGATTGGTGGTGATCCACAGTTCACGAAGTCCGTGGCGTCGGGCCAGCGGCAAGAGCAACCGGCAGGCGCGCTCGGCATAGTGGCGGCCGCGACAGGGTGGATACACGCCGTAGCCAATGTGGCCGGCGTAGAGCAGGATACGCGGCGTGTTGCCCAGGCGCAGATTGATGGTGCCGGCCAGGGCCACGGGCAGTTTTGCCTCCGGGCGCAGGCGCATCCAGAAGTGATAGCCGGGCACGATGCCCTCCGAGGGACGTGGCTCCTGGCGGCCCCGCGGGTGTCGCTCCAGGAACTGCCGGACGCCCTGCCGCGCCGATTCCGCGGACCCGGGATGTTCTTTTTGTGTCAGGGGGTGGCTGAGGACCTGGACCATGTCGTTCAGCCAACGATCCGACGGCTCCACCAGTTCCAGCTCCTGGTCGATCAGCTCCCCCGGTTCCAGGAATGTGAATGCTTGGTTGCTTTCCACGGGCGAGGCGCTTGCCACCGCTACTTGCCCAACAGGCCGCCTTCAAAGAGCGTGGCCGCCCGCGACCAGATCATCACCAGGCCGATGATAGCCACGGCGGTAGCCACCACCACCAGGACCGTGTAGACGTTGGTGGTCGGTTTGACCTTGATGCTGTCGGGCGAGTTGATGCGTGACATGTCGGCTCCTGCGTTGGCGGGCGGTCAGTCTGGCGTAGCACGATCAGCGGGCTTTGGCCCGCATCACGACAACTGCGGATCAGCCAGGCGAGAGCACCGTCTTGACTTCCATGTTCTTGCGCACATCGGTGACGCGCGGGCCTTCGAGGCGCCCAAAGGCTTCGTTGGGCTCCACATGGTCCACGGTCAGGATTCCCATGAACTGACCGTCAGCGCCCACGACTTTGAACTGCATGTTCTTTTCCACGCGGTCGGCGCTGCCCACGGAGATCGTCGCCCAGAACTGGTCGCGGTACGGGGTGATGTTGCTGATGACGCCCTGAATGTTGGGCGGGCCGGCCAGCGGGCCGCGGCTGTCCATGCTGATGCCATGCTGTTCAAGCACGGCCGAGACCTTCTGGTTCTGCTGCTTCAGCGAGCTGTTCTCCTCCTGGGAAAGGCGGAGCTGCTGATGCAGCAGCAGGTTTTCCTTGGTCACCTTGACGATCTGCATGTCCAGGTCGCCCTTCTGCTCGCGAAGGGTGCCGACCTCGGTGCGGAGGTTCTTCAGTTCATCCTGGGCGCTGCCCAAGGCGGTCTGGCTGGCCTTGAGGCCTTCACTGAGCAGGGTGATCTGCGCCTGGGCCACGCCGTGCTGCTTGCCCAGGGCGTCGATCTGCACATTGGCCTTGTCTCGCTCGCTGGCGACGTTGGCGATCTGCTCGTTGAGCTGGCGAACCTTCTCCTTGCTCTGCAGATCGATGGCCGCAATCAGCGAACGGGCCGCAGCCTCGGCCGAACGCGCCGCCGCCGAATCCTGCTCGGCCACCTGGCGCTTGGCCTTCTCGTCACCGGCCAGTTGGCGATAATTCTCGGTACGGTTGACAAAAACGACTTGGGCGGCGACCAGCAGCAGAGAGCACACAACCAGCAGAACCACAAACAGCTTTGTTACGGCGCTCAAGGTGACTCCTTGGACTCAGGGTGTCCGGCAGCGTTGTATCTCTGGCGGAGCCTGGGCTCCGCTTACTTTCTCTGCGGCCACCAACCCGCCGCGTACAAGAGCCGCGAGGGCGGTGCGAGTGTTCATCCTAACCAGCGCGACCCTACTGTCAAGATTACCCCCGTGGCTCATCGGCAGCGCGCAACTGCAAGATGGCCATGGCGGCCGCAATACGAACCCGGGCATCGGGATCCTTCAACATCGGGGCCAGGACCGGCTGGGCCTCGGGCTTGCGAATCGAGCCCAGCGCCAGTGCGGCCAGGAAGCGGTCGGAGGCCTCCTTGCTGCGCGTCCCCCCCACCGCCAGCTTGTATCCATCGGTCGAATCCAGCATGCCCAGGGCCCGGGCCGCCACCAAGGCCACGCACAGGTCCTTCGATGCCAGCGACGGCCAGATCTGCGCCCGCAGACGCGGATCACGAGGCTCGGCCATGGCGCGCAGCGCCAGCATCTGATCGCCGGTGTCAGGACTCTGGTTGGCCACCACCAGCCACTCCAGGCCCTGCTGATCGCCCAGCCGCCAAAGGGCTTCGGCCGCCTGCAAACGCACTGCCCGGCTGTTGTCGCGCAGCATGGGCCGCAGGATCCGGACCGCGCTCTTCTCGTTCAGACGGCCCAGGGCAAAGCAGGCATTAGCCCGCACCTGGGGCTCGATGTCCTTCAGCGCCTGCTCCAGGTTTCGGCTGAAGCGCGTGTCGCCCAGCCGATGCAAGGCAAAAACGGCCGCCAACCGCGGATGCGGATTGTGGTCGTTGGTCAGACGCAGCAACACGTCGCGGGCCTCGGCCAAGGCCAGATCGCCGGCGGCCATGGCGGCGGCAAAGCGCACCATGGGATTGGGATCGTCCATGGCCTGAAGGATCTGCCGCGATGCACCAGCACCCACCGAATTGGCCAAAGCCTCCACGGCATGCGTTCGCAGGACGGGGTTGGACGAAGCCAGGGCGGCATCGAGCTGCTGGCGCGCGGCGGCCTCGCTGTTCTGTCGCTCGGCCAGCGTCGCCGGCGACGGAGCCGCCGCCTGCCGGCAGCCGCCAATCCATATCACACAGGCCAGCAACACCGGCCAAATCGTCAGAGAAGCTATCTTCATCGCAGTTCCCCTACATTATCGGCCGCGCGGCGGCGGGCAATCCAGCGATAGGCGGCGCCCGCGCCTCCAACCAACGTCCAGAGCAGGCAGAGCAGCGCAAAGACATCGCCCCACCGTGTATAGAACGTCACACGCGGATCCACCTTCACTGATGTAACCAGCGCGCCCTCGGTGCGCTCCGCCAGCAGAGCCCCCAGACGACCGGCCGAATCCACAAAGCCACTGATCCCCGTGTTCACTGCCCGCGCGGTGGGCACCCGGTTCTCGATGCTGCGAAACAACGCCGCCTGCACGTGCAGCGCATTCTGGTTGAACCGGAACCAGCCGTCATTGGTCAGGTTGACCAGGATGTCGGCGCGCTTGGTGGTTTGTCCGGCGGCCGGCCGGAACATGGCGGCCACCAGACGCGAGTCGATGTCCTCGAAGCAGATGGGCGTGACCAGCCGCCAGGGCTTGCCTTGCGGGTTGTGAATCTCAAAGACCGTCAGTGCATCCGGGGCCCCGGCCTCCAGCGTGTAGTCATAGCCATAGGGATTGAACAGGTTGAAGAGCCGATACAGCGGCGGGAACGACTGCTTGAAGGGCATGAACTCGCCGAAAGGCACCAGGTGAACCTTGTCATAATGAGCCACGGACGACGGGGCGCCCGGGACATAAAGATAGGCGCTGTTGCGCCGGTTGGCCGGGAACAGGTTGTCGTTGACGCGATGCAAACCGCGGGCATAGGTTCCACCGGTCAGCAGATGCACCTGGTATTCGGCGACCAGAGACGCCAGGGCCCGATCCACGCTCTGTAAAAATTGCCCCACGCGCTGCAGGCCCACCCTCTCGCTGCCCAGCAGCAGGCGTCCAAAGTCCGCATTGAGTTCGGGCATGACCGTTTCCGACCACACCACCAGATTGACGCGGCCCTTTTCCGCCAGCGCCCGCCGCGTGGCGATCAGGTGATACTCCACCATATCCTTCGGGGTGGCGCCCTTCTCACCCTTGTTGGACTGGGCGAAGTTCGGCTGGATCAGCAATATATCCGGCCCGGCGGTCGTCACGGCCTGGCTCATGCGAAACAGGCCATAGACCATAACGCCCAGCAGCACCACCGCGGTCAGCACCTTGGCTCCGCGCACGCCCGCGGCCAAAGCCGGCGCACTGCGCGCGGCGATGATCCACGCCCACAGCGCGTTAAGCATCATCACCCAGAAGGAAACGCCGTAGTCGCCGGTGATATCGGCGATCTGGCACATACCCAGCACCGGCGTCTGTGAGTGACTGAGGTATAGAAATGGCAGCCCGCCCCAGAAGATGTAGCCCCGCAGCCATTCCAAGCCCACCCAGACCGCCGCGACCGCCGGAACCGCCACGATCGGCCGCGCCCCACCGCCCGGCAGCAGTCCCATCGTGCGCAGTAGAACGGCCGCCACGCCCCAGTAGATGGCGATGTAGATCAGCAGCGCCGCCGTGCCCGGCCAGGTGACAAACCCCAGCCACCACATGTTGGCAAAGTAGAAAACCGTGCCGGCCAGCCAACTGAACAGAAAGGCGCGGCGGTGGCTGGCGGCAGTGCGCACAAAGTGTAGCCAGGGCACCAGCGCCACCCAGGCCAGGGGAAACAGGCCCCAGATCTGCCCCGGCCAAAGCCAGCCCAGCAACCAGTTGCCCCACGGGGCATAGGAAAGACTCAGCAGCACGATGCTCAGCAGCAGAAAGGCCAGTTGCCTTGGCCACTGACGAACGACGCTCGGCGGCGGGTGGATGGGCTTGCGCTTCGGCGGCATTGGCTGGTCATCGTCGGCGCCGCGACAGGGAGCGTCAAGCGCCCGCAGGCGATCTGATCGAGGCCTGGGTTTCATACCCGGCACGACCAGCAATGGCTGAAGCGGCTTCTGGAGCGTCGGTTCCACTACTGCAACCCGGCTCGGCTCACGCAGCGGCGCGGCCGGATTGCAGCAGCTTTAGCGGTTCGGTGCGGGCAGTGCTCAATGCCGGCCAGAGACTGGCCACGATGGAGACGGCCATGATGATGCCCACACCCAGCATCACCACCATCCAGGGCACGTCGATGGGAGGGCCATAGCCGATGATCAGCCGGCTGAAGCGGTTGGCGTTCAGGCTCATTTCCAAGCCCGCGCCCAGGCCCAGGACCGTACCCACCAGTCCCAGCAGCACCGCCTCGGCCAGAATGCCGCGCAGCAGCAGCCCGCGCGTCACACCGATACTGCGCAGAATGCCAAGCTGCCAGCGGCGGCTGCGGATACTGGCCATGACGGTGTTGGTCACGCCCAGCGAGGCCACGGCGATCGCCGCGATGGCCACGGTCGTCACCAGCATCAGCAGACGACGAAAGCCATGGACGATCGCCTGCTTGATCTGTCGCACGTCACCCACCGACAGCCCCCACAGGCCCAGGGTGCGCTGGATGCGGGCTCGCATGACTTCTTTCTTCACGCCCGAATAGTCCAAATTCAGGGCAAAGAGGTTGATGCGCTCCACGCCAAAGTCGCGGCGGGCGTCCTCCAGAGAGCCAAACACACTGCCGGCCGAGCGCTGCTCGAACATACGGCCCACGTCAAAGACATTGACCATCACGTCGATGCCCGGCGACCAGACCACGCCGGCCACCGTGTAGGGCACGTCGCCATTGCGCGGCGTCTTGAGCACCAGCGTATCCCCGATGTTGAGCTTGCGAATCTCGCGGAACTCGTCGGTGATGATGACGTGTCGTCCGCGCTTAAGCATCTGGGCGGCCTGGAGGGCCAGGCGCTTCTGCTCCTGCGGCGGCGCCGGCTTGCCGCCGGGCAGGCGAAAGTCCAGTTCCATCATGTCGAAGGCATGATCCGGATCGACGCCCAGGAACATCGTGGAGTCCGGCAGAAAGGCGGCGCCAATCAAACTGATGGTGCCCGGCGGCAGACCCACCACGGAAATGGAAATGGGCATGATCTGGGCGCGGCCCTGGGCATCCTTGCGAATACCGGGAATGTTCTGCAGCTTCTGCAACTGCTCGTGGGTCATGCCTTCGCCGTAGAACGTGCTGGAAGCCACGGCGAACATATCCGGGAACTTGTCGGGCAAACGCCAGCCGGCCAAGGCCGAGTTGCCCTGCGTCTGAAGCACCACCAGCACCGCCAGCCCCACCATCAGCGCGGCGGCCGTACCGGCGCCGCGCCAGGCGCTGCCGCTTAGCTGCTGTCGCAGCAAGGTCTGGTTGACGCGCAGCAATCCCGCGACCAGCGGCCCCAGCAGCCGCTCCACCAGGATCACCAGCAGCGGCGCCAGCAGGAAATAGCCGAACATCAGGCTGGGCAACCCTACCAGCAGATGAAGATAAAACACCAGGCTGCGGTCCAGGGGCAGCGCAAACAGCAGCAGCGGATCGATACCGATCAGCAGCAGTCCGCCGACGGCCGCAACCAGCGGCCCGCGCCATGTGGGCCGATGCCCCAGAGGCGAGAGGCCCTCCAGCGGCGAAACGCGCATGGCCATCCACGCCGGCAGCAAGCTCGCCAGCAGCGCCGCCACCAGCGAACCGGCCGTGCCAAACAGCAGCCCCCCGCCGCTCAGATGCGCCCCGGCCTGAAAGTAATCCGCAAAGCGCCACGCCAGCAGCTTGATCCAGAGCCACCCCAGCGGTACGCCGACCACGATGCCGGCGCCAGCCAGAAGAATCGCCTCGGTCACGACCAGGCGGGCCACCTGGCTGCGCAAGGCCCCCACGGCTCGCAGCATCGCCAGTACGCGGGAGCGCTCGGCCACGCCCATGCTCAGCGCCGAAAAGATAATGAACGTCGCCGCCAGCAGGGCCACCGCGCCGCCCATATAACTGAGCAGTTCCAGGCCCTGGAGATTCTTGTCCATCTCGCCGCGAATCTCGCGCGCCAGGCGCATGCGGATCTGCGGGTCCACCTGGGTCAGCCTGTCGGCCCAGCGCTGGGCGAACGCCACCGCGTCGGCGCCCTGCTTCAGGTCCACCATGATGCGATTGACGCGCCCCTCCATCCCGATGAACTGCTGGAGCGTGCGCAGCGGTATATAGACGCTCTGAATCTGCTCGGCAAACAGATCGGGCTTGTGGACGATGGCGACGATCTGCAATTCCAGGCGCCGATCGGCCGACGGCAGCGTGATCTTGCCGCCCACGCGGGTCCCGGCGCGCTTGGCCACCTGCTGGTCGATCACGGCGACCGCACCGCTCTCGCCGCCGAACCACTGGCCTTCCTGGATAGGGATGTTCAGGGCCTCGGGATCATGGGGCATGCGCAGGCCGATGAGCTGGGCCCGGCCGTGCAGCGGCTCGCCGGCGGCGCCGAGGATTTTCGTATCGGTTTCCAGGCGCGCGGTGATGTGGCCCACCGCCGAATCCTGGGACAGTTGGGTGACGATGTCCTGGGGTATGGCGCCGTGAAAATCGCCCTTGCGCGTGATTTGCACGTCCGTGGAACCCAGGTATTGGGTCAGGTAGCGATGGGCGGCCACTTCGATGGAGCGAAAGCCGCTGGTGACCGCCACCACCAGGCTGACGGAAACAGCGATGGCCGCCACCGTCAACAGGCCGCGGGCCCGGCGCGTGAGCAGTTCGGAGATGACCAGCTTGCCGACTGCCATGGGTGGTCCCCCCTAGCGTACGCATTCCTGATACTTCAAGGCCAGGTTCTGTCCATTGCCGGCGTCGGCCGTGGCAAACTGCTGGATGATGCATCCATCCTTCATCACCGCCACATCCTGGGCATACGCCGCCACGGCCGGCTCGTGGGTGACCATGACGATGGTTTTGCCCTGCTTCTGGCTCAGGTCGCGCAGAAGCTCGCAGATGCCACGGCTGCTGACCGAGTCCAGGTTGCCGGTGGGCTCGTCAGCCAGGATGACCGCCGGCTCGGCGATCAAAGCCCGCCCGATGGCCACGCGCTGCTGCTCGCCGCCGCTGAGGACATCCGGCCGATGGTCCGCGCGCTGGGCCAGCCCCAGGCGCTCCAAAAGCTGGCGTCCCTTGGGCTCGGCCTGGCTGCGACTATGTCCATCCAACAGCAGCGGCAACACCAGGTTCTCGGCGGCCGTCAGCGTTGGGATCAGGTTGAAGGCCTGAAAGACCAATCCGATATGCCTGCGCCTGAAAACGGTCAGTTCGCGATCGTTCATGCGGCGCAGGTCCCGGCCATTGACCAGCACGGTGCCGGCATCGGGCAAGGTCAGAGCGGCCATCACGTGCAGCAGCGTGCTTTTGCCCGAGCCGCTGGCCCCCATGATGGCAAGAAACTGCCCCGGCGAAACGCTCAGGCTCACCCCGTTGAGCGCTGTGACCGCGCGCTCGCCCTGGCGAAAAACCTTGGTCAGGTTCTGAACTTCCAGCGGTTTCATCGACTCCTTGAAGTCCGGGCCACTATAACCAAGCCGCATAGGCGCCTCAATGTTACAACCCCACCTACGGTGGATCCGGGGATTTGTAACCATCCGCGGCTGGGCGGACTCTATGTCCTGGGTTGGCGCCGCCGTGGTCCGGGCGATGCCAGAAGCCATCGTATCGGTTACATTCGCAGCCATGCAGATTAACAAAGCAGTCATTCCCGCCGCTGGTCTGGGCACGCGCATGCTGCCGGCGGCCAAGGCCGTGCCCAAGGAACTGTTGCCGCTGATCGACCGGCCCACGCTGCAATATGTCGTCGAAGAGGCGGCCGGCGCGGGCATCGCCGATGTGCTGCTGATCAGCGGACAGCAGAAGCGGGCCATCGAAGATCACTTTGACCGCAACCCCGAATTGCAGCAGCGACTGGCGGCCGGCGGCAAGCAGTCGCTGCTGGCGTCGATCGATGATCTTATGCAGCGCGTGCAGGTCCACAGCGTGCGCCAGTCCCAGCAGCTTGGGCTGGGCCATGCGGTGCTTCAGGCGCGCCGTCACGTGGGCGATCAGCCGTTTCTGTGTTTGCTGGGCGACACCATTTTCACGGGCCAGCCTCAGCCGGCCGCGCAGCTCGTCGCCGCCGCCCAGCGGCTGGGCGCCAGCGTCATCGGCCTGGAGATGGTGGCCGCCGAAAAGGTTGGGCGCTATGGCATCGTCAGCGGCAGCGAGGTGGCTCCGGGCGTGGTGAAGGTCAACGCCCTGGTCGAGAAACCCAAGCCCCACGAGGCCCCCAGCCGCCTGGCCATCTGCGCGCGCTATGTCCTGACACCACGGATTTTCGATTGCCTGCAGCGCACCGCCCCGGGCGCCGGTGGCGAAATCCAACTGACCGACGCCCTTCGCCTGTTGCTGGAGCACGAGCCGGTGTATGGCGTGCTTCTGGAAGCGACGCGCCACGACATCGGGAACCCCGTGGACTGGCTCAAGACCAACCTGGTCCTGGCGAGACGCGACCCGCCGTTGTGGCAACAGCTTCGGCCGCTGCTGGTGGAGTTGATGAAGTGACTCTACGGATTCAAGCCCTATGAAACCCCGTACTAAACGTATCGTTGGTCAATCGCTGACCGCCGCCGGAGCAACACTGGTGGTGGTGGCGGCCATGTTGTGGCTGTCGGGCGCTTTGCGCGGCGACAAGATCGTGCCCGGCACCGCAGCGCCGCCGCCCGTGCCGCCAGTGGGACAGACCGCCGTGGTGCAGCTCGAGGTGCGGCCCCACGAAGCCGAAGTGGTCGGCACCATCCAGGCCGAAACACGCACCGCCATCGCTGCCCGCGTGGTGGCCAATATCCGCAAGATCCACAAGACGGCCGGGCAGGCGGTCGAAGCCGGCGAAGCCCTCGTGGACCTGGTGGACGACGACCTGAAGGCGCGCGTGCGCCAGGCCGAGGCCGCCCTGAAAGCCGCCGACGCTGCCCGCAAGCTGGCCGAGGTTCAGCGCGATAACAAGCGCGAGTCGTTTGCCAAGGGCGCGGCCACCCGGCTGGAGGTCGACGAGTCCCAGGCTCGTTATGAAGTCGCCGACGCCGAATCCGCCCGCGCCCGGCAATTGCTGGATGAGGCCAGGATTTCGCTGGGTTATGCCCAGGTGGTGGCGCCTTACAAGGGTGTAGTCATCGATCGCCTGGCCGTCGAAGGCGAGCAGGCTTCGCCGGGCAAGCCGCTGCTGACGATCTACGATCCTTCGCGACTGCGCCTCGAAGCCAGCGTGCGCGAGACCTACATCGGTTATCTGGAGAAGGACCAGCGCATCGCCGTCTACATCGGCGCTTTGCGCGATCCGGCGAGCCGGCAGCGCAGCGGGACCCTCCAGGAGATTGTGCCGGCGGCCGACCCACTCAGCCGCTCGTTTCTGGTGAAAGTAGCATTGGACGCCAGCAATGCCGCGGGGCTCTATCCCGGGATGTTCGGCCGCATGCGCCTGCCGCTGGAACCGCAGGAGCGCCTGCTAATTCCGCAGGCAGCCGTCGAGCAAGTCGGCCAGTTGACCCTGGTGCGCGTCGTCGACGGCAACCGCGTCCAGCGACGTGCCGTGCGCCTGGGCGAAAGGCTCGGCCAGCAGATGGAGGTCCTGGCGGGCCTCAGCCAAGGCGAGCGCGTGGCTTTGCCGTAGTCCCCTGTTCCCAAACCGCACCATGCATCCCACCGATCCCTCGCATCCCTCCCTGGCCATCCGCTTCGTGCGGAAGTTTCTCTATTCCAATCTGTCGCTGCTCCTGCTGCTGTTGTCGGTGGCGGTGGGCGCGGTGGCTTTACTGGTGACCCCGCGCGAAGAGGAGCCACAGATCGTCGTGCCCCTGGCCGACGTGATCGTCACCGCCCCGGGCCGCACCGCCGCGGAGATCGAACAGCTCATCTCCACCCGTTTGGAAAAACTGCTCTACCAGATCGACGGCGTGGAGTACGTCTACTCCATGTCGCGGCCGGGCCAGAGCATCGTCACCGTGCGTTTTCACGTCGGCCAGGACCGCGAGCGCAGCCTGATCAAGCTCTATAACAAGCTTCAGCAGAACGTGGATCTGGTGCCGCCGTCCGTGGGCGCCTGGATCGTCAAGCCGGTGGAAATCGACGACGTGCCCATCGTAACGCTGGCCCTGACCGGCCAGGACGTTGACGACGCCCGCCTGCGGCGCGTCGCCGAGGAATTGGTCGATCGGCTCCAGGGGGTCAAGAACACCGCCGTCACCAGCATCGTGGGCGGCCGGCCGCGCCAGTTGCGCGTCGACCTGAAGCCCGAGGCGATGGCGGCCTATTCAGTATCGATCAGCCAGGTGGCCCAGAGCCTGCGCGCCGGCAACACCGCGAGCATCGCCGGCGACTACAGCCGTGATGACCGCAGCATCGTCGTCGAGGCAGGGACCCTGTTTGCCAGCGCCGACGAGCTGCGCGGCTTGGTGATCGGCGTAAGCCAGGATCGCCCCATCTATCTGCGCGACGTAGCGGCCGTCACGGATGGCCCGGCCGATGTGCGGTCCTACGTACGCTTCGGTACCGGTCCGGCCTGGGGAAGGACCGCCGGCCACGGCGCCGACACGCCCGCCGGCGTGGTGGTCGGACAGGATCGCGCCGGTTTGTCGGCCGGCACTTCGCCTCAGCCGTCGGTGACCATCGCCGTGGCCAAGAAAAAGGGCACCAACGCGGTATGGGTCGCCCGCGACGTACTGCATAAGGTCGAATCGTTGCGGCATACGCTGGTGCCGCACGACATGCGTCTGATCGTCACGCGCAACATGGGCGTGACCGCCAACCACAAGGTCAACGAACTGGTGGAGGCTTTGGCGGTCGCGGTCCTGATCGTCATCGCCCTGCTCACGGTCGCCCTGGGCTGGCGCGAGGCCTTCATCGTGGCGGTGGCGGTGCCCATTGTGTTCGCGCTGACCCTCCTGGTGAACCTGCTGTTTGGTTACACCATCAATCGCGTCACCCTGTTCGCTCTGATCCTGGCCCTGGGGCTCCTGGTGGACGACCCCATCGTCGACGTGGAAAACATCCACCGGCACTTCCACCTGCGCCGCAAGGCCAGCCGCCCGATTGTGCTGGAGGCAGTCAACGAAGTGCGGCCGCCGCTGATCGCCGCGACCATCGCCGTCATTCTCTCCTTTGTCCCCATGTTCTTCATCACCGGCATGATGGGGCCCTACATGCGCCCCATGGCGCTGAACGTGCCGGTGACCATGCTGATGAGCATGCTGGTCAGCTTCACCATCACACCCTGGCTGGCCTACCACATGCTCAAGAAGACAGTGGCCCGGCCCAGTGCCGCGCCCCCCGACGCTGCCGTCGGCCACACCCGGCACGAAGATGAGGCACAGGCGATCAAACACACGCTCATCTATCGCATGTTCCGGCCGATGATGGCTCCCCTGCTCAGCCGATGGGGCGGCTGGTCGTTCCTGGGTGTGGTCATGGTGCTGCTGATGGCCGCTGTGGCCATGCCGGCTCTGCGGATGATCCCGCTGAAGATGCTGCCCTTCGACAACAAGAACGAGCTGCAGCTTATGATCGATGGCGCCGAAGGCACGACCCTGGAGCGCACCGACGCGGCCATTCGCGACTTCGAGGACTATTTGCGCACGGTCAACGAGGTGGTCGCCTTTGAAAGCTATGCCGGACTGGCCTCACCGATGGACTTCAACGGCCTGGTGCGCCACTACTATCTGCGCCGCGGGGCGCACCAGGGCGAATTGCGCCTGATCCTGGCCGACAAGAAACAGCGCACGCAGCAGAGCCACGCCATCGCCCTGCGCTTGCGCGACCCGCTCACGGAGATTGCCCGGCGGCACCAGGTGCGTCTGAAGATTGTCGAATCGCCGCCGGGGCCACCGGTCATCAGCACGATTACGGCCGAGGTCTATGGCCGCCCTGATCAGGGCAGTGACGCGCTGCGCCGCGGCGCGCAGCGCGTGGCCGAGCGATTGCGGCGCGAAAGCGGCGTGGTGGACGTGGACAGCACGGTGGAGGCACCCCAGACCCGGCACACGTTCGTCGTCGACCGCGCCAAGGCCGCCGTCAACGGTGTCAGCGACGCCGACCTGGTGCAAACGCTTTCGGTAGCGCTGGGCGGCAGCGCTGTCAGCACCGCCCAGGCCCCCACCGATCGTAACGAACTGAACATCGTGCTGCGCCTGCCCGAGGTCGACCGCTCGTCACTGGAGAACCTCAATCGCCTGTATGTTCGCGCCAGCGCCGGGCAAATGGTGCCGCTGGCGGAACTGGGGAGCTGGCGCCAAGCCGTCGTCGAGCAGACGATCTATCACAAGAATCTGCGACCGGTGCAATACGTCTTCGCCGAAGTCGCCGGACGCGCCCCGGCCGAAGCCATCGTGGACATGGAGGCCGACCGCCAGCCAGCCGGCGCCGCCTCCAGCAGCGCCGCCCCCCGCGCGGTCGAGAAGCGCACCTATATCAAGAACGGCGCGGGGCTGCCCTGGTCCCTGCCTGATGGGCTGAGCGTCACCTTCAGCGGCGAGGGGGAGTGGCAGATCACGCTGGATGTATTTCGCGACCTGGGCCTGGCCTTTGCGGCGGCTTTGGTGGCCATCTATATCCTGCTGGTTCACGAGACCGGGTCGTTTCTGCTGCCGGTAGTCATTATGCTGGCGATTCCGCTGACCGTGCTGGGGATCATGCCCGGCTTCTGGCTGCTCAACCAGTTCGGCATTCGCACGGTCGGCGGCTATCCCGATCCGGTCTTTTTCACGGCCACCGCCATGATTGGCATGATCGCGCTGGCCGGCATCGTCACGCGCGACGCCATCATCCTGGTGGATTTCATCCACCACTCGCTGGCCCGTGGACGCAGCCTTTTCGATGCCATCATGGAAAGCCGCGTGGTCCGTCTGCGGCCGATCCTGTTGACGGCCGGTGCCGCCATGCTGGGCGCCTGGCCCATTACCCTGGACCCGATCTTCTCAGGACTGGCCTGGGCGCTCATCTTCGGTCTGCTGGCCTCGACGGTGTTTACCCTGTTCGTCATCCCCGTGAGCTACTGGCTGCTCTATCACAACAAGCCCGGCCATGGCCTGCCAGCCGGCATGCTCCAGCAGCAGGCCGATCTCGCCCAACAGCCCGCCCCCGCATCGCTCCATGACGATATGGTTAACGTGTCAGGATAACCAGGGCGACGACGCCGACTTTGTCAGCCCCCCCTGCCGAAGCCAGCGGCCGCAGGTAATACCACCACAGCGCCACCACCTCCCGAGCCATGCACTGCGGCGTGGAGCGCAGATAGCGGCGCACGGGAACCGTGTAGACCTGACGCCCGGCGCGGTCGAACGACATCTTGATGCGTGGCAGATGCCAGAAGTGACTGACGGCCAGCACTTGCCGGATGCGCAGACGATCCAGAATCATCCCGGTCTGCACGACCGTGTCGGCTGTGCTCAGGCCCCGCGGATCGCAAAGGATGTCCGCATCCTTCACGCCCAGTTTCAGCGCCAGCCGACGCATCGCCTGGGGCTCGTCAATCGGCCCATCCCCGGGACCGCCCGAAAAGATCAGCTTGTGACAGATTCCCGCCTGGTACAGCTCACAGGCCGCGCGCACACGGTCTTCCAGAGCGTCGGAGGGGGTGCCATCGGCAAACGCCCGAGCGCCGAACACCACGGCCGCCGCCGCCGGCCGCCGATAGTCCGTATGACCAAAGAACACCATCTGGGCCACCGGGAAACCCACCAGGCACAGCAGCAACGTAAAGCCGCTGAGGGCCGCCCCCCAAAAGCCGCGCGCCGGCGCGGCATTGATCCACATCGCGATGGCGATCGCCAGCAGCGCCAGCGCGATCAGCGCCGAAAGCGGCAACCGCAGTCCGGCAATTTGCCCCCCACCGAGCAGAACATAGTATTGAATCACGTTCCAGCCACACACACCGATCAGAAAAGGCACGGCCAGCACACCCGCCAGCCGCCGCCACTGGGCAGCGCGCGGCCGCAGCCCATAGGCCAGCAGCAGCACTCCCGCCATCGCCAAGACGATCTGGCCCGCAAGGTGCGGCAGTGGCCGCATATCGATCCACCAGAGGTTGGCATCAAAATTGGGGTGTCGCAGGTCAGCCGCCACATTCAGCAGGGCAAACCCGCCAAAGAACAGCGCCACCGCCCGAGCCGCGGAGATGAAGTAGGAACCAGCCATAGGAGCGGCGATTGTAGCAGCCGCCGTCGGGTCCGATAGAGGCCCTGCCGGGACAAGGCCCCCTGTGAAATTCGTCCACAAAATGGTTGAAATTCGTCCACGAAATGGTTGATTTTCACCGCCCAATAGCCGACAATACCCCTGTCAACAATGGTTTTTCGTCATTTAACACCGACCCTTCTCGCCTCGCTGGCCGATAGCCCGGTCGTCTTTCTTCAAGGCGCCCGCCAGACGGGCAAGAGTACATTGGCAAAAGCCCTGGTTGCTGCCAGCCCGGGCTGGCGTTACCTGACCATGGACGACGCCACCACGCTCGCGGCGGCACAATCCGACCCCGTCAGCTTCGTCGCCACGCTGCAAGGACCCTCTATCCTCGACGAGGTCCAGCGGGCACCAGGCCTGGCCCTGGCCATCAAGGCGGCCGTTGACCACGACCGACGACCCGGACGATTTCTCTTGACCGGGTCGGCCAATGTGCTGCTCTTGCCAAAGGTTTCCGAGTCGCTGGCCGGCCGCATCGAGATCCATACGCTCTGGCCACTTTCCCAGGGCGAACTGGAGGGCCGGCCCGATCGATTCGTGGATAGCGTCTTTGCTGCCCGCTACCATCCCCGCGAACTCCCCTCGCAGAGCTGGCCCCAGGTGGTCCGGCGGCTGGTCCAGGGAGGCTATCCCGAGACCCTGCGCCGAACCGCCACCCAGCGCCGCGATGCGTGGTTCGGCTCGTACCTGACCACCATCCTGCAGCGCGACGTGCGGGACATCGCCAATGTGCGAGACCTGAGCGACCTCCCTCGCCTGCTGACCCTGGTGGCATCACGGGCCGCATCGTTGTTGGATTACGCCGATCTGGCACGCGGCATAGGCATCGCACAGACAACCCTCAAGCGCTATATGGGCCTGCTCGAGGCCACGTTTCTCCTTCGAACGCTGCCTGCCTGGTTCAGCAACATTGGCAAACGAGTGGTCAAGGCCCCCAAGGTTCTGCTCAACGATACCGGCCTGCTTCTGCATCTGCTGGGAGCCGACGCCCAGCGCCTAAGCAAGGACACGACTCTGGGCGGGCTTGTTCTTGAAAACTTCGTGGCGATGGAGCTTCTAAAGCAATGCGGCTGGTCCAGGGTGCAACCCAGACTCCACCACTTCCGCACGCACGGTGGCGAGGAAGTGGACCTCGTTCTGGAAGACCGCGCCGGCCGGATTGTCGGTATTGAGGTGAAAGCCTCCGCCAGCATCGAGGCCTCGCACTTCAAGGGCCTCAAGGTGCTGGCCCAGGCTACGGGTCAGCGGTTTCAGCGCGGCGTTGTGCTGTATACCGGCCAGCACGTGCTGCCATTCGGCAGCAACCTGTTGGCGCTGCCGCTCAGTGCGTTGTGGAGTTGAGTCTGGCCCAGCCCCGCCGCATTCCCGCCGCCGCCCAGCCAGTTCAGTGATACAGCAGCAGCACCATGGCCTGCGCCACGATGACGCGCAGCAGCATCACCAGGGGATACACCGCCGCGTACGCCACCGACGGCGCATCCGAACCGGTCAGCGTGCCCGCAAAGGCCAAGGCCGGCGGATCGGTCATGCTGCCGGACAACAGCCCGCAAAGCGTTAGATAATTCAGTTTAAGCACGGCTCGCGCCACCAGCCCCACCAGCAGCAGCGGAATCCATGTGATCAGCGCCCCGCAGCCAATCCAGTAAAGTCCCTGCGGGTTAAAGCGGCCTTCGCTGACAAACGCACCGACAAAGCTGCCGGCCGCTCCATATCCCACGCAGGCCAGGAACAGCACAATTCCCACCTCGCGCAGCGCGAAATTGGCGCTCTGGGGCAGATACCACACCAGCGGACCAAAGTGACCCAGCCGGCTGAGGATGATGGCCACCAGCAGCGGTCCACCCGCCAGACCCAGCCTCACGGGATAAGGCACGCCGGGAAAGTAAAACGGCAGACTGCCGGCCAGCACCCCAAGCGCCAGTCCCACGAAGATCGGGATTATCTGCGGATGGTTCAGCGCCCGCAGCGAATCGCCCAGCTCGCCGGCCGCCCGGGCGATGGCTGACTCCTCACCCACCGCCAGCACCGTATCGCCGAATTGCAGGCGCAAATTGTTCGAAGGACTGAACTCCAGTTCGCCGCGGCGAATACGGGTGATATTCACACCGAAACGGTCCACCAGGTTCAGCTCATCAACCGTCTTGCCCAGCGCGGGGTTCTTGGTCACCAGCAGTCGCCGCGTCGTGATGGCGCTGGGCACGGCCCGCAAGTCCACCTTGCTTTCCGAGCCGATGATCAGCCGCAGGGTCTCCAGTTCGCTGCGCGGCCCCACCGCCAGCAGCACATCGCCCAGGTGCAGCACCGTGCTGGGCCTGGCCACGCGCAGCAGCCCGCTCTGCATCACGCGCGAGATCACCACGCTGGATTGCTCTATAAAAGGAATGCGGCTGATCGCCAGGCCGTCCAGGTTGGCATTGCGAACCTCCAGGTTCATGCTCGTGGGCGCGGCCACGATGCTCTGCTGCCCGGCCAACGCCTCGGCCTCCCGCGCCAGGCTGATCTTGTAATACGACCGCAACAGCATCATCACCAGAATGATGCCCACGATGCCAAACGGATAGCTCACCGCGTAGCCGGCCGCCGCACCCGTCCCATCCAAGTTGGCGGCCTCCTTCAGGGCTTGCTGGGCGGCCGCCAGGCTGGGCGTGTTGGTCGTGGCGCCGGCGTACATGCCCACCGCATATTTCAGCTCGATTCCAAAAATGAAATGAATCGCCAGCGTCACCAGCGCCCCCAACAGCACAATCGCCGCGGCCAGCAGATTCAGCGGCAGTCCCTCGCGGCGCAGCGAAGCCAGAAACCCCGGCCCCACCTGCACCCCGATGGTATAGACGAACAGGATCAGCCCGAAATCCCTGGCAAACCCCAGTATCTCCTTGTGCAGCAGGTCAGCCGGCGCCCCGCCGGCATGCGCGCCGTAGAGTCGCGGCAGCGCCCATCCGAAGAATAGGCCCGCAAACAGCACTCCCCCGATTCCCAGGTTTACTCCAAAGACCTTGATGGAGCCCAAAGCCAGACCCGTGGCCGCCACCAGACTGATGACCAGCACCGTGAGGGCAACGCTGCCCGGAGGAAGCAACTCAAAGAGCCACATACACACCCACGACAAAAACCACTCTAGCGCACGGCGTCGGCGCCCGTCTCCGGGCCGGATGCCTGCACCTCAGGCAGAGCCAGCAGCTCGCTGGCAGTCCACGGAGTCTTCCGCCCGGCGGCCTGCTGCCTGATCGCGGCAATATCCTCGGCCCGCACAGGACCCGCCCGATTGCCCCAGGCGCTGCGAACATAGCTGAGCATATCCGCCAGGTCGCCATCATTGAGCCGCGCAAAACCCGGCATGGTGCCGTTAGCATAGCGCACGCCCTTGACCGTATAGGGGCCGGTCGGTCCATGCAGCGTAATGCGCATCAGCCGCGAGGGCGCGCCCACCACCCACTCAGCGCCCACCAAGGGGGGATAGAGCCCCGCAATGCCCTGGCCGTCGGCTTGGTGGCACCCCGCGCAGTTCTCCAGATACACGCGCTGGCCGTTGGACGTGGCCGCGGACTGGCCGCACCCGCCGATGGCCGTCATCAGCAGCAGGCCGCCGCAGACCAGCCCCAGCCCAACCAGTTGTACCCTTCTGGTTTTTCGCATGGATGACGACCCACGACAAAACGCCAACCCAGGTCCACTCAAAGCCACCGGTGGGACTCGGACCCACAACCTGCGGTTTACAAAACCGCTGCTCTGCCAATTGAGCTACGGTGGCACAGGCCCGCCTGCGTATCGACCGCCAGGCCGCCGGCCACGCGCTGCAAAACCACAGGCTGGATTTTACCGCAACCGCGCACGAAGGCGAGCGCCCGCTATAATCTCGCCGTGCGCTACTGGCTCGGACGTCTATCGTTTGCCTTCTTCGCAGTGGCCTTCGCCCTGGGCTATGACGCCTATCGCCTTCCGCCCTCGTCGAATCCCTGGCCCCTGCGTCTGCGCCTGGTCGGCATGTTCCTCTGCCTGATCGCCGGCCTCATCGGTACGCGCCTGCGCCACCGGCGCTAGGACTAACGGATGGGGCGCCCGCCCCAGCCCCCCCGCTAAGCCGTTACACGGCTGAGCTTTGCCTCAAGATTTGGCCAACCCCCGGCCGATACCAGCGATAGGCCTGCGGCCTTGCTGCAGGAACTGCGCTTGCTTTCAACGAACTGCCAACAATTTCGCCGCGACCTGGAACTGATCCAGCGCTTCACCGACACCTACAGTCGGTGCTTCGCCGACTTGATTGGCCAGCTCAACGCCTCCCCTTCCACCGCCCTGGCTGAGCGCGGGCTGCGGCTTTGCATCGAAGCCGTGGACATGATGCTGCTGACCCAGAAACAGATGGCGGCCATGCTCGGCCAGCTCACGCTCGGCCAGCTACATCGCGCCGCGTGATTCCCTACATCAAACCAGTCATCGGAACGTTACCCGTTTCTCGTTGCCGGCATATTTGACCAGCCTCGTGCCAACGCCGATCAGCACGCAGCGGAATGTGCGCTTCAGCAGCATCCCCGGGAAACGGCCTTGCCGGGTACCCAGCGTCAGCTCGCGCCGGGCGTCGTTCCACTCGAAACAGATCCTGGCGGAACGTCCGCGTTCGTAGCCGTAACCGTCGCCTTCGTCCTCGTGCAACGTGAACGCGCCATCACGGCCGGGATAGATGCGCAGCTCGATCGGGTCGGCCGGTTTCTCGCTGACGTATTGCCGGACCGGCCCCAACGGCAGGATGGAACCGGCACGCACTAAGACCGGCAGGCTCGCGAGCGGCGCAGGACGCAGGATGGTGCGGCCGCCGGCGAGCCACTCGTTGGTCCAGAAGTCGTACCAGTCGCCGCGGGGGAGATAGACGCTGCGTTCGGGCGCCACGACATGGTCGGCCACGCCGCGCCAGCCGACATAGAGCAGGCCGGGTTGCCGGCCCTCGAGGCGGAAACGGACCGGTTTGGTGAACCGGTAAGCAATCTCGTGTTCGCCCGCGCCGGCGCTGAGCACGAGCTTGCCGGCCAGCCACACCTTGACCGGCTCGGCCGCGCGCAGGCGCAGGCCAGTCGCGCCCGCGGGCGCGTGGATGGTGCCGCGAAGCGAGCGCACCGATTTGAGGTCGAGGGGGTTGACCCGTTGGCCATCGGCATCGGTGAGGGCGAGGGGGTGGCCGTTCACATCAGTGAGGTCGCGGTAGCTGAGGCATTCCGGCAACGCTGGCACGTGGGCGACCGGCTGCGTCATCGGCGCCACCAGCAACGCCGGGCCACAGAGGAATTGATCGGCGACATGGGCGGCGCGCCGGTCGTCCGGCCAGTCGAAGGCCAGCGCGCGCATCGGCGTCAGGCCGCTGGCGGCGACGGAATACAGGTACGGCACCAGCCGCGTGCGGAGCCGGATGAAATCAGCCAGCGCCGGTTCGTTGAACTGCCAGACCTCGCGCGGGGTCTGCGTGCCGTGCGACCGCATGAGCGGGCAGAACGTCGCGTATTGGAGCCAGCGCAGATAGAGTTCCCGGTAAGCGGGGTCCTGCACGCCCTGCGGGAACCGCCCGCCACGACCGCCGACGAAGAACGCGCCGCAATCGGTCGTCCAGAGCGGGATGCCCGCGGCGCAGAAGTTCAGCCCGGCCGGTATCTGTTCGGCGAACACGCGCCAGCTCGCGCTGATGTCGCCCGACCACGTGGCGGCGCCGTGGCGTTGCTGACCGGCAAAGGCGCTGCGGGTGAGGATGACGACGCGCTTGTGGTCGGTCGTGGCCCGCTGGTGATCGTGAACGCCGCCGGTATGGACGAGGCTGTAAGCGTTGAGCACGCGGGCCCACGGGCCGGCGGCGGTGGGGCGTTCGGCCAGACAGGCGGCGTGGTTGATCAGGGGATCGAAACAACCCTGGGGCGACACCTCCGGCTCCGTCGCGTCCATCCACCACGCATCCACATCGAGGGGTTTCAATAAGCCGTCGCGCACGTGCTTCCAATAGATGGCGCGGGCGGCGGGCGCGAAGGCGTCGTAGAGTGTCGCGGTGGACCCGGATGGCGTGCGGAACATGTGGCCGCGCCGTTTGAGTTCCCGGTGAATCTTCGTGGCCGGCCCGAGCGTGGGCCAGATCGAGATCATCACTTTGGCCCCTTGCCGGTGAATTCGTCGCACGGCGCCGCGCAGGTCGCCGAACTGCTCCGTGTCCACGAACATGCCGGACCAGTACTCCTTGCGGGTCCAATCGCCCCAGTAACACCAGTCCTGCACGATCACGTCGAGCGGCACGCGGCGCCGCCGGTATTCCGCCACGACGGATTCCAGTTCCTTGGCCGACTGGTAGCGTTCCTTGCTCTGCCAGTAACCAAACGCCCACAGCGGCGGCAACGGCGCCGCTCCCGTCAACTGCCGATACCCCGCAATCACCGCGTCGGCATTCGCGCCGGCACAGACGTAGTAATCCACCGCATCGCCCGCTTCGGACGCCAGCCGCATGCCCGTGGCATCGTCACGGAACTCGGTTTCGCTGGCGTTGTCCCAGAGCAGGCCCCACCCGCGGTTGGACAACAGAAACGGCACGACGACTTCCGTGTTGCTCTGGATCATCTGCACGGTACGACCGCGCCAGTTCATCATCGCGCCCCGGTACTGGCCCAGACCGTACAGCGCGGTCGCCGGCGCGAGCGTGAAGGTTTGTGCCAACGGTTGGCGGTTCGGCTGCTCCCGAAACAACAACCGGCCCCCCGCATCGTGAAACGCGACTTGTCCAGTCCGCGTCACGCTGACCTGGAGCGTCGCACTGCGAAGCCAGCGTTGACTTCCCTCTTGCGCCAACTGCCACCCGGCGCGGTCTGGCTTGGCAATGACGGTGAAACTCGCGTCACGCGGTTTCCGCGCCCCATGCCAGCGTTGCACCCGGACAATGCCGGGACTGAAAGGTTCAATGCGAAGGTTCATCGTTTGTTCCATTTCCAATTTCGGCGTTGATTCATCTGGTCGTCGGCAATTCTGCGCCAGCCCGGGGATGCTGGCAAGCTCGCGGTTGGCGGTCAGGAGTGTGGCGGGACCGGCGACGACGCAGGCGGTGGAGCGGGTGGTTGCCGGTGACCAGAGCATCCAGAAGGCCGCAGCGCAAATCGGCGACGGCCAGATTGAGGCATACGCTCACCCCCGCTGCTCTGCTATGGTCCAACATCCGACATCGGCAGCACCTTCCCGTAGAGCTTGCTGCTCTTGTTGAGGATGTGCTTCCCTTCGGCCATGCCATGCCAGAAGCCCGTAAGGGCATCGCCGTCCAGCATGGCGTCCATCCTGTACGAGAAGCGCGCGTCCCTGCCGTCCTTGCCCTTCACCATGACCACCACGGTACCGCTTAAGCGATCGCCCTCCACCCGGAGGTCGCAGGTGTCGAGCCTCGCGTCGTATGGGTCGGTCCACTGGGGATACCTCACCTTGAGCGTCTCCGCCTTTCCGTCCCTGAAGGTCAGGTTCATCGCGGCGTGTCCCCCCTTCCCGGTGCCGGAGTGAAGCGTCAGTTCGCACGCCCCGAGGGTCTTCGCAGTGACTGCGGGCGGCTTGCGCCGGTTCAGTTCACCGGTTACAATTCCCTCGAAGGAGTCGTTGTTGTCCTTTCCCTTGAAGGTGCCGGAGGCAATGCCCTTGTCGAATGTCACGTCCACCATGTGGCGGACAACAATGTCCTCGATGGGCTTGTAGCAGTCCGGCCAGATCGTCACGACAACTTCACCTGTCAGGCGGTTCCCCTCCAGCTTCAGTTTCGAGGCATCGACCGCGTGCGGTTGATGGTTATACGCCGAGGCCCATGCGAAGCCGTGGATGTGCCCCTCACCGGCCAGGCCAAGATGGAGGATGATCGGACACTCGCCGCGCATCGCGCCATGCAGGCGCAGGAACGCCTTCGCCCCGGCAGGCGCGGGCGGCGGCTGGCGGTCCACCTCGCCCGAGAAGAAATCCGTGGCGGTCATCGTTCCCGCAGTGTCGGTATACCGCCCCGCCACCTTGTCGCCGATCCTGAACCCCGTCAGAACGTATGTGTTCTTCTCGAAGCGCGGGAACGAGGGTTTCTCCTTCAATGCCCTTTGGCCGGAGCCATAGTCCAGCACGGCCACCACCGTTGCCTTCAGGGCTGCACCCCGAAACGATGTCTCCACCGACTCCACCACCGCGCAGTAACTCCGGTAGTCGGGCACCATGCTCTCGAAAATCGCGCCCGATGCCTTGCCCTGGTCCAGGTGAAACCGCAGGCGCATGTCCAGCGCGTATCCCTTGTTCATTCCAGCGAGCTGGTTGAGCCGCGCCATCCCGTGCAGAAAGAGCAGACGATACGTACCGTCATCGGGCGCGACGGCCAGGACTCGCCCCTCAATAGTCCCTTTCCGCGCCGCGGCCCCGCAAGCTCCGTCGTAGGAGCCACCCACGAGCCCGTCATTCACCTTCAGATCCAGCTCGTAGCGCCACGTCACCGGCCTTCTGTCCGCCGGCTGGTAGTCGTCCGGATTGATCGTAACCTTTACGACTCCCCGCATGGTCTGCCGCTGCGTATCGTAGGTCAGGCCAGCAAGGTCAACATCGTGAACCGCCTTGTTGTATGATCGCGCCAGCGCAAACCCTGCGGTGAATCCGTCCCGCCAATCGGCGTAGACTGTCAGCGGCGTGTCGTTGGGCATGGCCCTGGCCAACTGGACCTCGAATTGCACGGGCTTGGGCGCCTGCGCTTGGGCCATTTCCGCCAGCATGACTGCCCACGCTATGACTGCGATGGCCATCGTGAATGATTTCCGCATGTTTCCTCCGCCGCTTGGTAACTCTGCCGGGGCCAGTAGGCCCAAGCGCTGCGGGCCGGCGCCATCTGGGCCGCGGGCCCTCTCGATCAACTCCACAACGATCTTCTCGAGGAAGGCGAAGCACCTGGCCCTGTCCTCCCGGACGGGGCCGGGCCCTCCTCCATGGCGATCGGGCCCTTCCGGCCTTGAACGCTTCCGCGGGCAGCGCGCACGGCGCAGTCGCTGCTGCCCTGAAAATACTACGCTACGCGGCCTTGTCCAGCGGCGTCAGGGTCACCGGTGGCCCAGGGATTCCAGCCACCTGACCAGATAGCGCGTCGGACGCGGGGCTTGGAGCTTGTCCAGATAATCCGGGCCGAGGTCCTGGTAGTCAACGCCGTCCTTGAGCATGTGGTAGATCATCACCAGCATCGCGTGGCCCACCGCCGTAAGCGCAAGGACGCTTGGACAATCCGCTCGGCCCTCGCGCCTGGGCCTGCTCCACACGATCTGCGGCCAGGGCCGCCCCAGCAAGGCCAAGCCGGTCGCCGAGCGCAAGTCGCATACTGTTCATGTTCCCAGCTCGGCACGCCAGGAAAGGAGGGCCAAGCTGGAGCTTGGCGATCCCCGGGGCAGGCTACGCCGAGTTCCAGGTTGGCCAGCACCGAGCCTCAGCTTGATGCAGGACGGTTTAGCGGTTGTAATCCCCCAGAGCCGCCCCGCTGCTTATCAGCCCGGCGCCCCGGGCTGCCGTAAAGTCGTCCGGGCAATCTTATCTGGGAGCACACGCCATGAGCCGGTTAGCGCAAACGATCGCCAACACCCCCGTCAGCCCCGGTTCCGTAGCCCTCTGGTGGCTCGGCCAGGCGGGCTTTGCCTGCAAGTCGGCCGCGGGCAAAGTGTTTTACGTCGATCCCTACCTGTCCGATGCCGTCGAGCGCATGTTCGGCTTCAAGCGCCTCTCGCTGCCCGCCATCACCGCCGAGCAGGTCAAGGCCGACTACATGCTCATCACTCACGAGCATGCCGACCACCTCGACCCCGATGCCATACCGGTCATTGCCCGCAACAATCCCGCCTGTCGCTTTGCCGCACCGGCCGGCTGCAACGAGGGGCTGACCGCCGCCGGCGTGGCCGACAGCCGCCGCATTCTCCTGGAAGCGCAGAAGCAATATCGCCTGGAGGACGTGGTCGTCCACACCGTCAGCGCCGACCACGGCGACCTCTCGCCCAGCGCCTTGGCTTTGCTGCTGGACTTCGGCGGCGTGCGCGTGGTGGTCACCGGCGACACCAGCTTTCATCCCAGCCTGTTCCGCCCGCTGTTTGACATGCGGCCGGACCTGGTCATTCCCTGCATCAACGGCGTCTTTGGAAATATGAACCACCTGGACGCTGCGCGCCTGGTGGCCGACGCCAAGCCGCGCTACGCCATCCCCTGCCACTACTGGACGTTCGCCGAACAGGGCGGCGGCGACCCCGGCGCCTTTGTCTTCGCTTGTAACACCCTCTCGCCGCAGACCAACGCCCTGCTGCTGCGGCCCGGAGAAACGTTTATCCTCCAGAAGAACGGGCATTAAGGTACGTCACCAACACCCAATGGGGGCGCCCGCCCCAGCCCCGGATGGTTGGCAGTGCACCTGAGGCGCCAACAGAATATAATGCGAGGCGCCAGCGGCCGCCGGACCAGCCTCCGGCCCCTGGCAGACGCGTGCAACTGAGCATTAACTTAGAACAGCCCGACAAACGCCTGGCCCTGTTTGGGCCGGCCGATCGTCATTTGCGCACCATTCGCGAAGCCCTGGGGGTCCACCTCATCGGCCGCGACCAGAACCTGCGGATCACCGGGCAGCCCGAGCAGGTCAATAAGGCCGCCGCGGTCATCGAGCAGCTTCAGCGCCTGCTTCGTCGCCAAGACTGGCTCAGCGCCGAGGACATCGGCAATGCCGTGGTCGCCGCGGCCGGCGCCGATCAACCGCGCAGCGACGACGAGATCGAGGTCTATGCTCGCGGACGCTACATCCGCCCCAAGACCGACGGCCAGAAACGCTATGTCCAGGCCATCCGCGACAACGACCTGACCTTCTGTGTGGGCCCGGCCGGCACCGGCAAGACTTACCTGGCGGTGGCGGCCGCCGCCGGCATGTTCAAGCGCGGGCAGGCCAAGCGGATCGTGCTGGCCCGCCCCGCCGTCGAGGCCGGCGAACGCCTGGGCTTTCTGCCCGGCGACCTTCAGGCCAAGGTCAACCCCTACCTGCGGCCGCTATTCGACGCCCTGCACGACATGATGGACTTCGAGCAGGTCAAGCGCTTTATGGTCAATGACGTCATCGAGGTCATTCCCCTGGCCTTCATGCGCGGCCGAACGCTCAACCAGAGTGTGATCATCCTCGATGAGGCCCAGAACACCACCCCGGCCCAGATGCTGATGTTCCTGACGCGCCTGGGCCATGATTCGCGAATGATCGTCACCGGCGACATCACCCAGGTGGACCTGCCGGACGGCTCGCCCAGCGGACTGGTGGACGCGATGCGCAAACTCACTGGCATCAAGGGGATAGCGATGGTGGAGCTCGAGCGATGCGACATCGTCCGCCATCGCCTGGTCCAGAACATTGTGAACGCCTACGAAAGAAAGTAGCATGATGTCCCGGGGCTGCCGGTCCTGGGGCCCTGGCCTTGTTTTGTCATGCTTGGTTTTCGCAAACACCGCGCACGACGCGTCCAGATCAGGGAGAGTCGGCCCGACTCGACTCGGCACTGGTGGCGCAAGCTCAGCAGCCGCGACGGCTTGATCTCCCTGGGCATCGCCGCTCTTTTCTGGATCACCGCCACCTGCATTGTCACCCTCCGCGAAGATGTCGTCCGCTACCGCCCGGACCAGTATTCACCCCAGGACATCCTCAGCCGCGTTGATTTCACATTCTTCGATAAGAACCTGCTCCTGCAGCTTCAACGAACCCAGCGGCAGCAGACTCCACGGGTCTATAAGGCGGTCGGCCGCGACCCTTGGCCGACCATAACCCAGGATCTGCTGGCATTGCCTTCGCGCCTGGCGGATGTGACACTGGACACCGCCCCGGCCGACCTGCGCAAGTCGCTGCAGCTCGACAGCGGTGCCCTGACCAAGTTCAAGCTGTGCGCTGAACCCCGCGGCTATGAGAGCTATAAACTGCGCGTGGGGCAGTTCATGGATGGCCTGACCCGTGCCCTGGCGCCGCGCGACAGGCCGGGCGGGTTTGTCCTTTTGCCGCACGCCCAGCGGCTGGAGGACCTGGAAAAGTTCATCAGCATCCCGTCGGCCGGGCAGATTCGCACCAACTCCGCGACCTTCTCGCTGGCCGACCCCGAGTTTGTCCGCATCCTGCAGCGGGAGGCCGAGGTCTTCGACAGCCCCCTGCCGGGGAAGATCGCGGCCTTTGTCCAGGCCAGCCTGCGGCCGAACCACGAACTGGACGAGGCCGCCACCGCCGAGGCCCAGAACCTGGCCGCTCGTGCCGTGCCCGAATCCAGCGCCCAGGTGGCGTATCGCGCCAATCAGATATTGGTCCAGCGCGGCCGGATCAGCCCGCGCGAGTGGGAGATCCTGCGGGCCGAACAGTCGGCCTTCGTGGCCAGCCTGGGCCCGCGCGCCTGGAAGGCCAAGGTAGCGCTGGCCGGTGTGGTGCTGCTGGCGACGTTTGCCATGGCCGTCTATATCGCGCGCTATCAGCCGCGCATCCTGCGTAACCATGCGCGGGCGGCGGCCATTGCCCTGCTGCTGCTGTCGATGCTGCTGCTGGGGGCTTTGGCGGCCATCGGCACCGGTCCCCTGCACGTCTTTGGCGTGGCACCGACGATCCTGGTGGCGATGATCCTGGTCATCGCCTATGACCAGCGCTTCGCCCAGGGCATCTCCACCATGCACGCCCTTCTGGTCACGGTGGCTTTGGATCAGGGTATCGGGTTTTTCCTGATCCTGTGGTCGGGTGTTCTGAGCTGTTGTTACCTGCTCAATGAAGTGCGCACGCGCAGCAAGCTGATCGAGGTCGGCGGGCTGACCGCCCTGGCGATGGCCGCCGCCACCGCCGTCTCCGGGGGTTTGTCCTACGACCCGCTGGCCGTCATCTGGAAAAACAGCCTGTCGGTCGGGGCGGCGGGGCTGGGCGCGGGGTTCATCGCCCTGGGCATCCTGCCCTTTATCGAGCGCATCTTCCGCATCACCACCAGCATGAGCCTGCTGGAGCTGGCCGACGCCAGCCATCCCCTGCTGCGACGGCTGCAGGTGGAGTCTCCGGGCACCTACAGTCACAGCCTGCTGGTGGCGGCCCTGGCCGAGGCCGGCGCCGAGGCTATCGGCGCCAACTCCCTGCTGTGCCGCGTGGGGGCCTATTACCACGACATCGGCAAGGTCAACAAGGCCGACTACTTCTGCGAAAACCAGATCGAGGGCCGCAACCGCCACCTGAACCTCACGCCCAACGTGTCGCTGCTGATCATCGTCGGCCATGTCAAGGACGGCGTGGAAATGGCCAAGGAATATGCCCTGCCCACGGTCCTCATTCCGTTCATTCAGCAGCATCACGGCACCACGCTGGTTGAGTACTTCTATCACCAAGCCTGCAATCAGCAGCGCGACCCGCTGGATAACGGCCAGCTGGCCCCGGTGAGCGATGCCCAGTATCGCTATCCGGGTCCGCGGCCGCGCACGCGCGAAGTGGCGATCGTGATGCTCTGCGACGCCGTGGAAAGCGCCACCCGCGCGATGGTCGAGCCCAACGCCAGCCGCATCGAAACCCTGGTTCACGACTTGGCCATGCGCCGCCTGGAGGACGGCCAGTTCGATGAGTGCCCGATGACCTTCCGCGATCTGCAGCAAGTGGAAAAGGCCCTGGTCAAGACGCTGCTGGGCATTTACCACGGGCGCATGACCTATCCCTCGACGGCCGCCGTGACCGATGCCGCGACCCCGCCGGCCATCAAATCAGCATGAGACGCACACGGCCGCTCAGATCTCCGCGCATAAGTATCACGGCCTTGGCGGGGCGGAACTACGTCAGCTATTTGCTGCGGCACCTGCGGCGGGCCCGGCCGCTGGTGGGCGGGACACTGGTTGAGCTTTCGGTCGTGCTGGTCGGCGACCGAACCATGGCCGGTTTGCACCAGCGCTTCATGGATATCGCCACCCCCACGGACGTGCTGAGCTTTGCCATGGATACCGACTCGCGCGGGCGCGCGACCAGCGGCGAGGTGGTGCTATGCGTCCCCGAGGCGCGGCGGCGGGCCGGCCGGGCCCAGGCGGACGTCGTCCGCGAATTGCTGCTCTACGCCCTACACGGCTGGTTGCACTTATGCGGGTTGGACGATAGAACGCCAACAGGATACCGTTCCATGCACCGGCGCGAGGATGATATTCTGGCTCGGCTGGGAGTGGGACGGGTCTTTGCCAGCGGCCAGGAGTGCCGCTAGTCCGGGGTGTGGGTTTATATGTTGCTGGTCCTGGCAATTCTGTTCGCAGTGGCGTCAACGCTGCTGTTTTCCACGCTGACTTACTCGCTGCGCGAGTTTTCGCGGGCGCGACTGGCCGACCAGCTCGAACGAGCCGGCAAATCTTCCTGGCTGGAAGCCACCGTCGACCATCGCCAGGACCTGGTCTTCGTGACCGCCTGCTGGCGCCTGCTGGCCAACCTGCTGATTCTGCTGGCCACCATGCGACTGCTGCACCACAGGGACCTGTGGATGCAATACGTCAGCTCGTTGGCCATCACGGGCATCCTGGGGCTGCTGTTCAGCGTGGCTTTGCCTCACGCATTGGCTCAGCACCTGGGAGAGGCGGTCATTGCCCTCTTCATCGAGTTTCTGCATGGTCTGCGCTGGGTCATGTCGCCGCTGACGCGCCTGCTGCACCTGGTCGATCGCCTGGTGGCGCGGGTGGCCGGGGCCTCTGCTCCGCAGACCGAACAGATTGAGCAGGAAATTCTCTCCGTCGTCGAGGAAGGCGAAAAGGAAGGCGTCGTCGATGAGCAGGAACGGGAGATGATCGAGTCGGTCATCGAGTTCCGCGATACGCAGGTGGGCCAGATCATGACCGCCCGCCCGCAGATCGTGGCGCTGGAGATTCACGCCGGCCTGGACGAGGTGCGCCAGACCCTGGAGCAGAGCGCCCACTCGCGCGTCCCCGTTTATGAAGGCACCATCGATCATGTGGTGGGCATCCTGTATGCCCGCGACCTGATCCGCTACCTGGGCCAGAACTCCGGCATTTTTGACCTGCGGCAGGCGACGCGCCCGGCCATCTTTGTGCCCGAGAGCAAGCCTCTGCGCGATCTATTGCAGGAATTTCGCGCCCAGAAGGTGCACATCGCCATCGTGCTGGATGAGTATGGCGGCACGGCCGGCCTGGTGACTATCGAGGACATATTGGAAGAGCTGGTCGGCGAAATCAGCGATGAGCACGAGGCCGGCGAGCCTCCCATGCTCCGACGGCTGGACGGCGACAGCTTCGAGGCCGACGCCCGGCTGGACGTGGAGGCGGCCAACCAGCAAATCGGCCTGAACCTGCCCACGGACGCAGGCTATGACACCCTGGGGGGCTTTGTGTCGGTTGCCCTGGGACGGATTCCCCCCAAGGGCACTACGTTCGTGCATGAGAACGCCCGCTTCACGATCCTGGCCGCCGAGCCGCAGCGCGTGAACCGCTTGCGCATCGACCTGCTGCCAGCGCCGGTGAGCGGAGCGGGGCCGGGTGGTTCGGTCTAAGATGCGCCGTTCATGCAGGGTCCGCCGGGCCGCGGGCGAAGACGCGTCGGATTAACAAGAATCGCTCGCGGCGGCCCTGCGGACCAATTTTCCCGCGATGTCAATGGTCCGCAGATGGCCGCGATAGCGCACGTCGGCGAATCGTCCCTGCACCCGCGGCCGTCGGCGCACCCTACCCTTTGAATTGTCTCCTATGTCATCTTTTGCCATGGCGTCCTCGCAAGCTCTACCATTCGTCCGCTTGCTGCGCGCGGCCCTTTAAGACAAGCCCCCAGCCCGGTTCTTGTCGCGCCGTCCCCAATCCTTACAATGCCCGCCTCTACAGGAGAACATACATGGCTAAGCAGTGGCGATTTGGCGTTGTCGGTGTCGGCGTGGTTGGCGAATGGCACGTGCGCGTCACCCCCAAGGTCCCTGGGGCCAAGCTGGTGGCCGTCTGCGACGTGATGCCGGAAAAGGCCAACAAGGCCCTGGAAAAGAACCAGCTCACCGGCGTGAAGGTCTACACCGACATGCGGCAGATGCTCAAGAGCGAGGATCTGGACGTTGTCACCGTCTGCACGCCCAGCGGTGCGCACCTGGAGCCGGTGCTGACGGCCATCGAGGCCGGCAAGAACGTCATCTGCGAAAAGCCCCTGGAGATTCAGCTTGATCGCATCGACAAGATGGGCGCGGCCGCCAAGGCCCGGGGCGTGCGCCTGGCGGGCATCTTCCAGAACCGCTGGAACGAGGCCAACCGCGTGCTGCACGAAGCCGCTCGCGCCGGCCGCTTTGGCAAGCTGGCGTGGGCCGGTTCGTTTACTCCCTGGTATCGCACCGACCAGTATTACGAAGACGGCGGCTGGCGCGGCACCTGGAAGCTCGACGGCGGCGGCGCCGTAATGAACCAGTCGGTCCACGCCATCGACCTGCTGCAATGGATCGTCGGTCCGGTCAAGCGCGTCAGCGCCTATGCCGCCAGCCGCATCCATCCCAAGATCGAAGTGGAGGATACGCTTTCCTGCTCGCTGCAGTTTGAGAACGGCGCTTTTGGCACCATCGTAGGCACCACCGCCATGTATCCCGGCGGCTCGGTGCGCCTCTGGGTGTCGGGCGAAAATGGCACGGGCATTTCGGAAGGCGGCCTGCACACCTACAAGTTCCGCGACGAGCAGCCGGCCGACAAGGACCTGCTGGAGCGCCTCAGCCCCAACCGCGCCAAGACCACCGGCGGCGGCGCCAGTGCCGCCGACGTGGGCCTGGATCTGCACACCATGAACATCAGCGCCATTCTGCGCTCCTGGGAAAACAACCAGGATGCCGAGACCTGTGCCGCCGAAGCGCGCAAGGCCGTGGCCATTATCCTGGCGATGTACGAGTCGGCGCGGAATAACGGCGCGCCGGTGGATGTGAAGTAGCCGCGTTGGCCGCAACCTCATGGCCGCCGTGTCTGTCATCACCCGCTTTGCTCCCTCGCCCACGGGCTATCTGCACGTGGGCGGGGCGCGCACGGCGCTGTTCTGCTGGCTGCTGGCGCGCAACAAGAGCGGTCGGTTCTGCCTTCGCATCGAGGACACCGACCTGGCCCGCAGCACCGAGCAGGCCTGCTCGCAGTTGCTGGACGATCTGCGCTGGTTGGGCTTGCAGTGGGACAACCCTGTGCTGATTCGTCAGTCGCAGCGGACCGAAGTCTATAACCGCCTGATCGACGGGCTCATCAGCCAGGGCAAAGCCTATCGCGCCTACGAAACTCCCCAGGAGTTGGACGCAATGCGCCAGGCCGCCCAGGCCCAGCGGCGGGCCTTTGTCTACCGGCGGGGGCCGCTGCCGCCGGACGAAGATGCGCGGCTGCAGGCCCAGGGCCGGCCGCACGTGGTGCGCTTTGCCATGCCGGTCAAGCCCTATGCGTTCACGGACGAGGCCCTGCACAAGGAAGTTGCCCTGCCGGCCGAGGAGGCCCAGGATTTTGTCATTCGCAAGGCCGACGGCATGCCCACCTATCACTTTGCCGTGGTGGCGGATGATGCCGAGATGGGCATCACCCACGTGCTCCGCGGCCAGGAGCATCTGAAGAACACGTTCTATCACATCGCCCTGCAGGAGGCGCTAGGATATCCGCGGCCGCTCTATCTCCACCTGCCGATCATTCTCAACACCGATGGCAGCAAGATGGGCAAGCGAGACCGCGACAAGGCCGTGCGCCACCGCGCCCAGCTCTGGCTCAAACAGCACCAGCATGACACCGCGCCGCTGGCGGCGGCCGCCGGCCTGGACCAGGCCCGCCTGGACCTGTGGCTGGCCGATGCCCAGAAACAGTTGGACCTGCCCGAGCAGAAGCGCGTGATGGCGGCGGTGGGCATGTCGGAGTCGGACTTGCCCGAGGTGCTGGTCCACGATTTCCGCCGCAATGGCTATCTGCCCGAAGCGCTGTTGAATTTCCTGGCGCTGCTGGGCTGGAGCCCCGGCCAGGACCGCGAGCGCATGACCATGCAGGAGATGGTCCAGCTCTTTGCCGTCGACGACATCGGCCAGAGCAACGCCCGTTTTGATCGCACCAAGCTGCTGGCGTTCAACACCGAAGCCCTGGCGGCGGCCAGCCCTCAGCGGCTGCTGGCGGCGTTCAGGGACTATCTGGCGGCCAATCCGGACTCGCCGCTGAACCAGGCCAGCGACGCGGAACTGACCCGCCTGCTGAAGATGAAGCCGGGCATGCGTCTCTTGCGCGAGGTCGATGCCCAATCGCGCTTTTTCTTCATCGCGGACGAGCAGATCCCATATGATCCGGCCGCCGTGGAAAAAGTTCTGCGCAAGCAGGATGGTTTGAGCATGCTCCAGCAGATCAAGCCGCTGCTGGCGGCGCTCAGCGACTGGATGGCGCCGCACATCGAGGCCACCGTCAAGGCATTCTGCGAGCCGCGCTCGTTGGCCCTGGGCAAAGTTGCCCAGCCCCTTCGCGTGGCGGTCTGCGGGACCACCGTCAGTCCACCGATCTTTGAGAGCCTGGAAATGCTGGGCCAGCAGCGCACCCTCGGCCGAATTGAGCGGTGCCTGTTGTTGCCTTAGTCCCCCCGCCGCTCGCTGTTCTCAAGTCATGAAGTACGGTCGGCTTAGCCAGCGCTTGCGCTGCGACACGGCCGCGTGGGCTGCGCAGTGAACGGCGCTGTCGTTGCCGCGGCCGTCAACGGGTGCTCACCAGGCGCCGCGAGGCGGTCACCAACTCCTCCATTTCGATGGCGTGCAGCTTCTGCACACGCCGGGCGTGCCGGCCTTCGCCGTAGGGAGTGCTCAGGAAGGTGTGGATGATCTTGCGGATTTGGGCCTCGCTGAGCAGGTCCGAACCCAGGCACAGCACGTTGCAGTGATTGTTCTCGCGGGCGATGCGCGCGGTGATCTCGTCATGGGCCAGGGCAGCGCGAATGGAGCGCACCTTGTTCGCGGCGATGGACATGCCCAGCCCGCTGCCGTCCAGAAGGATCGCCACGTCCGCCTTGCCCTCGACCACGGCGCGCGAGGCGGGAACGGCATAGTCGATGTAGTCGCAACTGGCCACGCCGCTGCAGCCAAAGTCGATGACCTCATGGCCCGCCTGCTTCAACAGCGGCGCTACGCGGCACTTGGCCTCATAGCCGCGATGGTCAGCGGCCAGCGCAATACGCAGAGCCAGCGTTGCCGATCGACGTGCACTAAGTTCCTTGCCAGTACCCAAGAGGTGTTTCATGGCCAGAGTATCCTACCCTCAAGGCCCGATTCCGCCAATCCGGCAAAGTCTTTACAAATTCAACTTCTCAGCCAGTCGCTTGCTGATGAGTTCCTGCAAGCTGGCGGCCAGATTTACGTAGACGCTCACGTCGCCACCGATGGGGTCCTCGATGTCAGCCTGGGCATCCAGCGGGACTACCTTACCGGCGGCCGCCGGTGACATGGCCGTCACCGCCGCCGCATGGCTGCGGCCCATGGTAAAGATCACGTCCGCCTGGCGGATCAGTTCGGAGGTCAGCGGCCGGGAACGATGCCGCGTCAAATCCATTCCCAGCGGCCCCAGGGCTTCCACCGCCGCCGGCGTCGCGCGGGCACCGGCAACCGCAAAGCTGCCGGCGGACAGAACCACGTATCCCTTGGCTTCCAGCTCGCTCTGGGCTACCCCGAGTTTCTCGGCCAGCAACCGCCGGGCGATGGCCTCGGCCATGGGAGAACGGCAGGTATTACCGCTGCATACGAAAAGAATGGTGGTCCGCAGCAGCCGCTCGATGATTCGCCGGTCAAAGGCACCCGGACGCAGAATCTCGTAATCTGACTGGCGCACCCGGATAATCGTCGAGGGCTTCTGATACTTGGGCGACCCCCCGTCGATCACCAGGTCAACACGATCGGCCCAGACCTCGGTGCCGGCCATGCCCGCCGAGCCGGGGTCGTTGGCATCAGCGGGAACGCGGCGAATGACAACCGGCGCCTCCGCGGCGGCGATCACATCCGTGGCCACCGGATGATCCGGATAGCGCAAAGTGATGCTGTCCTGCTCGTAGATCTCCTGAAGCGGGACTCCAAGCTCCTGCGCCACCTGCGCTTGTCGCTCGGGAGGAACTTGAAACACCAGGCCCACCGGCCCCGGCCAGAGCTTGCTGATCAGTCGCCGACCCAGATCGGAAACCGGCCCAAGGTAGCGGTCGGCTTCCTGGGCGCTGGCCAGGTGAATGATAAAAGGCTTGTGCCCGGCGGCCGGCTCCAGCGCCCGCAGGCGGGCGATGGCGGCCCTATGGGTCAGCACGGCCGCCGCCCCATACACGGTTTCCGTAGGCAGGATCACAATTCCGCCGCCGCGCAGCGCCTGACCGGCACGGCGGACCTGCTCCGAATAGTTGTAGGCTTCGAGAATGCGAATTTGCGGCGCCGCCGTGGTCATCGGGCTGATTATCTGGGGGTAGCGCGCACAGTGTCAAGCCGGCGAAAGAACAGGCCCCCGGCCCTGGCCGGCGCCCGCCGAAACTTCACGCCGTCACAACCTGCTCAAAGTCATGGGCACATCGATCCCGCGCAGAGTGGATCGAGGAATAGCGTTTGCTCCGAATGGAGCAGCAACTTTCGCACAGGAGCCGTGCATCATGGACGAATTATTCCAAGTCGAGCCAGCCGGCAGTCGCCGGTCCAACGTCGTAGTGGGGTTAATGGTGCTGGCCGTCGGCTACTCGCTGGCGATCCTGGCGCTGCGGCTTCTGCTCTAAGTTTTTATAGACCCAACATATCCAGCATAGTGTATCGGCCGGGCTTCTGCCGCGCCAGCCAGCCGGCCGCCCGCAAGGCCCCCAGGGCAAAGGTGTCGCGCGTCGTGGCCGTGTGGGTCAGCTCCAAGCGCTCACCCAAGGCGCCGAAGTACACGGTGTGCTTGCCAACTTCGTCGCCCAGCCGCAGCGCGTGCACGCCAATCTGACCCGGCTGGCGCGCCGCGTCGTGGCCCTCTCGGCCAAAGATGAGTGCCTCGCGCGAAGCGCCCTTGGCGGCGAGGATCGCATCGGCCAGGCCCATGGCCGTACCCGAGGGCGCATCCTTCTTAAAGCGGTGGTGAATCTCGCTGATCTCGATGTCGTAGTCATCGCCCAGCGTCTTGGCCATCTGCGCGGCAATACGCAGCAGCAGGTTCACGCCCACGCTCATGTTGGGCGATTGCAGGATGGGGATATCGGCCGCCGCCTGGTCGATCGAGCTGTGATCCTGGGGCTGCAAGCCGGTGGTCCCGATGAGCATCGCGATCCTGCGGTCGCGACAGACCTTCAGCCAATGCCGCATCGATGGCGGGAGGGAAAAATCCACGATCACCTGCGGGGCGGCCTTCAGGTCGCTTGTCAGCGGCACACCTATCGGGCCAACCCCGGCCAGCTCGCCTGCATCGCGGCCCTGGTCGGGATGGTCGGGGCGCTCGATGGCGGCCACCACCCGCAGCTTCGCATCCTGCCCGGCCAGCGCTACCAGCCGCCTTCCCATGCGTCCGGCCGCACCCGTGATGGCAATGTCGATCATGCGGGCCAGTATGTAGGGAGCGGCTGGGCTGTCAACGGAGCGGTGCGATTGGGTGCTTTTCTCCCCTTCGTCGCTTCGTCGGCTGCTTGTCTTTCCTCCCCTTCGTCGCTGCTCGCAACGTATTCTAACCCGCATGTTCGAAGTGATACGGAAGTAAACCCAACCCCTTATCAGTCCGATACTTGCAATGTGGCCAGCCGCGCAAACCGTAGTGGAATCACCTGTTTTACCGCCTGCGGCGAGCGTCTGCGCGCAACCGGCACCATTCTCGCAACTGACTGTCACAGCATCGGTTATAAAAATATTTTTGAAGGCATGCGCGGCCGGCACACGCGTCGCTCTATGGCTGAGCGTGGTCGCCAAAACAAATCGGCATAGTGCCGGTGAGGTGACCAGGACCAAGAAATGCGAGAGGAAGTTATGCCACAGGTCATCGAACAAAAGTCGTCAGTGCTGGCCGTGGGAGTGGAGCCCGAAACCTTCGGGTTCAGCGACGAAGCGCTGACCATCCATCGTGCCAACGCAGCACGCACCGCAATGGAGATGCTGCGAATGGTGGATTTCGACCTGCTGCTGGTCGGCCCGGACATGGCTGACGGGTCCATGTGGAATTTCGTGCGTCGGGCCCGGATGGCGCGGCCGCGGCAGCGCTGGGCCATGGTGGGGTCCAACATCACCGAACAGGAAGAGATCGCCGCCCGCACGCTGGGCGTCACCTGCATCTTCGATTCGGTTCCAAGCTCGGATGAGCTGCTCGAAGCCGCCGCCGGCCCAGGCTACAGCGGCCTCTCGGTCCGCAGCCCGGCTGGAATCCGCTGATCGTCAGAGGGCATACGGGGCACACCGCTTGTCGTGAGGATGTTATGAACGCTCAACCACACAATCTGAAGACCACCCGCAACACTCCGGCCCCGGAGGGCAGAACCGCGGCCGCCAAACGAATCCGACGCGCGTTGGCGATGTTGGTCCTGCCGGCGGCTGCAACCTGTGGCCTGATACAGCCGACAGCCAGCGCCGCGCCCATGCTGAGCTTTTCCGCCAGCGACGGCGGGACGCGCAGCGCCTTGGTCAGCTTCACGCAGTCCAGCGACAAGCTCGCGGTCGAGTTGAGCAACACCTCGACGGCGGACGTGACTATCCCGTCGCAGGTCCTGACGGGCATCTTCCTGGACATTAGCGGCTCCTTCGGTTCCTGGACGCCGCTCAGCGCCCAGGTCGCCCCGACAAGCCATGTCGAGCTTGGCGGTCAGACAGTGACCGCCGCTCCCCAGGCCGGCCCCAACGTCAGCGGCGAATGGGCCTACAAACAGCACGCCTACGTCTACGGCATGAACAGTTGCATCAGCTCAGCCGGCTTGGGCGTCTGCGGCAAGGAGGACCGCTTTGGCACGCTGAACCTGAATGGGCCTGACTCGCCGGGCGGGCTGGAATACGGCCTGCTGTCCAAGGGCGACAACCCCCTGACGGGCAATTCGAAGGTGCGCGCCGAGCCGCTGATCAAGGACACGGTGGTGTTCGAGTTTCACGTTCCGCAGACCTTCAACCTCAGCCATATCCGCGGCGTGGTGTTCCAGTACGGCACCAGCCTCAGTGAACCCCATGTCGTAGGCCAACCGGTGGCCATCCCCGAGCCCGAGCGCCTTGCGCTGCTGGCTCTGGCCTGGCCGCTGGCACGACGCAAACGCAAGCAGCAATAGCACAACGTTATACGGGCAGATCGGAAACAGGCACAGGATTTTTTGAGGACCGCATCATGCAAGCGCTTACCCACGAACTTCGGAACGCAACGGGCAACAAGGGCACTTTCACTCACACTCGGAAGGATGGAAACGTCATGTTCACTCGCAAAGGCAGCAAACTGATCGGGGCCGCAGTGGCGGCGACCTTGGGCTCGGCCGCCCTGGCCGCACCGTCCACGGATTTCTTCTTGTGGAACTCCACACCGGCCCTGCCCTCGACGCCTTACTCCGCGGCGGCGCCGGATCTGAACAACAACAACTACGTACAAGTGGGCAGTTACCTTTCGAGCCTGCCGGCCGGTGCCACCATGGCCGTCAGCGTCAACACCCCGTTGACAGCGCCGGGCGCCATCGACCTATTCCGCAAGTATCCCATCAAGTACGTGTTCGGGGACTACGAGCAGGGCGATGTCCTGGCCCAGGTGCGCACGCTCGCCACGTCGCTGCCCAACAACAGCCAGGTGCGCGTGGGCAACTACGGCCTGGCCCCCCTGCCCACCGATCCCACCAAGGTCAACCCCAACGGCGGGTATACGCAAAGCCAGTATGCCTGGTCTCAGGTGAAGATGGCCAACGAAGTGCTGTACCCGGGTTCTCCCGGCGTCCGTAACCCGGCCGCCGGCAACTCCACCGCGCCCAATATTCGCTCGGCGCTGTTCACCATGCCGATCCAGCGGGCGTCGCTGGTGACCCAAAATCTACCGCAAGGTTCCGAGCACATTCCCTACGTCACCCGGTTCAACAACTGGGGCAACAGCGCCCTGGACACCGACGGCAATCCCAACCAGGGAACGTACGCCAAGTTTGAATTCGTGCAGAACGCGGCCAATCCGGCCGATGGCCAATTGCTGTCGCGCGGCGATTTCTCCGCCCAGGTGCTGCACGAGCGGATGCGCGGGGCCACCTCGCTGGTCATGTTCTGCGAGACCGGCGTAGTGGACTACACAATGGACCAGATGTTGGCCGACGCCCATGCCGGCTGGAGCCTGGGCGGTCCCAAGGCGCTGTTTGAAAACACGAAGAGCAAGCTGGCCACCCTCAGCAGCCAAGTCACCGTGGATGGCGACCGCCTCAGCACCGAGGACGCCGGCGTGGTCTGGTCGGGCGTCTACGTCAACGACACCCCCTCCAAGAGCCGCCTGGAGATCCTGCTGAGCAACATGGACAGCCGCTCGCATGAAGTGAAGTTTGATGATGTGGCGACGTATGCGGTGATCGATGGCACCGACAACGAATTTTCCGTGGCCGCCGGCACCCATCGGCTGCTGAGCTTCAACCTGGTCAAGAGTCAGAACGACCGCAATAACCAACTGGTATGGAAGCTGGTCGAGGATGAACGGGTGTTCACCGACGACTTCCGTAACGGCGTAGGTATCCCAGAGCCGACGTCCGCCGGCGTGCTGCTGGTGGGAGTGGCCGGCGGTTTGCTGCGGCGCCGCCGCCGCAGTTCGCGCAAGGACTGAACTGCAACACGGATTTGCCCGATCTGTGTAGTGTAAGCGCTTGTTTCCTCCTCCGAGAGCCGCCCCTGCCCGGGCGGCTTTTTTCTTGCCTGCGTGGTCAGGAGGATGGGTGGCTTGTTTAGCCCGTCCAATGATCTTCACGCCGCCGCGCGGCCGCGGGCATCGTAGCGGGCCATCTGCAAACCTTTGTATACCAGCATGTTGCATCGTAGTTCCCGTTCTTCGGGCTCCCCAAAATTTGTGGCAGATTATTGTTGACAGCGCCTGTTGGCGTAGTATACTCTCATTCGTAGTTCCGCCTCGGCGTGGCGCGAGTTGTCCGTGCGGACGGCAGCGCCTGGAGGCGAGCGAAAATCCGACGGCTGACGGGTTTTGTGTGGCAGCACGAAGCCCTGCAAGCGGCCGCAGGACCAACGCTCGCCTGCGAGGTCGGAGGAAAGGTCGGGCAAATCATGGCGGCGACGTTGCGCTGGACGCGCGTATTTTGCGCTGTTGTAGCGGGCGCTTGGTTTTTCATTGGGATCGGGGCGGCTCAAGGGGCTCCGATCCCCGGGGTCAGCACTCTTCAGGATGCAATCAATCTGAATGCGGGGAACCCCTCTGATGGTGTGCCGGAAGGCGGCATCGTCGTTGGGGACAAGCTGTTCTATGACTTCACCTATACAGGCAGCGGTTTGCTGACACCCTCCGCATCGGACATCAATGTCAGCCAGGCGCCGGGTTCGGCCGTCGGCCTGGAGTTCCAAGCCGGCTGGGCAGCTCTGAGTGGATTCAACATGGACTCATTGATTGGCTACAAGGTCCACGTCCTGGATCCAGGCCAGTTCATCAGCGCCGTGAACCTGGTGTTCAACGGTACGGCCAGCGGGCTGGCATTTGCCGAGGTGGTGGAGACGGTTCAGAAACTCGATGGCACGGTGCTGGGAACCCTGAACGTAGTGGTCAATCCCACCGACTCCTTGCCCGAGATCTACTCTGACAGCCTGAGCATTTCGCCTCCGCTGCGCGACATCATCGTGCGCAAGGACATTCAGGTGTTCTCGCTGCCGGCCAGCGTCGGCGGCGGCAAGGCCAGCATCTCCTTCGTCGATAACGCCTACGTGCAGATTCCCGAGCCCGCGACCCTGGGCCTGCTGACGCTGGGTCTGCCGCTGCTTCTGCGGCGCCGGCGGTAAGCACCGTGGTCGCCTGCCTGGCTTTTTGCGCGGGACCCGCCATAGCTTGTTGTCTGCGGATCGCTGGCAGCGGCAAAATTGACGCTCCGGGCCTCCTCTTTATAATCCGCCGCGACGGTGGGGCGACACGGGAAGGAGCCTGGGCTTGCGCTGCGCCTGGATCACCATAACTTTCTGGCTCACCGCCGCTGTTGCCGCCGCGCAATATTCCCCTCCCAGCGAAAACCTGCACATCCAGGCCCGCAAGGCGTCGACCTGGACCACTCACGGCCGCGATGGGGCCGCGGTCAGCGTGCTTCAACTCGATGGCGAGGTGCGTGTGCAGACCGGGCACACCGTGCTCAGCGCCCAGCAGGCCGTCCTGTGGCTGGTGAGCCCTCGCGGAGCCCTGGCCGAAGAGCGACGGATGGAAATCGCCCTGGTCGGCGAGGCCAGACTTGAGCAGCCCAACGGCATCGTCCGCAGCGGCCAGCAACTGTTTGTCGAAGGCAGCATCCGAGGAGCCGTGCGCCTGACCGCCCAAGAGCGGTCGCTGGAGAATCTCAGCGGCAGCGATCTGTATCGCCTGGCCAACGCCATGCGCCCCAGCGCCCCGCCCGATCGCACCGAACAACGAGAGGCCGCCCAGTGGCTGCTCCGTCAGCCGCTGGGTTTACCCGGCACCATGCCAGCCACCGCCCCTTCCACCCAGCAGGCGCGCCCGGTGGAGCCGGTGCGTTTTCGCGCTGACAGCGCCCAGACCACCAACCAGACCAAGGATGGCAACGTCGCGTTCATTCTCGAGGGCCACGTTCTGCTGATTCAGCAGAAGCGTGACGGTTCGCTGCTGGAGATGGAGGCCCAGCGGGCCGTGTTGTTCACCCCGCTGAAGGACCTTCGCCAGCTCGGCCAGGGCGGCCTGCGCTCGCGGGAGGAAGCGGTCGTGGGCGCCTACCTCGAAGGCGACGTGCGCATCACCCAGACGCCCCCGCCGACCAGCGGCAAGGCCGAGCAGCGGCTGCTGGCCAACCGGGTGTACTACGACACGACCACCGATCGGGCGGTGCTCAGTGACGTGGTGCTGCACAGCTATGACCTGGAGAAGCAGTTACCCATCGTGGTGCGGGCCCAAACGGTGCGGCAGCTTTCCATGGGCGAGATTCAAGCGGACCAGGCGCGCCTCAGCACCAGTTTGTTTGCCACGCCTTCCTATTCCCTGGGCGCCTCCAGTCTTTACGTGCGTCAAGTACCCACCGGCGACCAGCGCGGCACCAACCAGACGACTTTTGTGGCACAGAACACGACACTGCGCATCGGTCCGGTGCCGGTGTTGTGGTTTCCGGTGATGGCCGGCGTCTGGAACGATAAGGGCCCGCTGCGCGAAGTCAGCCTGGGCCAGTCGCGGCAGCGCGGGTTCTCGGTGCTGACCAACTGGGGACTCTACGAGACCCTGGGCCAAGTGCCGCCGGAGGATCTGGATCTGGGTTATTCAGTGAACTACTACACCCAGCGCGGGCCGGCCCTGGGGTTGGATGGACGCTACATCGGCGGCTTTGTCACGGATTTCACGCGCCAGCCGTGGACCTTCCTGGGCAGCGCCACCGCCTTTGGTATCAACGACCAGGGCGAGGACGACATGGGCAAGGAGCGGTTGACCCTTCAGCCGCCCAGCGACTGGCGCGGCCGAGTGTGGTGGGAGCATCAGCATTTCGTTCCCGATAGCTGGCAGGTGCAACTGACGGCCGGCTACGTGTCGGACCCGACCTTTCTGGAGCATTGGTTCCAGGAGGATTTCAACAACAGCCGGCAGCGCGACACCAGCCTCTACGTGCGGCGGCAGCAGGATAACGAGATGCTCACGTTCCTGACCAGCGTGCAGCCCAACAACTTTCCGACCGCCAGTGATCTTGCGCAGGAGCAACTGGCGGGCATCGAGCGCGTGCCGGAGCTGGGCTATCATCGCATCGGCCAAAGCCTGGCCGATGATGCGATCACCTGGCACAGCAGCAACCGCATCTCGGCGCTGCGTTTCCAGGGCAGCCATGCGTCATTGGCGGAACAGGGCTATGCCCCGGCGAGAGGCGGGCTGGTGCAGTCACCAGGGTTGCCATCGCTGGGGACCACGGGCACTCCCAGCGAAGTGGTTTACCGGGGCGATCTGCGACAGGAACTGGGCGTGCCGTTCTGGATTGACGACTACCGGGCCATGCCTTACGTCGTAGGCCGATATTCCGCATGGTCGGACACGCCCACGGATGGCGGGGCCGGCCGCGTTTACGGCGGCGCGGGCTTTCGCTTGTCCACCTCGTTCTGGAAGACCGACGACACGCTGGAGTCGCGGCTGCTGGACATTCACCGGCTGCGACATGTGGTCGAGCCGCAGTTGCACGTCTTCTGGGGTGTGTCGAGCCGACAGGCCGACGACGTTTTCATCTACGACGAGCCGGTGGACGCCCTGCGCGACCTGGGGGCGGTGCAGTTGGCGCTGCATCAGCGCTGGCAGACCAAGCGCGGCGGGGCCGGTCGCTGGCGGAACGTGGATGTGCTGGCCCTGAGCGTCGAAGCCAACTGGTTTTTCCGCAGGCCCGATGCCACGCAGCGCAACCCGGAGGATTTTCGCGGGATCTTCTTCAGTTCGCTGCCCGAGGCCTCGCTGCCGCGCAACGGCTTCAACGCCGACTGGGCGTGGCAGATTTCCGACACCACCGCCCTGCTGGCCGACGCCCGCTACAACGCCGATCGCTGGAAGCTGGCCACGGCCTCGACCACCTTGCAGGTCCAGCATGAGCCGCGCTTGAGCTACTCGCTGGGCTTCCGCTATATCGCCATGGATTTCGAGCAGGTGGTGGGCGGACCCCAGGAGCCGGCGCTGTTTGTCTTTGAGGACCAGAAACTGCTGCAGGTGGGGCTCAACTATGAACTGACGCGGCGCTATACGCTGGACATCGCCGAGAGCTATGACTTCGCCGGCCGCGGCAACATCCGCAGCAACGTCACGCTGACGCGCCGCTTCGATCGCTTTTTCGTGGGCCTGTCGCTGCGGATCGACAAGCTGGGCGAGGAGAACGCTCTGACACTGAACATCTATCCCGAGGGGTTCGGCAGCCGCCAGGGGACCGGCAGCGCCAGCGCGGCGCTGGGGCGATAGCAACCGTACAAGTTTCGGTAGGCAACGGCGCGGCGGTTGTTATGATGAACGCCAAGACATGCGCACGTACCGCACCATCCTGGGGGCCGGGCTGCTGACGCTGTGCTGGCTGGGCGCCCCGGCGCGGGCCGACGAGGGTCGGCTGGACGTGCAGGTGGGCTGGGGCGGGGTAGTGCGCCCGGGCTATTGGAATCCGGTCTTTCTGACGCTGTCGCATCCGTCGGCACAAGCCGCCTCGCTGGAACTGACGGTCAACCAGGATGCGCTCTTTGCCATGCGCATCCACCAGCGGAACGTGGCCGTGGGACCCCAGCCACGGACGATCAGCCTGATGGCCATGCTGGGTTCGGATTGGCGCAGCGGGTTCATCCTGTTGCGGGATGAGAAGGGCCGGCGGCTGATGCAAGAGCCGCTGGGCAATGAAGCGGTGGCGGCCGCCATCGCAGTGACCGAGACCGGCTACGGCGGCAAAGCCATCGGCGTCAGCGGCCGCGGGCCGGCCCTGGCGGGCTTGGCCGGGGCATGGGAGGAGCCCCGCAAGGATACCGGCCCCAGCAGTTTTCACGTGGGAGTTGGCTTTCTCCGGCCAGAACTGCTGCCGACAACGGCCATCGGGTATGACTCGCTGGATCTGCTGGTGCTGAATCAGCCTGATCTCAATCGCATGGGGCTGGACCAGCAGCAGGCGATCCTGGGCTGGGTACGGGCCGGCGGACGCTTGCTGATGTGGCTGTCGGACGGCCCGCCACCGGAGGACTCGCCGCTGATCGCCGCATTGCCCGCGGAGATTGGCGCGATGACCACGGCTCAAGTGTCTTCGCAGGAGCTGGTAAAGCGCGGCCTGCCGCAGCGGCTGCAGGAAATGCGCTGCCGGCCTCTGCGACCCAAGCCCGGCATGGCCACGCTGCGACTGCTGGAGGGGCCGCAGGTGGCGCTGGTCCATGGGCGGCTGGGGCTGGGACGCATGGCCGTGGCGTCGGTCGATGCGAGCCTGCTGCAGTTTGGCCTGGACGAGCAGGCCAGGCAGTTCTGGCGGCCCATCCTGGCCGACGCCCTGCAACTTCATCTGAGCCCCCCTCCTAGCTGGCAAAGCGTTCGTGATCAGCGGCAGGCGACGGCCATGTCCACCGTGGTGGACCTCCTGGGCAGCATCGAGGGCGTGGGGCGTTTCGATTTTACCTATCCGGCTCTGGTGCTGCTGGGCATGATCGTTTTGGTGGGACCGGTAGACTGGCTGGTGCTGAAGCGCCTGGGGCGATTGCACTGGACCTGGATCACCACCAGTACCTGGATTGTCTTGATTACCACCGGGGCGGTTTACGCCGGGCATATCCTCAAGAGCGGGCAACTGCATTTTCGCACGCTGCAATTGATCGACCAGGCCGACGACTCGACCGTGGCCAGCTCGCATGTGGCCCTGCTGTACTCGCCGCGCACGCGGAGTTACGCCATTGATTTTCCGATCGGGTCCTGGTGGGCGCCGGGCAGTGCCAATCTGTATTCGCATTCGGGCTTGTTGACGGCGACGCTGTCGGCCGATCAGGAGATGCTGGCTGACGGCGGCGGCCTGGTGGCGGGCAATGTCCTGCGGCCCATGACCATTCACGTGTGGAACCTTCGGTACGTGGCCGGCACGCGGATCGAGCCGGCCGGCAGCGGCCCGCGCCTGAGGGCGTCGCTGCGGCAAGGGCCCAACGGCACCATCGTCGGCACGGTCACGAACCTGGGCAAACACCCGCTGACGGAGATCCTGGTGGAGACGCAGCGCGGCACCGCCGTCCTGGGTCCTGACGCCAAGGCTCAGCCCATTGCTCCGGGGGCCACCGTCGAGGTGCGCTGCGGCTCGTTCCGCAAGCGCCCGTCGCCGACACGCGAGTACGGCCGCGCCACCGAGGAGTCGCTGATTCGCTGCGCCGGCGATCTGGCCGCCAGCCGATCGCTGAGCATCGAGAGCCTTTTATCCGCGGACCGCGCGCTGGTGTGTGTCTATGCTCAAAGCCAGGCCGATCCGGTGACGCAGCTGGACGACCCGACATCGCTGCAGGAACACCACCAGGTCGTCCGCGCGCTGGTGCGTCTGCAAACCGAGAACATGCCATGAACCAGGCCGATGCTCCTGTTGCCCCTGCTCCCGCCACGGAGGCCGCCCCGCCGGTGCCGACCGCGCCACCCGCCCTGCCGGTGCCCGTGGGTGCGGCCAGCGCCCCGGCCATCGCCGCCCGCGATCTGACCATGCGCTATGGCCAACTGCTGGCGTTGGATAGGCTGAATCTGGAGCTGGAGGCCGGCGACGTCTATGGCTTCATCGGGCCCAACGGCGCCGGCAAGACCACCACCATGAAGATCTTGGCCGGGCTGCTGCGTCCCACGGCCGGCGACGCCTACATCATGGGCCGCCAGGTTGCCGGCAACGGCCAGTTCGTGCGCTGCAGCGTGGGATACATGCCCGACACCTTCGGCGTCTATGAAGACCTGAAGGTCAGCGAATACCTGGAGTTCTTTGCCAGCGCCTATGGCATTCGGCGCGGCCGACGCAAGAAGATCGTGGCCGACGTGCTGGACCTGACCGATCTGAAATACAAACAGGATGCCCTGGTGGATTCGCTGTCGCGCGGCATGCAGCAGCGCCTGGGGCTGGCGCGGGTGCTGGTACACGATCCGCCGGTTTTATTGCTGGACGAACCGGCCAGCGGGCTCGATCCGCGGGCCCGTATTGAGATCCGCGAGCTGCTGCGCGAGCTTCAGCGGCTGGGCAAGACCATCCTGGTTTCCAGCCACATCCTTTCGGAGCTGGGCGAATTCTGCAACAAGCTGGGCATCATCGAACGCGGCAAGCTGCTGGTCAGCGGAACCATCGGCCAGTTACAGACGTTGGCCAGGGCCCAGCCGGTGATTTCGCTGCGCGTTCTGGAGCACAGCGAGGCGGCCGCGGCGTTGCTCAAGGGCGACGCGCGGGTGGCGGCCGTAGAGACCATCGACGGCGATTTGCGCGTTACGCTGCACGATCCAGGCCTGCACCATCATTTCCTGATCGAGAAGCTGATGGCCGCCCAGTTGCGAATCGACCGCATCGCCCCGCACGACATGAAGCTGGAGGACGTATTTTTGCGACTCACCAAGGGGCTGGTGCAATAGAAAACAGCATGGGCGGTCATCCCGGCCGTGCCGGCGCTGACCGCCCATGCGCATCTCCGCTCCGGAGAACAGACTACTTGCGCGTCCCGCCACCCGAGGGGCTCATGGTCAGGCGGTTCTGTCCTGACTCCGAGGCGCTGTCGGTGCGGGGCAGATCGGCCAGTGGCCGGGCGGCCGGGGCGCCGGGCGCGGGATTGGTCCCCGCTTCCACCCGGTATTGGGCGGCCTTGAGGCCCATATCCTTCAGATAGGTTTCCACGGCCTGGCGCTGCTCCTTGCTTTCGCCGGGCAGGTCCACAAAGACCACCACGGGCAGCCGCCGCTCGGCGGCGCTGACCATCAGATCGAGCTTGTCGCAGCCCAGTGAGTTCAGATAGGCGCCGTCGAAGTGGGCTGCATCGAGCATGGCGTCGTTGCGGGCACCGGCCGCCGCCTGGGCGTTGGCGTAATAGCGCAGCGAGCCGTTTTCATAGTCGCCAAAGAACTCGGCATCGGCCGGTCCCTTGGGGGCACAGCCACCGAGGCCGGCGGCAACGACAAACAGCGAAAGTCGAAGAAGGCATTTCATGGCATCTCCTGGTTCGTTATTCGGCAAACAAGGCGCTGCGGAACAGCCCGATACAGGCCGGCCCGGCCAGCACGATCAACAGTGCCGGAAAGATGAACAGCACCACGGGGAAACTCAGTTTGACGGTGGCCTTGGCGGCCAGTTCTTCGGCGGCGTGCTGCCGTTCGGTGCGCAGACACTCGCCGTGGATACGCAGCGCACCGGCGATACTGGTGCCAAAGCGTTCGGCCTGGATCAGCATCGCGGACAACGCCTGCAGGGACTTGGACCCGGTCCGCGTGCCCATGTTGCGCAAGGCCTCGGCACGGCTCACGCCCACGCGCGTTTCCATGTGCGTAATTTCAAACTCGCGCGCCAGCCGGGGATGGGCGATGCTGATTTCCTGGCCCACGCGCTGCATGGCGCTGTCCAGGGTCAGGCCGGCCTCCACGCAGACCACCAGCAGGTCCATGGCATCGGACAATCCGCGATCCAGACAGGTGCGATGGCGCGTGGTCTGGTTCTTCAGCCAGATCGAGGGCAGCAGGTAGCCCACCAGCCCGCCGACCGACAACCCCAGCATGAGATTGCCCAGCATGTGCCCCAGCACGTAGCCCCCTACCAGGCCCACACCCAGCAGAATCACCTTCCCGCCCACGACGGCGCGAACGCCCGACGGTGAATAGATGCCCGCCTGGGCCAGTCGCTGCCGCAGGGCGGATTGGTTCTCTCGCTTTGTGGGCTCGAAGGGTTTGGCTGCCGCCTGGCCCATCCGCGCCAGGACGTTGCCGAGCTTGGCGCCGGCGGACGCCTTGGTCACGGTGGGTTCGGCCTTGCGCAGACGATCGCGCAGGCGCTGGTCCTTGCGGCCCATCAGGAACTGCGACACCCACCAGGTCAGCAGCGCCGCCAGGCCAAACACACACAGTACGAAAATCAGTTGCTCATTGCTCACAGGTCACCGTCCCTGCCGCTGTCGGCAGTCTCAGACCTTCACGTTCACGATCTTGCGAATGACCACCATGCCCAGTGTCACCAAAACCGTCGCGACGCCCAGGAGCATGCGCCCCGTGTCCGTGCGCAGCAGCACTCCGCTGTACTCGGGGTTCAGCGCGTAGGAGATGGCAAACAGCAGAATGGGAAACGCCACCAGGATGTAGCTGGTCAGGCGCCCCTCGGCCGTCACGGCCTTCACGTGCTGCACGATGCGCAGGCGCTGGCGGATCATGGAAGCGATGTTGCTCAGGACCTCGGACAGGTCGCCGCCGGTCTGCCGCTGGATCAGCACGGCGGTCACAAAGAAGGCAAAGTCGGTGGACTCGATGCGGGTGGCGCTTTCGCGCAGGGCTTCATCCAGCGGCTGGCCCAGGCTGTGCTGGGCATAGCAGCGGCGAAACTCGGCCGCCAGGGGATCGGGCAGTTCATCGCCCATCATCTGTAAACCCGTGCTCAGACTATGGCCGGCGCGGAGCACTCGCGTCAGGAAGTCCAGGGCTTCGGGCAACTGGGCGGTGAGGATCTTCTGCCGCTTAGCCCGCCGCCCGTTGACCATCATCAGGGGCAGATAGGCCGCGGCCAGGCCGCCGGCCAGGCCTGCTCCGGCGGATTCAGTGGCCAGCGTGGCGATGGCAAAACCAAGGACACCCAGCAAGGCCATGATGGCCAGAAACATGCCCAGCCTGGCATCGGGGAACGCCTGGATCAGGCGGTGATTCAGCCAGCGGCAAAAGGCGATACGGCCCAGTGGCCCGGTCAGTGTCGGTCGATGCTGCAACTGAATCGCTGGGGTGCTGCCCTGCTGAGCCGGGGCCTTGCCGGCCGTGGCGAGTCGCTGCTGGAGCTTGCGCTGCTCCGGCGAGAGCCGACTGACGATCAGTTGCGCCAGACCCCATACGCCGCAGGCCGCGGTGATGGCCAGGATGATGCTGAATTCAGTGGAACCCATATCCGTTACTCCGCTCATTCAAAGGCGCGTCGCTCAAAAAGGTCCGCGGGCAGTCCGATGCCGCGATGTTCGATGCGCTCCAGGCAGCGCGGGCGGATGCCCGTGGCCACAAAGCGACCCTCGGCCTGTCCGTTGGAGTCCACGCCGGTCTGCTCGTAGGTGAAGATGTCGTGCATCTGGATCTGGTCGCCTTCCATGCCGGTGATTTCGCTGACGCTGACGACCTTGCGCTTGCCGCCGACCATGCGCTTGGCCTGGACGATCACCTGGATGGCCGCCGCCACCTGCTGGCGCAGCGCCCGCAGGGGAATGTCAAAGCCGGCCATGGCAATCATGACCTCCAGGCGACCCAGGGCGTCGCGCGTATTGTTGGCATGGATGGTGGTCATCGAACCTTCGTGACCGGTGTTCATGGCCTGGAGCATGTCCAGGGCTTCGCCGGTGCGCACCTCGCCAATGATGATGCGGTCAGGGCGCATGCGCAGGGCGTTGCGCACCAGGTCACGCTGGGTGATTTCGCCCTTGCCCTCGATATTCGGGGGGCGCGTCTCCAGTCGCACGACGTGCGGCTGCTGGAGCTGCAGCTCGGCCGCGTCTTCGATGGTGATGACGCGCTCCTCGGTGGGGATATAGCGCGACAGGCAGTTGAGCAGCGTTGTCTTGCCCGAGCCCGTGCCGCCGCTGATCAGGATGTTGCACCTCGCCTGCACGGCGGCCGACAGAAATTCCATGACCGCCGACGGGAACGCCCCATGCCGCAGCAGGTCTTCCAGTTGCAGCGGACGCGAGCCAAAGCGGCGGATGCTCATGGCCGGCCCGTCCAAAGCCAGCGGCGGAATGATGGCGTTGACGCGGCTGCCATCAGCCAGGCGGGCGTCGACCATGGGGCAGATTTCATCGACGCGCCGGCCCACCTGGGCCACGATGCGGTCAATGATCTGCCGCAAGTGCGCGTTGTCGCGGAAGCGCACGTCGCTGGACTCCAGCCGACCGCGGCGCTCGACGTAGATGCGGTCAAAACGGTTGATCAGGATATCGCTGATGATCGGGTCCTTCAGCAGGGCCTCCAGCGGCCCCAGGCCAAAGGTCTCGTCCATGACCTCGCCGATGATGCGTTCCTGCTCAACGCTGGAGAGCAGGCCCTTCTCGTTCTGGCACAGTTCGGCCACCAGCAGGCGCACTTCCTGGCGGACCACGTCGGCCGGCAAGGTGCGCAGGTTCTGCATGTCCAGGCGCTGCACTAACTGCTGATGCAGTCGCACTTTCATCTGCTGAAGCTGAAGGTCGCGCTCCGAGCGCGGGGCGGTGGCGGCCGGCGTGATGGGCGGCGTCAGGGCGGCCGGTGGATCGACGGCGGCAAACGGCGTCCCCATGCCGCCTTCGGCAGCGGGTGGTTTCATCGCCTTGGGAACCGCCACACTTGTTGAAAACAGGCCCATAAGGTCTCTCCCTTTGCTCAGGCCGCCTGAGCCACCGTCCGTCCATTGAGCGACTCGGCCAGACCACTCAGGCTGGCGCTCATGTCGCAACGCGGCGAGCGCAGCACGACCGGCTCGCCGAAATTGATGGCCGCGATGGCGTTCTTAAAGTCATTGGGAATCAGCCACGAAATCTTCAGCCCCAGCGCCCGTTCCACTTCCTCGGGGGCGATGTCGCAGCCCTTCTTCACGAAGCGGTTGACGACCAGGCGAATCTTGCTGGCTTCGGTACCCATGCGGCGCAGGGCGCCCACGTAGCGCTCGGCATTCTTGGCGCTGGGCACGTTGAGCTGCATGACCACCACGGTGAGATCGGCGGCCTGGGTCGCGGCCACATAAAGCGGATCGATGCTCATCAGCGAATCGACCACCACGTAGTCAAACGCGCGTCCCAGCACACTCAGCAGGCGAGTCACGCCACCCTGGGTGACGCGCTGGCTGTCCTCGGGCAGTTCCGGGCGACCCAGGATCGACAGCTTGCTGGCCGCGTGCACCGCCAGGGCGTTGTCCAGCATCTGGCGATCGAGTTTCTGGGCACTTTCCATGACGTCGGCGATGGTGTAGCGCGGACGCAGATCAAATGAACTGGCCACGGCCCCGCCAATGAGGTCCATGTCGACGATGGCGGCCTTGAAGTTTTTGGCCAGCGAGGCGGCTACGTTGCAGGCCACCGTGGTCGATCCACAGCCGCCCACCGTCGGCACCACCTGGATGACCCGGGCCCGCTTGCCCATGCCGTAGAGCTGGCCGACCTTGTCGATGCCGGCGGCGAATTTCTCGGCGTTGATGGGCAATGGCACGAACTCGCGCACGCCCACGTGAATGGCTTCCATCAAAAGCTGGGAATCGACGGCCTGCGAAAGCACGAAGAAGCTGGCAGCGGCGAATCGTCGCACCATCTCCGCCACGCGCTTGAGCGTCTCGTGGGGCGACGGATCGAGGTTGACCACCACCAACTGCGGCGAATCAGACCGGCCCAGCATGGATGTCAGCGCATCCACAGCCGGCACCTGGGCCACCACGTTGACACCGTAGTTGGCCAGGAATGTGGACATTTCCTGCCGATTGTTGGCGTCGGCGTCGACCACGATGGCTTGAAGCTGAACGACCATGTCACGCTCCAAAAGCGTCCGGGTATTGCCTTATTCCGCCGAGGCGCTGGCGCTGCGCGCCGCGGGCGCCACAAATCCATGCGAACCGTAGTAGCGCGGGGCCGGGCCCTTGCTGCTCTGCGTGGTCGGGCGCCGCGAGGTGTCCGCCTGCGGGCCGCCAATATCGGAGTTCAGAAACAGGTCGGCCTCGGACGGATGACGCCACTTTTCGCCCGGCAGTGGCGTGACCTGACCGGGGTTCAGCGGCTCCACCAAGCGCGGCGTCACCAGGACCACCAGCTCGGTTTCCTTGCGCTGATAACGCACGGAACGGAACAGTGCGCCCAGCACCGGCAGATCGCCCAGGACCGGCGTCACGTCCTTGGTCGCCGAGACGTTGTTGTTCAGCAGACCGGCAATGGCAAAGGTTTGGCCTTCGTGCAGTTCAATGGTCGTGGCCACCTTGCGACTGGTCAGCCCGGGAACCACAAAACCGCTGAAGCGCACGGCGGTGGTGAAGTCCAGGTCGCTGACCTCGGGCGCCACCTTCAGGCGCACGCGGCCATCGCCCAGCACCACTGGCACAAACGTCAAGCGCACGCCGAATTCGCGATATTCGACGGTCACGGCCGCCCCGCCGCTTCCGGTGCCGCCGCCCTGGCTGACGGGAATGGGAAACTCGCCGCCGGCCAGGAAGCTGGCCTCCTGCCCGCTGATGGCGATCAGGTTGGGCTCGGCCAAGATGCGCAGCAGGTTGTTCTGGCGCAAGGCGGCGACGAAATAGGCAAACTCCGTCTGCCCGACGCGGCCCTTGCCAAACAGCGACACGGAGGGATTCGGACTGGTCACCGCCAGACCGATCGCCTCGGACTCAAATTCCTTAATCCCCAGGGGGCTGACCTGGCCAATGTTGCTGCCGCCGAAGGAGCGGCCATCGCTGAACCCGAGGTTGACGCCCAGGGCGCTGGTAGCGCTGCGCGACACCTCCGCGAAGCGAACCTGCAACATCACCTGCTGGCCGCCGGCGATTTCCATGAAGTTCAGGACTTTGCCGAAGGGCTCGGCCAGCTTCACGGCCTGCTCGGCGGTGGCCACATTGGGCACGCGGCCGCGCAGGACGATGGCGCCATTGGCGCTGCTGACTTCGATCTTGGCAGCAGGCACCAGGATGCGCAACTGGTCCTGAAGACCCGGCACGTCGATGGCGATGGTCACATCCACCACCTGCGAGCGCTCCTGGTCGTCCCAGATGATCAATTGCGTCATGCCGCCCTTCTTGGCCGTCAGCAGCAGGCTCGAGGGCCCCAGCACGTTCACATCAGCGATTTCGGGCTGGGCCACGCTCACGCGCTTGTAGGGGCGCACCGTGGTCAACACCACGCTGCGGTTGACGGTCATGCGCACCTGGCCGGAGGTGTCCAGGCCCTCGCTGACCAGCAGCGTGGCCGGTCCGGCCTGCGTAGCGGGCCTTACGGCGCCGCTGGCGCTGCCGACCACCAGCAACAAGCCGGCAGCAAGAACGCCGCGCAGCAACCACGACCGAACGAGAGGCGGATGGTTCATATGATTTTGCGTAGACATGGTGCAACTCCTGTGGATGCCGATGAGCCGATCAACCTATTCCTCCGACACGCCCGTGAGGGCGCCGTCTTCGGTCGGGCCGTCGGCCTTGGGCGCCGCGGGCGGAACGATCAACATCTCAACGCTGCTTTCCTGGGCGCCGCGGATCAGTTGAATGACGCGGCGCTGCACCGCCGGCGCAGCCGCGGAGGCTGGGGCGGCTTGTGTGGTCGGAGCGGTCCGCACTGCCACCGGCATGGTGGTTGGCTGCGGCAACGACAGCAGAGCCGGCCAGAGGGCTGGCGCAGGCGGCTGCCGCGCGCCCACCAAGTCCGCCACCGTCATGCCCTTGCTGGGCAAGGCGTGCGTATCGGCGGTGCTGCGCAGCACCAGGCGCGTGCGACCGGCGCTGCTGGCCAGTTCCAAGGCTTCGGCATCTCGCGGCTTGACGATCAGGGTCACGCTGCGCGTGCCGGTGTTGTTGGGGTCGTCCTTGGTGGCTTCCTTGGGCAGGCTCAGACGCTGGCCTACGGCCATGATCTTGACGTTCTCGACCAGGGTACGAGACACGGTCTGGTTGGCCGCATCGTCGCGCAAAGTCGCCAGCACGTCCACGCGGCAGCCCGGCGCTAAAAGGCCGGCCAGCCCGCTGAATTCATTGACCTCCAGCGTCACAGCGCGCATGCCCTCGGGCACCAGCGCCTGCGCCCCGGCCGGAGCGCCCTTGACCAACAGCAAGGTGTCGGTCACCACCTGTTCGACAAAGATGGGGGTGGCAACCACGCGGCCCTCGGCATCGGCCGCGGAGTGAAACCCGTTCTTGGGCGCCACCTGAATCGGCAGGCGCTGGATCTTCAGATCCGACGCCTGCAACACCTGCCCAGGCTCCAGGTCGCGGGCGGCCACGGCCACCTCGACCATCTTCTGCGGCGCCGGGCCACTGGTACGGTTCTTGGTAATCGTGTCACGGCCGACCTTGGCGGCCACGATGCCCATGGCCAAGGCCAGCGCCAACGGAATCCATACTTTGAGGTTCATAGTTCATCTCCCACGGCGATACGATGCATGCCCTACCTGTCTTCGGCGGGTCAGCCTGCGCGGTTTAGCAGCAAACTGACACAAACGCTGAATTTGACGGCCCTCATTCCTTGCGCATCACCACGTTGCCCTGGACGCTTTTGCCGGAGTCGATCAGTGCCATGGGGCGCAGACCCACGGTGCCCCAGTTGCACTGCAGCGTCACGCTGACGTTGGACCCGGCCGAGGCGCTGGCCACGTTGGTGGGACTGAGGGTGACGGTATAGCCCGAGCTTTGCAGCCCGGCGGCGGCCATGGCGGCGTTGATGGCGTTGGTCACATCGGTGTTGGTGGCACCGGACGGCACGGCCGCCCGTGCGCCTTCGCGCGCGGCGGCCTGCACGTTGTGCCGCACATAGAAGAAATGCCCGAACTCCACGGTCCCGAACGCCAGGTAAAGCAGGATCGGCAGCACCAGGGCCATCTCGACCACGGCGTTGCCCTTCCTGCGCGCTGTGTGATGGAATTTCATGGCTGACCTCGCAATACGGCCACGCCCAGCAATGTCAGCAGCGTCGCCAGTCCCAGCGGCACCGCAAAGGGCAGTGGCTTGCCCACGCTCTGAAACGCCGGCTCCTGCCCGGGATGGCGCAGAACCGCCAGTTCGCGGCCGCTGACCAGCCTGGCGGCCAACACCGCCGTGCTGCTCATCAGCGAGCGCGTCTGCCGGCGCTGCAGCGCCCACAACAGAACCATGCTCATGCTCAACAGCGCCGCCGCCGCAAAGACCAGGACCACACCCCACGGGCCCACCCAGGCTCCAATGGCGGCGGTCATCTTCACGTCGCCCCCGCCCCAGGCGCCGATCAGCAGCAGCACCATCGACAAGCCCAACCCCAGAAAAAGCCCCGCTGCCGCGGTGCCGACGTGGATCGGCGACTGCGGCAGCAGGCTCTGCCCCAGACCGCTCAGGGCGGCCAGAAGCGTCAAGGTATTGGGAATGCGGCGCTGGCGGATGTCCACCAGGGCGGCGGCCATCAACAGCCCCAGCAGCGGAGCATGCCAAAGCATGGATGCCAGGATTGACATGGCGCAGCCCTGTCTTCAAACGCCGCGGCGCCTACATGCTGGAGTTCATGCTGTTCCAGCGGGCCAGCACCTTGGTGCCGACGGTGCCCACCACAGCGATGCACACCACAATGATCAAACCGGCGATCAGCGCGTATTCCAGCACTTCGCCGCCCTGCTCGTTCTTCCACAGCTTCTTGAGTTGATGGATGGCTTTCATGTCTTACTCCCGAAAAAACTCATCCGGGTCCAGGCCACGGCAGCGTTCTGTCGCGGCCTGGACCCCGAGGTCCGTTTAGGGACGGATGTGTCGTCTACCTCGAGTGCCTACAGACCTCGAGGCCTTCTCCCTGGCGTACGGTTACATCGAGCTGTTCAGGGAGCTCCAGCGGGCCAGCACCTTGGTGCCGACGGTGCCGACCACCGCGATGCAGGCCACAACGATCAAACCGGCGATCAGAGCGTATTCCAGCACTTCGCCGCCACGCTCGTCACGGATCGCCTTCACGAACAAATTGCGAATCGCCTTCATAGTGCCTCCTCATGTAAGGCGCTACTCAATTCCTCGTGTCGGCGACGTGCCGAAAATCCACGGCCACTTGGACGGGATGCACGAGAACTGCAAACCGTTCATCGGCGCCGATCGGGGGGCGCTTAAGGCCAGCAACGAATTTTCTGGGGATTCCGGCACCTCCGCCGGACCGATAAAAACAGACCCCCGCCCCGCGGCCGCCAACGATAGAAACAGCAGGTAGAATGAAGATGCGGCGGGTGTGCGTCAGATGCCCGATGGTCGTCAACGATCCGCGACCGGCGAAAACTCAGCCCGCCGCGGGTATGTCGGCCGCCGTGGTGGCCAGTTGCCCGGCCTTGACGCGCTGGGCCTCGGCGGCCACCCAGTCGATGTTCTGGGCGTTGCGCTGCATCCACAGCGGCAGCGGCGTGCGCAGGCCCTGCTTGTCCAGTTCGGTGAATTCCACGACCACATCGGCGCGGCTGTAGGAACTCAGATCGTGCAGCTTGCCCATGTGAATGCACTCGGTCGGACAGGGCTCGGTACACAAGGCACAAAACAGGCACTTGCTGTAGTCGATGGCGAAGCGCACCAATTGCCCGCCCACGGCCTTGTTGGTGGCCTTGTCGATCTTACGGGGGGCCGTCTTGTCAATATAGATGCAGTCCACCGGGCAGGCCTTGGCGCACTGGTCGCAGGCGATGCAGCGGTCGGCCTCGAATTCATGGATGCCCCGATAGCGCGGCGCGAAGCTCAGGCGCTGCTCGGGATACTGCACCGTCACGGTCTTCTGAAAGCAGTATTTGAGGGTAATCCGCAGCCCCACGGCGATGGAGCGGACGTTGTCGTGGATGTCGCGAAAGTAGCTGCGGACGCTCATGGATTTCCCAACTCTGTCGGCCTGATAGTATCGCCGCCGCCCAAACGGTGTCCAGATCGCGCCAGCGGCCAATGCCGGCCACAGCCTGGGCAGCAGCGTTGTGGAGGCCCCGACGGTCGCCTACGTCAGCCCCAGTTCCAACTTGGCGGCCTCGGCCATGCGATGCGGCGTCCAAGGTGGGTCCCACACCAGGTCCACCGTGGCGCTACTGACCTCGGGAATGCACTGCAGCTTGCCCTCAACCGCCGGCGGAAGACTCTCGGCCACCGGACAGGCCGGTGCCGTGAGCGTCATCTGCACCTTGATGGCATCGTTGGCATCAACGTCGATCCGGTAGATCAGTCCCAGGTCGTAGAGATTGACCGGAACCTCCGGATCGAAAATCCCCCGCAGCACGTTGATGGCCTTGTCAGCAATAATCCGCTGTTCCGGGCGCGCGGTGGCGATCACCGGCGGCACAGTCGGCCCGCCCATGTCCTGCACGCGCGATGACTCGGACGCTTTGTCCTGAAACACCGGCAGAGGATGTTTGGGGCTGTCGGGCACGCTTCTACTCCGTGGTCACCTGGCCGCTCTTGTGGTCCAGGGCGGCCTTGAGCGTATGCCACGCCAGCGTGGCGCATTTCACACGCACGGGAAATTCGCGCACGCCGGCAAAGACCGCCAGCTTGCCCAGGTCGGCATCGTCCACTTCCTGATCCGGCGGGCTGGTCACCATCGCGTGAAAACGCTTGAACAGCGGTTCGACCTCGGCCAGCGGCCGGCCCTTGAGGGCCTCGGTCATCATGGATGCGGCCGCCGTGGAAATGGCACAACCCGCGCCCTGAAACGCGATGTCGGCCACGCGATCGTTCTCCACCTTGATATAGAGTGTGATCCGGTCGCCACACAGACGATTGAAGCCCTCGGCCACGTTGGCCGTATCGGGAATCGTCCGGAAATTGCGCGGGCGTTTGGTATGGTCGAGGATGACCTGCTGGTAGAGTTCGCGAAGTTCGGACATGGCGGCCGCCTCCTTGGGCGCTAGGCAAACATTCTGATCACGTTGCCCAGGGCGGCGCCCAGCGCATCGATCTCAGCGGTCGTGTTATAGCACGCCAGCGACACCCGCGCCGTCGCCGGCACGCCAAAGCGCTCCATCACCGGCTGACAACAGTGGTGCCCCGTACGAATGGCCAGCCCCTCGCTGTCCAGGACGGTCCCGATGTCATGGGGATGGATATGCTCCAGCACAAACGACAGCACGCTGGCCCGCTGGGCGGCCGTGCCGATCAGCCGCAGCCCCGGCACCGCACCCAGGACCTGCGTGGCATGGTCGTAGAGCTCTTCCTCGTGGGCCGCGATGGCATCCAGGCCGATCTCCTCGATCCAGTCCACGGCGGTGCCCAGACCGATGGCACCGGCGATATTGGGCGTGCCGGCCTCGAACTTATGGGGAAGCTCGTTGTAGGTGGTCTTCTCAAAGGTCACGGAACTGATCATGTCTCCGCCACCCTGATACGGCGGCATGCGCTCCAGCAGCTCGGCCCGGCCATACAGCACGCCCACGCCGGTGGGTCCATAGAGCTTGTGGCCGGAAAAGGCGTAGAAATCGACGTCCAGGTCCTGCACGTCCGTCTTGCGGTGGGCCACCCACTGGGCCCCGTCCACCACCACCACCGCGCCGCGCTGGTGAGCCATGGCCGCGATCTGCCGCACCGGATTGATCGTGCCCAGCGAGTTGGACAGATGAGCCAGCGAGACGATCCGCGTGCGGTCGCTCAGCAGGCGCCCGAACTCCTCCAGCGGCAGTTCGCCGCGATCGTTGATCGGCGCCACGCGCAAAACCGCTCCGGTCTGCTGGCAGATCAGTTGCCAGGGCACGATGTTGGAGTGGTGCTCCATCCACGTGATGAGGATCTCGTCCCCCGGCCGCAGAATCAGCCGCCCCAGGCTGCTGGCCACCAGGTTGATGCTTTCGGTGGTGCCCCGAGTCAAGATGACCTGACGCGGATCGGGCGCGTTGATGTAATGGGCGATGCGGCGGCGGGCGTTTTCAAAGCAGTCGGTGGCCCGCTGGCTCAGGGCATACACGCCGCGGTGAATGTTGGCATTCTCACAGAGGTAGTAACACTGCAAGCGATCGATGACCGCGCGGGGCTTTTGCGTGGTGGCGGCGTTGTCCAGATAGACCAGCGCCCGTCCGCGCGCTGGCTGATGCAGCACCGGGAACTGCTGGCGGATCGCCTCCACGTCGTAGGGGCGCCGCAGCGGGCCGCGGACCGTCGCACACGTTTGCAGCATCGTATCCATAGACATCTTATCCCTGGGCGATCCGCAGGTCGCGCGGCAACCCATGCTGGGCGGCCATGATCTCCTCCAGCCGCCGCCGAACCGGCTCGGTCCGGATGCGCCCGGTCACATCCGCGGCAAAGGCGTAGGTCAGGACGTGCCGCGCCGCGTCCAGGTGCAACCCGCGCGAGCGCAAGTAGAACACCTGCTCCTCGTCCAGCGGGCCGGTGGTGGACCCATGCGTGCACTTCACGTCGTCGGCGTAAATCTCCAGAGCCGGCATGGCGTTCATCGTCGCATCATCCGACAGCAGCAGCGTGCGGCTGGTCTGTTTGGAATCGGTCTTCTGCGCGCCCGGCCGCACCAGGATCTTACCCTTGAATACGCCGCTGGCGCGGTCCGCCAGCACCGCTTTGTACAACTCCAGGCTGGGACAGCCCGGCTGGGCGTGTTCCAGGAGCGTGTGGTTATCCACGTGCTGCCGCCCGCCGATGAGGGTCAGTCCGTGCAGCGAGGCCGAGGCCGTCTCGCCGGCCAGGGACACGTTCAAATCGTTGCGGGTCAGCGCACTGCCCAGCGACGCCGAGTTCGATACATAGTGCGCCCCCTTTCCCACGGTCACACGCGTGCCGCCTATGTGATACGCCGTCAGCGCCTCCTGCTGCATCTTGGAATGTTCCAGCCGCGCTTCGCAGCCGAGGCTGACTTCCACCACGGTGTTGGTGAAATAATCTCCCCCCGCCGGAGCATAGGTCTCGATGATCTGCGCGCTGGAGCCTTCCTCGGCCACCACGACAATCCGCGGATGGGTGATCACGGCCCGGCCGTCCTCCGCCCGGCTGCAGATCAGCAGATGAATCGGCCGCCGCAGTTGCGTCCCCGGGGCCAGATGAATCCACACCCCGTCCTCGAAGCTGGCGGCGTTCAGGTCCGCAAAGGGCCCATCGTGCTGCGCCTGGACCTGCTCCAGGTGCCGCAGCAGCGCCGGCCGGCGCTGCTCCAGGGCCTGGGCCAGGCTGGCTATTTCCACGCCCAGCAGCCCATCTTCCTTGCGGGACAGCGGCCGGCACCAGTGGCCGTTGACCAGCACGATCTCGGTGCCCACGTCCAAGGTATAGTCGGCCAAGGCCGCAGCCTCGATCGAATAGGACGACGGCCGCACAAACCGCGTGCGCACGATGGGGTTGATGTTGGTAAAGCGCCACTCTTCCTGGTGGGTATCGGGCAGGCCCGTGGCGGCCAACCGCTCCAGCGCTGCCTGCCGCCAAGGCCGCAGCCATGCGGCCCCGCGCGTCTGGCGGGCTTGGTCCAGGAACTGCTCCAGGTTGTCCTCAGCTAACTGCGTCATCATTTCACCGCCGCCATCCGTTACACCGCGGCCGCTTCCACGCCTGCGTAGCCCTGGGCTTCCAACTCCAAGGCCAGCGACTTGTTGCCGCTCTTGACGATGCGCCCGTCCATCAGCACGTGCACAAAATCCGGCACGATGTAGTTCAAAAGCCGCTGGTAATGCGTCACCACGAGCATCGAGCGCTCGGCGCTGCGCAGGGCGTTGACGCCGCCGGCCACGATACGCAAGGCGTCGATGTCCAAACCGGAATCGGTCTCGTCCAGGATCGCCAGCCGCGGCTCCAGCACGGCCAACTGGAAAACCTCGTTGCGCTTCTTCTCGCCGCCGGAAAAACCCTCGTTGACCGCGCGATTCATGAAGCTAGCGTCCATCTCCAGCAGCTTCATCTTCTCCTTGACCAGTCGCAGAAAGTCCATCGCGTCCAGTTCCTCCAGGCCGCGATGCTTACGCACCGCATTCAAAGCCGCCTTGAGAAAATAGCTGGTGCTGACGCCGGGAATTTCCACCGGATACTGAAAGGCCAAAAACACGCCTTCACGGCAGCGCTCCTCCGGGTCCATGTCCAGCAGGTCCTTGCCGTCCAGGCGCACCCGCCCCTCGGTCACTTCGTAGGTTTCGCGCCCCGCCAGCACCTGGGCCAGTGTGCTCTTGCCCGAGCCATTGGGCCCCATGATGGCGTGAACCTCGCCGGCATTGATGACCAGGTCCAGACCCTTAAGGATCTGGCGCCCGCCAGGACCGGCAACACGTGCGTGCAAATTCTCAATTTCAAGCAGTGGCATGCTTCACCTTTGGCGCTGCGGCCATGAGCGTAACCTCATACAAGCCGGCCGATCGGGGCATCGCTGATACAGTCTTTCCGGGGCCTGCCCTTTCCACAACAGCCGGTCATCCCACGCTGCCTTCCAGGCTCACGCCCAGCAGCTTCTGGGCCTCGACGGCGAATTCCATCGGCAGCTCGCGGAAGACTTCCTTGCAGAAGCCATTGATAATCATGTTGACCGAGTCTTCCAAACTCAGGCCGCGGCTTCGGCAATAGAAAAGCTGGTCTTCGCCGATCTTGCTGGTGCTGGCTTCGTGTTCGGCCCGCGAACTGCGGTTATGGACCTCAATATACGGCGTGGTATGGGCCCCGCAGCGATCTCCCAGCAGCAGCGAGTCGCACTGGGTATAGTTGCGGCTGCCCTCGGCCCCGCGCAGGATCTTCACCAGCCCGCGATACGTATTCTGTCCCTGCCCGGCCGAGATGCCCTTGCTGACGATCGTGCTCCGCGTGTTCTTGCCGATATGGATCATCTTCGTGCCGGTATCGGCCTGCTGGTGGTGATTGGTCAACGCCACGGAGTAAAACTCGCCGACCGAATTCTCACCCATCAAAATGCAACTGGGGTACTTCCACGTGATGGCCGAGCCTGTCTCCACCTGCGTCCAGGAAATTTTGGAATTGCGGCCCTGGCATTTACCGCGCTTGGTCACGAAGTTGTAGATGCCGCCCTTGCCTTCCTTGTCGCCCGGATACCAGTTCTGCACCGTCGAGTATTTGATGGTGGCATTGTCCAAGGCCACCAGCTCCACCACGGCCGCATGAAGCTGGTTCTCATCGCGCATCGGCGCCGTGCAGCCCTCCAGGTAGCTGACCGAGGCGCCTTCGTCGGCGATGATCAGCGTGCGCTCAAATTGGCCGGTGCTCTTGGCGTTGATGCGGAAATAAGTGCTTAGCTCCATCGGACAGCGCACGCCCTTGGGCACATAGCAGAACGACCCGTCGGTAAACACCGCCGAGTTGAGCGTGGCATAGAAGTTGTCCGAATACGGCACCACCGAACCCAGGTACTGCCGCACCAGTTCGGGGTGATTGCGCACCGCCTCGGACATCGAGCAGAAGATGATCCCCATCTCCGCTAGCTTGTCCTTGAACGTGGTGGCCACCGAAACCGAATCAAACACCGCATCCACCGCCACGCCGGCCAGCTTCTGGCGCTCGTGCAGGGGGATGCCCAGTTTTTCGTAGGTGCGCAGCAGCTCGGGATCCACCTGGTCAATGCTGTCGTAGGCCGGCTTCTTGGGGGCCGAAAAGTAGCTCACCGCCTGGTAGTCGATGGGAGGATACTTCACCATCGCCCAGTGCGGCTCGGTCATGGTCAGCCAATGCCGATAGGCCTTCAGCCGCCAGTCGAGCAGCCATTGCGGTTCGCCTTTCTTACGGGAGATGTGGGCGATCACCTGCTCGTCCAGGCCCGGCGGCAAAGTATCGGCCTCGATGGGAGTTACAAACCCCCACTTGTACTCGCGGTTGGCCAGGGTCTCGATGGTACCTGTATCAGTCGGCATGCAGCCTTCCTCTGGTCGCGGCCGCTTTTTGGGGGGCCCTGCGACTGCGTAATCATAGACTAGTTGAGACCGAGTTGCAACTAAGCCAGAGGACCCACTAATCCGCTTTGTGCCCCGCATCCTGATAGCGCTGGCCCATCTGGAAAGCCTGCTTGACCGATGCCATCGACATAACTATCGGGGTGGCAATGGCATGGATGGAAAACAGTAAACCCAGTGCCATCCCCACCCGCTCCGACATCCGGGTTCCGCCCAGGTGTCGCAGATTCTGGAACAGAATCTCTCGTTCGTTGACGCTCGTGATCACAAAGGCCCACCCCAGCACCAGCAGAGCCAGTTGGCCGATGGCGTAAACATACATCCCGCGCCGGGCCCAGGGCTTGAGCGACAGGCAGCAGAGGCTGCTGCCAAACATGACCAGCGCCACCGGGAACTCGCCCAGCGGGCCCAGGTAATACCACATCACCTGCAGCAGGTTCATCTTATACGGCGCCCCATAGGAGACGAACCAGCCCTTGATGCGCATCCACAGGGCAATGATCGACAGCACAATCCCCGCGATGGCCAATACGGACAAAACAACCGGGCGAAACTTCTGCACCGGCACGGACTGGTAATCCAGAATCTCGGCAGTGGTGTGGGTGGACATAGCTGACCTCTTGGTGAACTACCACTGTCTCGCGCTGGCGTTGTCGTGGTTGTCTTGAGCCTATCCGTTGGACGCCCGGGCCGGCGGCCGTACAATCGCCCCCCGATGTTCCGTCATGTTCCCAACCTCCTGACCGGCCTGCGCCTGGTGCTGGCGGTGGTCTTCTTCACCATGCTGGGCTTTTACCAATATGACGGCCGCGGCGACCCGGTCCTGCTGGGCCTGGCCTTTGTGGTCTATCTGACCGCCCTGGTGACCGACTTCCTGGACGGCTACCTGGCCCGCAAGTGGCATGTCGAGGGCGATTTTGGCCGGGTGGTGGACCCCTTTGTCGACAAGGTGCTGGTGCTGGGCAGTTTCGCCTTCTTCGCCGGCAAGAACTTCATTATTCCCGATCCCCTGCCCGAACATCTGTCGCGCGACCCGGGCTTCTGGGTCAAGACCATCACGGGCGTGGCCCCCTGGATGGTGGTGATTCTGCTGGGCCGCGAACTGCTGGTGACCACCTTCCGCGGCCATAGCGAAGGCGCCGGACAGAAGTTCGGCGCCGCCTGGAGCGGCAAGGTGAAAATGGTCGTGCAATCGGTCACCATCCTGATCATCCTGGTCTACGTCAACAGCCTTCCCTGGATGCAGCAGAACCTCAGCCGGTCGCTGCAGAACGCCGCGGAGTGGTTCCGCGACCTGGCCATCTACACCACGCTGGCCGTGACCGTCATCAGCGGGGCCATGTACCTGCGGCGCGGCATGGCCATCTATCGCGCCAGCAACGAGGCCGCCCAGGTCGCCGCCCGTGTCCCTGGAGATTAACCGCCCTTGCGCCGCTGGATTGTCACCTTCGGAGGCAGCGGCCTGAGCCCGCTAGCGCCCGGAACCGCCGGCAGCGCCGCCGCGGCCGCGCTGCTGCTGGTGCTGTATGCCCTGCTGTCCGGCGGCACCCAGGTTCCGGTGGGATGGTTTTCCCTCTGGTGCCTCGGAGCCGTGCTGGCCAGCGGCCTGCTATGCGTGTGGCTGGGCCGATGGGCCATCGCCCATTTTGGCCGAAGCGATCCGCCATCGTTGGTCATCGATGAAGTGGCCGGCTTATGCTTGACGATGACCGCTTTGCCCACTTTCGCTGGCTGGCAGCAGTGGCGCGCGATGCTGGTGGCGTTCGTTGCGTTTCGCATTTTTGATATTGTAAAACCACCGCCAATCCGCACACTGGAGCGCTTGCCGCACGGCTGGGGCATCCTGGCTGACGACCTGGGCGCCGCGGTCTACGCCAATGTGTTGTGCCAGGTTGTGCTGCGCTGGCTTCTGCCCTGACCCATGAGCGATCTTCTGAAGGCCATCATCCTGGGAATCGTCGAGGGGCTGACCGAGTTCCTGCCGGTCAGTTCCACCGGCCATCTGCTGCTGTGCGAGCGTTGGATGGGCGTCGACCTGGACGACGACCGCTTCTGGAAGATGTTCAGCATCTTTATCCAGATCGGGGCCATCATGGCGGTGGTGGTCTACTTCTGGCAGCGAATTATCGATCTGCTGCGCGGACGCACCGGCTCGGCCGGCGGCCCGACGCCGTTGTCCACATCGGACGCCGGCTCGCGGGTGACCGTACGCGAACTGCCGCCCCGGAATGCCCTCAAGGCCACCCCCCTGCTCCTGGTCATCATCGGCACGCTGCCCGTGCTGATGACCGGCCCCCTGGTCCACGGATGGGTGGAGCAAAACATGCAGGGCTCCGGCCGGATTGCCATGGCCCTGCTGGTGGGCGGGCTGGTCATGCTGGCGGTGGAGGCCTGGCGCCCGGCCGCACGCACCCGCCGGACCGAGGATATGTCCCTGGCCCAGGCGCTGTGGGTGGGATGTGTGCAGATTCTCGCAGTGCTGTTTCCCGGGACCTCGCGCTCAGCGGCCACCATCGTCGGCGGCATGCTGGGCGGGCTGTCGCGCCAGGCCGCCGCCGAGTTCAGCTTCTTCCTGGCCATACCGGCGATGTTCGCGGCCACCAGCTTCTCGCTGCTGAAGCACCTGAAGGCCGGCAACGGCCTGACACTGGAGCAGGGCCTGCTGCTGGCGGTCGGCACGCTGGTGTCGTTCCTGGTGGCCTGGGCGGTCATCGGAGCCTTCATGGCGTTTATCCGCCACCGCAGCTTCGTGCCCTTTGCCATCTATCGCATTTTGCTGGCGGGACTGGTGTTCTGGCTGGCCAGGTGAGCGTGCGCATGGGCCTGCGCTGGCGGCGGCCTAGGCGAGGAACGCAGACTCAGGTATATTACCCGCGTTCATATCCGGGGTTTTGATATGGTGCTTCATATCCTGCGGGCTTTGTTCGTGCTTCTGATGGCCGGCGTGGGCTGGGTCTACGCGCAACACCGCGACCAGCCGTTTGGCGAGCAAAACTGGCTGATCATGGCCATTTCGCTGGCCATCGCCGTCCTGCTGGTCTGCGTCGACATTCTCTCGCCGCGCCAAAAACTGCTGGTGTTCTCGGGAACCTTTTTGGGCCTTTTGGTGGGCCTGGCCACAGGCTATGCGCTGAGCTTCGTGGTGCAGATGATCTTCGACCAGTACGTGCGCGTCGACCCGCGCCTGGCCCCCATCCAGCAGCGCTTCGTCAACGTGCTGATCGGCATCGGCTGCTGCTACCTGGCCATCAGCTTCATTCTCCAGACCAAGGATGATTTCCGGTTCATCATTCCCTACGTCGAATTCAGCCGTAAGACGGCCGGAACCCGGCCGATGCTGGTCGATACCAGCGTCATCATCGACGGGCGCATTCTCGACATCGCGACCACGGGAATCCTCGAAAGCCGGCTGGTGGTGCCGCGCTTTGTGCTCCAGGAGCTGCAGACCCTGGCCGATTCGTCCGACCGTCTGAAGCGCAATCGCGGCCGCCGCGGGCTGGACGTGCTCAATCGTCTGCAAAACAGCGGTAAGGGACAGGTGGTCATCTACGAATCCGGCCCCCGCGAGCCGGTTACCGGGGTGGATCAGAAACTGCTGGCTCTGGCCAAGGAACTGGAGGCCCGCATCCTGACCAACGACTTTAACCTCTGCAAAGTCGCGCAGCTCCAGGCTGTGGAGGTGATCAACATCAACGACCTGGCCAATGCGCTCAAGCCCGTGGCCCTGCCTGGTGAGAAATTGCGCGTGAAGATTCTGCGCCCGGGCGAAGAAGGGTCCCAGGGTGTGGGCTACCTGGAGGATGGCACCATGGTCGTCGTCGAGCAAGGCCGGCCCTATATCGACGAAGAAGTGGAAGCAACGGTGACCAGCGTCCTGCAAACGTCGGCCGGGCGGATGATCTTCGGCCGCCTGGGCGATGCCCCGCCGCGCAAGACGCCCGCCCCACGGCAGACCGCGTGAGCAGCGGCGGTTCAGAGCCGCGCACCTTTCAAAGAGCCGCGCGCCTTTCAACGCGGCGTCCTCCGCGGTTCACAATAAATTTCACCGCAGAGACCGCAGAGGATCGCAGAGAAAGGCGCAGGGTTGCATCTCTGCGCGACTCTGCATTGCAAGGCTATTGTATCTTGTTTTTCTGGCAAACTACATTCTCACGCGACCAGTCTACTGACATCGGCGCGGCGCAGGCGCAGCGACGCACTCATGATCCGCTGGCCGTTGTCAGTCACGCGGTA
>Ga0209450_10000047_pt1 | contig 89630 bp, 82 predicted proteins | sample FrelakmetLWP11LW_FD_187149 | JGI IMG/M metagenome (GOLD analysis project Ga0209450, IMG submission 187149) | Freshwater lake sediment microbial communities from the University of Notre Dame, USA, for methane emissions studies - LWP11 LW (SPAdes)... | ecosystem: Environmental > Aquatic >... | reverse complement strand
CTTGATTTATTCAATGCCAATTTGTGTTTTATTAAAATTATGATTGGAGTAATTTATGGACTTAATGGTAAGTATTAAAAGGCAACTGCAATTTGTAGTTGCTATACCTTTGTTAATACTGGTTTCTGTACAACTATGTAATGCAAATGGCAATAGCTCGCAATCGGGGCCAGTTATTTTTAGTTCTTCCAGTTATAGTTTATTGTCTGAGGATGGTAAAACCGCTTCGGGTAAAATCTTTGTAAAAAACAATAGTGATTATCGAGTTGAAAAATTTAGTATTAAAGGTGATGTTTCTCCGATAGTCGTTGATCCTGCCTCTTCCTGTTTCAAACCCGTTGAGTCTGGCGGTATGTGTGAGTTTAATATTAGCTATACTGAAACATTGGACTCACCGCCAAGGACCCCAATACGTTTTGAAGTAGTAGGCGATGATGAAAACTTTTCTGATTCCATAACAGTGAATGTAATTAGTGTAAAACCTGAAGTTTTTTTTAATCCTGCAGATGACGGTACTAATGTAAAAAGCATATCTGGTTCAATAAAAAGTTTTGTAACGGTCAATAAAAATGGTGTTAATTTTTTATATGCAGGGACTTATGGCAGTGGAGTTTTTAAAACTAGTGATGGTGGAGCAAATTGGGTGGCAGTTAGTAACGGATTGACAAGTAAGGATGTGCGGGCTTTACATTCAAGTGACGATTATTTATATGCAGGGACTTATGGCGGTGGAGTTTTCAAAACCAATGATGGTGGAGCAAATTGGGTGGCAGTTAGTAACGGATTGACAGATCAAAATGTGCTGGTTTTTCATTCAAGAGGCGATTATTTATATGCAGGGACTCATGGCGGTGGAGTTTTCAAAACCAATGATAGTGGAGCAAATTGGGTGGCTGTTAGTAACGGATTGACAAATAAAGATGTGCTGGCTTTATATTCAAGTGACAGTTATTTATATGCAGGGACTCATGGCGGTGGAGTTTTCAAAACCAATGATGGTGGAGCAAATTGGGTGGCAGTTAGTAACGGATTGATAAAAAAGGATGTGCGGGCTTTATATTTAAGTGGCAATTATTTATATGCAGGGACTTATGGCGGTGGAGTTTTCAAAACCAATGATGGTGGAGCAAATTGGGTGGCAGTTAGTAACGGATTGACAAATAAAGATGTGCTGGCTTTACATTCAAGCGGCGATTATTTATATGCAGGGACTCATGGTGGTGGAGTTTTCAAAATCAATGATGATGGGGCGAATTGGGTGGAAGTCAACAACGGGTTAACAAATAAACGTGTGCAGGCTTTACATTCAAGTGACGGTTATTTATATGCAGAAACTTGGGGTGGTGGGGTTTTCAAAATGAAGCTGAGTAAATCATTAAAGCCAGAACCTCAAAAAAATACAGAAGATTCTGCCATTCCAAAATTATCAACTGAAGAACGAGAGAGAATAGATAAAGCGGTGAATGATATGCAGAATGATTGCGAGAGAGCATGTAAAGAAGAATTAATGCGAATAAGGGCAGATGTTCGGAAAGAAGATCGGGAAAAATGTAGTGCAATGATAAAGGAAATGCAAAAAAACATAGGTGGGTTAAGTTTATTTCATGGTGATATGTCACCAATAAATCCAGTTCCACCACCAGTTGTAGATTACCTTCTTATACCACCTGGTGCATATGAGACGGTAGAAGGCATGCAGAATGCTTGCGAAAATGCTTGCAAACAAGAGCTAATACAAAAGAGATATGCAATTCGTAAAGAAGATTGGGGAAAATGTAATGCGATAATAAAGAAAATGCAGGAAGAAAAAGAACCATAGTGTATCGAAAGATACTCAACGCGTATGATCTTTGAGAATGAATATACCAGTATCTCAAAACATAAATAAAAAATTTTAAGGAGCAATGTCAGATGGATTATGTTCCTAAGCACGACAAGCCGTTGTTTCTTTCTCGCTAAATTGCAGCGGACATTTCAAAATTCATGGATCATGGAAATATGAAAGAACAATATTACACTGATGCTTCAATTGGCCAGCAGGCGCAAGCTTTTCTTAAAGAAATAATTCCACTACGTACCCACCACAATATTCAAATTAATCCTGCAAAAGCGGCGCTATTGGTAATAGATATGCAAAATTATTTTGTTGATAAAACATCACATGCTTATATTCCAAGTGTTGATGCGATTATTCCTAGGGTTGTAGAATTACAAAATTATTGTTTGCAAAATGGCATCAAAATAATTCAAACGCGACATGTTAATACGAAAGAGAACGCGGGGATGATGGCAAAATGGTGGGGAGGGAGGTTGCTTGAATCTGTAAATCTTACATCTGAAATTATTGCCGAAATTGCGAATCCTAAAATTATGCCAATTACTAAGAGCCAATATGATGCGTTTTATGAGCCGGCTGGCGATTCTAATCTTGATCTTATTTTGAAGACCAATGGGATTGAGCAAGTGATTATAACCGGAGTAATGACCCATTTGTGTTGCGAAACTACGGCGCGTGCGGCTTTTACCCGTGGTTATGAAGTGTTTTTTAGTATTGATGGAACCGCAACATATAATCGCCAATTTCATTTGGGTGCGCTCATGAATTTGGTGCATGGGTTTGCGGTGCCGATGCTGGTCGACGAGATAATAGCTCAACTAAGAAATAATAAATAAAAAGTTGTACCAGGGTTCGTTGACAGTTCGTTGTAATGCTTTAAGAAACAAAAGCAGAAGTATAGGATAAATTAAGCTCGAAAAAATTAAAATAAAAATCCACACGTCGAAGACGCACATGCCTCAACAGGTTATATATTTTTTAATTTTTATATCAGTACAGTTATAGTGAAACCTATAAAATGATAGTATAGTCGAGTTCTAAAAAGATTAGATATTTTCAATGTATTATAAAAAATGGGATATGGGTGTTTAGGTGCGTCTAGTTACAAGCTGATATATATCGATGACGGTAGTTTCTATGGCAATATAGTTAATTATCCTAGTTTGGCATAAATATAGAAGAAAAGTTTATGAGTGTAACTTTGAATAAAAACGTTGCTATTATTGGTGCTGGTCCTGCGGGTATGGCCGCAGCGCTGCAATTACAGCGTTTTGGCATTAAAACTATTTTATTTGAGGCGCAGGGTAAAACTGGATCGCTATTAAAAAACGCCTGGCGGGTTGAAAATTATTTAGGAATATATCCTAGAAAGACTGGCGCGAATTTGTTGCAGATATTTCGTAAAAATTTAGCGCAAAATAAAATCAAAATGGTTGGCACAAAAGTTGAATCACTTGATTATGATTTTAAATCGAGCTTATTTAAAATAAAAACTCGGGACAAAAAATATTTGGCAAGTTACGCTATTGTTGCTACTGGAACCAAACCCAAAATATTACCCTTAATTGAAAACGCCGAAGCGTCTATCAGATCTTATTTACTTTATGAAGTTTTTCCAATCCTTAAAAAGTGCCACAAAACTATTGTTATAATTGGTGCTGGCGATGCAGCATTTGATAATGCGCTGAATTTGGCCAAAAATAACAAAGTTATAATTTGTAATCGTAGCAAAAGCAGTTCTGCTTTGCCTTTACTCATTGCCAAAGCTTCAAAACACGCAAATATTACTTATTACCAAGATTATACACTGCATTCTATCTTGCCGGGAATATCCGAAAATTTGAATTGTGTATTTACTGGACGAAAGAAACGGATCACCATAAATGCTGATTATTTAATTGCTGCTACTGGCCGCACGCCACAAAAAGATTTATATGCTGATAAATTGAAATTATCTGAGCGGCAATTGATCAAATTGGGCAAATTATTTTTAATTGGTGATGTTAAAAATAATATTTATCGCCAGGTTGCAATTGCAGTGGGGGATGGTATCTTAGCGGCCATGTACATTTCTAAAGAATAGAAAAAATAATGTTAGAAATTATCAGCAAAACCGGCAACGACAAAATTGCAATTGTTTACATTGCCAAAACTAAAGAACACAAATATCTTGAGTTTGTTGAATCAGTGCAACCACCTTTGCCGCGTGAAGACAAGTGGGTATTGATTATTTCAACCTTATTTGGTTGTCCGGTCGGTTGTCCGATGTGTGATGCGGGTGGCTTTTTCCATGGCAAATTATCAAAAGCAGAAATTTTGGCACAAATCGATTACCCGGTGATCTCCAGGTTTCCCGATAAAAACATAGCTTGTGCAAAATTCAAAATTCAATTTGCCCGTATGGGTGAACCAGTATTAAATCCTGCAGTGCTTGAGGTTTTAGAAGAGTTGCCGGAACGCTATAAGTGTAAGGGTTTATTGCCGTCTTTTTCAACCATAGCGCCACATGGTTGTGAGAATTTTTTTACTCGGCTCCTGGCTATCAAAAATAAATTATATGCCAGTGGCAACTTTCAAATGCAGTTTTCTATTCATACCACCGATCAACAATTGCGCGCAAAACTTATTCCGATCAAAAAATGGGGTTTTTCTCAGATTGCTGATTATGGAGCCAAGTTTTATGTGGCTGGCGATAAAAAAATAACTCTGAATTTTGCGTTAGCTAAAAATTCGCCAATTTGTGTCAAAGAGCTCAAAAAATATTTTGATCCAAGTATTTTTATTATTAAGATTACTCCGGTTAATCCTACAATTAATTCAATGAACAACAATATAGAAAGCTATTTTGTTACTGGTGCAGCTAATGAAGATACCAATAAATTGGTTGAACAATTGCGTGATGTTGGCTATGAAGTTATCCTAAGTATCGGCGAGCTTGAAGAAAATCAAATTGGCAGCAATTGTGGGCAATATGTGCGTAAGTTTATTGCGAATGGAACTATTCAGTACTAGATGATACAATTCCAACCGACAAAACAGCAAAAAGAATATTTATGGAAAACGAAGATAAGCAAAAGAATCAAGAAAGCCAAGCCAAGGACTCTGCAGAAACTCCTTTGTTTCGGCAAGAAGTTATTCAGGCTAAAAAAGGCAGTTATTTCGGTAAGACCCTCATAGTTACTCCCGTATCTCTTTCTATTTGGTCATTCGGTATGTTTTTTATTGCATTTTTGATTGGGCTATATTTATATTTTGGTGAATATACAAAGCGTCAGACAGTAGATGGTTTGCTTGTTCCAGACAAAGGATTGATAACTGTCTATGCAAAAACTCCAGGAACTGTTGTAGAAAAGTTTGTTCAACAGGGTGAAGAGGTTACAAAAGGGCAGTTACTTTATCATATATCTACTGAACAAGAAGCTGTTGCTGAACAAGGTTTTTCTGCGCAGCAAATCGCATTACTAGAAAAGCAAATAGAAACGCAAAAAAATAAAATTGCTATGTACGAAAAAAAGGCCGCTAGTTTTAAAGAGTTGTTGAAAGAGCACTATATTTCTGAAATAGAATTTCAAAAACACCAGGATGAGTTTTTAAGCGCTAAAATTGATATGAATCGCTATGAAATAGCGTTAAGTCAAGCAAAAGGAGGGGGCGAATATGCAATTCGCGCACCGGGGGATGGAACAATATCAATGCTAATTGCTATGGTTGGTGATCGTGTAACAGCAGATACACAACTTGGTTCAATCGTTCCGAAAGGCTCTCAATTAGAAGGGCTGTTGTTTGTACCCACCACTAAAGCTGGTTTTGTTAAAATGGGGCAGAAAGTTTTGTTAAAATATAATGCATATCCTTATCAGCGTTTTGGTTTATATGAAGCAGTTGTAAGTAGTATTGATAAAAGCATACTTAATCCGCAAGATGTGAAATCTTTTTCTATTCCGGTTAAAGTGGACGAAGTGTTTTATCGTGTTACCGTAACCTTACAAAAACAAACAGTAACAGTTTATGGTCAGCCGTATCCGCTCACAGCAGGAATGGTGCTTCAGGGTGTAATACTAGGTGACAAACGTAACATATGGGAATGGGTGTTGGAGCCCATTTATAGTCTAAAAGGAACCATGTAATCATGAGTGAATTAGTAAAACGCTTGCAATTTTCATTTAGTAAAAAGCTGCCGATGATCCATCAGGCAGAAGTTGCTGAATGTGGTTTGGCTTGTCTCGCAATGATTGCGAGTTATCATGGTTATGATACTGATCTTTTGACTTTACGCCGACAATTTTCTATCTCGCTCAAAGGCAGCAAACTCCAGGATTTGATTGATCTTGCGAAAAAGCTTCACTTACTAAGCCGAGCTGTAAAACTAGACCTAGAAGATTTAAAACATTTAAAAGTCCCATGTATTCTGCATTGGGATATGGATCATTTTGTTGTTTTGAAAAAAGTACGGGGAAATACCGTAGTTATTCATGATCCGGCAATTGGAGTGATCAAATACAAAATGGTAGAAGTTTCCAAACACTTTACTGGTGTTGCGATGGAACTTACGCCGACAATCGACTTTGAGAAGAAGAAAAATAAAACCAAATTATATCTATCGGATTTATGGGGTTCGATTACGGGCCTAAAACTACCGCTAGCGCAAATAGTTTTGGTTTCGCTCGCACTAGAACTTTTTGCAATTATAAGCCCATTGTTCATGCAGTTTGTTGTCGATGATGTGTTTACGACCAAAGATACGTCTTTGCTATATGTTCTCGCTATTGGTTTTAGCATGCTTACTATTATTCAGATGGTAACAGGTTATGTGCGCTCCTGGGTTATCATGTTTTTGTCTAATGTTTTAAATATTCAATTGGTAGCAAATCTGGTGCGTCATTTGTTTAGATTGCCGCTTGAATTTTTTCAAAAACGGCATATGGGCGATATAGTTTCGCGCTTCGGATCCATGTCTACGATTCAATTAAAAATTAGTACTGATTTTGTTGCCGGCATAGTTGATGGCGTCATGGTTATAATTACTTTGGTTATGATGTTAGTTTATAGTCTGATGTTATCTGCAGTAGTGTTTGGTGCTTTGGCGCTTTATGTACTTATTCGTTTAGCGCTTTACTCAACTTTTAGACGTATGACCCAAGAAAGTTTGGTTGCATCAGCCAAAGAAAGCTCAATTTTTATGGAAGGGATTCGCGCTATTTTACCGCTCAAAATATTTGGTAAAGAAACGCAGCGAGAAAATATTTGGCAAAATTGTTATGTCGATAAACTAAATTGCGGTCTGCGACCGCAAAAGTTAGGGTTGGTTTACACTTTCTGCCAAGATCTTTTTTCTGGATTAGAGTATGTCATAATCGTGATTCTTGGCGCAAAAGCGGTTATGAGTAATCAGCTTAGCGTTGGTATGTTAATGGCTTATTTTTCTTATCGTCAACAATTTGTAAGTAAAGCGCAAAGTTTGATTAGTAAAGTATTTGACTATCAAATGGTAACCCTTGAGTTAGAACGGGTAGCGGACATTGCATTGGCTGACCCAGAACAAGACCTCATGGGCGATGCACATGTGCCTAGAGTTATTCAAGGCAATATTCGGGTAAAAAATCTTGCATTTAGGTATTCAGAACAAGATCCTTATGTTTTTAAGAATATTAATTTCGAAATAAAAGCCGGAGAGTCGGTAGCAATAGTGGGTCCGTCTGGTTGTGGCAAAACCACTATGATGAAAATGATGATGCGTCTTTTGGCGCCATCTTCGGGAGAAATTTTTATTGATGATATAGATATAACCAGAATGGGACTGCAGAATTATCGTTCACAAATAGCTGCGGTAATGCAGGAAGACACTTTATTGAGTGGATCGATTTCAGATAATATTTGTTTTTTTGATGCCAAGCCTGATTTTGATCGTATCTATGCTTGTGCCATGATCGCAGCAATTCATAATGATATTATTAGTATGCCGATGGCCTATCAATCTTTAGTTGGAGATATGGGATCAACTCTATCTGGTGGGCAAAAGCAACGTGTTTTATTAGCGCGTGCCTTGTATGTACAGCCTAAAATTCTATTTTTAGATGAAGCTACCAGCCACTTAGATGCTGGTAATGAAAACGTTATTAATGAACACATAAAACAAATTGGGATCACTCGCGTTATAGTCGCTCATCGACAAGAAACCGTACAAATTGCTGATCGTATAATTGATTTGGCTACGATGATTAGAGAAAATTATGATGTTGAATAGTTTAAGAGCAATTCGTCGAGCAGATTGTTTAGAAAATCTGTTTTTGCGATATTCGGTTTGAGTGTAAATTCGATTTTGCAAGATCCTTTGAACTTATAGATGTCGGGATATTTTTGGATTAGTTGAATGATGGTGTTGGGATCAATGTTTGGATGAGCGGAAAACTCAATAGTTCCTTTGTTACTTGCTCCAATGGTGATTTTTATTATGCCTATTTTTTGAGCTTTTAGTTTTAATTCGGCAATTTTAAATAAATTTTTCGTAAACTCAGGTAGTAATCCAAATCGATCAATCATTTCGCTTTGCAGGTTATCAAGTTTATTTTTGTTTTTAGCACCAGCAATTCTTTTGTATAAAACCAATCTCAAGTTCATATCATCGATATATTTATCTGGAATTAAAGCTGGCATTTGTAAATCAATTTCCACGCTTGATTTTGTCGCTGTTTCTAAGTCAAATTCTTTACCAGCTTTAAGCGCGATAACTGCCTGCTCCAGCATCTCCATATAAAGGCTAAAACCAATATTTTGGATGGCACCGCTTTGCTCTTCACCAAGTAATTCACCCGCACCGCGAATTTCTAAATCATGTGTCGCTAGAATAAAACCTGCGCCTAAATCTTCCATTGAAACAATTGCATCCAAACGCTTTTTGGCATCTGGAGTTAAAACTGCAGGAGGTGGGGTAATTAAATAAGCGTACGCCTGATGATGCGATCTGCCAACGCGACCGCGCAACTGGTGTAATTGCGCCAAACCAAAACGATCTGCGCGATCTATAATAATCGTATTTGCGGTCGGAATATCCAATCCTGATTCAATAATTGTGGTGCAAACTAATACGTTGATGCGCAGATGATAAAAATCATTCATTACTTGTTCAAGCGTTTGTTTGCGCATTTGACCATGTGCAATTGCCATGCGCGCATTTGGTATTAATTGTTGTAATTCGCGCGCAATTTTTTCGATTGTAACAATATCATTGTGTAAAAAATACACTTGGCCACCACGCAATATTTCCCGCATTATTGCCTCTTTAATTAAATAATTATCGCGTTCGCGTACAAAAGTTTTTATCGCCAAACGCTTTGCCGGTGGAGTTGAGATAATAGAAAAATCGCGAATATTAGCAAAGGCCATATTAAGTGTGCGTGGGATTGGAGTGGCGGTTAAGGTCAGAATGTCAACATGCGGCGTAAGGCTCTTAATATGCTCTTTTTGTTTTACGCCGAATCGATGTTCTTCATCAACAATTAATAATCCCAAATTTTTAAACTGCACATTTTTTTGCAATAATTTATGCGTGCCAATAACAATATCTATTTTTCCCTGACTCAAATTTTCGATAATATTTTTTTGTTCTTTGGCAGAACGAAAGCGCGAAAACAAGGCAATATTAATTGGCCAATCAACAAAGCGATCTTGAAAGTTAGTAAAATGTTGTTGAGCGAGTAGGGTGGTTGGCGTAAGAATGGCAACTTGTTTGCCGCTACTAGTTGCAAGGAAAGTCGCACGCATGGCAACTTCAGTTTTACCAAAGCCAACATCACCGCAAATTAAACGGTCCATAGGACGACCTGCTGTCATATCAGAAACTACTTCATTAATGGCTCGTTTTTGATCTAAAGTTTCGGTGAAAGGAAAACTAGCGGCGAAACGTTCGTAATCTATGCCGGGCTCAGTAAAAGCAAAACCGCGGGTATCAAGGCGACGTGCGTGAATTTCTAGGAGCTCTACTGCAACATCATGGATTTTTACTTGAGCTTCGCGTTTGGTTTTTTCCCATTGTTTGGAACCAAGATGATTGAGCGGTGCATTTTCTGCGTTCATTCCAGTATAACGACTGATCAAATTAAGCGATGCAACTGGTACGTAAAGCTTGGCTTGGCTCGCATATTCCAATACTAAAAATTCAGTTTCATAACCATCTATTGATAGTTTTTGTAATCCTAAATAACGCCCAATGCCATGATCAAGATGAACTACCGGGGCGCCAATTTGCAATTCTGTGAGATCACGCACAATTGCTTCGGGGTTTTGCCCTCGAGTTTTGCTTGGGCGATATTGTGTTACTTGTTCGCCAAAAATTTGTGCTTCTGTAATGATCAAGATTTCTGATTGATCATTTGCTGCTACCAAATGAGTAGCTTCTTCGATTGCGGCAACTGTAATAGCCAACTTTTTGGGATTGTTATTGATAAATTCTTGCCAAGATTCGACTATGGTTGGATTTAAATTTATAGTTCGCAGTAAATCTAACAGGATCTCGCGGCGTCCAGCTGATTCTGCTATAAAAAGAATGCGAGCGTTTATATGGCTTTCAAGCAAGCTCTGCAGCTTTATTAAAGGGGGTTTAGCTTTGTTATCAATAAATATATCTGGAATGATTTCAGTTTTAAAATAAATCGAATTTTGATTGGGTTTAATTTCCTTGTAATTTTCTGGATTGATCAAAACTTGGGGAAACTCATTTTGCATGGCAAAAATTTGATCGATTGGAAGGTAAAGCTCCGATGGTGCGAGTAGGGGACGCGCTTGATCGTGACGTAGTTGTTCATAACGTTCGTTTATTCCCTGCCAAAAATGCGTCATGATTTTTTCGTTATCACCGATTTTGATGATAATGGGATTGGCTGGTAGATAATCAAATAACACGGCAGTTTTTTCAAAAAATAATGGCAAATAATATTCTATTCCAGGATGATTTTCATGGTTGACTGTGCTTTGATAAAGAGGACACCTCAGCGGATCACCACTAAATCTAGAACGCCAAGCTTGCCTGAATCTACCGATTGCATCATCGTTTAATGGATGCTCTTTTGCTGGCAGCACGCGAATTTTACCTGTTTTACCGGATGAGCGTTGTGTATCAGGATTAAAAATTCGAATACTATCGACTTTTGTATCTAAAAGATCGATGCGAAAAGGAGTTTTGCTTCCTATAGGAAAAATATCAATGATTGAACCGCGAACTGCAAATTCACCATGCGCCATTACTTTTGAAACACAAATGTAACCTTGGTTTTCTAAGTGCTTGCGAAACTGGTTAAGATCAAAAGTCTCGTTTGTTTCCAAAATAAAACTATTAGTTTCTACATAGTTTTTTGGTGGTAAGCGTTGCATAAAAGTAGTCGCAGCAACCAGAATAATTCCTGACTTCAAAGTTGGCATTTGTGCTAGCGTTAGTAGCCTTTGGGAAATGATATCTTCGTGCGGTGAAAAGTGGTCGTATGGCAAAGTTTCCCAGTCAGGAAATGTTAAAATTGGAACTTGGTGAACTTTTCCAAGATAAAATTGTAACTCCTCCTCTAGTTTGGCTGTTGTTAGTATATCGGGGGTGATAACCACTAATGGATTGGTGTTGACGGCACAAGCAATTGCAAGCCCGGTGGCGCCGCCATGCAAGTTTTGCCAATACAATTTTTCTGCTTTTTCTGTTGGCAATTTATGGTAAAGTTGCTCTAATTCAGGTAACATAATTTTAGATCGTAAACTATAAATTTATAGTAAGCAATTTTATTGGAGAAACGTATGACCGTTCTTTCTAATCAGCCGTTAACCATAAGGGGAGTGTGGCGTGCTTCTTGGCAGTTATACCGTAAGATTTTTTCCCAGGTTTGGTTTTTAGCAGCGATTTTGGGGGTGCTTAGTAGTGCGGTATTACTTTATTCGTTTCCTTTTGATACCAAACTTGGTATCAAAGCTATGATCTATTCAGTTTATGTTCCAGCATTAATTGTTTCCCTGTTCAGTACTTATTTGAATTCTGTAGTTTTACATAGAGCATATATTGTCGACGGAGAACAAAGTGTGACATTAGGCTCCTCGCTTTCATTCGTCGCTAAAAAATACTGTAGAATTATCGTAAGTTCTTTTTTTGGGACTTTACTTCTTTTACCTGGACTGTTACTTGTTTTACCTGGATTTTATATGGCCATAGCGTTTTTTTTGTTAAAACCATTGATTTTATTTGATGACAATAGCATTTTTGCGGCTTTAAAAAACAGCCTAAAATTGGTTTGGGGTAATTGGTGGCGCGTTGTTGCAATAATTACTCCATTGTGGTGTCTTTTAGCGGTAGGGGGTACAGTATTGCAGCAGATTTCAGTACGTACAGGCATGTTCTATGTGTTGGTGGTAGGTAATGCGTTGGTTATGGGGATGTTGTATTCTTTAATGTTAGTGTGTGTTTTTGTGCTATACAACGATTTGAAACTACGACTTATGAATAAACAATGTGCAGCCATGTCGGCGGCAAATGTAGTTTAAATAAAAATCAAAGGAGGATTTGTGAAAATTTTTTCTGATAAGCATTTAACTATAAAAGAAACTTGGCTTGCATCTTTTTATCTATATTCTAAGACGTTTCCTCATATTTGGCCGCAAACGGCTCTTATAGGAATTATCACAGCTATAGTGGCTTGGCTTAGTATGCATTCATCTTGTAAGCTTAGCATTCAAAAATTGACGGTTGCCAATAGTGGTTGTTTTTTTGCCAACTTAATCATGTTGTTGCTGATAATTTATCTAGGCGGGTTGGTTTTACATAGAATATACGTGCTTGGTGAAGGGCAAACAGTAGCGTTACAAGATTCACTTAATTTGGTTGGGAAGAGATATTTAAAACTTGTTGGTGGTGTATTGCTTGCCACAGCTGCTTGGTTATCAGGATTTTTTTTCTTGATTTTGCCGGGAATTTTAGGCTTTCTTTGCTTTGTTTCGCTAGGAATTTTTTTGCTGATAGCGTTTGTTGCGGTGCAGCCATTAATTGTGTTAGATAATAAAGGGTGTTTTACTGCCCTAAAGGATAGTTATAATCTAGTGCGGGGAAACCGGTGGCATATCTTTGCAATAGTTATTCCATTGTTGCTTTTAAATTATATGATAGGTTTTTTGGTGCAGTTTACTGCAGCCCATGTGGGTTGGTGGTGTGAAGCAGTGGGACCAGCAATCGTTGCTACTTTTTTTTATCCATTACTTTATTCATGTATGTTAATACTGTTTAATGATTTAAAGCTGCGTCATCATACCGGTGGACTATAGGTATTTAAGAATCTTTCATGCTATAGAGAATATGACAATGGTAATTGTGGGGATATTTTTTGACTTCATTGGTGCCAATATGGCAGCTAACTATTTGCGGCAACATGGTATAGATTGTTTTATAGTCGACGAATATGCTTCTGCTAGCGTAGTAGTTCCAATGGTTGAAATAAGAGTTATGGTTGATAAAAAAGATTTAAACGAGGCCAAGATTATTTTAGCTGATTTTACTGCTGGAGAATAATCCCGCCTCCCAGGCATTCTTCTTGTTGATAAAACACGACAGATTGACCTGGAGTAATGGCCCATTGCGGGGCAAGAAATTCTACCGATAGTTCGTCTATATTATTTTTTTTGACCAGACATTTTTGTTCTGGTTGGCGATAGCGAATTTTAGCGCTGCATTCAAAGGGTAGCGTTGGTTCATCGCCGGAAATCCAGTGCGCTTGATTGCAAACTAATATTTTGGCCGATAAGGCTGGATAAGCGCGATCTTGGGTTACGAAAAGCTGGTTCTTTTTGATTTCTTTTGCTGCAACATACCACGGAGCCTCGGAAGCGTTTTTTTGACCACCGATATTTAATCCTTGACGTTGACCGATTGTATAAAACATTAATCCACTATGTCGCCCAATAATTTTGTTATCTGTAGTAATAATATCACCGGGTTTGGTTAATAAATATTCACTTAAAAAGTTTTTAAATTTACGTTCACCAATAAAACAAATGCCGGTGCTATCTTTTTTTGCGTGATTAGGAAAGTGTGCCGCTTTGGCAATGCTTCGTACTTCTTTTTTTGTTAATTCACCTAAGGGAAATATACTTGCCGCTAGTTGTTTTTGGTCAAGCAAATATAAAAAATAGCTTTGATCTTTGGTTTGATCCAGCCCTTTTAGTAGATGTTCTTTTTCATTTTCAGTTGTGTGCCGTGCATAATGACCTGTTGCAATAAAATCAGCGCCAAGTGATTTTGCGTAATCTAAAAAAGCGCGAAATTTGATTTCTTTGTTGCATAAAACATCAGGATTTGGTGTACGAAAAGCCGCATATTCATTTAGAAAGTGTTGAAAAACTTTTTGCCAGTATTCTGCTGCAAAATTTACTGTATGCAATTTTATTTTTAGAATATCACATACAGCTTGAGCGTCGATTAAGTCTTTGGATGTCGAACAATGTTGGTTCTCGTCATTATCTTCTTGCCAGTTTTGCATAAACACTGCTTCGACATGATGCTTCTGCTTTTTTAGTAACAATGCAGCTACAGCAGAATCTACGCCGCCAGATAGACCAACGATGATAAATTGCGGATGCGATGTCATGCGGAGAGTGTTTGGCTTATTTATCAATAAATTATAAGGAAAAACTAAAGCTATGTTTGAGAAGTATTCCTTCCTGGTTTTTTATCAATTCGACGATAAATTATGCGACCTTTGCTGAGATCATATGGTGTTAATTCTACAGTTACAGCATCACCAGTAAGTAGACGAATATAATTTTTGCGCATCTTGCCACAAATATGCGCAGTTACAAGATGACCATTTTCGAGTTTTACTCGAAACATCGTGTTGGGTAAAGACTCAACGATAATACCTTCTATTTCTATACTATCTTCTTTGGGCATAACTCCTCAATCGTGATTATCTTAAGGTTTTGAATATTGCACTAAGTTTGAGGAATAATCAATAGGCACTTGGATATAAGGGACTGTTGCAATCCGAATCTTTATTATGAAGGCTCATATCTTCCCAACCAGGTAACTGAAGAGGCAAGAAAGACCGTTATATCTGGACTCTTCAAAGGTACTCAGACGTAAAAGGCTTTTATCTGCCTAAGTTTATATGTGCCGCTATGGCTAATTTCATAACAACACGAGTTATTGATTTGGTATTTAATTCTGGAGAGTACTTACCTGAAGAAGATAGTTTTTTAACAAATTTAGTAAAATCATCCGGTGCAATAAAACACAAGAAAGCTATTAGTTTTGCTATAAAAACAATTCTCAGAACAGGGTGTCTTGTTGGGGTTGATTTAGCAGTCGGGACGCCTCAACCTGATGTTTGGTTTGATTAAGGAAGTTAATCGCCAATCTTTAATTTTTCCCAATATTTTTCGTAAATGTGGCGTTCTTTTTCAGGGATATCAATTTGAATTTCGCCACGTTGCATGGTTTTTGCATCAGGATTTAAGATAGGATTATGTTGTAAATTAATGGGCATAAGTTTTATGGCCGCTCTATTGGGGGTTGTAAAACCAGTAGTCATACATGCTTGCATGGCTATTTCCGGACGTAGCATGAAATCAATAAATTTATGCGCATTTTCAAGATTTGTCGCATTTTTTAAAATAGCAAAACTGTCAATCGAAATAAGGAACCCCTCTTTGGGATAGATATATTGTAGCTCTGAATTTTCTACTTGGGCTAGTTTATAATCTCCACTCCATGCCATACCGATAATAGCATCTTCATCAACATAAATATTTGGTACCGTATCGATGTTGAAAATTTTAACATTGGGTAAAAGCCGTTTTAATTTAAGGTATGCTTCTTCAATATGCTTCGGATTGGCATCATTGATTGAATAACCAAGGGTTATGAGCGCTATGCCAAAAACATCGCGGATGTCATTGAGTATCATCAATTGATCTTTATATTGTGGATCCCAAAAGTTTTGCCAACTGGTAATTTTTTTCTTATCTATGTATTTAGTATTAATGATGATGCCGGTGCTTCCCCAAGTATACGGAACACTGTAATTATTATTTGGATCGAATTTTTTGTTGAGCAGTTGGGGATTTATGTTGTGTAAATTAGTTAGCTTACTTTTATTGAGTGGTTGTAGCATTCCCTGTTTGGACATGCGTTCAACATAGTAACTTGAGGGTATTACAATATCATAACCACTATATTTGGAAGCTTTTAGTTTGGCATACATTGTTTCATTGTTATCGTATTCGGATAGATTGATTTTAATGCCAGTTTCTTTGGTAAATTGCATAAGTATTTCATTAGGCAAATAATTACCCCAAGAATAGATGTTTAAAATATTTTTATCTGTCGCTTGGGCAAAAGCTGAAAATAGCGCCAGTAAAATTGTAAGCGTGATTTGATGATAAACTTTCATTCATTTCGTCTTATTTAGTTGTTTTCTTAAAAATACTTTGATAGCTGATTATTACAATCAACAAAGTAAGAGCCAAAAGCAAAGTACATAACGCATTGACCTCTGGTTTAACTCCCATGCGTACCATTGAATAAATCTTTAACGGTAAAATATCAAATGTTGGTCCCGTAACAAAATAACTTATCATGACATCGTCTAGAGAAAGCGTAAAACTTAGAAGCCAACCCGAAATAATTGCCGGGGCGAGTAGTGGAACAATAATTTTACGAAAAATTGTAAAATCAGTTGCGCCCAAATCCATTGCAGCTTCAAAGATATCAGTATCTAGTGTTGTTGCGCGAGCATAGACAGTTACGGCGACGAATGGAATACATAAAGTTGTATGGGCAAGTAGCAGTGTCCAAAATCCCAATGGAATTTTTATGAAGCTATACAACAACAGCAGCGAAATCGCCATAACAATTTCAGGAGATAAAATTAAAATAAATATTAGAGCATGAAGAATTTTCTTGCCAAAAAAACGATAACGAAACAAGCTAACTGCTGCTAAAGTGCCAATTGTAGTTGCAAAGGTGGCCGCCAGGATCCCGAGCAAAAACGAATGGCCAGCAACACGCAGTAACGCGCTATTGTGGAATAGGACGGTATACCATTTGAAAGTAAAACCTTGCCACACCAAAGAATGACTGGCGTTATTAAAAGAAAAAATAATGACTATAGCAATTGGCACATACAGAAAAATATAAACGCAGATAGTGTAAAAGTATTTACCGAATTTGTTCATGCCAGGCTTTCCCGATCATCTTCTTTAGAGTGTCGCCAATAAATTACAATAAATATACCCATAAGCAAAGTTATGACTACGCTGATGGCGGTTCCCAAGGGCCAGTTATTAGCAGTTAAAAACTGATGCTCAATCAAATTACCTATCAGCAAATTTTTCGCGCCGCCAAGCAACACTGGGATATAAAACATCGTCATTGCGGGTAAGAATACCAATACTGAACCAGCAATAATGCCTGGCATGGTTAGAGGTATCACTATTTTGATGAAAGTGGTGAACCAATTGGCGCCTAAATCGCGAGCGGCTTCCAGGTATTCTTGAGGTAATTTTTCGATGTTAGCATAAAGCGGTAAAATCATAAATGGTAATAGATCATAAACACAACCAATTAGGATCGCAGTGTGACTGTAAAGGATTTGTAACGGCTCATGAATAATTCCAGCTGCAAGTAAAATAACGTTTAGGATTCCTTTAGCTTTTAAAATTGCCATAATGGCATAAGTACGGATTAATGAACTGGTCCAAAAAGGGATGATAACAAGCAAAAGTAATAAGGATCTGTGTTCGTGCTCGCTTCGAGCAATAATGAACGCAAATGGATAACCAATGATTAAACAAATAAGCGTGCAGCTACTGGCCAGATACAGCGATTGCAATAAAATACGCAAATAACCAGGATTAAATAATTCCAAATAATTAGAAATGGTAGGAATAAATTTTACAATGTTATTGGAATCTTGTGTAAGAAAACTAGTGGCAAGAGTCAAAAGGATTGGGGTTAGAGCAAAGATGCTTAACCATAACCAGACGGTGCTTATAGAGAATATTTTAAAAAAGCTAGATTGTTGCTTCATAAGGTAATATTACTTCCCAGCCAGGAATCCAATCAATCCAGACTTTTTCAGTAATGTGGTAATCGAGTTTTTCATCATCTTCATTGAAAAATTCAGCTGCTGCAATTTTTTTGCCACTGGGCAAACGTACTATTAAATCAACAGTTGACCCTTTGTATATAACTTGTTCAACATCACCTGGCAGCATGTTTTTGCTTTCTTCTGAGGTGATTTCATTTTCTCCCCATACGGTAATATCTTCGGGGCGAATAATGACATGAATTTGTTGTTTTTCTTCAAAATCCTTTTTATTATTGAAAGCAAACCGCTTGCCTTCAATTTCAACCATGAGCTTGTTATCATAAACACCTAGAATCTCAGTATTGAAGATATTAGTTTCCCCAATAAATTCTGCTACATAAAGGTTTGCAGGTTCTTCATATACATTTTTAGGTGTGCCAAGTTGTTCAATGCAGCCTTCATTCATAACCGCAACGCGATCAGACATTGACAATGCTTCTTCTTGATCATGAGTGACGAAAATAAAAGTTATACCCAAGCGGCGTTGCAATTGTTTTAATTCAATTTGCATATTCTTGCGTAGGTTATAATCGAGTGCGCTTAAGGGTTCATCTAGGAGTAACACAATTGGTTCGTTGACTACTGCGCGGGCGATAGCTACACGCTGCTGTTGGCCACCACTGAGTTGATTGGGTTTGCGTTCTGCCAAGTGGTCTAGTTTTACCATGCGCAAGACATCCAAAACGCGCTGCTGAATTTCTGTTTCGGCTACTTTTTTGCAACGCAGACCAAATGCAACGTTTTCATGGACGCTCATATGCGGAAATAGAGCATAGCTTTGAAATACCATATTAAGATGGCGTTTTTCTGGAGGTAAATCGGTCACATCGCGTCCGCCAATGAAAATTCTACCAGTATCTGGTTTTTCGAAACCAGAAATTAATCGAAGTAATGTGGTTTTGCCACAACCAGAGGGGCCTAGCAGAGTAATGAATTCTCCATTTTGAATGCTAATAGTGGTTTCGTGTAGTGCTTGGTAATCGCCAAAGCTTTTAGAAACACCTTTGAGTTCGATGATGTTGCCATTCATTTTTTATGACCAACCAGAGTGAGAAATTTCAGTTAAGCGATTATGGAAAAAATATGTTTCTTTGTCTACTTTTTTATTTACTGAATAGCGCAGGCTAAAGCCTGTGGCTACAGGTAGATCGGGATCCGAATATTGCCGTTCCGATTCTGACAACAGTTGCTCCAGCTGCAATTGCTGCTTCTAAGTCTTCTGACATGCCCATGTTTAGGGTATCGACATTAACCACATATTTTTGTAAATTTTTAAACTCTAAAAAAAGTTCATTGAATGCTTTAAGTTGCAGATCAAACTCTTTTTGACAAGCAGGAATTGCCATGAGGCCGCGCAACTTCAGTTTAGGTAATTGGGCAATTTTTTTAGCGAGCGACAAAATCTCTTCAGGTAAAATTCCGCTTTTGTTTGCTTCGTTGCTAATATTAACTTGGATACAAACGTTGAGTTGGGGTAAATCATCTGGGCGATATTTATTCAACAGTTCAGCGACTTCGTAACTGGCAACAGAATCAACCCAAGAAAAGTTTTGCGCGATTAATTTTGCTTTTTTTGATTGAATTCTACCAATGAAATGCCAAATGATGTTTGGGTTGGTGATCTCTTTAATTTTAACTAAAGCTTCTTGCAGGTAGCTTTCACCAAAGTGAATTTGTCCGTGGGCTATGGCGGTTTTTATTTTTTCGAGCGTTTGAGCTTTTGATACTACAACTAAAACTACTGATCCTAGTGGGCGGTCATGTTTGTTTTCAGCCGCAGCAATTGTAGTTTTAATTTTTACTAAATTTTCTTGGATAGTTTGCATATGGTAGCTGCAGGCTTTAGCCCGCGTTGGTGCCTTAAAAATTTGATTTGATAATACATAATTATCTTATACAATTACGAAAATGGCTAGAAAAAGAATTTTTTCGTTTTAATATATGAGCCTTTGCAGCACGGGTTGATCGAAATAAGTAAAAATACGTTACAAGATTTGTATAGTGGAAAACTATTTTTTAAAAAAGGAGATTAGCATGAAAATCAAATTCAATATGGTAGTTGTTTGTTTTGCCTTGATTAGTGTCTTATTTTTAAGTGGTTGTGTCTTCATACCACGACAGGTTTTGGGGAAGATATCGAACAAGGTGGACAAGCAATCCAACGAGCTGCCAACAAGTAAAATCTTTTAAATTAAATAACGGAGACTGCTAATATGTTTTTAACCACCAATGGATCGGTTTTTCCAAAAAAAAGCGGCATACTAGTACTATTTGGAGCCTTATTTTCTTTTTTATCAGTTCCATCAGTTATCTTTGCTGCCGATGAACTAGGCGTCCAAGATACTACCAATATGGCGCATGTTCAAACAGAATTTGGATCTATCGTATTAAACGATGATATTGTTGATGCAGAAAAACTTTTGTCAAAAACAAATATTGATGTTAACAAATTACACTTTAATTTTTTCCCTTCGCTTCAAATGGGTGAAATATTATTAAATCACGGACTAATGCCACAAAAATTCTTAAACTTAGTTTTAGAAGTTTATTGTTGTGATACCTCCGTTTACAACATTGAATTGGGTACATCAACTACGAAGGTCGATGATAAGCTGGTGGAGAAGAGGAATAGTTTAGTAAAATTAGCTCTAGAAAAAGGAATCAGTGCTAATACGTTGTTAGAGACAGTCATTAGTCGAATAGTTGGGCACCAATATTTGTCGAGCTTTGCAAATTCAGAAGATCTAATAAAAATAGCGCTAGAAAGGGGAGCTACGTTTTCTGCTATTAACATAGTAGACTATGGCTATGGTGGCAGTGTTAATGACCTTCCATCTGTTGAATCAGCTAAACTAATGCTGGAAAAATCATTAGATCCAAATAAGCTCATGAGTTGGGTTTTGAAATCGGTAGAAAACTTAAAAGAATATAATTCTGAAAAGCAAATTTATGAAATAAATAGCACACGAACAAAACAATGTTATGATTTAGTAGAGTTGGCTATTAAAGCAGGAGCTGATCCCCAAAAAATAAATGATATTTATTCTCCCTTATTTTTATCTGAAGTGAGTAGCCTGTTGTTTGAGCATGGGCTGACTCCAAATAAGTTTTTGGATTTAGTTTTACATATAAATTGTGAAAAGTATAACTCTGAAAAACAAACGTTAGAAGTCGATGGTGAGTTGGTAGAGGAGAGAAATAAATTAATAAAATTAGCACTAGAAAAAGGAGTTAGTGCAAATATGTTATTAGAGACAGTTATTAATCGAATAATTGGGGGCCCATACCCATCGAGCTTCTCGAATTCAGGAGATGTAGTAGAAATGGCGCTAGAAATGGGAGCAATGTTTTCTGCTATTAAGTTAGAAGACCATGGTTATCATAGTATTTCTGTTCCTCCGTCTATTAAGCTAGCTAAACTAATGCTAGGAAAGTCGTTGGATCCAAACAAACTTATGAATTGGGCTTTGGAAACGCCATTAACAGAATTTAATTCTGAAAAGCGAGCTTATGAATTAAACAGCATACGAACAAAACAATGTTATGATTTGATAGAATTATCTTTTAACGCAGGAGCTGATCCTCAAAAAATAGACCACATTTATTCCCTGCCACTCCTGTCTGAGGTGAGTAGCCTGTTGTTTGAGCATGGGCTAACTCCTAATAAGTTCTTGGACTTGGTTTTGCATATAGATTGCAAAAAATATGACAATGAAAAACACATGGCAGAAACCGATAGAGAATTGGTGGAGCAGAGAAATAAATTAATAAAATTGGCTTTGGGTAAAGGGGCCGATTTTGAAGCCTTAATTGAACCAAATACACTAGAGCTTAAAACTGAGCTTGAAAGAATGATGAATGAAATTATTGGTTATGTTCTACCAAAATATCGTGAAATATGTGATACCACAAAGGATATTCTTGCTGACAAAGATAGGGTAGCTCTTACAAAACTAAAGAACGCATTAGTAAAGCTAGCTATAGGATATGGTGCTGATCCGAAGCATCCTGAGTTGCTTGAAAAGCAAGAAAAGCAAGCAGATACGCATGAGGAATTGTAAGCTTCAGTAGCCTATTAAAAAAGCCCCGTGGTGCCATCCGCGGGGCTTTATGAGGTGGTTTGATTTGTAATCCAATACTGGTTAGAATGGGGAATGGAAAACTTTAGCATTTTAGCAATCAAAAAAGCACAACAGGTCTTTGAAGAATTTCGCAAGAACTTAAACACTAATCAAGAAAAAGCGGGGGCGGTGCAAGCTTTTGAATTTTGTTATGAATTATCGTGGAAAGCCATGAAAAGAGTATTGGAGTTACGTGGCCTAGTTGTTGGATCACCAAAAGATACTTTTCGTAAGGCTCATGAAGAAGGTCTAATAGCAGACCCTGAAATATGGTTTGGATTCCAAAAACTACGAAATATTGTAACTCATACTTATAATGAACAAAACCTAAATCTTATAGTTGAATCTTTTGGTAGTTTCTCTACTGAAATGCAGAAATTAATTGAACAGTTAGAGCGTTTATGAAGCATATTACGCTTACCGATAAACAATTGAAAATCGTGCTTGCTATCTTGAAAAAATATCCATATGCCTTTTACGCTTATGGTTCAAGAACTCAAGGGAAAAGCAGACCAACCTCGGATTTGGATATTTGTTTTTTTGATTTTATCCCTTTGAGTGTACAAAGCCATATTGAAGAAAACTTTGAAGAGTCGGATTTGCCATTTCGTGTAGAAATTTCTGATTACAATTTAATGACCGAAGAGTTTCAAGCGCTAATCAAAAAAGATCTTGTACCCCTGATGAATAATGAATGATTATACTTACAAATTAGGTTTTGCTTTTGCGGTGACGCTACATGTGGCGCTTGCCCTTTTTTTGCTAGTTAAGTTTACTGGCTCGCGGTCTGTTGCACTAACCCCAGGTAGTTTCATTAATGCTGTTGTGATTAATGAGCATGATCTCAATAAGCAGGTGGCTAGCCTCACGCAAAATATTTTACCAAAACCAAAAGAAGAAAATACAAAACCTGTGCCGCCGGAGCAAAATACTAAGCCACAACCTGTTGTTCCTAACATAAAGCTACAAATAAAGGATCATATAAAAGATACTTTGCAAAAGAATTTGTTGATGGAGCAAGCCAAGGAAATGGCCGCACTAAAAAAAGAAAGGCAGGTGTATAAAAAAGCGCAGCAGCAACAACAAATGCAGAAAGCATTACAAGAGCAAGCGCAAGCAGAGCAAAAAGAGTTGGCAAGTGAGCAAGCTGGTGCCGCAAACGCGGAGGCACAAGGGGAGGTTGATAAATATAAGGCTATGGTGATACAGGCAATATCTTCACAATGGAGTTATCCTGCTGAGGTGGTCGATGGAAAGGTTTCAGGCAGATTGTTGATTAAGATTGATCTCAGTGGTAAGGTGCTTAGTGTACAATTGTTGGATAGTAGTGGTAATTCGGTTTTAGATCGCTCGGCTCAAGCAGCGGTGTTTAAGGCGTCCCCGCTTCCATTGCCGGATGACCTGAAGTTGTTTGATGATTTACTAAAAGTTACGTTTACTCCTCAAGGTTTTGTTTGAAAATAAAAAATATATTTTTAGGTGAAAGGTAAGCAGAATGACTAGATTGTTTAAAATATTTATTATGGGTTTATTGTTTTGTTCTGGCGAAGTTTTTGCTGTTTTAGAACTTGAGATTACGCAAGGCGTTGATAACGCCATGCCAATTGCGATTTTACCATTTGTTGGGCAGGAAGCGATTAAGTCAGCTGATAGTCAAATAACAGCTGTTGTTGGTAATGACCTAAAAAATAGTGGCAGATTTCGTTTGGTCAACATACTCAGTCAGGCAGCAGACACAGTTGATTTTGAGGCGTGGCGTGCTCAGAAAGTAGAAGGAGTAGTAGTCGGTCAAGTTAAACGCTTAAGTGACGGGCAATTTCAAGTTGCTTTTAAATTATTTGATATTTACAATAAAAACAAATTATTAGAGCATGAGTTTACTGTTAAACTTGAACAATTACGCAAGCTATCTCATCATATAAGCGATATGATTTATCAACAATTGACGGGCGATCGCGGAATATTTTCGACAAAAATTGCATATATTTTGGTGAGCGAGCGTCATGGGCGTCATGCTAAGTATAAATTTCAAGTAGCAGATAGCGATGGTTACAATCCACGTACTTTATTGGTTTCTAATTTTCCATTAATGTCACCTGCTTGGTCCCCAGATAGTAAAAAAATTGCTTATGTTTCATTCGAAGGTAATCGTGCGGCAATTTATGTCCAAGATATTGCAACTGGGACGAGGCGAGTTTTAAGTAAATTCCCTGGTATTAATGGGGCGCCTGCTTGGTCGCCAGATGGGAGAAAAATGGCTCTGGTTCTTACGCAAACAGGGTATCCTAAAATTTATATTTTGGATTTAGCAACGAATCGCCTAGAGCGTATTACCGATGAGTGGTATTCAGATACTGAGCCAAGTTGGTCGCCTGATGGTGGATCACTGATTTTTACTTCCGATCGTGGTGGCATTGGTAGTCCGCAAATTTATCGGATCAATATAGATAGCAAGCAAGTTGAGCGTATAACGTATAGTGGATCATATAATGCTCGTGCGGCATTTACAGCCAATGGAAAAGCAATTGTAATGTTGCATAAAGAGAGCGATATGTTTAGTATTGCCCAACAAGATTTGCAATCAGGTCGTGTTACGGTGTTGAGTCAATTTGGTTTTAATGAATCACCGAGCATTGCGCCAAACGGTAAAATGGTTGTTTATGCAACTAATTACAATGGGCGTGGGATGCTGGCAGAGGTTTCAATCGATGGACGAGTGAAATTACTGTTACCGGCTGGAGAGGGGGAAGTACAGGAGCCGGCTTGGTCACCTTATATTAATTGATTTTTGGAGATAAAAATGAAAGCATATAGATTGTTATCAGTTGTTGTATTAGCGCTTTGTGTTGGCGGGTTAACTGCCTGTAGCCATTTCAAATCTGAAGGCAAACTTGATGGGACAGAAACCGCAGGTTTAGGTGATCAGGATGGTTTTGCTGACGAAAATTCGCCTAACAGATTAAAGGCTCCATATAACCAGACTTATCATTTTGGTTTTGACAAATATGATGTTAACCAAGATGATATTGCTTCGATTAATGTACAAGCTGGTTACTTAGTAGCACATACAAGTGCCAAAATTCGCCTTGAGGGCAATGCCGATGAGCGCGGTAGTAGAGAATACAATATTGCTTTAGGTTGGAAGCGTGCAAAGACAGTAGCAGCAATCTTAAAACAGCAGGGCGTTAGTGATGCCCAAATTGCAACGGTAAGTTACGGTAAAGAAAAGCCAGTTGCAGATGGACATGACGAAAGTGCTTATAGCCAGAATAGGCGAGTAGATTTTATTTATGAAACTAAATAATGGTGTGTTTTATATGATAAAAAAAATTATTGTTGTATCTGTTTTGAATTTGGTTGCTTTTTCAGCCATTGCTGATGTTCCAGTGGTTGATTACTCTTCAGATGCCAAAAGTAGTGCAAAATCATTTGCGGTAAAACCAGAACCTGAGTTTGTGCCAGCATCTGCACCTGCTATTTCTACAAGTGGTTTGAGTGATGAGCAGCGCATAAATAAATTGGAACAACAAGTTAATAATATTAATGAGCAAAATTTAGCAACTAAAGTTGATAGCTTACAACAGCAGTTTCAAAAGCTAAGTGGCCAAATTGAGGATCAGAAGCATCAAATTGAACAATTGAATTCTCAATTGCGTAGTTTTTATCAGGACTTAAATCAGCGTTTGGAAAAGCCAGGCTCGGAAAAATCTGTCTTAGAAAAACCAAAAACAAGCGAATCATCCGTAGCTGATATTGATACAACAGTTTCAAAGAATGTAAGCACAGCACCAGTTACTACTGGAGAAGTAGTAGAAGCAGTTCCTGGCGCTACAGTTGCCGCCGCCGTTATTGACAACAAAAAAAATGACGAAGTTAAACCTAGAACCGACAAAGCATTCCTTGCCGAACAACAAATGTATCAAACTGCAATTGATTTATTACCGGATAAAAAATATGAAGCGAGCGGAAATAAATTGCGTGATTATCTAAAGCACTATCCTAAAGGTGCATATGTGGCTAATGCCCATTATTGGTTGGGCGAAATAAATTTTTTGCAAAAAAACTATGATGCTGCCGAAGAGGAATTTAAAACAGTAACAGCTAAATATCCAAAGTCGAAGCGTGTTTCAGAGGCAATGTTTAAGCTTGCATTAGTTCATCAGAATCAGGGTAGGGATGCTCAGGCCAAGCAAGAGTTAAAGCAAGTTATGAAGCGTTATCCTGGAACTTCAGCTGCACAGCTTGCTAAATTGCAACTAGAAGGTAATTAAAACAACATACAGCGGCTCCGAAGGAGACAGATTTCATTAGCTCAGCCTAAGACCCATGCTTTTTGTAGGTCGCAGGGTTGGGGGTGTTGGGAATAGAACAGCATTATTTTGATCGAAATAAAAATATGGTAGACAACAAACGCAAAAGACGTATTGGTGAGTTAATTCAGCATGAATTAGCAACTGTTTTGTTGCGTCATCCAGAACAACCATTGTTTGCACAGATTACTATTACGGCGACAAATGTTTCTGCCGATCTTGCTTATGCCAAAATTTTTTTTAGCGTATTTGATGACAGCAAAGTTGAAGAGGCAACAAAGGTTTTGCAACAAGCTGCCGGTTTTTTGCGCACTGCTCTTGCCCATAGTCTTAATTTACGTTTAACCCCACGTCTTAATTTTGTTTATGATGATTCAATTAAACGCGGCCAAAAAATTTCAGAATTAATTGATGCTGCGATTGCAGCGGATGAAAAGAAATAAAATGAGACGAAACATTAGTGGTATTTTGTTGTTAGATAAACCAATCGGTGTTACTTCTAACGAAGTGTTGCAGTTAGTAAAAAGATTGTTTTGCGCAAACAAAGCAGGTCATACCGGCAGCCTTGATCCAATCGCAACGGGAATGTTGCCAATTTGTTTTGGTGAAGCGACCAAGTTTTCGCAATTTTTACTTGAAGCCAACAAGCATTATACGGTTACTGGAAAATTAGGCGAAACTACAGCAAGTGCGGATAGTGAAGGGGCAGTTATTGAAAGACGTGAGGTAAAAAATATTGATGCCCAAACTATCGAGAAAATTTTGCCAAAATTTCGGGGTAAATTTTTACAATTACCTCCCATGTATTCCGCGCTCAAACACAAAGGGCAACCTTTATATAAATTAGCACGGCAGGGTATTGAGGTTGAGCGGCAACCACGCGAAGTTACAGTACACATGCTGCAATTAATAGAATTAAATGGCGGTCTTGTAAAACTTGAAATGCGCTGTAGTAAGGGCACTTATGTGCGTACGATAGTTGCCGATATTGGGGAGCTTTTAGGATGTGGCGCTCACGTTATTGAATTGAGACGCTTGGCGGTAGGGCCATATCAGGCAACCCAGATGATAACTTTAACCACACTGCAAGAACTTGCAGCAAAGAATGATTATAAATCGTTAGATCAGCTTTTATTGCCGATTGAGTCGATGCTGGTTGGTATGCCGGAAATAACTTTGACGGCAGATATGGTTTTTTATATGCAGCAAGGGCAGCCGCTGGTGATTCCTAAGGCGCCAGATTCTGGTTGGGTGAAAATGAATAGCAAAAGTGGACAATTTTTAGGTGTGGGTGAAGTAATGCCTGATGGCAAAATCACGCCACGTAGGATGTTTAGATAAAAAGTTTTTATAAATTATATAGGTAGGAGAATGAAGATGGCTAATAAAGATGCAAAAGTAGTAAAAAATATTGCCGGTCAATATTATGTTGACACCAACTGTATCAGTTGTGGTCAATGTGTTGATATCGCAGGGAAATTTTTTGCTGAAAGTCCTGATGGCGGTATGTATGTAAAAGCGCAACCAGACTCCAAAGAAGATATGGCTTTATGTGAACAAGCTTTATCGAATTGTCCGGTTGATGCAATTGGGAATGATGGCAAGTAATTAATATCAAATAACCAATAGAATTTTTTATTAAAAGGTGTTAGCTTGTAGGGGCTTGTTCTTGAGACTACTGCGCTAACACGTATTATGGTTCGTTGTTCGCATATTATTCTTTGGAAATCGTTACCACGCAAACAAGATTTCAGCTTAGGCCGTCATTCTGCAAATGACAGCGGTTGACGGGAATTACGCTTTTAACTTAATAAATAAAGAGAGGAATTTATGTCATTATCATTTGCCGAAAAGGCACAAATTGTTAAAGATTATGGCTTAGCTGAGGGAGATACTGGTTCCCCAGAAGTACAGATTGCGCTTTTAACTAATGACATTAGTCAGTTGACTGAGCATTTTAAGTCTCACGCTAAAGATCATCATTCGCGTCGTGGGTTAATTCGTAAAGTTAATTTGCGTAGAAGTATGCTTAATTATTTAAAAGCAATTGATATTGAGCGATATCGTAGTGTTGTTGCTCGCTTAAATTTACGTGGTTAAAAGATAAAAATAATTTATAAGCTGCATTCTAGAAAATGGCTGCTTTTTGCTTTTCAAATACAAAATAGGAAATAATGTTTAATGAAACACATCAAAAAATCTTTTCAATATGGTGAACAGACGGTCACCTTAGAAACGGGTGCAATCGCAAGACAAGCAACTGGAGCAGTTGTGATTAGTATGGGCGATGCAATGCTTTTAGTAACAGCTGTTGCTAAAAAAGAGGCCGTACCGGGTCGTGATTTTTTTCCACTAACGGTAAACTATCAAGAACGTTATTATTCAAATGGTAGATTGCCTGGTGGTTTTATCAAACGCGAGAGTCGTCCCAGTACCCAAGAAACTTTAATTTCACGTTTAGTAGATCGGCCTTTGCGTCCTTTATTTCCAGATGGTTTCATTAATGAAGTACAAGTAGTTGCAACCTTATTGTCGCTTGACCCAGAAATTGCTCCAGATATTTTGGCATTAATTGGCGCTGCTGCTGCGCTTGAAATTTCTGGTATTCCGTTTAAAGGTCCCCTTGCCGCCGCGCGAGTTGGTTATAAAGATGGTAGCTATTTACTTAATCCAACTGTCAAGCAAGCAAACCTTTCAGGTTTGGATTTGGTTGTTGCCGGTACAGAAAATGCAATTTTAATGGTTGAGTCTGAAGCGAGCGAATTATCCGAAGAGATTATGCTAGGAGCAGTAATGTTTGGGCATAAAGAAATGCAGGTTGCTATTGAGGCAATCAAAGAATTTGCTACAGAAGTTGGTAAGCAAAAATGGGAATTCAAACCATCTGAAGCGCAGCACGAATTAATCGCGCGAATAAAAAAAGAAGTTGAAGCAGATGTTGTTGCTGCTTATGAGATCACAGACAAGCAAACACGCTATCCTAAGTTAGATGCAATTCGTAAACGCGCACTGAGTCTTTTTGTGACCAAGGAAGAGACTAGTCCAACAGGGGAACATGTTACCAATGCTGTGTTTGAAATAGAACGCCAAGTCGTACGTGGTCGTATTTTGGCTGATCTGCCACGTATCGATGGTCGTGATAAAAAAACTGTGCGACCAATTGATATAAATTTAGGGTTACTACCGCGTGCACATGGTTCGGCAGTTTTTACGCGTGGTGAAACGCAAGCCTTGGTTGTTACTACTTTAGCTACTGAAGGTGATGCACAGATTATTGATGTTCCAGCAGGTGAAAGTAAAGAGCGTTTTATGTTGCACTATAATTTTCCGCCATATTCAACCGGAGAAGTGGGCATGATGGGTAGTCCACGCCGTCGTGAAATTGGTCATGGTAATTTAGCCAAACGTGCCTTGCAGGCAGTAATTCCAAATAAAGAAGAGTTTCCGTATGTTCTGCGTGTTGTTTCAGAGATTACCGAATCAAACGGTTCAAGCTCGATGGCGTCAGTTTGTGGTGCAAGTTTGTCTTTGATGGATGCAGGTGTTCCAATTAAATCTCCAGTTGCTGGTATCGCGATGGGTCTGATAAAAGAAGGCGAAAAATTTGCAGTTTTAACTGATATTTTGGGTGATGAAGATCATCTTGGTGATATGGACTTCAAAGTTGCTGGTACCGTACAAGGTATTACCGCACTGCAGATGGATATTAAAATCGCAGGTATAACCGAAGAAATTATGCGTACTGCTCTTGCCCAAGCAAAAGAAGCGCGAATTCATATTTTTAATTTGATGCATGCAAAAATTGCATCGCCACGCGAACATATTTCTGATTTTGCTCCACGTATTACTACAATCCATATTAATCCGGAAAAGATTCGTGATGTTATTGGTAAGGGCGGTATAGTAATTCGCGCTCTAGTCGAAGAGACTGGTGCCATGATCGATATTAAAGATGATGGTACTGTTATGATCGCATCTGCTGATAAAAATGCTGCTGCAGAAGCCAGGCGTCGGATTGAGGCTATAACGGCTGAGGCTGAAGTTGGTAAAGTATATACTGGTAAAGTTACAAGAATCATGGATTTTGGTGCAGTTGTGGCATTTCTTCCCAACAAAGATGGATTAGTCCATATTTCTCAAATTGCAAACACTAGAGTTAACGACGTACACGACTTTTTGCAAGAAGGGCAGGAGGTTAAAGTAAAAGTCATTGAAGTGGATCGTATGGGTAAAGTACGGCTAAGTATGAAAGAAGTAGAAGCATAAAACAATGCTTTATAACATACAGAGATGTTTCACCAGCCCAGCCTAAGACCCGCGCTTTTTTGCGGGTCTTAGGGCTGAGGGAAATGTTGGAAGCCGAAACGAGCCTTGTTTTGAGACCAGCCCAGTCTAAGCCTTGCGTTGTGGGGGCTAAGCGGTATGCTATAGTTCTTTCTTTTTTTGTGCTTTTTCTGGTTCAACTGTCTTTAAGACTCCACCAATTTTCGCATTACATTTTGCTCTATCTTCTTCCCGAATATTACTTCTGAGTTGTATCTCAGCTTCTTTACAAGCAGTTTCGCAGTTAATATGCTCAGCATCTATTCTTGCATTACATTGTTTTCTGTCTTCTTCCCGAGTTTTAATCCTGAGCTGTATTTCAGCTTCTTTACAAGCAGTTTCACAGCTAATATGTTCATCATTTATCGTCGCTATTATTTTCATCTCAACAGTCCTCAAAGCTTCTTCTTTGGCTATTTTTTCCTGTTGGGCTATTTTTAAGGCTTCATCTCTTGCCCTAATTGCTCGTTCAAGTTCTCTGATGCAAGAAATTTCGACCATAATTGAGAATACCACTGAACTACCGGTGACCATATTTTTGCCAGAAAAATCATATGCAACCCGTACTTCTTTCGCAGAACCAGCGGGACAAATTCCTGGTTGCAGTTCGAAACTAAGAGTTTTGCCGGGAGGAAAGTTTATGGGTCCTAATAATCCGAGTAGAGCCACATATCTTTGTTTACCTTCCGTATTCCGTATGTTTGTTATCTGAATTTCTTGGTGATGAGTATTTTTTATAGTGAACTTTTTATTGCCATCACCTTTGGGCAAAACATAAGGATTGATTTCTATGTTCGACACATCTACGTCCATAGTCCCACATCTTGGATCTCTAGAATTCCCATCAAAAGTAGCAGAATAAAATTCAGGATGCACGGTATTTACGGTATTTCTAATAGTATTTGTTGATACCCATCGGATTTTGTCATCATTTTCTGGGCTGCTCTTTAGCTGCGCATCCTGGTTTTCATATGGACTGCCACCTTTTTTATCAAACAAAGTAAAAGTTGGATTACCACATTTCTCTGGTGCGTAAATTATAAGGCGAAATACATTTTCATCTATTTTTGCAAACATCGAATGCAAATAGACATCCATAAACTTGGCTTGATAAATACCCACAATTTCAGCCGGATCGCTAATTTCATCGGAGTCGTCGTATGCATAACAAGGATTAATTTCTAATATAGAAAACAGTAAGTAAAGTACGACGGCTACGTACGAAAAAAAAGGCTGCAATCTGGCTGCACCATAGGGAGCCAGATTGCCTTTGCTTATATAGTTAATTAACATCTTGAAATGATAGTTTATAGTTCCTTGTTTACCTGCATTTGCCTTATTTTTGCGATACAGTTTTTTCTATCTTCTTCCCGAGTTTTATTTCTGAGTTGCATTTCAACTTCTTTACAAGCAGATTCGCAGTCAGTTTTCGCTGCTTTTAAGGCTTCTTCTTTCGCAGTTCTTTCCTGCTCAGTTGCTTTCAAGGCTTCTTCTTTAGCAGTTCTTTCCTGTTCGATTGCTTTTAAGGCCGCGTCTTTAGCCTCTATTGCCTGGTCAAGTTTTTCATGACAAGAAACTACGACTGCAATCGAAAATACTTTATTCACAGTATTACCGTCGACTATAGTATTGTAAGAGAAATCAAAATTGATGCGTTCTTCTTTTGTGGTTATATAGGGGCAATTGCCAGGTTGTAAATTAAAAGTGTGAGTTTCACCAATAGGAATTTTTATGGGTTCTGATGGTTTGGATAGAACTGCATAGCTTTGTTCGTATTTACTCGTTATATCTGTTATCGCAATTTCTTGAAGACAATTATTTTTTATAGTTAGTTGTTTAACCCCATCGCCTTTAGGGAAAACATCGGGGCTGACTCCTATTGCTGGATCACTAGAAGAAGCGTCATAAGAAACTCTCACAATTTCAGCCGGATCATCTGCATAGCAAGGATTAAACCCCAGTATAGAAAGCAAGAGCGCCGACAAACCTATTTGCAAAACATTATGCTTTTTGTTTTTATCCATATTAATCTCCTAAAGTTTTTTAAAACAAACATTTCTATTACGGACAATAACCCAATGCAATTATAGTCCAATATGCTATCGTAGACATACAAAAAAATAGTTGCACAAGAAATACCTTGAACCGATACGCTATGGCTGTTTCTTCCCCTGTATTTGCTTTATTTTTGCGATACAGTTTTCTCTATCTTCTTCCCGAGTTTCATTTCTGAGTTGCATTTCAGCTTTTATACATGCAACTTCGCAATCTGCTTGCACCTTATCTCCCTCGGCCTTTATTGCGTCTGCCATTTTTAATTGTAATGCTGCTAATGCTCTTAAAGCTGTATCTCTATCCTTTAAGGCCGCATCTCTAACCTCAATTGCTTGTTCAAGTTCTCTGTGACAATAAATCCCGACACTGATTGGGAGCTCTTTTTTATAAAAGTTACCGTTAACTTTGATTCTGTATAAGAATTTTAATATGGTACGTGGTTCTTTTGCAGAACCAGCAGGGCAAACACCCGGATGTAATTCAAGTGTGTAAGTTTCACCGGCAGGAATATTTATAGGCTCTGATGAATTGGGTATAGTTACATACTTTTGTATAGCTTGGTCATCATTTGTATATGTCAACTCAATATCGTGAGAATAAATGTTTTTTATGCCAAGCTTTTTAATTTCATCACCTTTTGGAAAAATGTAGGGATTGATTTCTAAGTTTGTTATATTTTCATATTTAGCTGCACACTTTGGATCATTGGAGTTTTCGTCAAAAGTAAGGGTGAAATATTTAGGATGTACAGCATCCTCGTTGTTTTTAATAGTGTTTATTACTATCCATTTGATTCTAACAATATCTTTTGGTTCACTCTTTCGATGCACATCTAGATTCTCGTAAGGATTGCTTTCTTTTTCATCAAATAAAGTAAAAGTTGGCATACCACATTTATCTGGCGTATAGGTTATAAAGCGAAACACATTATCATCTATCTGTTCATACACGCTTGAATCGAGATACATATGGTCAGCTAGAAAAACATTCACGATCTCTGCCGGATCGTCAATTTCTAAAGAATCGTCTGCGTAACAAGTATTAATTCCTGAGGCGGAAAACAGTAATACCAACAAAACTATTTGCAAAATATTGTGCCTTTTACTGTTATCCATATAGATACCCAAGAAATAAACATCCTCCGATACGGCCAATAGCTAAGAGTATTGTAACCCAATATGCCTATCACAAACAGATTTTCAGAGTAATAAACTGGATTTTCATCCAGGGCTGCATTAAAATCAAACGATAAATCAGAAAGATATGTTACAAGATAATTTATTTTGCTCTTTCAGAGTTTGAAATCTTAGTTTAGCCTATCTTACTTGCGTATGTAGGTAGTATTATTCATTTCAAATACCGAAGATGGACAATGAACAACAATATAAAAATTCTTTTAGAACAATTAAGCGATGGAGCTTTCCACTCTGGTTCAAATTTAGGGGATAAGCTGGGATTAACTCGTGGTGCCATTTGGAAACTCATTAAGCAACTAAATAAATACGGAATCGCGATAGAAGCAAAAACTAATCAGGGCTATCGAATCCCTGATGGTTTAGAATTGTTAGATAAAAAAATAATTGCGAAGTCCCTAAACCCCAAATACCAGGCGTTTATCAATAACGCTGTTGTTTTGGATGAAACTTCATCAACTAACACTTATTTAGCAGATCTTATCAAGACTCAGGCAAAAAATATTAATATATGTTTTGCTGAAAGTCAGACGGCAGGGAAGGGGCGTTTAGGACGGCAATGGGTTTCTCCATATGCTAGAAATATTTATTTATCTATGTTTTGGGATTTTGCCAAAGAACTGAGCGAACTGAGTGGTTTGAGTTTGGCTATTGCAGTTGCAGTTGCTGAAGCTTTAGCTCACTATGGAATTAAAAAAAATCTTGCTTTGAAATGGCCAAATGATGTGCTTTGGCAAAAATGCAAACTCGCTGGTATTTTGATTGAGTTGTATGGAGAAGCACATAATATTTGCCAGGCTATTGTTGGTGTGGGTCTAAATGTTCATATGCCACAAAAATTATCACAAGAAATTAAGCAGCCTTGGTGCGACATCGCGCAAATTACCAAAGATATCCCCCAAAGGAATAAGCTTGCCGGCTTGTTACTAAACGAACTATTAATAACATTGGCCGAGTTTCAAAAAAATGGTTTGAAACCGTTTCTAAAAAAATGGCACGAATTGGATATTACTTACGGAAAGAGAGTAACAATTATTACTTCGCAGCAGCAAAAAATATTAGGTATTGGTTGCGGTGTTAATGATAAAGGATATTTTTTGCTCAAAGATCACCACAATAAAATTCAAACATTTGCGGTGGGTGAAGTATCATTGAAATTGTGACCAAATCAAGATTACTTTGATATGGTATAACTCCAAGCAATGGTAAATCTACTCGCTGTTTTACAGAGTCCACATTTTCATCTATATATTGCATGTTTGGGTCGATAACATTTGCCACCCAGCCAGCAATTTTAATGTTTGAATTATAAATATACTCAAGAGTGAGCAGTGCATGATTAATACAACCAAGCTTAATTCCTACTACTAGAATAACCGGGTAATTATAAGCTTTTATGAGGTCGATCATTGTTTCTTGACTATTAAGTGGTACATATAAACCACCAGCTCCTTCAATCACAATATAGTCTGCTTTGCTTGATATTGTACGCGCTGTTTTTGTTAAAATCTCTGCGATTGTTAGTTTGGTATTTGATTTTGCTGCGGCGATATGAGGAGCAATTGGTTCTGCAAATGCAAACGGATTGGTTTGCGCATAATCTATTTTGTGTGTTGCATATTTTTGTAAAGTCAAAGCGTCATCATTACGCAAACCTGACGATGTTAATAAACATCCACTGGCAATTGGTTTGATTGCGGTGGTTTTAAATCCCTGTCGCGCTAGCATAATCAATAAAGCGACACTAACAACTGTTTTTCCAACTCCTGTGTCAGTGCCAATTATAAAAAAACCTTTTGCTATTTTTTTCTGGCTTTTGTTATAGAATTGCACTGACATAGTACACCTCATAAGTCATGGCCAATTTCCCATTATTGCCACGAAATTTTTCATATGATTCTTGTAACAGCTTGAACTTTTTTTTGCCAAATAAACCTGGTTTGCGTTTGTGTTGTAAGCTATGAGTGCCGAGTATTTTTAGCTCTTGCATTAACTCTCGCAGCGTTTTAAAAAATCGATAGTGATTAACTGTTTTGATTTGAATATTTTTAAATTGCAGCATTGTCAAACAACAAATGAGATAAGTTTTATCGATAAAAGTGTTAACGTGTGGATAATGATCCACCTCTTTCCATGCGGTTCGCAACTCATGTAAGGAGTTGGGTCCCAGGCTCGAAAAAAAAAGTTTGCCATTGGGTTTTAATATGCGTTGCCATTGACTTAATGTAATTTCAAGATTAACGCTCCATTGCAACATTAAGTTTGAGATAATCATATCTATTGAATTATTAGAGAAGGGGAGACAATCTGCATCAGCGCATATAAAATCAAGATTATTAGTTTTCTTAAAGTGGCTGCGGGCAAATTGAACCATGTTTTCTGCAATATCTATTCCAAGCACTTTTGCCTTGGGAAATAAGTGTGCTAATTCCAACGTCATTTTTCCCGTGCCTGATCCTAAGTCTGCAATTGTTTTTGGTTGGGTTTTGGCGCTATGTAATAAATCAAGTAAATTATTGCCAACCTCTTGTTGCAAAATTGCTGCCCCATCGTATGCATCAGCAGCCTTACTGAATGATTTAGCAATTTGAATTTTATTGAATGTCTTCATGATGTTTTTTTGATGACCTTGCTTAATGTTTTTAGTAGAATATCAATTTGTTTTTCCGTATGATTTGCCGTTAAACCAATGCGTAGGCGCGCGGTATTATTTGGAACGGTTGGTGGTCTGATTAAATCAACAATAATTCCAAATTGTTTTATTTTTTGCCAAGCCCGCTCCGCTTGCTTGGTTCCACCGACAATTAGTAGTTGTATGGGAGTGACGGACGGTAAAATCTGCAAATCCAATTGCTTGGCTCCTTGTTGAAATCGCTTTATTAGTAGGGCTAAATGATCGTGGCGCCAATCTTCCTGTTGGATTAACTTTAGACTCATGCGTGTTGCCTCAACGATTGCTGGTGGTAGGGCAGTTGTATACATATAAGCTCTGGCAAATTGAATTAAACTCTCGATTAAAATTTTCTTCCCCGCAACAAAAGCGCCAAAGGTGCCAAATGCTTTGCTTAGCGTACCAACTAAAATTTGTACGTCTTTTGCTCTCAAACCAAAATGATTTACAATTCCTCTGCCTTGATGACCCAACACTCCGATGCCATGTGCATCATCGAGCATTAACAAGCTTTGCCTTTGCTCGGCAATAGCAACTAATTCTGCTACTGGCGCTAAATCCCCATCCATGCTAAATAGGCCATCGCTACAAATTAATTTATTTTGGGCTTTGGATTTTGATAATCGTATTTGTAAATCAGAAATGTTCTTGTGTTGATAGCGCTCAAAACGTGCTCCCGAATAACGACAGCCATCGATTAATGATGCATGATTTAAACGATCCATAAAAATATGATCACCGGTAGTATATAATGTTGTTAGGACGCCAAGATTTGCCATATATCCGGTTGAAAATAACAAGACATGTTCGTAGCCCAAAAACTCAGCCAACTCTTCTTCTAATGCATGATGCGCATAACTATAACCGCCTAATAAGCTTGAGGCACAACCGCCAACTCCATATTGATCAGCACCTTTTTTATAGGCTGTAATTATTTTGGGATGATTTGCTAGACCCAAATAATTGTTGCTGGAAAAAGATAGCAAGGTTTGATTGTTACGTTCAATTATTGGTTCTTGAGCAGTTTGTAAAATGGATCTTGTGCGGTACAAACCCGCCTGTTGGCGTTCGTGTAATTTGTTGGACAAGATTTTATTTAACATAGGTTTGTTGTAATTCCCAAACGTTGCAACAATTCACGATCTTTTTTTACGGTTGGATTGTTCGAAGTCAGAAGTTTTTCGCCGCAAAATATTGAATTAGCTCCTGCTGAAAAACATAACGCTTGCAACTCATCGTTCATTGTTTCTCGGCCTGCCGCAAGTCTGATTAAAGAGCAGGGCATTAAAATACGCGCAACTGCAACTACCCTCACGAAATCGAAAGTATCTACTGGCTCGATATTGGCTAAAGGAGTACCTTCCATGGGAATAAGATGATTTATTGGAACGCTATGTGGATGTACCAGAAAGTTTGCTAATTGACGTAATAAGCTAATGCGATCTTCTTTGTTCTCGCCCAAGCCAATGATTCCACCACAACAAATTTTAATTCCGGCGCTATGCAATTTTTCGAGCGTTGCAATACGCTCGCTATAGGTTCTGGTGGTAGTTATTTTTGGGTAATATTCAGGCGAGGTGTCTAAGTTATGGTTGTAATAGTCTAAACCCGCTTCTTTTAAAGCTTGAACTTGGGTACTGCTAAGCATTCCCAATGTCATGCATGTTTCTAAACCAAGCTCTTTTACTTTTTTTACCATGGCTAATATTTCTGGAAATTGTTTTTCTGGGGGGGTGCGCCAAGCAGCGCCCATGCAAAAACGTGTGGCGCCGGCAGCTTTAGCGATTCTGGCATAAGCTGCTACTTTTTCTGCGTCTAATAAATCGTGTTTTTGAATGCCAGTTTTATGATGGGCGCTTTGGGCGCAATAGGCGCAATCTTCAGGGCATGATCCAGTTTTTATGTTTAATAAACTGCTAACTTGGATAGTGTCAGCTGAAAAATGTTGCAAATGAATAGATAGTGCCTGATGCAATAATTCTATAAAGGGTAAAGCAAACAAAGCGGTAATTTCGTTAATTGACCAGTCATGACGAATGTTTGTAGATGGCATATAGTTTTCTCTTTTGGTAGCTGCAGGTTTTAGCCTGCGTTTTGCAAAGATTAGATTTTGTTGAATTAATTGTCAACTTATTTTATAGTAATAAGTTGACGATATTAAAAAAATAATATGACAAACAAACTGATTGAGCGCGATTTAAAATATATTTGGCATCCATGTTCACAGATGAAAGATTATAAGCGTTTTAAACCACTTATAGTCAAGAGTGCCAAAGGACCTTATATTAAACTGGACAATAACACCAAAATAATTGATGCGATTTCTAGTTGGTGGTGCAAAACCTTAGGACACGGTCATCCTCGTCTTAAGGCGGCCTTGTTAAAACAAGTCGACAAATTCGAACATGTGATTTTTGCCAATACAACTAATGAAGTAATTGTTGAGCTGTCAGAAAAACTAACCAGTATGACAGAATCATTGGCTAAAGTTTTTTATGCTTGTGAAGGATCTTCAGCAGTAGAAATAGCCATAAAAATGAGTTTACATTCGCGAAATATTTCTGGTGAATCCAAGCGCAAACAAATTATGAGTTTACAAAACTCATATCATGGAGAGACAGGTTTGGCGCTTGCAGTAAGTGATGTTGGTTTATATCGAAAACCATATGTTGATGTGTTAGCTCCTTGTGCTTTTCTGCAAAATATCCCGTATGTATATTCTAAGAATGATCCTCTATGGCAAGATTGTGCAAAATTTTGGCCAAGCATTGAAACACAGTTAACAACTCATGCTGAACAATTAACCGCTATTATTATCGAACCAATTGTGCAGGGAGCTGGCGGCATGTTGATCTATAGCCAGGATTTTTTAAGACGTTTACGTGCCTGGACTACAAAACATAATGTCCACCTGGTTGCGGATGAAATCATGACTGGATTCGGCCGTACGGGTTTGCCCTTTGCTTATCAACATGCTGCGATTGAACCGGATTTTGTTTGTTTGGCAAAAGGTTTAACTGGTGGTTGGTTACCGATGAGTGCGGTACTAACAACCAATAAAATTTACAATTTATTCTATGATGACTTCAAAAAAAATAAATCTTTTTTACATTCGCATACACAGAGTGGCAATGCTTTGGCCGCTGCAGTTGCTCTCGAATGCATGAGAGTTATAGAGGAAGAAAGTATTTATTCACAGGTAAATATAATGGAACCAATTTTACGCGAGTTAATGTTAGAAGTTGCTAACAAAACAAAACGCTTAACTAATATTCGCAACATTGGCGCTATTGTTGCCGCTGATTTGGTGCTAACCAAGCGGCAACAGGCCGAACGCATCGGCTATAAAGTATTTCAAAAAGCAGTAAAACTTGGAGCATTGTTACGTCCACTTGGTAACACTATTTACTGGCTTCCGCCATTAAATGTTAATAAAAATGTTTTATTGCGGTTAAGTAAAATTACGATCAATGCAATTGACCAGGTATTGGGATAAAAACTTTACCTGAAATCGTTATAAAAAATTCAGTCATTGGTGATATATGGTGAATAAATTTTAAGACTGATTTAAGAATTTTATCTTATTTATTCAAAGAATTAGTTGATCCATGCAAAATATGCTACTAAAATGTTACATCGTTATATCAATTAAATATGGTCAAAATTTATGTTAGACGAAGGACAACAATCATCTGCTAAAGCGCGTGGAAAAAGACTTAGACTTGTAAGGAAAATGTCAGGATTGACCCTGAATGAGTTAGCAGAAAGACATAATCTTGGTGTGTCAACCATAAAATATTGGGAATGTGCTAAAAATCAAGGTTTGAGTTCCAAAGGAGCTAAAAAAATCATTACCGCTATGCAAAGTCAAGGGGTGCAATGCTCGTATATGTGGTTGATGCATGGCATTGGGTTGCCGCCGCAATTTCTTGATGTGCGTTCTCATGATAACACCAAACAAGCGCCATATATTGATCAAGCTACCTACGAAGAAGAAAAATCAATTGCACATGAAATCGCATTATTTTGTGAAAAAATCACTGATGCAATTACTTTAACCGTTTTTGATGATGGAATGGAACCAATATATTCTGTTGGTGACGGTATCGGCGGTAAACGCTTATATGGAGATAGTCTTGCAAAAACGATTGGTAAAAATTGCATTGTTGAAACGGTAGATCGTCAGTTGTTATGCCGGCGTGTTGCGCAGGGAAGTGATGGCAGTAGTTTTAATCTCTACTGTGTTAATCCATATACCGCCGCCAATCCTCCACATCTTTATGATGTTAAATTGTTGAGTGCTGCCCCTATCAGCCGAGTTTGGAAGCGTCTTGTTTTTTAGTGATAATTATTCTTGTCAAAATCATTAGATGTGATAATTTGGAATTCAGGTTAAACAATTAACTTTCTATCTATGAATTCTGATTTATTAATCAATCTTAATCCAGCGCAATTGCAGGCGGTTACGTTTCCGCAGGGAAATTTATTAATTTTAGCCGGTGCAGGTAGTGGCAAAACCAGAGTTTTGGTTCATCGCATCGCTTGGCTGATGCAAAATGGCACACTCGCAACAAATATTCTTGCTGTAACTTTTACCAACAAAGCTGCTACCGAAATGCGTAGCCGTTTGGAGCAAATGCTAGAGCTTCCCTTAACGCAAATGTGGGTTGGTACTTTTCATGGGTTGGCACATCGTCTACTGCGTAGACATTGGCAAGAAGCTGGATTGCCTCAGTCCTTTCAAATTATTGATGCCGAAGATCAGGTGCGCTTGCTTAAACGCATTCATAAGGCATTTAATTTAGATCAAGAAAAATGGCCGGTAAAAAAATCCGTCGGCTTTATTAATAACTGTAAAGAAAAAGGCTTACGTCCCAGTAAAGTCGAAGTTGGTAATTTAGCTGAAGTGACTTTATTAAAAATTTATCAAGCTTATCAAGAAGCTTGCACCAGTAGTGGTTTGGTTGATTTTGCGGAATTGCTTCTGCGTTCTTATGAACTTTGGCAAAGTAATCCGCAATTACATACGCACTATCAAGAACGATTTAAACATATTTTAGTAGATGAATTTCAGGATACTAATGCAATTCAATATGCGTGGATTAAAGCGCTATCTCTGCCAGAATCTAGTTTGACTGCTGTGGGTGATGATGATCAATCAATTTATAGCTGGCGTGGGGCAGATAGCAATAACATGCAGCGCCTAAATGATGATTATGCCAGCGTTAGTATTATTCGTTTAGAACAAAATTATCGATCAACAGCAACAATTCTTGATGCTGCTAATGCGGTTATTGCCCGCAATAACAATCGTTTGGGTAAAAAACTTTGGACCGAACGTCATGGCGGTGAACCCATAACCGTATATGCTTCTTTTAATGAAATTGATGAAGCGCGTTATGTAGTGAATAAAATAAAAGCTTGGGTTGAACAAGGAAACGTATTACGTGAAAATGCGATCCTATACCGTTCCAATGCCCAATCACGGGTAATTGAAGAACAGTTGTTATATGCAGGGATATCCTATCGCGTTTATGGAGGTTTGAAGTTTTTTGAGCGAGCTGAAATTAAAGATGTTTTAGCATATTTGCGTTTTATCGCAAATCACAATGACGACACAGCTTTTGAAAGAATAATAAATTTGCCAACACGCGGTATTGGTGAAGCGACACTGGTTATATTGCGTAATTATGCGCAAACACAAAATTGCTCGCTCTGGCAGGCAGTACAAATGATGTTGGCAGCACAACAATTGCCCGCACGATCGGCCGCCGCTTTGACTAGTTTTACGCAATTAATTAATAACTGTGTTCTGCAAATTGTTAAACTCGAGTTCGAAGAGTTAGTACGCTTTGTTATTAATACCACAAGTCTACGTTCACACTATGACAAAGATCCGCGCGAGCGTCGGCAAATGCGTTTAGAAAATCTTGATGAATTAATTAGCGCAGCCAAACAATTTGCTTCTGTACCTGTTGAAACAGACAAGCAATTGCTATTGAATTCTTTTTTAGCCAAAGCTGCTTTAGAAGCTGGAGAACAGACAAGTGAAGATGGTAACGATGGTGTGCAGTTAATGACTTTGCATGCAGCCAAAGGTTTAGAGTTCCCAGTGGTGTTTTTATGTGGCATGGAAGATGGTTTGTTTCCGCATAGTATGTCGATGGAAACTAAGGAAGATTTAGAGGAAGAGCGACGTTTGTGCTATGTCGGTATGACACGAGCTATGCAGAAATTATATTTATTGTATGCTGAATCACGCCAGTTACATGGCAACACTAATCGTCGTCGCCCATCGCGTTTTTTAAAAGAGATTCCGCCAAAGTTAATAAATAGTGATACACTATTGAATAGTGTCGAGCCAGCGGAGACCAGATCTTTTGGTGCTGATTTGCAATTTAACAATGATGTTTGTGGGTTTAGTTTGGGACAACGGGTGCGACACAAAACTTTTGGTGAAGGAAATATTATTGGTTTTGAAGGGCAGGGCGAGTTTATGTTGGTGCAGGTCAAGTTTAAGCGCGAGGGTGTTAAATGGCTCTCGCCGCAATATGCACAGATTGAAATTATATGAGGAAAAAATGACAACAAATGAAAATTTAAAGTTATGGCGTGCTGAATATTACGAATCGCTAAAAAATTGGCACGAAGAGATTAATAAAGTCCAATTGCATTACGCTGATGTGATTCAAAAAAGTTGGCAAAAAACGAAGTATGTGGCTCGTAATTTACCTTTTGCTCCTGATAAAATGGTGATATGTCCTCCTCATTCTGCATTAAATTTAGCACCAAATCAACAACATAGATCGGATTATGCAACCGGTACTTGGGAAGGTTCAAGCGCTGAACCAATATTGGATAAAAACAATAATTTCGTTGGAATTAATGTTATTTTACATCGCCAAAGACTAGCGCGTATGATGCGTTCCTTGCGAGCCAGGGGCTATGACAGTCACATACCAGTTGAACAGTTTAGTCAAATGATATTAGATGTTGTGGCCGTACATGGTTTTGATATGGTAACGGCTGATGACGGCGCGCCAGCTCGTGCGTATATTCGCCCATCGATGGGTACTGGCGTTGGCCCTTGGGGAGTTTCATTTAAACCAAACCATTTTATAGAAAGTAGCGCCTTAGCTTTTCGTTGGGGTAATTATTTTCCTGAAGTTGCAAGAGTTGAAAAAGAGGGCGTTCGTGCTGTTATTATTGGAGCACAACGGATGTTTCCGGTAACGGGGAAACATGCCTCAAATTATGGAGCTGCCGCCATGGATGGATCTATTGCGCGCAACCTTAAATATGATGAGTTAATTTATCTCGCGCCTTATGGTTTAAAAGATGGAAATCTAGATTTTGGTATTAGAGATTTTGATGAACTCATGCGTTATGGAGTATTTTCTGATGGTCCCGGCGAAGAAATTCTTGCAATTCTAGAAGACGGTGAAACTTTGATATATCCGCCGATGCGAGTCAATCGTTTGGGTGGAACAGTTTTAGATTATATTGTGAAGCATCTTGCTCCTGTCCTTGGTCTTAAAGTACGCGAACAAGATATTACACTTGAACAAATTCGAAAAGGAGAAATAGCTGGTTTAGCATTTGTTGGTAATGCAGTGAAAGTTACGCCAATTGCTAAAATCGATATCGTTAAGCCTACTCCGGGTACATACAGCGGAGAAAAAATTGAAACTTTAGCTGAGTTTAGCATTCATCCAACTATTGCAAAAATTCGCGATCAATTTTTAGACGAAATATCTGGTAAGAAAAAACCCTCACATGAATCGTTATTAACGCCTGTAGATTTGGTTTGGGGAAAAGAATACCGGGCTTGTTTAGATGAATTTTGGAAGAATCTAGGGTTTGTATAACTTTCTTAATGACGTGGTAGCTGCAGACTTTAGCCTGTATGTTTTGCTTCTGCAGTTTTGGCCGGTATTTTTTTTGCTTGTTTTTCTATGTTTTCAAGCAACTGTAGCGTATCCGAGGAAAGTACCACAGTCTTGGCAACTTGTTCTTCTAGTTGTTTAACGGTGCTGACAGTTTTTTCATATTGCCCAGCATGCTCTTCTTTTAGTTTTTTTGAAGCTTTGTTTTCGTCAGCAATCACATCCAGTCTCGCAATACCTTTAACAGTCTTACTATCAATTTTTTGCAAAGTACGGCTCTGTTCTGCAACAATTGCATCATAAGTAATAATAACAAAATCTGACGCTTTATCCGGAAGCTCAATTCCAAGTTTTTCGAGGGTTTTTAATTTTTCTTGGATACCTGATATCGTAGCGCTACCCTTGCGTAACTCAGCTTTTTCAGCATCATTTAAAACTATGCCAACAGCTCCGAGTTGCGTCGTTAATTCTTCAAAATATTTTTCTCGGTGTTTGAGCCACTCTTCTGAGTGCATTGGTAGGATTTTTTTATCTATATTGATAAGTTCTTGGTTTAGCTTGACTTTGAGAGATTCTAGTTCAGTTTCTGACTTGCGCAGCACAACCAATTTTTCATGTAAGTCCTTTAAAGTACTATCAATAGAAGCTTTTGGTTGCTCTTCAGCATCTTTTTTAGTCTCATCATCACGTGCGCGCAACGTAATGAGCGCATCTTCTATCTGTTGACGTTGCTTTGCTATGATATCAAGTTTGGTATTAGCTGCGTTTAATGCGCCTTGAGTCAGGGAGATAACTTTAAGAGTTTGTTGAATAACTGCGCTGGGATGTAAATATGCTTCTTGAATTTGGCTAGATGACAATACTGAAGTAGCCTTTCCGGCCGCAGTCGAGTATCGCTGAGTATCCCTGAATAATTCTGGCATTCCAGGACTCAACAACGAAAATAGTATTCTGGTGTATGATGAAATAAATTCTGGCATAGATTGCTTATTTAATCTCCCTATTCTGGGAATCATTATAAAGCAGTTTATTAAAAAAAAACAGCTTAATATTCATTTATTCAGGGGTGGATTTTTCGATTATCCAGCTTTCATCAAAACAAGGTATAAGTTGTTTTAACAAGCTGTCTTTTTGTGCTTCTCTAATTATATTTGGTTTTTCTTTTGTGTGTTTTATGCAGCCAATTAGGTGGGCTGTTTTTTTAGCACGCGTCAATGCAACATATAGGAGTCTTGCTGTTTCATAAAAACTCTTTTTTTGTTCGACCAGTTGTAAGTATTGATAAATGGGATCTGCGACACTACCGCTTGCTTCAATTGGCGCTAATAATAAACTACTACCACTATGCATTTTTGGTCGTTCGAACCACAACATTAATTTGCGCGCGTCAAATCTAGTGGCACGATCAATTCCTGGAATAATCACATGATCAAACTCGAGGCCTTTTGCTTTATGAATAGTCATCACTTGAATTTTTGCTATTTGGGTTGATGGAGCATAAAGTTCATGTAATTTTTTTTGAATTACTTCGATATCAGGGGAATTGGTCTCAAGTAATTCCAAATAAATTTTTGCATATTTTAATTCTGCCACATCTGTGACGGTTGCTGGTCCACCAAGTGTAAGCCAAGCTTCTTCAACCAGCTCACGCCATAATATGCGTCCACATTTTGCTAGAATCGGTTCAAGTATTAGTTTGAATTTCCGAGCCAACTCTTTTCCGGCAATCGATAAATTTAGTTCGTTATAATTGCATACATTATCCCAAATAAGTTCGGCGTTACCATTTGCTATTGTATATAAATCTTTCAAGTTCAAACCACACCAGGGTGCGCGTAAAATCGCAAGCCAAGCGATGCGATCGGCTGGATGGAAGAGGGCGCGGGTTAAAGCAAATAAATCGCGAACCACTACACAATCTTCCAAACTTTCAAGTTCGTGAGCTTGATAACTTATATTGGCTTTGCGTAGATTCGTGATGATTTCTTGAAGGTGAATACGTGCTCTAACTAAAATTGCAACGGTGGCATCCTGATCGTGCTCGTGCAATTTTTGGATGATGTTGATTACCTTTGTTGCCTCGATAGCTGTGTCTGCATTTGCCAGCAACTCTATTTTTACTTGGGAATTTTGTTCGTGCTTTATAGTCGTAGATGGTCGAAATGGAACAGCGCCAAAACCAATGTCGGAAACCACTGGAAAAATTTTGGAAAAGTTAGTATTGGTCCAATCAATTATATTTTTGGTTGAGCGAAAATTGGTTGTTAAAGTTAGCGGCTGTAATCTGAGCATGCCAGTATTTTCATTTTGGGCACGCAAAAACAGCCCAACTTCGGCTTCACGAAAACGATAAACAGATTGCATCGGATCGCCAACGACAAACAAAGTATGTCCATCGTCTTGCTGCCAAGAAGCAATTAATTTTTCAATTAATCGGTATTGTGCTATGGAAGTGTCTTGGAATTCATCGACCAACAAGTGCTGCAACCGGTAATCGAGATTAAGCGCCAGCTCACTTGGTGAATCATTTTCCCCCAGAGCTTGCAATGCTGACATGGAAATCTCGGCATGATCAGTTATACCGCGCTCATTAAATATCACTTTTAATTGTGCTGCCAGTAGTGGTAATAGTTCCAATAGAGCTTCTACCATGTCCCATTGTTGATCGCTGTAGTTTGGCGGAGGCGAGCATAATAAATTTTCAAGACTCATCCGAAAATTCTCATGTTCACTGAATTTTGCGAGCAAGTCTTCCATCCGTTCTTTCATTAACTTAAATAATTCTTTTTCTTGCTTATTGCTTCCAGAGGTAGGCGCTGGAAAACCGTGTTCTTTGGTTATTTTTTTACGCCAGGTAAATTCCTTGGTTAATAAAAATTCGGCTGTACCTTGCCAAACATAAAAACTTTCTTCAATACTAATCTGTTGTAAAAACAGGGGAGGATTGTCGAGATTTTTTTTAGAAAATTCTAAAAGTTCGCATAATTCTTTTTGCAAATTTTGCGGAAACAATGCAAAAGAGCGTTCCAAGTTTTCCTGCGCAATAGTTTTAAGCGCCATCTCCATGCTTTGGCGCAGCTTTTTTGTGTTTTTTAAGCCAACAATATGTGGTAGCCACTGCTCGCGTGATTTTAGCATGGTAATAAATAAATTTTCTGCGCGTTGCCAATCGTTATCAAGATGTAATAATAAAGTCTCTAAGTAGTGCGCGTATTCTGGTAGGTTCGAACTTTCTAAAACTATTCGCGCAATTTCACGATAATGGATTTCTGCTTCCTGGTTTTGGATGATTTTTGGCTCAACAGTGAGTTTTGCGAAGATTGGCACGCGCCGAACCAGGTGGCTACAAAATGCATCAATGGTTTGGATGCGTAAACGGTGTGGGTTTTGCGTAATATTCCAAGCTTTAATTTGATTTTGTTTTAGTGCAGCTAATGCGAGCTTTTGGGTGGTTGCTTCGTATTGATCTTGAACCCGCGCGTTTTGGCTCGCTTTTTTTAAAGCGCTTATAATGCGATCACGCATTTCATAGGCAGCTTTACGTGTAAACGTGATAGCAAGAATTTCTTCTGGAGCTTTTACAGTTGCTAGGAGCATTAGATAGCGTTGTACGAGCAAGCTGGTCTTACCCGAACCAGCAGGTGCTTGGACTATAAAAGATTGGGTTGGGTCTAAAGCAAGCTCGCGTTGCTCTAAATCTAAAATTGGTGAATTCATTGAGGATAATATTACTACATTCTAGTAAGTATCGACAGGCATATGTAGATGCAAGATATAATTTACAAGTGGTATATGCGTGATAAGCAACCTAAGAATATTAGGTAATCCGTTAGTTTATCCCACCTTAATAAGACCAGGTTGCTTTATCGTTTTTTCCACGCTCTTTTAGTTATACATCGTCCTATACAAAATCAGACATCTAACTATACGTCAGAAAGCACTACAGCAGTATGTGCGGCGAGAGAAGTAAAAAAACACACAACAATGATTTTTTTGATGATATACCATGCAAGACTTCCACTATCATTGTTTTCATTACAAGGCGCACAATTACAAGGCATACAACTAGAATTAATACTAGTACTATTACCACTAGTAACATTATTACCACCAGAAACAACCGCTAATTCGCAGTTGTTTAGTTCAACTATTTTATTCATAAACAAATAGACCCCTATTATCAAGTTATTTAAAAGTATCGACACCATTGCCGATACTTTTAAAATACATGACTTTCAAAAAATTTGTATTAAACAAAACTTAATTAAGCTGCTCTTAATTAATATATCCAGAATATTTAAGATATGCAGTAATGCGAAATTGATTTATGTTAAACATAGCAAACCAAGAAATATGTTCCCCGTAAAAACCCCGGTAATGCGTTATAGCGTAGAAGCAGTTATTCTACGTTTTATGTCTCTTGCTATTATCCACAGTCGAGCTAGTCTCGGTATTAATGCGCCACCAATCACTATAGAGGTACACCTTTCTCCTGGTATGCCATCATTGTCAATCGTTGGTTTGCCAGAAACTGCTATCAAAGAAAGTAAAGACCGGGTGCGTAGTGCTCTAATGAATTCTGGTTTTGAATTTCCAGCGCGGCGTATCGTTATTAATCTTGCGCCGGCAGATTTGCCCAAAAAAGAAGGAGGGCGTTTCGATCTGCCAATTGCCCTGGGAATTTTAGCTGCGTCGGAACAAATTCCACTCGAAAGCGTCTCGCCCTATGAATTTGCTGGCGAGTTGGCGCTCGATGGTAAATTGCGTCCCTTCAATGGCGCACTACCTTTTGCTTTGGCAACCAAAAAAGACAAACGGATTTTGATATTGCCAGAAGAAAATGCTTTTGAAGCGGCTTTATCACGTGAAATAAAAATTTTAGCCGCTGAACATTTGCTTGATATATGCGCGCATTTAACTGGTACTAAAATTATCGAACTTTACGAACCACAATTATCAACTACCGAACCACCATTTGAATTAGATCTTTCAGATGTTTATGGACAAGAGTATGCCAAGCGCGCCCTAGAAATTACGGCAGCCGGGGGCCATAGTTTGTTCATGACTGGTCCGCCGGGAACTGGTAAAACAATGCTCGCAAATCGTCTTATTACAATTTTGCCTGAAATGACAGAAGACGAAGCTTTAGAAACTGCTGCTATAAATTCAATTTGTGGTAAAAAAATCAATGCGGCTTTTTGGCGGATGCGGGCTTTTTCAGCGCCACATCATACTGCCTCAAGTGTTGCTTTGGTTGGGGGTTCAAGTCCCCCTCGGCCTGGTGAAATCTCACTTGCGCATAATGGAGTATTGTTTTTGGATGAGCTACCTGAATTTAATCGTAGTGTGCTCGAAGCTTTGCGCGAACCGTTAGAATCGGGGTATGTCACAATTTCGCGGGCTGCCCATCAGGCGAAATTTCCAGCAAAGTTTCAGTTAATTGTCGCAATGAATCCTTGTCCATGTGGTTATCTCGGAGATAATCGCGCGGATTGCCGTTGTACACAAGATCAGATTCAACGTTATCAAGCACGCATTTCTGGGCCATTTTTAGATCGTATTGATATTTGTGTTACAGTTCCACCACTGCCGAAAGATATTTTGATGGGTGAGAAATCTAATTGTGCAACCAGTTCAGAAGTGCGAGCGCGTGTTATTCGTGTGCGTGCAGTTGCACTTGCGCGCGCGGGAAAAATCAATGCTGAACTTAACAATAAAGAAATAGAAAAGTTTTGTAAAATATCGGTCGAAGACCAAGATTTTTTAAGAAACACAATTGAAAAACTTAAGCTTTCAGCTCGTGCTTATCATCGAATTATAAAAATTGCGCGCACCATTGCCGATCTTGATGAGAAAGATTTAATTCAAACTCACCACTTGAAAGAAGCCGTGGGGTATAGGAGGAATTAAAAAAATAGTTTTGATAAAGACAAAAATGTTAAGTAGAATTGAAAAATGGTTAAAATACCTAATAAAACAACCCAAAAAGCAATGCACGATGCGGAGTTAGGAAAAACTAATAAAATAAATTTTTATAACATACAGAAATGCTTCACCAGCCCAGCCTAAGCCTTGCGCTGTTTGCAAAGTGCAGGGCTGGGGCTAATGTAGGAATTTGAATTAAAAGATCGAAGAGCTAAATCTAATATGAAAAAAACCAGAACAGAGTCTGATAGTATTGGGAGCATTGAAGTGTCAGCGGACCGATATTGGGGTGCACAGACCGAACGGGCACTGTTCTATTTTCAGATCGGCCAAGAACCAATGCCCTCGGAAATTATTTATGCTTTGGCATTAATCAAAAAAGCAGCGGCCATTGTAAATTCTGAACTCGGAAATTTGCCAAAAAACAAGGCCAAACTTATTGTTCGCGCTTGTGACGAAATACTTACGAATAAATTAAACCAACATTTTCCTCTAGCAATTTGGCAATCGGGTAGTGCTACACAAACAAATATGAATGTTAACGAGGTAATTGCCAATCGAGCAATTGTTTTTGCCAGTGGCAAATTGGGAAGCAAAAAACCAATCCATCCCAATGACGATGTCAACATGTCGCAATCCACAAACGATGTTTTTCCAACCGCAATGCATATTGCAACGCAATTATTGCTTAACAAAAAACTTCTACCGTCCCTTGTTTATTTGCGTAATGAATTACAACAGATAAAGAAAAAATTCAATAAGGTACTAAAAATTGGTCGTACCCATTTACAAGACGCTTTGCCCCTGACTCTAGGACAGGAATTTTCTGGGTACGTGGCACAAATTGATTTAGCAATAAAAAATATAAAAACCCTAGCGCCAAATTTACAAAATTTGGCCATTGGTGGAACCGCTGTTGGCACTGGATTAAATGCACATCCACAGTTTGGCAAAAAAATGGCCATATGTCTTTCTAAGCTCACTGGTCTAAAACTTAAATCTGCGCCAAATAAATTTTGTGCTTTGGCGGCTCATGACGAGTTACTCATGACTAGCGGTGCGCTTAAAACTTTAGCTACTGCTCTTTTTAAAATCACCAACGATATTCGTTGGCTTGCTTCTGGTCCGCGTTGTGGCTTGAGTGAATTGATTTTACCGGATAACGAGCCAGGTTCGTCAATCATGCCAGGAAAAGTTAATCCGACTCAGTGTGAAGTTATGCTTATGGTTTGCGCTCAAGTTATGGGCAACGATTCCGTAGTTAGTTTTGCTAATTCACAAGGAAATTTCGAACTCAATGTTTTTAAGCCGATTATTATATATAATGTTTTACAGTCGATTCATTTGTTGAGTAATGCTTGTATGTCTTTGGGACAGCACGCGATTAAGGGGCTTAAAGTTAACCGTATGCAGTTAAATAATTTTGTTGAGAAATCATTGATGCTAGTAACCGCGCTTAATCCAGTTATTGGTTATGACAAATCTTGTAAAATTGCTAAGGAAGCTTTACGCAATAATCTAACTTTACGTGAAGCCAGCATAAAGTTAGGCTATCTGACAGCAAAAGAATTTGATCTCATAATAGCTGCTGCAGCTTGATTGATGAAGTGCGTTCTTTGTACAGGACAAAATCAGGAATTTTGATAGATAACTCGCTTTGGAGATTGGTTTGTGATTTTTTGTCTTGTACAAAGAAGTGCGTTACAAGTTAAAATATCAGTGGTGGAGATTAAAAAGGTAATAAATATGCAACCTAATCCCGTAAATCAAAGTGTAATCATCGAAAACATAGTTCTTTATTTAAGACAAAAAAATAGAGATGAGAAGCTCATCCGGGAAATCGAAGAGGGTATATGTGCTGGTATTACTTCTTTATGGTTATATTCCAAATGGTTACAAACACAACCAAATCCAGATGACAAACCAATAGATAACTATGCTTGGTTTACTGCCACAATTAAGTCGATTGCTGCTTGGGATGGAAGAAAAGAAACATCCCCTCCCGAATTTGAAAGGTTTATTTCACAGATTGAATCTTTGCAAAGTACAAATAAATACTTGCGTGTAGCTTCAGGCAATTTAGATAAAATAATAGAGGATACCAAAGGAAGAAAACCAAAAAAAGAGTACTCTATTGCTTCATTATTAACATTAAATCAACTTAAACAACTGCTGCAAAAAGAAGGGGTTATCCAAGAAGACAGATTGATAGATATCGGTTCGCCTGATCATGCGACTGGTTTATTTAAACATGGGGGTAGTTATTATTTTTTCAATCCCAATAATGATGCTGGTGAAGTTAAAGCGGCCTCAGCTGATGAAGTAGCAAAGTTAATTTTTGATGCAAACTTTTATACTGTCCAGGAACATCCTTTCAAAATTATACCTCCTGATTATAATAAACCATCCCCCTTGGGATTTAGAATGTTTTCTTTTGATGATAAACCAATAACACCATATCCTATTCAAAGAGATGTTTTGGAACAAATCAAACCAACTTTACAACCGATAAAAGGATATGCACTTGGATATTCAGGATTAGATGTGGCTATCCAATTGGACAGTGTAGAATCTGTGGAGTACTTTTTAGAAAAAGGTTTTGATCCTAATGGTGTTAATGCATTTGGTAATACCCCGCTTATGTTTGCTGCTCGTCAAGGCTCTTTTAACACTGCCAATAGATTGCTTAGAATAGATGCGGTAAAGGAAAATATTAATCAAACAAATGATAATCATTATACTGCGCTTATGTTAGCAGTACTTAACAACAATACAGAGATTGCCGCAATACTACTTGAGAGAGGCGCTGACCCCAATGTTGCCAGTCTTGACAATGTTACTGCGCTTATCTTTGCAGCAAAAAATGGTAACGTTGAGATGGTCAAGATGCTGCTTAGGAATGGTGCCAATCCCAATGCCAGTAATTATGGTGGTAAGAACGCGCTTATGTATGCAGTAAAAAACAAACATTTTGAAGTTGCAAAAATATTGTTGCAACAGCCACACCATGAAACTATGACAGCTTCTTTTGCAACTAGCAGCCCGATAAGTGCTATACGTATGGCTCTTGCTACCAGAAAAATTAAAAAAACCATCAGGGAAAAAACTGTTGAAATAGAACCGCAGTTGGTGCAACAAAAATCATCACCAAAGATAAAAACTTAAAAACAAAGACCAATTGCTGTGATGCCAATTATCTGTACGTGCTTAACCCTCGTTAATAGCTTTGTTTATAATTTCGTAAACATTTTTTGATAATGTGGATTCTTTGTTGATTCGTATCAGCTGTTGTTGTAACAGTAGCTTACGTGTTTTATCGAGTTTATAACCGCGAGTTAAAGGCGCTGCAATTGCGGCAGCTAGATGTGGGTTAAATTTATCAATAGCAAGAACTTGGTTAGCCAAAAATTTATAGCCGGCGCCGTTTTCGGCATGAAAATTAATATGATTATTTTCGCAAAATGCGCGAATCAGGGCATATACTTTGTTTGGATTTTTAATATTAAACCTTGATTGCTGGATTAAATTTTGGATACGCTCTAATGTTCCGGGTAATTTTATCGTAGCATGAAGAGCCAACCATTCATCAACTAAATCTGGTTGATCTTGCCATTTTTGATAATACTCTTCCAAAATTTGTTCCCGCTTCGGATAATTGGAATTAGCAAACGCAGTAAGACTTGCAAGGATATCGGTCAAGTTGTCTGCATCTTCTAAATGCTTTAGGCAAAGGTCGAATATCTCGGGGGTATTTAAGTGCATTAAATAATGCAGACATAGGTTTTTTAAGCTACGTTTTCCTATAGAAATAGCATCGAGACTATATGGTTTAATTCCATCGTTGTTGTTATAGCACGCAAGCAACTCAGGTTTTAATTTTCCTGCCAGCTCTAATTTCAAAAATTCGCTGATATGATGTATAGTTTCAATAGCAGCTTGCGGCAAAGCTTCGTGTAAATAATTCTCTGTCGGTAATTGCAGCATTTGTGCAGCTAATGCCGGATCAATTCTAGAATCATTAATTATAGTTTTAAATGCATGAGTTAATATTGGGGGGAGAATACAGGTCTGTTTAGCATGAATATTATCATACAAACGTAGAACGATATTGGTCATTAATTGTTGGCTAGCATCCCAGGCATTAATAGGGTCTTGGTCGTGACACATTAATAATAGTAACTCATCGTCGGTGTATGGATATTCAATTTTAATTGGTGCAGAAAAATTACGTGCCAAAGATGGAATTGGTTTTGTCGTAAAATTTGAAAAAGAAAATTCTTGCTCATTTTTGTCGATGATTAATGTTTTAGTTGGAGTGTTGACACCATTTTGATCAATCAGGCTAATAGAGAGCGGGATATAAAGATCTTTTTTATCTTTGCGATCCTTTTGTTTTACTTTTAATGTATAAGCTTTGTTAGCAGTAAACTTGTCGCTAACGATTAAGGTCGGTGTTCCTGCTTGGTCGTACCACAGCTTAAAATGTTCTAAATCAGTTTGAGTAACTTGGGCTGCAGTTTGTAAAAAATCTTCAATGGTAACTGCCTGGCCGTCAAATTTACGTAAAAATTCTTTCATGATTTGCTGAAAAATTTCTCGACTAAAAATAGTACATAACATACGAGCAACTTCTGCGCTTTTGTTATATACCGTAACAGTGTAGAAATTATTGCTTGTGATATATGATTGTAAACGGATCGGATGTGAGAGTGGCCCAAAATCTTCGGCAAATTGTCTAGTACGAATTGTTTTTATCGAGTTAATTCGGTTAATCGCTAGGCCATATGTATCTTCCATAAACAATTGTTCGCGCAGAGTAGTTAAACCTTCCTTTAAACCGATTTGAAACCAGTCCCTGCAAGTGACGCGATTGCCAGTCCAGTTATGAAAGTATTCGTGGGCAATAACAGCAGTCACTTTGTTAAAATCAGTATCAGTAGAAGTGTTTTGTGATGCTAGTAGCACGCTAGTATTAAAAACGTTTAAGCTTTTATTTTCCATAGCGCCAAAATTAAAATCATTAACAGCCACAATTTGGTAAATATCTAAATCGTATTCCAAACCAAACTTTTGTTCGTCCCAAGTCATTGCCTGTTTTAACGAGAACATTGCATGCTGACATTGCTCTAAAAATTTTGCATCTGCAAAGATGCGTAAGGTAATTTTGCGACCAGAAGCGGTTATATGGAAATCTTCAATCCAAGCGTATTTTCCAGCAACCAAAGCAAATAAATAAGCGGATTTTGGGAACGGATCTTGCCAAGTGGCGCTATGTTGATTATTCGGTAAATCACTTTTTGCAATTAAATTACCATTAGATAGGAGTACTGGATAGTTAGTTTTGTCTGCGATAATTGTCGCGGTAAATTTTGTTGGGATATCAGGGCGATCAATAAAATAAGTGAGGTGACGAAAACCGCATGGTTCGTTTTGCGTACAGAAATTGCCGCTGGTCAGATATAAGCCAGTACAAGTAAAGTTTTGTTCAGGATTGATTTTTACTGTTGTTTCCAGAATAAAATTATCGGGTACTTGAAGAATCGTTAAATGTTCTGGCGTTACTTGGTAAGAGGCAGCAGGTAGTGATTGTTCATTTAATTTAATTGTTTGTAGGTTCAAATTTACGCCATCAAGGGTTATTGATGCTGTGTTAGTTTTGGCTAAAGGATTTCGCTTGATCTGTAATTTTGCTGTAACCACAGTTTCTTTTGGATCAAGAAGAAACTGCAAATTCGCAGATTCTATGAGGAAGAGTGGCGGAGTGTAATCTTTTAAAAAGGTCAATTCATGTTTGTTTTTTTTCATGCATTCTCCCACAAGCATTTTCCGGTGCTTTTTTTGATTGTTGCTAAAATGTTTTTATGACTCAACATTTCGGTATCATTGGCGCATATGATTGGAAGTGTTGATCTGTTTTTGTTGCTTTTTTGCGCTACTGTGCTGTTGGTTTCGTCAGTCGAATTAAGTTCATGTTCAGCAAACAAACTTCCTTGACCTCCAGTCATTAACAAATAGGCTTCAGCAAGTAATTGTGCATCGAGCAAAGCACCATGAAACTTGCGCGTACTTAAATCAATTTTATAACGTTTGCATAAAGCATCTAGAGTATTACGTTGTCCTGGAAATTTTTTGCGTGCCAAAGCCAAAGTATCAAATACCGTAACATAGGCATCTAGCGTTTTGGCATTTTTTGTTAGGAGGCGCATTTCGTAGTTGATAAAGCCAACATCAAAAGCCGCATTATGCGCAATCAATTCAGCACCGTTAATAAAGCTTAATAAATCATTTAGTACTTCAGCAAAAGTAGGTTTGTCGCGTAAGAATTCATTGGTAATGCCGTGTACTGCTATAGCTTCAGCTTCTACTTCGCGGTTTGGATTAATATAGCGCTGAAAAGTATTACCTGTAGGTTGACGATTGACCAATTCAACACAGCCGATCTCAATAATGCGATGGCCTTTTTCCGGTTCAAGTCCGGTAGTTTCTGTATCGAGAATTATTTGTCGCATATGAAATTATTTAGTTAAGTTATCAATCGCCTGATTAGCCAATTGATCCGCCAATTCATTTTCTGGGTGACCACTATGTCCTTTTACCCAATGCCAACTAATTTTGTGTTGCTTTGTGATTGTATCCAATCGTTGCCATAAATCTACATTTTTTACTGGTTTTTTATTGCTGGTGTGCCAATTGCGTTTTTTCCATTGGCTTATCCATTCAGTAATACCTTTACGTACATATTGGGAATCGGTAGTAACTTTTATAGCACAAGATTTTTTTAGAGCTTCGAGGGCTTTGATGACTGCAGTTAATTCCATGCGATTGTTAGTGGTTAAAATTTCAGCTCCATTTAAATGCTTTTCAATTTTATTATAGCGCAAAATCGCTCCCCAACCGCCCGGACCAGGATTGCCACGACAAGCGCCATCGGTAAAAATTTCTATTTGTTGCATTGGCTGATTCTTGCAGTTGTTTTAGGCAAAGCTTTGGCAGTTTTAAGATGTTTTGCAAATGAGAATAGGGGCCTAATCGGAGTTAGCGGGGTAACAGTTTTTTGTGCGATAATCATATAGCTTGCTCCACAACAGGGCCAAAAAAATTGCCCAATACTTTCAAGAAATAATAATTGTTCGGGATTATTACTTGGCGGTCGAAAATAAAAGGTTTTGTAATCACCAATACTAAAACCAACTTTGGCAAGCCATTGTCGCATATATCCAGGACTAATCCAACTACCAAGCCATGGCATTTCCTTTTGTTTTTTTTGCCAAAGGGACGCTATGCCCCAAAGACTATATGGATTAAAGCCAAAAATTATTGCATAGCCATTGAACATGAGAGCAGTGTAAATTTCTTTAAGGATCGATTTTGGATTTTTGGCAAATTCTAGAGCATGAAATATAACAACCGCATCAATGCTTTCGGGTAAGAATGGCAACTCATCTAGTTGACATTGAATTGCAAGTGAATCATCGATAATGGGTAAGGTAATATCCGGGTTAACTATGATACGGTTATTAATATGGGAGGCCGATAATACTTCGCTGTTATTAGTTTGGCCTCCCATTTGCATTATGTAGTAGCCAAATATTTGCGGTAAAACTTCCGACAAACCCGCCAACTCAGATTGTAATAATGCCGCACCGATTGGCTTCTGATACCATTCATTTAATGCGGCAATATTCTTCATTATTCTTTATCAGAATCCAAGTCGAGATCTTTAGGAAGTGTTTCAAAGTCTAGCTCCCGCCCTCCGATCAACTGGGATATCGAAGCCTTAAAATCTACTAATTCTGTTAAATGTGAACGAGCCATATCGATAGCGTCGCTCAATTTTTTGTGGATGATCGCGTAGTCTTCAATAAGATGTCTCAGAATTGTGATCTCGTTATGATGTCCACACCAATCTTCATGTGGTGGTGGCCTCCCCCCTCTATGATGATGTCCGTGTCTTTTTCCCGGTTCATATGACCAGCTTTTACCACCTATTACATTCCCATTTTTATCTATGTAGCCTACTGAAATTCCTACCGTTCCTGCTGGCACTTCTTCATGCCCACCCGGTCCACCGTGGTCGTGACTACCAGGAGGAGGCGGGAGTGGACCATCACCACAGGGACCACCACGGTGGTGATGACCACCACCTGGACCTCCGTGGTGACCACCAGAAACAGAAGCTTTTTCTTTTGGATTTAATGTAGCAATTTTTTTCATAATAAATTCTTTTGCAGGTTCTTTTTTCTTTTTTTTCATAACAATATCTCCTTTTGTTAGGATTAATTTTCGATTTGTACCGGTTTTATTTTCCAAATGTCGTCGCAGTATTCTTGGATTGCGCGATCAGACGAAAATTTGCCCATGCGTGCAACATTAAGAATTGACATTTTAGCCCAGCGTGTTTTGTCACTATAGGCCTTGCTCACCTGATCCTGACACTCAACATAAGATTCAAAATCAGCACATAGCATAAATTCATCATGATAAAGCAAGCTATTTGTTAATGGTTTAAATAAATTGGCATCATTTGCAAAACAACCAGAGTTTATTAATTCGATTGCCATGCGCAGCTCGCTATTGGCGTTGATATAATCATGTGGATTGTAGCCTTTTTGTTTTAGTTCTAAAACTTGATCGGTGTTTAAACCAAACAAGAAAAAGTTTTCTGCACCAACTTCTTCGCGCATTTCAACATTGGCTCCATCTAGGGTACCAATGGTTAATGCACCATTCATCGCAAATTTCATATTGCCGGTTCCTGAAGCTTCTTTACCAGCAGTAGAAATTTGTTCCGAAAGATCAGCGGCTGGATAAACCCACTGCGCGTTTTTAACATTATAATTTGGTAAAAATACAATTTTAAGGCGGTCTTTCATACACAAATCATTGTTGATGACATCACCTATTGCTGTTGCAAGTTTGATAATTAATTTTGCTTGGTAGTAACCCGGAGCTGCTTTACCAGCAAAAATTATTACGCGTGGTATTGTATCAATGTTTGGGTTATTACGTATGCGGTTATAAAGTGTAATTGCATGCAGTAGGTTCAGGTGTTGGCGCTTGTATTCATGAATACGTTTGGCCTGAATATCAAATAATGAAGCGGGATCAACCATAACACCAGTTCGCTCGGAAATGAATGCCGCAAGATCCATTTTGTTGTGATACTTAATTTGTCGCCATTTTTCAACAAAAGTTGAATCATTTGCAAACTTTTCCAGATTGCGCAATTGATCTAAATTTTTAATCCAACCATCCCCGATTGCGGAATTAATTAAGCTAGTAAGTCGTGGATTAATCAGCATGATAAATCGTCGTGGCGTAACACCGTTTGTCTTATTGTTGAATTTTTCTGGCCATAATTCATAAAAATCTTTTAATACATCACGTTTGAGTAATTCAGTATGTAGTTTTGAAACACCATTGATAGAATTACTGCCTACACAAGCTAAATTGGCCATACGGACTTGACGTTCACCTGTTTCATCAATTAAAGACATGCGCTTTATCCGTTCTATGTCATTGGCGAAAGCTTTACAGGTGTTTTGTAAAAAGCGGCTATTAATTTCAAAAATAATTTCAAGATGACGGGGTAGGGTGCTAGCAAAAAGCGGTAAGGGCCATTTTTCTAATGCTTCGGGTAAAATTGTGTGGTTAGTGTAGCAGAAGGTTTTTTGGGTAATTGCCCATGCTTTATCCCAGTCCATTTGATGCTCATCAATTAAAAGGCGCATTAATTCAGCAATACCAATTGATGGATGTGTATCATTAAGCTGAATAGCATATTTTTCACTAAAGCCATCTAAAAATTGTTGGCGTTGTTGATAGATGCGAATCATATCTTGCAGTGCGCTTGAGACAAAAAAGTATTGTTGCTCCAAGCGCAATTTTTTGCCAACCAATGGTTCGTCGTTAGGATAAAGAACTTTTGTTATGTTTTCTGAAGAAATTTTTTCTTGAACTGCACCGTAGTAATCTCCCACATTGAATGCTCTAAAGTCGAATGATTCGCAAGCTTCAGCTTTCCATAAACGAATAAAATTAGCAGTGCTAGCCTGATAGCCAAGAATTGGAATATCGTAAGCGACACTTTTGACTACGCGATCAGGAACCCAACGAACTCTATAATGACCATCCTTATCAGTATAGTTTTCAGTACGGCCTCCAAGTTTCACATCAAACGAAATTTCTGGACGTGCAATTTCCCAAGGATTTCCATAACGCAACCATTTATCAGTACTTTCTGTTTGCCAACCATTACGGATATCTTGATTAAAAATACCAAATTCATATCGAATGCCGTAACCGATTGCTGGAATACCCAAAGTTGCGAGTGAATCCATATAACAAGCGGCTAAACGACCCAGACCACCATTACCCAAACCTGGTTCTGGTTCTTGCTCTAACAGTTCATTTAAATTTAGACCAAGCTCCTCCATGCTTTTTTTAACTTGTGCGAGAATGCCTAAATTGTTTAGGTTGTTTCCCAATTGTGGCCCAAGCAAAAATTCAGCAGAAAGGTAACATATTGTGCGAGAAGCCTTGGTAAAATATGTTTTTGCAGTTTTGGTCCAGCGATCCATCAAACGATCACGTACTGTATAAGCAAGTGCCATGTAGTAATCGTTGGGTGAAGCAACAGGAGGAAAACGGCCTTGGACATATGCCAAGTTGTCGTTAAAATCTTGTTTAATGGAAGTTACTTGGTTACCAGTGCGGACTGGTTCTTCAATATCTTTTTTTCTTCTAAACATAATATTATCCTTAACATTGATGAAGTGGAATAAAACTGATTTAAAGCTGACTAAGATTATAGTCCCTTATTTTAAGCTTCGTCAATTTTATCCACGCGATTAAACACTAAGGAATAAGTGAAGCCATACATCGGAGCTTGCGGCTACTAGATGGTTACTTGCCGAAATCGCAAACAAAAGCGCCAAATGCTGGATGTTCGTAGGGGTGGGATTTTTTCAGAGCCTTTATTACTTTCTTGAGTTGGGAGGAGGGGCAAATGGTTTCCACTTTGTACTCACTTACTTTGGTTACTTTGCCAATTTTGCCGACATAGGCGTTGCTTCCTGGTTCAGGTTTAAATTGGCCAGTACCTTTGGTTTCCCATGAGCAACAACTGTAATTTCCCATGCGGCCGGCCCCAGCCGCAAAAATTGCTTGTTTAGTGATTTCCAGGTGCGCTTTTGGGGTGTAATAATAAAAACAGTAGAAATTTTTTTTCATAAATACCTTTTAATTTATCAACATTCACGTAATTCTAAAACTACTTCTTTAATATGTTTGATTATACGTTCAATTTCGGTTTCAGTAGTGAATCTGCCAAACGAAATGCGAAGGGTATTCAGTGCGAGTTTATCGGGAACCCCTATAGCTTTAAGTACATAAGAAACTTGAGCTTTGTTACAAGTAGCAGTACTAGATAACGCCAAATCTTTTAAAGCTGCCAATAACAGCTCGCCATTAATATTATCAAAACTAATATTTAAATTACCAGCAATGCGATTAGTTAATGAACCATTGAGGTGAATATTACTCAGACTTTTGATTCCTTGCCACAAACGCTCACGCAGCACTAGAAGCCGTTGATTTTCGCTGGCCATTTCTTGGTTGGCAACTTGCAAAGCTTCACCCATACCAACAATTTGGTGCGTTGCTAGTGTCCCAGATCGAAGACCATGTTCTTGTTCGCCACCATGAATTTGTGGCACCAAATGTAATCTTGGTTGTTGTCTCCTATATAAAGCGCCGATTCCCTTGGGGCCATAAATTTTGTGGGCTGAAAATGACATTAAATCAATTTTTAATTGCCGCAGATCTATTGGAATTTTGCCCACGCTTTGAGTTGCATCAACATGAAATAAAATTCCGCGTGCGCGAGCGAGCTCACCAATAGCTGCTATATCTTGAATCACACCAATTTCATTATTAACGTGCATGATTGAAACTAAAATAGTCTCAGGGCGTATAGCATTTTCGAGCGTACCGAGATCAATTAAGCCATCTGGTTTCGGAGACAAATAGGTGACACTAAACCCTTGAGTTTCTAGATATTTACAAACATCTAAAACTGATTTGTGCTCAGTTTTACAAGTAATAATATGTTTACCTTGACGCTGGTAAAAACAAGCAGCACCTTTGAGCGCCAAATTATTTGCTTCGGTTGCTCCTGAGGTCCAAACGATGCTTTTGGGATCACTATTAATTAAAGTAGCAACTTGCAGGCGCGCATCTTCAATCGCTGCTTTTGCCTGATATCCATAAAAATGTTTTGAAGCAGAATTACCAAAAGAGCGGTCATCAGTTAGATAAGGCAGCATTTTTTTTGCAACTCTTGGATCAACTGGAGTAGTTGCCATGTAATCGAGATAAATTGGCTTTGTTATTTGGGTTTTTGTCATTTCAGCTTTGATTGTATAGCAGTTAATATTCCACGCAAAATATTAATTTCGTTTTTTTGCACTCGGGCGCGATTAAACAAAAGTTTTAATCTTGATAATACTTTGCGTGGATTTTTTAAGTCTAAAAACTTGATTGCGGCCAGTACTTGTTGAAGATGTTGATAAAACGACTGCATTTCTTCAGCATTAGCTAATTCTTGAGCATCAAGATCAGTGATAGCCGCCTCGGTATTTACAGGGTTTGGCTGACGAGTCATTTTAATTTCATACGCCACTAATTGAACTGCTGCAGCAAGATTTAAAGAATAAAACTCAGGATTGGTTGGAATATACAGATGATAATTACATTGCTCCAACTCATCATTACTTAGGCCGTTATTTTCGCGACCAAATACAATTGCAACGGTATGAGTTTGTGCCTCTTTAATAATAACCTGCGCTGCATCTTTGGCTTGTAGTTTTGGTAAAGATAAAGCTCGATTGCGAACGCTCGTGCCAAAGACCACAATAGAACCTTTCAGCGCATCAGCAAGTGAGTCGACAATTACCGCGTTTTCTAATATATCATCTGCGCCAGCAGCACGTGCTGTTGCATCTACATCTGGAAAATGTTTAGGTTTTACCAAATATAAACTCTGCAATTCCATTGTTTTCATCGCGCGTGCAACTGCGCCGATATTACCCGGATGAGAAGGGTTGACTAATACTATTCTAATATTTGAGTTCATTGTTTTTACCAAATTCTATTGTAAAGCAAAATTCTAAATATAAAAATGTAATGCTTAAATTTTTTTGTTAAAATAAATTATGGGTTTTAGTAAAATCAATCAGAAGGTAGATTGTGACCTTACAAACTGTAATTAGTTTTTTGCCGTGGATAGTGTTTGCCGTAATTCCTTGTAATAACATGGTAGAATTATCTTATGCGATTGTAGTGTGTCTGTTACTAGAGTTAGTGGGTGACTACAAACAATTGCTAAAAGGATTTATATTATCTTGGGGAACATTAATATTTTTTGCTTTCAATGTTGTTTTTGTTACCTGGCTGAAATATGTTTGGATCGCTACTCATATGGGAGTTTTTGCGAGTGCAGCTTTGGCGGCCATTGCTTGGTTCTCATTATTAATTGGCAAACCGTTTACCATCCAGTACGCTAAAGAAAAGACTCCCAAAGAAAGGTGGACTTCGCCAGTATTTATTCGAATCAACAAAATTATGACTATGTTTTGGGGTTGTCTTTTTATCTTCAACGCTGAGGTCAATGTATTGAGGTTTTACTATACCAGTATCCCAAATTGGGTTTATTCAGGCGTGTTAATTTTTTCAATGGTTGTTGGAATGACGTTCGTAATACGGTTTCCTGATTGGTATAAAGCAAGAGCCGCCCAAGAACCTAAAAACGACTAATGCTGTTGATTTCAAGTTTTCGAACAGACTGGCTAATGTTATCTGCTGCAGTTTTAGCTTCGTCGACGCTACAGGTTCCAACCGAAAGTCTAAACCAGGGAAAGTTTTTATCCATGCCAAAAAAATAAAAAGGTACTAATGCTACTTTAGCATCTTCTAACAAATATGCTAAAACATCGTCTACTGTTTCCAGGGTTTTTTTGTCTTCGGTTTTTGCGCCAATCAGATCTAATTTGATAGATAAATAAATCGCTCCCTGTGGTTCGATAGCATCTACTCTATATCCAGACTTTTTAAGTTTTTGGATTGCAGTATAAAAAATATTTAACCGGGTAAGAATTTCATTTTTAAAATTACTTAAAAAGTTAGCAATTGCATCATGCTGTTGCAAATATCTTGCAGTGCCTATTTGTTCTGGTTTTGGAGCCCAAGCGCCGATATGAGCAAGCACAGAACGCATTTTTTCGATTATTCGTTTTGGTCCAAAAGCCCATCCCACTCTCACTCCAGTTGCAGCAAAACATTTAGTTATGCCATCAATAAATATGACATAGTCGCGAATTTCTGGATTAAGCGCGATGGGGTTATCACATTTAATTCCATTATAGGTAAGTACCCAATAAATAATATCGAAAAAAACATATAAAGGTTTTTGGTTGTGTTTGACCCTGGTTTTATTTTCTGCAACTATTAAATCCAAGATTTCTTTTAATGCTTGGCGTTTAAACACCGTACCACTAGGATTAAGCGGAGAATTGATGGTAATAAGCACCGCTTCTTTCAGGTGTGGTTCTAGGTCCTTGGCAGTTATCAGGAAATTATTTTCTGGTTTTGCTTTAATAACAATGGGTATTGCCCCGGCAAGTTCAATGAATGGCTGATTGTTCCATGATGGAACAGTGTGAATTATTTTTTCGCCAGGATCAACCAAAGTTTTAAATAAAATATAAATTAGTGGGCGTGCTCCGCTAGTAACTATAATTTCATCTGGATCATAATCAAATTGTTCAAATACTTTAATATGTTTGGCAATAGCTGTACGCAACTCTTCTATACCACCAACAAATGAATAGTTAGTATGTTTTTCCCGATAGGCAGTTATTATTTCAGTTTCGAGTTCATAAGGAATAGCAAATTGTTGTGGCGAAAAATCCCCAAGGGTGAAATTAAAAATTTTTTCTCCTTGTTGCCTTTTTTTGTCAATTTTTTCTGAGATATTACTTATCGCAAGCGAAGTAAAACCTTCTGCTAATTTTGATATTTTAAGATTTTTCATATATAACATGTTCCGTAAATAATCTAACTATGCCTGATTTAAAAAATACTGGAAACGATTATATAACAAGAAATCATATCCCCAAATAGGTAAAGGTTGAAAAGAATTAAGACTAGATCCTTGACGATTACGTCGTATAACACTAATATACGCAACTTCGTTAGGGTCATTTACATTAAATTAATTCCCCAGTAGCTCAGCGGTAGAGCAGGTGACTGTTAATCACTTGGTCGGAGGTTCAATCCCTTCCTGGGGAGCCATATAAATCAAGGCTTTCAGCGGTATTTCCCTTTTTATCAAATCTTTCAAAGCTACCCATGAGCTACCTTCAAATACGCTTTTGATTAAGCAAAAAGGTGTTTAGTGCATCTTTAACCAAAACAAAAGGAGGTGATGAGTGGCGCAAAAAATATAACTAAAAATATAATTTAATTTTTATTGTAAATAAGGCGCGCCGTCGGAACGGTTGCACGTTTCGGCGACGCTAACCACTTAACTCAACGAAGGAGCTAAAATGGCTAAACACAGTTTAATGGCTGGGTGCTTATCTGGCAACAAAGAAATGGAAAGCATAGTAACACTATCTAGTAGTATCGCTCATGAGCTTAAAAATTATCTGGCTGGTATTAGTATGTGTGCAGAACTATCGGAGGGAAGGTTAAGAGATATAAGCAATATTTGTGCGGAGTTGTCAGAGGGTAAACTAAAACATATAAGGCAAAGAGTAAAAGCGGCTGATTATTTAATCAGCAATCTACAATTGCAAATAAAAAGCATTGTAGCTGGTAAGCCAAGTACAAAAGATTTTAAGTGCTATTCAATAACTAAAAATATTATGGAAGCTTTAGAGCAATACCCTTTTGAAGCTGGCGAGCATGAATTAATAACAGTAGAAGCAGGCAAAGATTTTAAATATAACGGCAATCCGGTGTTAACCAGCCATGTACTTTATAACCTCATCAAAAATTCTTTGCGTGCTATAAAAGTCGCGGGTAAGGGAAAGGTTGCTATAAGACTTGAGCCTGGTGTAAAGTACAATAAATTGGTGTTTAAAGATACCGCAACTGGGATTTCAAAAAGGTTCTTACCAAAAATATTTGAATTATTTGAAAGCCAAATGACCGCTCATGGTGGTACAGGGATTGGGTTGGCTTTTTGTAAGTTAATCATGAAATCTTACGGCGGGGATATAACTTGTAATTCAGTAGATGGGGAATATACGGAATTTACGCTGAAATTTCCACATGTATCAATATAAATGAAACGCAAGTAAAATACCGCTTTGTTCAGCTATGGCAACTATTGTATATTATGACTGTTAAATTATAGTACTTATTATTGGAACAATTTAAATGTTTATTTACTTGGATGAGTCTGGAGACTTGGGCTTTGATTTTCAAAACAAATCGCCATCAACATATTTTGTTATTACGCTATTGGTTTTTAGTGATCGGCACGGCGTTTTGAGGGTTAATTCAGCAGTCAAGCACACCATTAAACATAAGCTTGATATTGAAACGGTACAAGAATTAAAAAGTACCAAGATACTTTTTCCTGTAAAAGAATATTTTTATAGAAATCTTACGCGCCACTTGGATGCGCGTGGCTGGGGAGTATATAGTATCGTTTTAGACAAAAAAGAATTACTCGAACAAACAACAAACGCTGTGGATATACATAGACTTTATAACATATTGGCTCATAGGGTACTAGAACAAATAGATTTTTCCAATGTTGTTGGCAACAAAATACATTTAGTAGTAGATCGCTGGAAATCGTCTAAAGAAAGAGTTATTTTTAACGGTCATTTACGATCTAATTTAGAAGCTCTGCTCCCCATTAATGTATCTTTAAATATTACGCACGAGTTATCACATTGTAGTTCTGGATTACAAGCGGTTGATTTATTCAGCTCTGGTTTTTTTAAAAAATACGTAGCCAACGATGTAAAATGGTATAACGTTTTCAAGAATCAAATTATTTGGGAAGGATTGTATAAATTCTAGGTAAAAAAAAGACGGCACCCACTATGTCTGTTTTCCTATAGCTCATACCTACGATAGAAGGAAGCACTATAAGCACATAATAAGGAAATTACCCGTCACTTGCCATTATAACAGCTTTTTTATGATTTGCAGCAATAAATAAAAATTTTTTACGATTAAATACGCGAGAGCACAACCAACGCATCCCAGAAGTACGCTAACTATATTTATTAACTCAAGAGAGAAACCGCCACTCCTATCCCGTAGGAACGCACGCATTGTATTGCGACAGTTCAGAACGGCGGCAATTCCAAATCAACCATACCATTACAGATTTACTTTATCAATTTTTTTAACATTTTCCAGCATGGATATGTTTTTCCGAGCTGGATTCGAGCTGGATTAAACGTCAATTTTCTTCATCTGAGCTGGATTCAGCTCGCATTTTAGCGAGTTGAAACGTAATGAAACAAAAACACGTGAGTCGGATTAGGCTCGGCTGCAGCTCTAATCCGTGTCGCCAGCAAATTTCCCAAAAAATTTAAAACCAGTCTGATTTACTTTTAAAAACAAGAAGATGAGCCAAAAACGGCACCACCGCGAGGGGTGTGCTTGTTCTTGGCTATCAAAATAAGTCAAACTCCAACAAAATTTGCCTATTATTTTTTTCCATTCTTCAAAAAAAAAATACTTTGGTTCTTTAAGTAGTTTTGATCGAAAATTTTTCCACAAAATTTTTTGACACCTACTTTACTACACTGTTGTTAAGCTACTATTATTTTTCTTGATCTTCTTTAATTTATGTAAGTCGAGATTGCTTAGCGTATTTTTCTTAGTTCTTTGAGGTAAGTACCAAGTGCTGGTTGCTTCTTGCTAAGGTTTTTTGCAGCCATTCGTTTATAAAGCGGTTCTTCTTCTTTCATAATCTGCTCAGCAACAAATTCTTTAGTTATTTTTTTATTAGGGTGTTGTTCTTTAATGTGCTTGTAAATCTCATAGCCGCGGGTACATACCCTTTTTTCTCGTGCTTCTGCTGATTCTTCCAATATTATTTTTACTTGCTCTTTTTCATAATTTTGTTCTGCAATGCGCGCTTTATCGGCTATTTGATTTATGTTAGGCTGCTCTGACTCTTCTTTTTTTGTATGAATATCCTCATTAGCTATCAACTGTAAAAAAGGAGCGGCAATGTTATTGTGCCAATTATCATTCCAGTATGCTCTAATTTCATCATTGTCATTTCTTCGTTGATATAATTCTAAAAAGGCTCGTTTAGCTTGTTTTAGCATTTGCCTAGGAACATTACCTATTTTTTGCAGATATCTATTTGTTAATATTAACGGATGGTTGGGCACTTTCCACGTTAGCATGGCACATGTTTCCCAAAATATGTTTTCTAAAAACATGTTGGCTCTTATTAAATCGTTTCTCTTTAGCCCACAACCCTCGGCATCTTCTGGCGTAAGATAACGTATATCATAAGCAAGTTCCCCGTCTTTTCCAAGCTTAGCTTCTACTACTTGGTTGCGCAGAGGGTCAACGCCGTTAAATAAAAAAGCAGCTTCTGAAATATTCCAATAGCTTCTACTAAGCCAAAGCTCATATCTTGGCACCATAATACAATTTGTTTTATATAATGTTTTCTGCAGACGGAAATAATTGGAATTCATTTTTTTTGCTCTTTTTTAAACTTGTTAATCTAGATATAACCTAAAACATCTGGTGATTGCGCTACCATCTTATAGTGATGACTCGACTACATTAATAAATCTTAACCTTGATATATGAATGATAATATCGTTTTCAAAAATATCAACAATCGAAAATAAAAATTATTCTTATTTGCGTGGACGAAAATAACTAATTTAAACACCAAAGACCTTTGTTTATCTCGGTCACCCCTTTTTAAACCGAAACAACGAAACAAATAGCTATTGGCGTGGCTTGTATGGCTATTTTAAATCGAAACAACAGAGGCGCTTGTTTCGATTTTAAAACTGTCGAAACCAGCATCAGTAACCAATTGTTTCGTTGTTTCGGTTTAAAAGGGTATATAGCGAGCAAAGACATCCTCAAAATCTGGAGGGAAGTATCCTTTTTTACTATCCAAACCCATACGTATTTGTTTTGGTTTGATACCGAATGAATTTAGCATCCTTGCCAAAGTGTTGCAGGTAATTGGTTTACCATGTCTATACTCACCCCAGGGGCGATCTTCTAATTCAATTAACTTTGCCACTAAATCGCTTGAGTGGACTTTATCAGAACAAAACTCCGCAAAAATTTTTTTAATATCTATTAAGAGCAAGACGTTGATATTTTCATCGTCCTCATCATCACCACCATTTAAACTTTTAAACGCCCTCTCGACGCTTATAAGCCATTCATTACCAATTAACGAGGCCACAACAAATAGCGGCAGCCAATTGTCGGTTGCTCTGTCGTTATCATTATCGGGCATATTTGTTTTATGATTTTTTAGTAACTCGAAATTATCATCCGACCATCGCTTAAGCTGTTGCCTTAAAGATTCTAATTTAGAAAAATTTTCAAACGACCATTTTGTTATGCACTCTGATGCTAGCTTGCGCCGCAGCTTGATAACTAGTGAACGATCAAGAATTGTATCCGGCGGATTTTTAATCATTGCTAAAGCCATCGGTGTCCAGGTGCTAAATTGCTTGGGGTGTCTATTGCCACTATCACCCTCGGTTCGTAATACATAAGCAGTATCTCTGGTGTGTCCGGAATTAATAATCCCCCGCAAATCTTCGCTATCGTTATTAATAAACGTATCGCCTTCATCAATTAGCAAAGTTGGCTGCCATAATTCTATTGATCTGAACATTGCCGAGGGAGTTACATTTGAGGCTACCAATGCTTTATTCACGATGCTACGCAACACGCTTAAAATTGTGGTTTTTCCGCATCGCTTGTCTGGCGATGTGATTAATAATTTAGGGAAGATGCCAAATGCGTCAATACAATAGGAGCCAAATACCCATAAAGTTAAAACGGTAATTTGATGTTCAGATAATACTGCGTGTTTTTCAATGAGCGTTTTAATTTCACCGGCGATCGTGTTGCCCGCAACTTCATAATCCCAAGGTTTAATACCGGCTTCCAATTCGCTTTTGTTAACCAAATTTATAGAGGCCAATTGCTTACAGTTTTTAACCGCGTTGTCTAAAAATCCAACGGGTATATTTAATCTATCCGCTTCTTGTTTTCGGATTTGTGCGTATTCTATTAACGTTAATTTTGTGAGTTTCTTAATGGTTTCGTCTGGAGTTTCGCTAGCACTGTTTAATTGTGTTTCAATTTTTGTGGCGTTGGCGAGCTGTCTACGTACCTCGTCGTTATTTTCCAAGCACGCCAAGTCATTAAAGTCTGTAGGTTTTGTAGATGTGTTTTTAAATTGGGGAATAGCCAACTTTGCGTTAATTGCTTCTGCAGCTTCCGTTGCTTTTTCGACTCCAATATTATTTTTTTGGTAAGCATCATTATCAGCACAAATTATTATTTCTTCATTTGGATATTCCCATTTGATAGCTTCAGCTACCGCTGGTAAATTGTTGGCGCTAAATGCAACTACGGTGCATTGTTCTGTAGCTTCGTGAATTGTTGCAGCGGTAGCATACCCTTCAGCTATGTAAACAGCGCTCAGTGGTTTTACTTCTCCCAGAATATAAAAACATCCTTTGGTTGGTTTGTCCGGTAAGAATAGCTTTTTCCCATCAGGTAAAATGCGCTGTAAGTTTTGCAGCTTATTATTGCAGTCATACATTGGGATAATTAATTCATTACCGCACTGACGGATTCCATGTGGCTTTACTTTTTTGGCTTTAAGGTAAGGGTGGTCTTCACTTGCTGGTCTATTTTGTTCCCATATCTCTAATGGTTTTGCTTCTATAAAACGTGAACCAGAACCGCAAATAAAATTGCTTTTCACAGCAACCTGTTTTACTATATTTTTGTTGTTAGAAATAGTTTTTATGAAAGCCGTTTGGTCGCCGCCAGCGGCTTTTGTTTTATCTGGATTCATTATTGTTATTCCCCCGCGATATTATCTTCAACAGAAATTTTGCAAAAAGTTCTTGATTCAACAAATGCCATCACATCTTCGCTACGATAAAAAATCTTTCGACCTATTTTTACGAATGGTAATTGATAACGTTTCGTGCAACGCCAAACGGCGAGAGTACCAATTGTGACGCCAAGAATTTCAGCTACTTGAGCAGAATTCAAACGATTAAAAAATGTTGGTTTATTCATATTTCACCTTATTAAAAGTTATTAACGTGGTGAATTTTGCAACAGGGGGAAAACAGGGGCAAATTTGAAGGCGGTATATTTTTGTAAAAAAAGATAGATATATCAAACAATTAAAATCATACTAAAAACGTACTAAAAATATACTGGTATGATACTAGTATGTTTTTGGTATGGTTTTTTTATTAGGCTTTATTCTAAGGGTTGATTTTCTTTTATCTTAAATACCATAACACCGCCACGCTTAATCCACCATACATGCTATCTGGTACAAGTGCGATAAAATAAATGCTAAAATTTGATCGAGTGAGCTATACTGGTGTTGTTAAAGCTTAAGATGGAACATTGGAAAGTGATTTGCTTTAACTTATTGAAAGTAGTTAAGAGTGGTATGTATTCTTATCAACGCAATTGATCTAGTATGGCTCAAATGACTAATATTTTTTAACTTAGATTGAAAAAAAATTATATGAAAGTATTAATTTTAGGTGCTGGAGCTACAGCATATTCTTCTCATGCAAACAAAGACAGAAGACCTCCAACATCTAAGGACGGGTTTTTAAGGATGTTTACTGAGCTGATTTTACATCGTCCTTCTGTAGAATCCCATGATAAACATGTTTTTATAGAAGGGATAGAATTGCACGACAACGATATCGAGGCATTTTTTACCACACTTTATTCTTTGAGCGATGAAGAGTTATGCAAAAAAATGACGCAACCAGATGAAGTTTTAAAAAGGAAAAAATTGCAAGTAATTATAAATAAATATTGTCCTAATAATCCTGTAACTTACGCCAATCTTAGAACCCTTTTTTCAGGGATTTTACGCGACGAAATTCAAGGATGTATTGGAACCACTAGTAATCCACCATATTACTTGAATCGAGATAATAATAAATCACCATGGCCTCCTGAGATGCCAATATGTAGATGGCATAGAGCAATAGCTAAAACTCTAACTAAGGAAGATGTTGTTATAAACTTTAACTACGATTCAATAATGGCTTACGCATTACTCAACGAAAATAAATTATCTAGAAATTCCTTTATTAATACATATATTGAATTTGTTGATATGCCAGAAAAGCATATTTCTGGAGAACATATATATTTATTTACACCACATGGTTCTTTTACTTGGTATCGGAAGATGACTAAATACATAAGTAGCAAAATAACAATTGGATTAAATAATTCACCCCCTAAAGAATGTACCTCAGATCCTGTTATATTACCTTTGAAAATTAAACAGAATATTTTGCAGAAAATACCGCATCTAAAAGAAGAAACCGAAGCATCATTAAACGTCATTAAGGAAGCAGAAGAAATTTACCTTATAGGTAAACAATTTAAATCCTCCGACACAGATTGGGCTGAAGAGATAAAGAAAGTATGTAGTCAGGGCAAGCAAAAACTTATTACTTATGCTAACCCAGATAGTACAGAGAAAAGTTGGATAGAACACCATAATGATATTTTTAATAGCAAAAACAAAGTTTGTTTTAGTTCTGTGGAAGAACTAGCAAACGCTATTTTAGCTGGTAAAAAATTTTAATTGTTAAAGTTAATTACGCAGAAACGTCTTATTGTATAAAATAGCTATTATTTTACCCTTGTGTTGTCGACTCCTGCAGCATTCAATATCGCATCAGTAGCTTTGTTCATCGATTCCCGTATAGGATCAATATTTAAGCGCGCATAAATTGCGGTAGTGCTTACGTTTTTGTGTGCCAGGGTCTTTCCTATGACAGACAAATTAGCTCCAGTGGCGGCTTGCCAGCTTCCGAGCGATCGGCGTAAATCATGAATTCTCAAATTTTTTATACCAGCTTTATTTAAAATTCTTTTCCACGGTTTTTTGGTTTCCACCAAATGACCAGAAACACCAGCGCCAGGAAAAACCCACGGGTTGTTGTTGGTATTATTTTCTTGGCGGGTTTTTAGTATATCAATCGCTGCTGGTACTAGGGGTAGGGTATGGCTTTCTCCGGTTTTTGTCATCGGAATTGTCCAAGTGGTTCTATTAAAATTAATTTCGTCCCAACGCATAGCAAGGACATTAGAGCGTCTGGCACCAGTTAGCAAACTAAGTAAAATATAGTCACGCACAATAATGCTGGTTTCTTCGCTCAAAGCTTTAAAAAACTTTGGGAGTTCATCTGATTGAATAAATCTATCACGCGACTTTTCTTTGAATTTTTTAATACCGTGCGCAGGGTTGGCATTATCCCAACCCCAGTCTATCGCTCTATTGAACATGGTATGTAGCAATGCCAACAATCTATTGGCTGCATAATGTCCTTTATTGGTGCCAATCTCAGTATGTAATTTTTGAATATGGGATTTGCGAATAGAAGATAATTTACGTTTTCCCCATTCTTTAAGATAGCGGTTGAACTGGTCAGAATCTTCCTGCCATGATTTCTTGTGAACTTTTGCATATCTTTCCATGTATTGGTTAAAAAGATCGTATAGCGTCATTTCAGAACGCAACCCGCGCTTTTCTTCATTGGGATTAACGCCAGTGGCTATTTTTGCATTAAGAGCGTCTACTTGATTTCGGGCTTGCTCGATCGTAACTTCAGGAAAGCGTCCAATGGTAATACGCTCCGGTCTACCTTTAATTTTGCGATAAAGCACAAAAGTTTTTACACCGGTAGGGCGAACCAATAGCTTAAGCCCATGTTTGGTGGTGTCATGATATACAGTGATTTTTCCACCAACCGCACGCAGCGTCCCAAGCGATTTTTTGATAAAATTAAATTTACTATTCATAGCCGCCCCCGTTTTATAGCAACATAAAAAGCTGTCTTAAAATTTCTTATGATTTTGTTAAAGGTAGCTCTTGACTCAGAGCTACCCATGAGCTACCATAAGCACTAAGTTTGATTAATCTCAAGGTAGCTTTGTAAAGCTTAGTTTATAGGGGTTGACAAGCTGTGTAAAGCTTTATTAAAGATTGATAATCAGGGAAAATGGGTATAACACGAGACTGTTAATCACTTGGTCGGAGGTTCAATCCCTTCCTGGGGAGCCATATAAATCAAGGCTTACGGCGTAATCACTTAATTCACCAAAATCAGCTTGCGGGAAATTTGCGGGAGCTGGTTTTCGTATTTCCCCGTTACTAATGCAAATTCGCGTTTGCATAGTTATGTCCCACACTAACTCTCGCAGGCATTAACTCAGTACCTGCACACCTCAGTAATGTTAATGTTGAGCTATTAGCATCTTGCCTAATTTCACAAATTTTATCCGCTGCTGCAACAAGATTACCTATTTCAGCCGCAGAATAATGAGTCGTAATTCTTCCTGACTTGTGCCCAAGCAAATCTTGCCTATCTTCAAAACTTACTCCGGCGGCTCTTAACCTTCCGCCAAAAGTATGTTTTAAATCATGTACCCGAACAGCAAGACCAACTTTTTGTCTAGCCCTTTTCCATTTATTTAAATCTCGGAATCTTTTGGTTATTATAAAAAACAGTACCAAAAAACATCTCTTTTGGCCTAACCCACATTTGATTATCACCATATAAAGCTTTATACGCCACCATCTCTTCATTGGTTTCAGTATGACGAGCAAAACCAACTATTTTATAAAATTGTTTGGTTTTATAATGCTAGTATTTTTTATGTGAAACATGATTGTTTTGTTTTTGCATAAGGTGTCACCGGTCTTGAATAGCGCTAAAAATTCGATTTTCATTGTTATTTTGATTTCCAAGGTTCGCCAGGTAACAGACAAATCAAGTTATCTTTGACTGTGTCATAAGCATGTTCAAAAGACCATTCTCTGTTGTCGGATAATAGGCCTAAAATGTCATGTCGAAAATCGTCAAATTTAATTTTTTCATGTAGATTTTTTTCAAATAGAGCGCGAGTAACATTTTGCTTGTCTTTATTGCAATGCGCTAAGAATACTTTTAAAGCCATATCAATATCGATCAAGTTATTTTTAAGTACAAGCCAAAGATCAAATAAGTCTCTACCTTTGCGACGCTGGTATAGTGCTCTTATTTTTGTTCCCACCAATTCATTAAGTTGATATGTGCGTAGTTCTGTTTTACCAGTAAACCATGGGTTGGTAACAGAAAATTCATGATCAACAAAATCAAAAATATGGAAGTGTTCGGTGGTGTTAATCTCAATTTTTAATTTCTTTTTGGTGTTATCATTTGTAGGATATCTATAGAATAATTTGGCGCTACGTTCTGTTAATTTGCGAACTGGATCACCTAACCAGCTTAATGAATGGCGTATTTCATTAAGTATTTCACCAATAGGCTCTGGTGTGATTTGTACCAAGTCTATGTCTTCACTGTACCTTGCAGCTGGTTTTATATATATTTTATTAAGCGCGGTACCCCCTCTAAAAACCAAACTATTTTTTATTTTTTTATTTTTATACAAAGAAACAAGGGCGCGGCTTATTATCAAATCTTGTTCTACTTGGTAATCTTCTATCCATGGAGCTTGTTGGCGCCATTCGGTCAAACAATATTTTGGAATCATATATCGCTCTCCACGGTAGCATTTTCAATAATTTTCCAGGTAGAATTTCTTGCGGTTTTGGCTGATTTCTCTAAGCCTAGCATTAGAGGAATATAATCAATACGTTTTTGTTGTGTTAGATATTTTCTTAGTACAGCTGCAAGTTCTGGTGCTTCAACTATTTCTAATAAATATCCCAGTCGCTGCTTCCAGGCAAGAGTTTTTTGGCTTTCAGCAAGTGCTAATAAGTTTTCTGGTTTCATGTTTTCCTGAAGCTCAGCTAGCACAGTTGTAATATGATTTAACCCACCTGATTGACTGGGATAATTAAGTAGATCCATCGCAGTGCCTTCGGGAGTAGATACTTTTAACATGCTTTTGGCTGTAGGAATGGTTTGCACTGGGGTTTTATCTAAGTGTCGATTGGCGATGAAGCTGATTTTTACTTTGCCGCACATAATTTGAGGTCTGCTGCGTCCACCAATCATAACTTGGAAAACTTGTACCGCTTGATGAGAGGCGCCATGATATGATGCAGCAGTTAGTAGCCCAGCATAATAAGGACATTGCCAATATTCCATAAGATAGGGAATAAAGTATTCTGCTGGAAGACAGCCTAAAATTTGGTATTCTGGCGGTACAATAACATAGAATCCTTTAGCCGGAGTGGCAAGTTCATTTTTTGCTATCAAGTGTTCAGTAGAAGAATAAATCGCTTTAAATGATTTATTCGTAATGTTTTGAGCTTGCTTGATGGTAAAGCTGCATTTACCGTGTCGCAAAAGATCGTTTATGTATTCACTAAAATTCATAACTGCCCCGAATAATTTAGTCCCTTAAAACAGGGGATTAATTTAATTGTAATCGTTTTTTAAATAAATGCAAATATAGGCTACCTTTCAAGGTGTTTTGAAATATGTGCGGGGATTTTGCGTAGTTTGGTATACCATTGTTAAGCATTGTAAGCCAAAAGTAGTGGGCATCCCTTGTTATAAACATCAAAGAATCAAGCAATTACGAATCAAGCAACCAACTTACTCTATGTCTAAAATAACAAATCTTAGAAACAATATGAAATTAAACTTTGCTCTGCTAATTGTGATTTTTTTCTATATAAATACCTGCCTTGCATACAATGTTAAGACAGATGATTTCAATATTAAGACAGACGAATTTAGCGTCATTCAAAAAGAAGTTAAAAGCGTAGACAAGGATACTTTGATCATTTTTGATATTGATAGGGTTCTCTTGGAGCCAAAAGATCAAATACTAAAGGAGCCAAACACATTTGATTATGAAGAAATTTTAGGCCATTATTCGTATATAATGCGCAATAATACTGCAGATCAATTATCTGACAAGCAGTTGAGAAACGTAATAAAAAAAGCGGTCGCTCGCGGTGTATTGACTCGTGATGCTTATCTTTATCAATACAATACTGACACTAACGTTTTGCGTTGCTTATATATACAAAAAAACGGTAAGGTATACAAAAAGGTGAGAATAATAACTGCTAACAATGGTGAAGACTTAACGAAGATAATTGGTGGGCTAGATTTACCTGCAACAACTGGCTTTCAGATAAAGAAGCTGACGAATATATATTGGCGCATTCACAAAATAAAACAGAAGAAGGTCTGTGACGAACAATATCAAATTTGAGGAATTTATATGTCGACAAAAAAAATACTTATAGTTTATTTCTCCCATAGCGGCAATACTCGGGAAATAGCTAATCAAATTCACAAAAGTGTAGGCAGCAATATTTTTGAGATTCAGACCACAAAACAATATCCAGCTGATTACGATATGGCCACAAAACAAGCAAAACAAGAGCTTGAATCGAACTATAAGCCCGCTTTGAAAACAAAAATTGATAATATTAAAGAATACGATGTAATATTTATTGGCTATCCTATTTGGTGGGGTACATATCCGGCTCCGATCAAATCATTTTTATTGGAATATGATTTGGTTGGAAAAACTATTGTGCCGTTTTGTACGCACGGAGGAGGCGGGTCGGGGAGAAGCGCTGCAGATATTTTAGAATTATGCCCAAAATCTGTCATATTTGATGGTTTGGCAATCCGGGGAAACGACTCTAAAAACTCACAAAACAATGTATTAGAGTGGTTACAAAAAATAAATATCACTGAGTCTTTAAAATAATATGTGCTGCATATGAAAATTGACCGAAAAAAAAAAGAAGAAGGTAGTTTAAATAAAGCCAAACCGATGTTTATCGATAAGGTTTTGTTTTTGTGTTTTATGTTTAGCGACATATGGCTATATTTTATTTCTAAACAATATGATAGTTTCATGTGGGCGTTTAGACAACTTTCTCCTAGATATTTGGATTGGACAAGTAAAATAAGAGCGAGAAGGGCGTACTATTACGTTTTGCGAAAAGTCCCTGCATATAAAGAATTTACGAAAAATTCCAGGATAAATAGATGGATTGATATTCCAGTTATGGATAAGGAAGCATACATTAAGGCTTATCCACCTGAGCAGCGGTGTCTAAATGGCAAGATCCCATTATCAAAAATAATGATTGATGAATCTTCAGGTAGTACTGGAACACCCTATAATTGGGTGAGGTCATTGGCCGAAAGAAGTTCATCACATGTTTTTGTCAGTTATTTTGCGACATTTTGTTTTGGAAAAAAGCCTTGGATAACTATTAATGCTTTTTCAATGGGGGCATGGGCAACAGGAATAAATATTGGTATTGCATTACAACGTAATAGTATTGTCAAAAACACTGGCCCGGACATAGAAAAAATCATACATACCATGGAATTCTTTGGTCCGAAATATGACTACCTGATAACAGGCTATCCACCTTTTTTAAAATATCTAATGGATTATGCCAGTGAAACAAAATTTCCATGGGATAAGTATAGTATCTCGACGTTAGTTGGTGGAGAGGGGATGTCTGAGGGTTTAAGAGATTATTTGCTTTCTCGATTTAAGAAAGTTTATAGTGGTTACGGCGCGACTGATTTAGAAATAGGGATTGCCGGAGAAACACCGATAACAGTTGCCCTAAGGCAGTTAGCTAGAAGTAATTCTGAAATCAAAAGAGCCCTGTTTGGTGAAGATTCACGCTTGCCGATGATTTTTCAATATAATCCGCTTATGCACTATATTGAAACCAATAGCAATAATGAATTGATATTTACTATTACTAGAAAAGCGGTTTTATCACCGAGAATACGATATAACATTCATGACACAGGTGGTGTTTGTCGTTATGACGAGATGCGTAAAAAACTTCATAATGCTGGTTATGATATAGATGAATTAACCAAAAACGAAAAAACTAAAAATATTGTATTTCCATTTGTATGGGTATATGGAAGGCAAGATTTTACTATTAGTATTATGGGTGCAAATATTTATCCAGAAGATATTGAACAATGTCTATATGCAGATGCCGAATTAGCAAAAATTACTAGATCCTTTTGTCAGTCAATATTGGAAGATAAAGAATCCAATGCTCGTCCGGCTTTTTACTTTGAGATTACTGTTAAGCCAACCGAAGAGCTAAAATATCGTTTTGCTGAATCAATATTAACAAAATTAATTAGTTTAAATTCTGATTTTAGGGAAGCATACCGTGAATATGCTGATACCGTGAAGCCTGAAGTTTATTTATTCTCCATAGGGGAGGGGCCTTTTAAAAAAGATCAAAGTAAAATCAAGCAAACCCGCTTGTTAAAAAATTAGTAAAAGGTCAAGTCCTGTGGAAAAAATTCATATAAACTTATTGGATGAGCCCATTGCTGTTTAGAGGCCAACATTTGGTGAAAAATTTGTAGATTGCTAATTACTGCCAAGCCGCACAAATTGCGAAAAACAGGCTGTTTTGGAGGTAAACAGGAGGTAAAAAACCGTGGCAATTAATCAAAGCAAATGATAAACTTCCCCAGTCGGGAGTTAATTTACTTATGTTTTATACCTTAAATGAATGGTAGGAAAATGTAAGGTGAATAAACAGGAGGATTAAATCATGTTACAAGAACCAGACACACTATCTGCCAAGTTTGATAAATGGAGAGAGGACTTACCTTACGAGGGTGTAGCAGGAGGAGCGCTACAGGAAATTGCAAGCCAGCTGCTTCTGATTGAAAGACTAGCCTCTGAGGGAAAGTTAAATGGCGGTCAATTAATGGAAATGAATACCCGATTAAATAGGGTAAATCTAGCTATAACTGATGTAATACTAAAAAGTGGTACACTTCCTCCTGGGGATAATGCAATATTGTTGGATATACAAGCGTATGTCACAAAAACAGCAGCAGATTACAAAATTAGTTTGAAAGATACTTTACCCAAAGAGCAACAAACTACAATGGCAAGTGCTATAAAGAAAGCTCTTGAGTCAAGGAAGCCCGGCAAAGAAACTGCCACGCTTATATCTGCAGAAGACTTCCATAAACACACCGGAACCCATCCTTTTTTGCCTCGGTTAAGAGAACTAAAAGCTGTAGAAAACTCATTGTTTCAGTTTAATAATATGGATAAAGGAAAATTAGAGGCAGCACCATATTATCTTTCGCAACTTAGCAAGGATGTAGACAATGCTACCCAAGCTTTAAGCAAAAAGAGTCTGTTTGGAAAAACAACAAAAGAAGATGATAAGCGCTTAGTAGCGCTTCATGATTTACGAAGTCAAGTTAACGAAAAAATGAAAGAATATGGGATACCACTGCCAGAACAGAAACAAGACAAAGTTGATACTAGCCTTAAATACAGCAGACGATAACAACAGCAATGGGAAGTGTAATATATGTCACGACCGCAATCGACAAGTGAACGGTATCTTTTTTAGGCAACAAACCACTCTTCCAGTAATAAATTTTACTGGAGTTAAGGTATATTCCTACGGAAATTAAATATCAATCAAATCACATCTTTTTTCATAGGCTTTCCACCCCTGTTCACGATATTGCCGCGCCATTTCCACCGGATTTTGAGAATCGTATATTCCTCGGCCAACAATAATTATATCTATTCCCCGTTCTACAATAGCCTGATATGGAGTTATATATTGTTGTTTTAAATCATCAGAAGTTTTGTCTAAGCTTATGCCAGGTGTGAAATTAATAAAATATGGTACATCAGTTAACTGACGTGTAGTGATAAAACCAATAACAAAGTCACGATAGATCTTGGCCATTTCTAGCGTTCGCTGTGTATACTCTCCATAGGCTAAATTTCCAGCAGAACTCATTTCGGCGAGCAATAACAAACCTCTTCCTCGCTGCAAACCAATGGTTTTTAAGCCTTCAATAATACCAATTCCTGGAACAGTGTGAGCATTAGTGATATGTGCCCAATTAGCTATATGATAAATTCCCCCGCTATACTGATCTTTAACAGTATTGCCAATATCGGCAAATTTACGATCTTCAAATAGGAGAAAATCATATTGATTAGCAAGATCTGATAGTTTCTTAATCAATTCTGGAGAAAAATCCTCGATAATATCAATGTGCGTCTTTAAAACACATATCTCTGTTCCCAAAGTAGAAGCTATTTTTAATAATTCAGCGCTAGTTGTAACATCAGCAGCAATAGCTAAATTAGTTTGTTTACGCTCCATTAGCTCCAACAAGACTTTTCCAGTATGGTTAGTACAAAATTTTGCACGTGAAGAATATCTCAACATAGTTAATGCCTCTTACTTTTGAAACTGATGTTCTTGAATAAATTTTTTTATTTGCACAGAAGTCGGCGTGTCTAGTTTATTTTTATGCTGTAAAATTTTTAGCATTTGCCCTAAAGTAAATACTGCGTGAATATTATAGCCTCCACTTTCCAATAAAGTTTTCCCATTTTGTTCACGATCAATTAGCACGACGATATTTTTGACGATCAAACCAGACTCTTTTAATGGAGCTATAGTTTCTAAAATACTGCTTCCGCTAGTAATTAAATCTTCAACCAGTAGGCAAGTTTGCCCAGGTTGAAAATAGCCCTCAATAATTTTTTTTGTTCCATATTGCTTAGATTCTTTGCGACACATAACCATTGGAATATTGTGAGTTGTGGCAATAATAGTAGCAAAAGGAATAGCAGTATAAGGAACACCACAAATAACATCGAATTGCAACAGCTTTACTTGCTCCCACATAATTGCAGCAATTTTGCCAAGAATCTTTGGATAGGAAATGCACAAGCGCAAATCAAGATAAATCGGCGATATGATTCCGCTTTTTAATTTAAATTCACCAAATTTAATTGCATTAATTTCATATAAATCTAAAATTAATCCCTTAGTAATATTATTGATTTTATTGTTTACAGCCACACAAACCCTCCTCAAAAAAAATGTTTCAATCCGCGATTATCTCGAGCATAAAAACCAAATTCCGTAATTTTATTTGCTGTTTGGCGTGAAACTACCGGCCCCTCTTTGCATAAACAAATGCCTAAACCATCAACGGCGCATTGTCCACAAACGCCAACACCGCACTTGATGTAGCGCTCAATACTAATTTCACATGGTATTCGATAACAATTGCAAATGTCTAAAATTTTTTTCTCCATTAGCTCTGGACCACAAACAGCGACCATTGTTTTCTGATCATTCCCACCAGCACCAATGAACTTAATCAAGGTTGGCAAAAGATCAGTAACATAACCACGATAACCTTTACTGCCATCATCGGTAGCAACATGCAGACGTAATCCTGGTATTTTTTGTAAAATTTTTTCAAAAATTAAAGCTTCTTGGTTTTTTGCTCCCAAGCAAAAGTCTAAGGTCGTACCTTTCAGCAAAGATACTTGCTCCGCCAAAAACCTTAGTGGTGGCACTCCTATGCCACCAGCTGCCATAATATAATGGGTGTTGGGTTGAGCGGTAAAAGCCGTACCATAAGGACCTGCAATACCAACATTATCACCAACCTGCAACACAAATAATTTTGCCGTCACAAAACCACATTGAAGAATAGTGAGGTGGAATTCGTTGTTGTCAGCATAGGCGACTGAAAATGGTTTTTGCCCAACTCCAGGAACCCAAAGCATAACAAATTGCCCTGCTTTACTCTTCAGATTATGTGAAAAACAAAAGGTTTTAACCTTCGATGATTCAATGACAATCTTTTTTATCGGAAGCGTATAAAAGTTATCCATAGTTTGTTTAAGCCAATCTGTATTAATCTATTAACTTGGCTAGTTTTAATGCACGCTCCATACGTGTTACTCCAATTCCACCACCAAAACGTGGAAACATTGGCAAACTTAAATACGCATCAAGCTCAGTCAAAACCCTTTCTTTACCAAACTTTTTGAATAGCAAATCGGCATACATCCCGTCAGAAATTGTCAAAAAATTATGCCTCATTTCTTTGATATCAATTGAACGCTCCGCTGTGCCAAATGTTTCCATGCCATACAACAACACATCGATTTTATTATAGATGTTTTCACCCGCATGTTTCATGTTCCAAAAGGGATGCGAACGTTGTGGAAATTGCTCTAGGGTAATCACATCGCCATATTCATGCCACATCTCGATTTCATGATCAGCTTCTAAGGTATCAACCTGATATTTTTCACACATATCATTGTATAAACAACCAATCGTCTTAGCAAAACCGAAATGTTCTAACAACTCACTAATCAATTTTTTTAAGTCGTTTACTGAACCATGGCTTTCAAACTCAAACATCGGAAATATTTTATCATGTCGTCCAGGAATTGGGTTAGGCTCATTACGATAACTAGTGGTAACACAAAACACACCAGGTACTTTAGGGTTTTTTAGTAATTCATGTTCCAACCACATCTGTCCAGTCTGTGGTAATGGATAATCAGTGTTATTAAAGTTAAACACTGTTATGGTTTTTGGATCCTCACAAGCAGCTAAAATAGATAGCCGTGATTGTGCGGGAATTTCAACGAATTTTTTCTTGTTTTGAAAGAAGTCGCGAAACTTTTTGATGATAAAATCATAGTGAAAGATATCTTGCATTAAGTGTCTCCTGGTTTAAGTTATGGTGAAAGGGATTTGTTGTACAACGTAGATCTAAAAACATTAATATTAAACAGGCAATCTTGTTCCTTTTGAGATTTGCATTAAATAAATCATAAAAATTATGCAGCAAAAAGGTAAAAAAAAACCTCTTAATTAGAGGTTTATAGTAAAAATCAAAATTGGTGGAAAAAAGGGAGAAAACAAAAAAGAAGAAGTTCTGCAGGTAATTGCCAAGCTTTAATGTTGATGATTCGTTATACATTAAAACGGTAGCCTACATAGTTTTCTTGAACTCTGCAATATATTTCTAAAAATATTTTTTGTGAATAGATCCTCTAATTTCATCTAGCGATCTAATACCTTGTTGTTGCATAAAATTTTCCATTTCTGTAGAGATATTTTTGAAAACATTTTGCCCGCGATAGTAAACTGCAGAACCAATTCCTAGCAACGTAGCACCAGCCATAATCATGGCGATAGCATCATCCCCCGTGGTAATACCTCCAGTACCAATAATCGGAATTTTTACCACTTTAAAAATATCATGTACACATCTCAATGCTATAGGAAATAACACTGGTCCTGATACTCCGCCAATCTTATTATGCAAAATCGGCTGGCGAGTTTTGATGTCAATCACCATGCCACTAATCGTGTTAATTGCATTAATAGCATCTGCACCGTTATCCTCAGCAGCCTTTGCAATAGCAGCGATATTCCATGCTTGTGGTGATAACTTTATTATAAGCGGGACGGTAGTAGTTTTTGCTTTAACCTGTTTGGTAACAGCGGCAACTGCCTGAACAGAGTAAGCGAAAGGCTCGCCAAATTCAGTAGTAACATTTGGGCATGAAAGATTAAGCTCTAACGCATCGATATTTGCTTCACAAATTTTTTCCGCAACTCGTACAAATTCATCAACACTTCCAGCAAAAACGCTGGCTATTAACGGTACAGTGTAATTTTTTTTAAATTGAATAATTTCTGTATTAATCTCATCAACGCCTGGATTAGATAGACCTATGGCATTAATTGTAAAATGACGATTGCTAATCATGGTAGGATTAGGATGACCGGTCCGTGGTTGCAGAGAAACAGATTTTAGAGTAACTCCTCCACAACCCTTTTTGACCATATGCTGCAAGCTAGCAGCTGTCACACCGCGTACGCCGGAAGCAAGCAATAAAGGATTCTTAAGTTTTAAATTTAAAAACGTAGTTTCTAACATACTTTTTTTAAGGAAGCATAATACTAACAACGAAATTAACTGGTTGCAACAGCATTCATAACCACTGTCTTCCAATTGTTATTCCAATCAGAAGATTCCTTACAGAAATCTCGCTCCAAGTGCAATTTTTGCTGCAGTAACCTCTTGATTTATTCAACAATCAAATTAAAAACTGTAAATAACTAGCTTGCAGTTCACTTGGTACAGCAAATTAGTTGTTTACAAAGGCTTATCATTTCTAAACAAGTAATCGCTGCATCGCTTCCTTTATTGCCATTTTTTGCTCCAGCTCTTTCAATAGCTTGTTCAATGGTATCTGTAGTCAAAATGCCAAAACTAATTGGCATGCTCACTTCCAAATCTATGTGAGCCAATCCTTTTGTCACCTCATGAGCAAGTATATCAAAATGAGGTGTGGCGCCCCTAATTAATGCACCAAGACAAATAATTCCATCAACATGTTTTGTTTTAGCAACTATTTTTGCAATTTTTGGTATTTCAAAAGCCCCAGGTGTTCGTATAATCTCAATGTCTTGCTCCCTTACCTCATGTCTTATAAGAATATCAATAGCACCATTAATTAAGTGGCTAACAATAAAATCATTAAATCTGCTGGCGATTATTGCAAGCTTATACTTGTTGTTAAAAAAGTTACCTTCGGTTGTTTTTATTTTCATAGTTTAATCTCCTAAATTGTTAATAAATGGTTCAAACGAACTTTTTTTGTTTTTAAGTAATTGGTGTTGTGAGGATTACTTTTAATCTCTAAAGGAATTCTGATTACAACTTCCAGACCAAATCCATCAAATGCTGCAATTTTTTTAGGATTATTGGTTAGGAGTTTTATCTTGGAAACGCCTAAGTCCAATAATATTTGCGCGCCAATACCATAATCTCTTAAATCTTCAGCAAAACCTAGTTTATGATTTGCTTCGACAGTATCTAATCCATTATCTTGCAGAGAATATGCCCTTAATTTGTTGGCTAAACCAATACCACGACCTTCTTGACGCATGTAAAGAATAATGCCGCTTCTAGCGTCTTGTATCATTTGCATCGCTTTATGAAGTTGTTCACCGCAGTCACAACGCTTTGAGCCAAATACGTCACCTGATAAGCATTCGCTGTGTGCTCTCACATAGATTGGAGTATTAGGTAAGATTTTTCCTTGAAGTAACGCCAAGTGGGTCTGATTGTCATATTTGCTGCCATACGCATAGACTTTAAATTCACCATATGCGGTTGGAAGACTTGTTTCGCTTACTCTTCTAATAATAGATGTATCATGGCGTAAACGATATTTAATTAAATCTTTTATTTGCACAATTTTGATTCCGTGACATTGAGAAAATATTTCTAAATCTGGCATGCGAGCCATTGTTCCATTGTCATTCATGATTTCGCAGATAACTGCAGCCGGTTTAAGGCATGCGAGACGAGCTAAATCAACGCTGCCTTCGGTTTGCCCTGCTCTAGCTAATACCCCACTGTCTTCAGCGCGCAGTGGAAAAATATGCCCAGGAGACACAATATCATTGGCGCTGGCATTTTCATCAATAGCAGTTAAGATGGTTGTTGCTCGATCAAACGCTGAGATTCCAGTGGTTACACTATTTTTTGCTTCAATTGAAACTGTAAAATTGGTTTTGAATTTACTCTGGTTATGAGATGACATTGGTGGGAGATTGAGTTTATTAATTAGTTTATGATCCATGGCTAAACAAATTAATCCTCTTCCATATTTGGCCATAAAATTAATATGTTCTGGAGTAATTTTTTCTGCGGCAATGACTAAATCCCCTTCATTTTCTCTTTTTTCATCATCAACTAAAATAATCATTTTACCGTTTTTAATTTCAATTATTGCTTCTTCAATAGTAATTAAGCTCATTTTTTGTCTCCTATAAATAACCATGTGTAGAAAGAAAATCTTTAGAAATAGAAATGCAATCTTGCTTTGCGATAGTTTTTGCTGACTTTGCCAAAACATCAATTTCTACATTGACTATATAACCAACACGCCAATTGGCCGCTGTGGTATGGCTAAAGGTTTCTGGAATTAAAACTACCTGGCAAAAATGTTTATAATAGCCAGCAATAGTTAAACTTACCCCATCTAGAGTTATAGAGCCTTTTTCAATTAAAAAATTAGAATTTATTTTACTAATAGCAAATGTTACTATTTTCGATATGCCACTTGTTTGGATTTGGTTTATTGTGGCAGTTTCATCAACATGACCATTTACAATATGCCCTCCTAGTCGATCATTTAGTTTCAGTGGCCTCTCTAAATTAACTTGTCCCCGTATCTTGAGATTTTTTAAATTCGTATGTGAAAATGTTTCAGGTGAAATATATGCCTCAAACCACAGTTCTGAGAATCTAATTACTGTTAAACAACAACCATTAACTGCAATGCTTTCTCCTAATTGATAATCATTTATTTTTAATGCAGGTTGAATCTTTAGTATTAACTGAATATTCAGTCTTTTAATTCCAAGCACAATACCAATGCCCTGAATTATTCCAGTATACATATTACAGTTTCTCCTTGGGGTAACTGATAACAAGAATATCGCCGCCAATAGTTCTAACTTTGCTAATAGTTAAATTAATTGCATTAATAATTTTTATTATTTTAATACTAGATATTGGTGAAAGAGTTGGTGAAAGAGCTTGATTGTCACACAGAAGTTTTGGCGCGATATAGGTATAAACTTTGTTGACTAGATTTGCTTTGAAAAAATTCCCAAGAGTTTTTGCTCCTCCTTCAACTAATAAACTGCTGATTTGTAATGTACCCAATCGTCTCAATAATACATTAAGATTAATCTCATCTTTCTTGATAAAATTAAACATCCAGATATCAGCTCCATTTGCTTTAACTTGCTTTTGCCATTTTAAAGATGAGTGCCGCGTTGTTATTATGAGAGTGTTTTCAGGATTTGATCTTAGGATATTACATGTTAACGGTGTTTTACCGAATGGATCTAAAATTATTCTAAGAGGATTTTTTATATCTTTGTGTTTTGGGATTAAATATGGGGAAAGCGTGGGGTTGTCTGCAATTACTGTACCCACCCCTACCAAAACCGCATCCACTTTTTGCCTTAGTTTATGATAATCTCTGCGCGCTTTTACTTCGGTGATCCATTTTGAATCGAGGTTTCTAGTTGCAATTTTTCCATCTAATGTCATGGCCCATTTTGCAATAACAAATGGGGTTTTGTGCGCAATATAATGCAAAAATATTTCATTTAATTGTTTGGCTTTTTCAAATTCATCGCCAAGATGTATTTTTATCCCAGCTTTTTTTAATTTCTCAATTCCTTTGCCATTAACTAAAGGGTTTGGATCGATAAAAGGAATGTGGACAGAATTTACTTTAGCTTTGATTAATGCATCAACACAAGGCGGTGTTTTCCCAAAATGACAGCATGGTTCTAAATTGACATAAACATTTGCATCAATAGCACTTTTACCGGCTTGGCTTAGGGCTTCTACTTCAGCATGATTACGACCGACTCCTTTATGCCACCCAATACCAACGATATGATTGTTTTTTTCAATGACACAGCCGACCAGGGGGTTCGGTGAAACCTTAGATTCGCCTTTTTTGGCAAGCTTTAAAGCCATTCGCATGTGTTTTGTCATAATTTGATTACCAGTTACTCTTATCTAACAAGGCATAGAGTAACCGCGTAAACAAATCGACTTCTCATGCAAATTAAGCACAAAAAGAAACGCGGAAGTTATAACATCTAACTCTTCTTTCATCCGGACTTTACCGTTGGCTATGGATTTACACCATATCTGCTGACCTTCACATATATCACGTGAAGCGCTCGCGGGCTTAGTTTTTCAACTTTACCGCCAGTAGGGAATTCCACCCTGCCCTGAAGATATAAATTTATTAATAAAACGTACAGAATATATTACAGGTTAGAAAACTTGTCAAAAATATCGCTTATGTATAGTTCATAACATATGAGACTGCCGATTCATCAGATATTGGTTAGTATACTGCATAGGAGTAAGACCTCCAAGAGAGTGGTGAGGACGATAAGAATTATATTTTAAAATTGCTGTATTAAGAGCAAGTCGCATAGCCCCAAGAGAATCAGCAAACATTCTGTGATTACC
>Ga0209450_10000046_pt1 | contig 90527 bp, 105 predicted proteins | sample FrelakmetLWP11LW_FD_187149 | JGI IMG/M metagenome (GOLD analysis project Ga0209450, IMG submission 187149) | Freshwater lake sediment microbial communities from the University of Notre Dame, USA, for methane emissions studies - LWP11 LW (SPAdes)... | ecosystem: Environmental > Aquatic >... | reverse complement strand
CTGCTACCCGTGGTACTGAAATTAATTTTGGTAGCTATGGCTTGAAAGCGCTAGAGAATGAGCGAATTACTTCTCGACAGATTGAATCAGCCCGTCGTGCAATGACCCGTTATATTAAGCGTGGTGGAAAAATTTGGATTCGAATATTCCCACACACACCAGTAACTCGCAAGCCTGCTGAAGTACGAATGGGTTCTGGTAAGGGTGCATTAGATCACTATGTTGCTAAAGTCCAGGCAGGTAAGATTATGTTTGAAATGGATGGAGTGACAGAAGATATTGCAAAAGAAGCTATGCGCTTGGCAGCCTACAAATTACCTGTAAAGACCAAGTTTATAGTTAAGGCTCAGGCCGGAGAAAAAGATGAAAGCTAAAGAATTACGAAACCAATCTAATAAAGAATTGCAAAAGAAGCTAGCAGACTCAAGAAGCAAATTAGCTCAGCTTAGTGTTGATTATCGAACCAAAGAAGTTAAAAATGTTCGAGAAATCCGCAGCCTGAAGCGTACAATCGCAAGAATCTTAACTATTATGTCTGAACAAGATAAAGCACAACAAGGAGAACAGTCATGAGTAGAACACTACAGGGCAGGGTTGTATCAACTAAAATGAACAAGACAATTGTGGTTGCAGTTGAGCGACGACAGTCTCACCCGCTATACAAAAAGTCTTACTTGGTAACAACCAAATTCCAGGCTCACGACGAAGAAGGAAAGGCCGGAATGGGTGATTTGGTTGAAATTATCGAAACCAGACCAATCAGCAAACACAAACACTTTAGCCTATCTAAAGTGTTGGAGAAAGCTGTTTCTAAAACGGAGGTGGCCGAATGATTCAGCCCGAGTCCAGATTAAGAATAGCCGATAACACTGGCGCAAAAGAAATTATGTGCATCAAGGTATTGGGCGGAAGCAAAAGACGCTATGCGCGTGTTGGCGATGTTATTGTTGCTAGCGTAAAGGTTGCAACTCCTAATGGTACTGTCAAGAAAAAAGAAGTTGTACGTGCCGTAGTGGTTCGTTCAAAACGCGAAGTTACCAGAAAAGACGGAAGCAACGTGCGATTTGATGAAAACGCAGCAGTAATTATCGATGCAAATAACCAGCCTCGAGGTACTCGTATTTTTGGTCCAGTAACGCGTGAATTGCGAGAACGTGGTTTTATGAAAATTATCTCACTAGCTCCGGAGGTGCTCTAATGAAGATTATTAAGAAAGACAAGGTAATGGTAATTACCGGACGCGACAAAGGCAAAACAGGTGAAGTTATCGCTGTACTACCTGAAAAGAATCAAGTTGTTGTTGAAGGTGTTAATGTGGCCAAAAGACACACTAAGCCAAGTCAGATTAACCCTAAGGGCGGAATCATCGAAGTTACCAAGCCAATTGATGCTTCAAAAGTAATGGTTGTTGATCCAAACTCAGGAAAGCCAGCACGCGTTGGTTACAAGCTTGGTGCTAAAGGAAAGAAAGAGCGCGTGTACAAAGTATCAAAATTCAAAAACACAAAGGTAAAAAAGGAAACCAAAAAAGCCGAGACTAAAGGCGGGAAGAAATAGTCATGAACAGATTGCTTAAACAATACAACGAAAAAGTACGAGAAGAGCTTAAAAACGAGCTTGGTATCGCCAACGTTCACCAAATTCCAAAGATTGATAAGATCGTTATCAATAGTGGTGTAGGTAAGGCCGTTGCAGATAGTAAGCATTTGGATATGGCTGTCGCAACATTGACTAAGATTTCTGGCCAAAAACCAATCACAACTAAAGCCCAGCACAGTATCGCAAGCTTTAAGCTTCGTGAAGGCATGACAATTGGCACCAAGGTTACTATCCGCGGTGAACAGATGTACAGCTTTTTGGACAGATTAATTTCGGTTGTATTGCCGCGCGTTAGAGACTTCCATGGCGTTAGTGCCAAAGCCTTTGATAAGAGCGGTAATTACAGCTTAGGTTTTTCAGACCAGACTGTATTTCCAGAAATATCTTATGAAGATGCCCAGGCAATTCATGGATTGCAGGTAACAATAGTAATTGGTGGCGGAAACCCTGAAGCTAGCAAGTTATTACTTGAAAAGCTAGGTATGCCGTTCGAGAAAGGAGCGAAATAATGGCTCGTAAAGCAATGATCCAACGAGAATTAAAAAGACAAAAATTAGCAGCCAAGTATGCCAATAAGCGCGCTCAGCTTCGAGCGGCAGGCGACCTGGAAGGATTGGCTAAATTGCCACGCAATTCCAATCCAAACCGTCAGCGAAATCGCTGTGAAATTACCGGACGACCAAGAGGTTATGTTGGTAAGTTTGGTTTAAGTAGAATAACATTCCGAGAATATGCTTCAAAAGGGCAAATTCCTGGTGTAACTAAGTCGAGCTGGTAGGAGATAAGATTATGATAACAACAGATCCAATCGCAGATATGCTAACTCGAATCCGAAACGGAATTATGTCCAAGAAATCGGAAGTAGTTATCCCGCACTCAAAGCTCAAGGCTTCGATTGCTGAAATTTTGCAAGCCAATGGCTATGTAGGCAAGGTTTCAGTTAAGGAAGAAAATGGCTTCAAACATTTAACAATCAGCCTTAATGGCACAAATCTACCAGAGAGTCTGGTTCGTGTAAGTAAGCCTGGTCGAAGAATCTATGCTAAAGCTTCTGAAATTCCAACTGTCAGAACAGGACGTGGCTTAGTTATTATGTCGACTCCAGCTGGAATTATGACTGGTCGAGAAGCTCGCACCAAAGGTGTTGGCGGTGAATTAATTTGTAAGGTGTACTAAGATGAGTAGAATTGGACGACAACCTATCAATATCCCTGCCGGCGTGGAAGTTTCTATTGACGAAAAAATAGTAACTGCCAAAGGACCAAAGGGTGAACTAAAAGTAAAAATCCTCAAAGGTCTTGGCGTTGAGCAAAAAGAGAATCAAATTATTGTTTCTCAAAAAGTTGAAAACGCAATCACCCAAAAGCAGTTTGGATTACTACGAACCCTAATTTCCAATATGGTAATTGGTGTTTCTGAAGGATTTACCAAAGAGCTAGAAATCAATGGCGTAGGTTTTAGAGCCGCCATGAAGGGCAGTGTTCTAGAAATGAGCCTAGGCTTTTCACACCCTATTGAATACACAGCCCCTGAAGGTGTTAGTATCACAGTAGATCAAAATATTATCAAAGTTACTGGCTATGACAAGCAGTTGGTTGGTGCAGCAGCAGCAAACATTCGTGCTTTCAAAAAACCAGAGCCATATAAGGGCAAAGGAATTAAGTACGTTGGTGAGCATGTCAGACGTAAGGCCGGTAAGGCTGCAGCCAAGGGAGGTTCAGAATGAGAAATATTAAAGCAGTTCGCAGAATTCGTGCTAAAGTATCTGGCACCCAAGCTCGACCACGACTATGTGTTTCAGTATCACTAAAGCATATGAGAGCACAACTAATCGATGATGTTAACGGTAAAACTATTGCTGGAATTTCAACCGAATCTAATAAGGAATTGGCCAAAAAATCAATGACCGAAAAAGCCCAATGGTTGGGAGCTCAGATGGCCGAATTAGGCAAAAAAGCCAAAGTCAAGACAGTAGTATTTGACCGTGGTGGTAAAATTTACCACGGAAGAGTGAAAGCATTTGCCGAAGCCGCCCGTAAAGCAGGATTGGAGTTCTAAAATGAATAGAGACAATATGAACAACAGAATGAATCAAGAAGCCCCAGAATTTGATGAGCGAATTATTGCCCTAGACCGCGTTACTCGTGTAGTAAAGGGTGGTCGACGTTTCAGATTCCGTGCAACCGCAGTAGTTGGCGACAACAAGGGTAAAGTAGGAATTGGTGTTGGTAAAGGTACCGATGCTCCAACTTCAATCCAAAAAGCCATCGCTAAAGCTAAAAAAGATATGATTCAGTTTAGCCTAAATGGCACAACCATTCCTCATGAAATTCAAGTAAGATCTGGTGGAGCAGAAGTTTTTCTAAAGCCGGCCTCACAGGGTACTGGAGTAATTGCTGGTGGTGCTGTGCGTGCCGTTTTGGAAGCAGCAGGCGTAAAAGACGTTCTTACTAAATCGCTTGGATCAACCAATAAAATCAACAACTCATACGCTACGGTTGAAGCTCTATCGCAACTAAAGGCAGCTCCAGCCAAGAAAGCAAAGGAGTCTAAGTAATGAAAATTCACGAATTAGATACATCTAAATCAACCAAAATTCGACGCTTGGGTCGTGGTATTAGTGCTGGCCAAGGCAAAACTGCTGGTCGAGGCACAAAAGGCCAGAACTCTAGAACTGGTAGTAAATTTAAGCCAGGTTTCGAAGGTGGTCAGACTAAGCTTGCAATGCGTCTTCCTAAGGCTCGCGGATTTAAGCCTTTGGCGCGCGTTGAATACCAAGTGGTAAATCTAAATGATATTGAAGACCTTGGTAAGAAGACTGTTAATCAGGAAGTGCTAAAGGAAGCGGGGTTAATCCGTAAAGCTAATGCGCCAGTAAAACTACTTGGCAATGGTACAATTAAAGTATCAGCCAATATTACTGTAGATAAGGCCTCTCAATCAGCTATTAAGGCAGTTGAAAAAGCTGGCGGTAAAGTTACTGTAACAGCTAAGCCTAAATCTGAAAAAGCTGAAAAATAATTTTAAGAATCGGGGGTAGATGAACAAAGAAGTATTACAGCAACTGTATAAAAACCCTGCACTACGAAAACGTGTGCTAGTTGTTCTTGTTGTGATGGTTGTTTATAGTTTGCTTTCACAAATTCCCGTTCCTGTAGCCGACACTCAAAAGTTACAGACTTTTTTAAAAAGTCTATTTCAGTCCAGTTCATTATTGGGCTTTGTTAATATTTTCTCGGGTGGTGCTTTAGCCAACTTCTCAATTTTGTTGATGGGGCTCGGGCCATATATTAATGCTTCAATTATCATTCAGCTTTTAACTCAAGTTGTGCCAAAACTGCAGGCCCTATCTAAAGAAGGCGAACAGGGAAGAAAGAAAATCAACTACTATACAAGGCTATTAACCTTGCCGCTGTCCATTATTCAAGCAGTCGCCACGGTCTTTTTAGTAAGAAACCTCTCAACCCAATCAACAGGTATTGATCTGATAGGAACACCAACAATATTTGAGTGGACTATCTTAATATCAAGTATTGTTGCCGGATCTATGCTTTTAATGTGGCTAGGAGAACTAATTACTGAAAAAGGCATTGGTAACGGCATATCAATGATTATTTTATTTGGTATAGTTGCCACACTGCCTTCCAGCTTTGCTTCCCAATTCGCATTAGTCCAGAGTGACCCCAGCAAGCTCACTAGCTTAATATTTATTTTAATTGCCGCTATAGCATCTGTAATATTCATTGTTTACTTAAATGAGGGTCAAAGAAATATACCAATTTCGTATGCAAAAAGGCTTTCTAATGCTCAGGCATACAGTGGTGTAGATAGCCATTTGCCGTTAAGGGTAATTACTGCGGGTGTGATTCCAATCATATTTGCTTTGGCATTTTTATCTGTACCTACTTTTATTGGACAATTATTCACCAATGCACAAACTGCCTGGCTGGCGTCTTTTGCGACCAAGCTAACCAACTGGTTTTCGTCAACTAGCTGGATTTATGCGATTAGCTATTTTGTTTTGGTGGTTGGTTTTACCTATTTCTATACCGCAATTATCTTCAAGCCAGATGAAATAGCCGAAAATCTCCAAAAACAAGGCGGTTTTATACCGGGCGTCAGACCAGGAGAGGAGACATCAAAATACCTCAAAAACATCATTAATCGAATTACATTTACAGGCTCTTTGGGGCTTGGTATTGTAGCCCTATTGCCGTTCGTTATGCAGACTGTATTTAAGACCTCGCAGGCCGTTACAATAGGCGGAACAAGCATATTGATTATAGTTGCTGTAATTATAGAAACAGTCAAGCAGGCCCAATCCCTTGCCTTAATGGCGACCTATGAAAAATATTAACAAATAAGGTGATTTTATTCTGAAAAACTCTTTACAGATTAGTAAAACTCGTCTATAATTACTTCTTGTAACTTTAATCTATGGCAAATACAAAGGAAGTAATCGAAGTCGAGGGTAGCGTCATTGAGGCGCTGCCTAATGCTCAGTTCAAAGTAGAACTTGAAAATGGGCACGAAATCTTAGCCCATATATCTGGGAAGATGCGTATGCATTATATCAAGATATTGCCGGGCGATAAGGTGACTGTAGAGATGACCCCTTACGATTTGTCTAAGGGTCGGATAACATTCCGACATAAATAGGAGATATAGTTTTGAAGGTTAGAGCCGGTGTTAAGAAAATGTGTGCAAAATGCAAAGTAGTCGTACGAAAGAGAGTAGTACGAGTTATTTGTGAAAACCCTAAGCATAAGCAGAGGCAAGGCTAGTTATGGCACGTATTGCAGGTACAAACATTCCAACTGAAAAGCGTCTAGAAGTGGCTTTGACTTATATTTATGGTATTGGACTTAAAACCAGCCAAAAAATGCTCAAAAATCTTAATATCGATGGCAACCAAAGAGTAAAGAATGTTCCAGAATCAGACCTAACTAAGATCCGCGAATACATCGACAAGAACATTACCGTAGAAGCTGATCTTTCTAGAGTTGTTAGCGGAAATATCAAAAGACTTAAAGAAATTAAAGCTTATCGAGGTCTTCGACATAGTGCCGGCCTTCCAAGCAGAGGACAGCGCACCAAGACAAATGCCCGTACCAAGCGTGGTAAAAAAGTAACCATGGGAAGTGGTAAGAAAAAGGCAGCAGCTAAGACTTAAGGATAAATTATGAGTAAACCAGCAACCAAAACCAGAAAAAAGAAGCAAAAACGTAATATACCAAAAGGTGTAGTGCATATTCACTCAAGCTTTAATAATACTATTATCTCAATTACTGACGATAAGGGTGCTGTTGTAAGTTGGGCTTCGTCTGGATCTGCTGGATTCAAAGGCTCTCGTAAGAGTACCCCATACGCTGCTCAAATTGCAGCCGAAAAAGCTGTAGGAGCCTGTAAAGACGTTGGTATGAGCAGTGTAGATGTTGTAATAAAGGGTATCGGCGGAGGACGTGAGTCAGCTATTCGTGCTCTTCAGGGCTCTGGAATTAGCGTTACATCAATCAAAGACGAAACCGGAATTCCGCATAACGGCTGCCGACCAAGAAAGGCAAGGAGAGTATAAGATGGCAAGAAATCTAGCCCCAGCTGCTAAAATAGCCCGTAGAGAAGGTGCCCACACACATCCTAAGGCTGTTAAGGCTTTGACAAGACGCAATTATGCACCTGGCCAGCACGGCCAAGCCAGACGCAGTAAACCAAGCGATTATGCACTGCAGCTTCGTGAAAAACAGAAGGTAAAGCGTTTTTATGGAATTTTAGAAAAGCAATTCCGTAAGTACGTTGGAAAAGCTGAAAAAATGGAAGGTGTAGCAGGCGAAAATCTTCTACAGCTCCTAGAGCGAAGACTTGATAATGTTATTTACCGATTAGGTATTGCCCCTTCAAGACCAGCAGCTCGGCAGATTGTAACTCACGGACACATCCTTCTAAACGGTAAAAGAGTAGATATCCCTTCAATTATAGTAAGGCCGAATGACGAAATTACCGTTCGTGAAGCAAGCCTCAAATCAGCTTATTTTGTTGCCCTCAAAGATAGTATGGATCCTAACCAAACTTTGCTTAGCTGGCTCAGCTTCGATCAGAAGAAGTTCAGCGCCAAAGTTACCGGATTACCACTTCGCGAGGAGCAGGATCAAGAGATTGAAGAGCAATTAATTATTGAATATTATTCACGTTAAAAAATAATAAGGAGAGCCATGTTATACGACATCAACTTACCAGAATTAAAAGAAGAAAAGACAGCCGAAAACGCTGCTCAATTCACAGTAGAGCCGCTTTATCCGGGCTACGGAATGACCTTAGGAAACTCTATGCGCAGAGTTCTGCTATCAAGTCTTGCTGGCAGTGCCATAAGTGCGGTTAAAATCGAAGGTGTAAGCCATGAATTTTCAACCATCAAGGGTGTTAAAGAAGATGTTATTGAAATTATCCTCAATCTTAAGCAGATACGATTCCGTAATCCAAACGAAGAGCCGGTAACTCTAACTCTTAAAAAGACTGGTGGTGTCGTTAAGGCCTCCGATATTGTAAGCTCTAATGATGTTGAAGTCGTAAACCCAGACCTAGTAATTGCTAACTTAGACAATTCAAAAGTAAAGTTTGAAATGGAAATGCGTGTTGAACAGGGTAGAGGTTACGCTCCTGTAGAAAACCGAGGCGGCGAAAAACTTCCAGTAGGAATGATTGCAATTGATGCAATTTATACACCAATTAGACGTGTAAGATATAACGTTGCTAACACCCGTGTAGGTCAAATGACTGATCTAGATAAGCTTATTTTGGAAGTTGAAACTGATGGCACTATTTCTCCTAAAGAAGCTGTTATGCAAGCCTCTGAAATCCTGGTAGGACATTTTCAAGTACTTGCAGGGCACGATGTAGTATCTGTTGGTACTGGCGGAATTATGACTGCTGCAGAAAAAGCCGAAGCTGATATGGCTCAAATAGGCGTTGATGAAGTTAATTTTAGCCCAAGAACTGCAAACGCTCTAATGAACAATGATATTCAAACTATTAAAGATCTGATTGATCTAAGCCCAGCTGATCTTAAAGAACTTAAAGGTTTTGGTGCTAAAGCCCAAGAAGAAGTAATTGAAAAGCTTGCTGAACTTGGAGTTAATCAGGAGCCAGCAGGCGAATAAATAAGGATTATAAGGTAAGACCATGCATAGACATAGCTACATAGGAAAGAAATTCTCAAGAACTGCCGGCCCTCGAAGGGCAATGATGCGTGGTTTGGTTGATGCATTGATTTTGTATGAAAGAATTGAAACAACCGAAATCAAAGCCAAAGAGCTTTCACGAGTCTTTGATAAGTTAGTTACCAAGGCCAAAAAGCAAGATTTACATAACTACAGGCAAATTCTAAGCTACACCATCAATCCAGTAGCAGCAGAAAAGCTAAATACTGAGCTTGTGAATGGCTTTCAGAGCAGAAATAGTGGCTATACCAGAGTAATTAAAACCGGAAAAAGACTTGGAGATGGTGCAGAAATGGCTGTAATCGAACTTATTTTGGATGAAGGTTATACTGCAGAACCTAAAAAGGCTGAAAATAAGCCAGAAGCTAAAAAAGAAGTTAAGAAGCCAACAGCCAAAAAAGAATCTGCAAAGACCAAATCCGAAAAAAAGGAAGCTAAGAAATGAAGACATATTCAGCAAAACCAACCGAAGTTACTCAGAAATGGTATCTAATTGATGCTAAAGGCATGAATCTTGGACGTCTAAGCACAAAGATTGCCGAACTTTTGATGGGTAAGCATAAGCCTACTTATAGCCCTAATGTTATAACTGGTGATATTGTTGTGGTTATTAACTGCGCAAAGATCAAAGTGACCGGCAATAAACTTACTGACAAGTTTTACTACCGCCACAGTGGATATCCTGGAGGGCTAACTGAAACCAGCCTCAAAGAAATGCTAGAAAAGCATCCTAATAGAGTTATTGAACACTCTGTAGCAGGAATGCTCCCTAAAAATAAGCTAAAGGCAGAAATGCTAAAGAATCTGAAAGTTTATGCAACCGAAGAGCACAAACATGAAGCTCAAAAACCAGAATTAATTAAGGTGGAGGCCTAATATGCCAGAAAAAACTACTTCCAGGAATAATTACTACAGAGCTGTCGGACGACGCAAGCAATCTGTTGCCGTTGTTAAGCTAATGAAGGGTAAAGGCGAAATTATCGTTAATGAAAAGCCAGCCGAGCAGTATTTTTTGGGCAATGAGGCTTATGTGCATAACATTAAAGCGCCACTAGAGCTACTTTCTAAGGCTTCTGAAATGAATGTTGTTGTAAAAGTTGATGGTGGTGGTCTTCGCGGTCAATCAGACGCAATTCGCCTAGGAATTGCCCGAGCACTAGTCGAAATGAGTGAAGATTTCAGAACCAGCTTAAAAAAACATGGTTATCTAACCAGAGATCCGCGCAAAAAAGAGCGTAAAAAGCCAGGACTTAGAAAAGCCCGAAAATCTCCACAGTTCTCAAAACGTTAATCAAAACATCCCACTTCGGTGGGATTTTTGTTGCATATAGTGCTGACATCTGTAAGCATAAGATTTATAATAACTATATGCGTAAAAAGCAAATCATCTTTTTGGTACTATTTATTTTGTCATTTTTACTATTGGCATCTTTGGGAATAATGCTAGTTGAAGGTGTGTCATTTTCTGAGTCTTTATATAGGTCAGCCTATATCAGCCTTACACATCATGACAATTTCCATATGGATTCCTGGCCTGCCAGAGGAATTGTTATTGGTTTAGTTCTGGCTAGCTTGATTCTTCTGGCATATTTGCTTAAGCTTTTTGGGGAGTATATTATAGGGTTAGGCGATGGATTAAAGCGCCGTAAAGTAAAGGCAAAATTGATAAGTATGAAAGATCATTATGTAGTATGCGGTCTTGGAAGAGTTGGCAGCCAAGTGGCTCGGGAGCTAGCTTCTGAAGGACAGCATTTCGTAGCAATAGATAAAGACGAGAACAGAGTGAAAGATGCTGTAGCGATGGGCTATACGGCTTTTGTTGGTGATTCCACGAAGGAAAAAGACCTTCACAAGGCAAAAATAGAAAAAGCCAAGGGGCTTGTAGCATCATTAGGCGATGATTCAAATAATTTATTTTTGACCCTTACTGCCAGACAGCTTAATCCTGATTTATTTATTGTTTCAAGAGCCAACCGTGAAGAAAATGTTCAAAGAATCGCAAGGGCTGGAGCTGATAAGGTGTCGATGCCAAATCAAATTGGCGGATTTCATATGGCTACGCTTTTAATGAGGCCACATGTTATAGATATATTAGATTCACTATCTACCAACAAAAGCTCTGATCTTCAGGTTAAGGAAGTGCAGGTTCCCAAGAGCTCCAGAGTTAGCGGGCATAGACTAGAGAATATTCTAAAGCATGCCGACGGCTTAACTATTTTAGCCCTCAATACTGCAAGCGGCTCAAGTCAAGTTCATCCCACTGGAAGAGAAGTGGTATATCCCGGAGACAGTCTGATTGTAATGGGCACTAAAAATCAGCTAAATTCTCTAGAGAAACTAGTATAATATACCTATGGATAATTTAAATAATCCGGGGGATAGATTTAAAGTAGATATTATTTTTGAAAATAATCAGGCTATTGTCATAAATAAGCCTGCAGGCATTGCTATGCACGCCAAAAACATAAATGATAAGTCTGAAACTATTCATTCTATTTTTAGATCAAAGTTGGCGCAGAATGACGCTATTAGGGGAGGGATTGTGCACAGGCTAGACAAGGACACCTCAGGGGCAGTTGTCTTAGCCAAAACCACAAAAGAACTTGATTTTTTGCAGAGCCAGTTCTCCGACAGGCTAGTGGATAAAACATACCTAGCATTGGTCTGGGGGCATTTAAAGCATCCAAGAGCAAGAATAGAGCTGCCAATAAAAAGATCTACTAAATCGCCCAATAAAATGTCAATTCATTCTCAAGGAAAAATGGGCATTAGCGAATATACTGTCATTAAAGAATACAAGCTTTTTAGTCTTTTAGAAATTAATATTCACACCGGCAGAACCCACCAAATCAGAGTCCAATTGGCTCATATGGGACACCCTGTGGTTGGAGACAGGCTATATAGTGAAAAGTCCGTCCCAGACGGTCTAAAAAGGCAATTTTTGCACTCAAAGACTCTAGCTTTGAAAATTAATCCAGATGAAGACAGAAAGATATTTGAAGCCCCATTGGCCGAAGATCTTAATGATTTTTTGAGGGCATTAGATGGATAAGCTGGTTATAAACAGTAAAACCGAGATATTATTAAATAACGCACTTAAACGACCTAGCCACTCGTATTTATTTGTAGGTAAGAGGGGCCTTGGAAAGACTGCAGCTGCTATTGGGTTTGGCAAAGAGCTAATTGGCGATAACGCTAGCTCGGGTGATTTGGACAGGTGGCTTAAACTAGTGGAGCCAGTTCAGGGTAAAAAAATATCAATCACTCAAATCAAAGAAATGAGGCAGTTTTGCAATCTGGCAACTAATAGTGATTTGAAAAATAAAATTATCCTTATTGATGAGGCCGAAGAGATGAGCACGGAAGCATATAATTGTATGCTTACTATCCTGGAAGAGCCTCCGCCTAAAACAATATTTATTATGGTTGCTCACTCTAAGATGGGAATACCGAAGACCATATTGTCTAGAGTTCAGCAAATTAATTTTTATAGCCCTGATAAAAATCAGCTAAAATCTATTATTGAAAAAGCTAATCTATCCAATGAGACTATTGAATTATTGGGCTATCTTCCGGCCAAAATCGTAAAATATAATCAAAATAAAGAAGATATTGATGATGTGTATAATAAGGCAAAAAGCTTTTTGAATGGTGGATTAATTGAGCGATTAATGGTAATATCAACGCTCAGCGACAAATCAATAATCTCTGAATTTATAAATTTGCTGATGATATTATTAAAAGAAAACCAAGTCTCTGCCGGCTGGTTAAGTAATTCTCAGAACTTGATTTTGACTCAGTCGCATCTGTACAATAATGGAAACACAAAGTTGGTATTAGAAAATTTAGCGTTGGAGTTTGAATGATATTTGAAGTTTTAATTTTTGTTGTATTATTTGTTCTTACATTTTTACTATTGAGCAAATATAAAATAGGTCTTATGGAAGCAATCGTGGACAGCTTGGCAATTCTGCCGGTAAGTCACGATGCCAGGCTGGACAGTCTTTTAGAGATGGCTGGACGCTACTATGCTGAAAAAAATTATTTAGCAGCCGAGAAGGCCTACTTGAAAGTTTTAAAGGTGGATCATAAAAACAGCCTGGCATATTCAAGGCTTGGATTTATTTATTCTCATTTTGGTCAGGTCGATGACGCAATAGAATGTTTTCAGATTGTGGCAGATAATTATCCGAATGCTGCAAGCTACTACAATTTATCAATGATGCTATTTAAGAGCCGAAAATTTAAAAGATCGGCCAGAGCTTTGGAGAAATCAGTTGAAATGGAAGAGACCCCTGCAAGACAGGTTGCACTTGCCAGAATCTATAGAGTAATGGGTCTATATGATAAGCAAATAAAAACTCTTCTTAGGGCATTGGAGCTAGAGCCTGATAGTGTTTCTATAATGCAACTTTTGGCTGAATCTTATATTCATGAAGGCATGAAAGAAGATGCCGAGAAGACATTTAAAGAAATACTCAAAATAGATCCAAAAAATCTAAGGGCAAAGCAGGCCCTCACCACCCAGACCACCTTGAAGAATATGAAATAAACTGGTATGCTATACATTGCTTTCATATCTGTAAATTGTTAAATTAGCCACCCTAGCTCAGGGGTAGAGCACTTCCATGGTAAGGAAGGGGTCGCGGGTTCAAATCCCGCGGGTGGCTCCATATAATTTGCCGGGTTACCCAAGCGGTCAACGGGGGCTGACTGTAAATCAGCTGACATACGTCTTCGGGAGTTCGAATCTCTCACCCGGCACCATGCCGACGTAGCTCAATTGGCAGAGCAGCTGTTTTGTAAACAGCAGGTTGCGGGTTCGAGTCCCACCGTCGGCTCCAGAAATTATGAAAAATTCCAAAAACAAACATCTTAAATTATCAAAAGATAAGAAATTACTCGGCGTGGCGGGTGGCATAGCTGAGTATTTTAATTTAGACAAATCTTTGGTCAGAATCATAGCCTTAATTTTAATAGTCACGGCAGGAATAATACCTGGGTTTATAATATATTTTATTATCGGTTCAGTTATTATGCCTGAAAAGTAAAACTAGGCTCTTTTAGAGTTCCAGTATATTTTTAATAATGAGGCAAGTATTAGACTGCCGAGACCAAATAATGCAATCAATGACATCGCTGCACGAATTTCGGCAGGCTGTTCACCCCAAATAGGGCGAAGAATTATTGGTAGTATCGGAGCTGAAAAAAGAATCACTGGCTGAAGCTGGAATTCTTTGGAAGGTTGCTTTTTCAAGTTGGGCGATTTGGTGATATATGCAAAAATAAGCGAAATAATGATAAAAGCTATTGCAATTTCTATCCACCATCCGGTGAAATTTTCGTAGGGAACTCCAAAAAATATTCCCCCTTTAGTCCAAATATATACTTGATTGACTGTAGAGTTAACTGGATCTGCGGCCAGGTCTGTGAGTGTTGCAATTAGACCGCCCAAAGCACTAATACCTAATATTTTATAGCCTTTGATCACTCCAAAATCATTTAAAATTATCCTCATTATCCAGTAGGTACCATAAGTAATTGAGAAGTAAGTTAGCATCAGTAGAGGAGGCACACCGCCTACTAGGGGGCCATTGCCAATTGAGTTGTAGTAATATTCTCCAAAAAGTTTTCCTGTATTGACTCCAAGATATTCAGAAATGAAGGTGACAATACAAACGACTAAGAAAAATATTAAAATATTCTTTTTACCTAAAAATCGAGAGCCGTGCATAAAAATAAATATCGATGGCAACAAGTAGACTAAAATTGCTAATGCACCAGCATTTATAGATGCAAAGCTAGTTACCAGGATTGCAATTAGTAATATCCACCTGATTATAGAATATTTGTCGGTAGTAGAGCTTTTTTTGAACATATGATTATTCCTATATAGACGATTATAGCATAAGAAGAATATTAGTTAGGCACTATTTTTTTAATCCATTTACTTTGAGAGGTCTTTAGTATTAATAAGATATAAAGTCCAGATATGACAGTATTGTAAATAAATGCAGTATCTCTAATCCAGAGCCTGAAAATATAAGTAAATATTGCCCCAACTACATAAATCCTTAGTGAGTTTCTTCCCACTTCGCCAAATAGCCAGTCTAATTTATCTTTGATAAAACCTTCAAGATATTTGAATACAAAAAATAAGCCGTTGGCATAAATTAAAAATACAGGCAGTCTAAGAATACCCGATCTATTATTATGGAGGTAAATCTGCGTAAATTCAGTGGATCTCCAATTATATAAAGTGAATGTTTTAACTATGTTTATAAAGCTTGAGTCTTTAGGCGGCCTATAAAAATTCGTAAACCAATTTGCTGAAACCAGAAGCACTAGAAGTCCTATTGAGAACGCAGGTATTAAAACGACAAACTTTTTTGGCATTGAATAGTAGAGTTTTTTTATGTTTTCGTAATGAAACCCAGAGGCGAGGCCCAGCACAAAATAAGTACCCCAGTATAGGTATGATGTGTCAAAAGAGAAAGTTGCTAACCTAGGTATGAACCAGAAAGTTATAGCCAACCCAACCACTAAATACCACATCCTAATTTTTAGAAGCCAAAGCAAAGGTACGGAAAATAACAGAAAGATTACATAAAATTTTAGAAAGTCTGTCCATCCATAGATATTATACAGCGTCATAAAAGACCAAAGAGTATCGTTAATGTTTTTAATCTTCACTACAGATGCAGTTGCTGGTGCATAGTTTATGCCAATTAAGTTCATAATACCCATCAATAGTAATGCAGCCAAGGTGGAACCTAAAAAAACCAAGTATATTTTAAAAGCCCTTGATAATATTTTTTTCGCTATTAGCTTGAAATTGCCTGTTTTTTTGTATTCGCCACCCCTAATCAGGCCAACCATTATCCCTGAAACAAAAAAGAACCCCTCTGCGGCTGATATCCACATATCACCCCGGCCTGTAAAATATTGCCAAAAGGAAGGATAAAGCTTTAAGTGATTTAATAGTATGACCAGCATCAAGTAGCCACGAATATAATCAAAAACTATAATTCGTTTGCTAGACAATTTAAATAACCCCCCCTTAATTTATTAATTTATATAATAATTTAATTCAGTGACAATTTTTCCGACTGGATAGATTCTATATTTTGAGATATTGAATTCTTATTATTTATAACTTCCTCTATCATATCAGCTTCTATTTGATTTTTAAATTCTTGGTAGTTAGGTATTTTTGATTCTATGAATTTTTCTACTTCCAAATCCTGTTCTTTGTCTATCAAATCTGATATTTTATCTAAGTCCTCATCACTCAATTCATCGGACAGCTTAAGCATTATCCTGGTACTTACTGCGTTTGCCAGATTTTGCAGAATTTCATTTTGTTTTTCTGGTGACGAATTTTCTATCCCGAGCCTTTTAAGTAGTTCTTGTTTATTCATATTGCCTCTCTTCTATGGGCTTACAAGTTAGGTATAGGAGCACCTAAGCCCATTTGTTTAATTATGTCGTTTGCAGTACTACCGCTTCTAATCTGATCGGCTAATGAATCCATTGCTGAAGCTGAGAATCCATTTCCATAGCCAGGAGTAGCAGAGAGTCTGCCTAGTAACGCATTAAGGTTTCTTAACTCTTCTAGATTAAGCGAGGATGATACGCGGTTGTAAGCTGTATCTAAGGCAACCTCCTGTGCATTAATCAGACCCGGGTTTGGTAGGTTCTGTTCAGTAACCATTGTGCCGAATTGCCCAGGGGCCTCGGGCCTTGCACTGGCTATACCGGCATACCTGTCTGCGTTAGGGTTGTAATCAACTGGAGTAGGAGGTACGTCTGGAGCAGCATTTACTATCTGGTTAACTCCTCTTACTATCGGTATTGCAGCAAGTGCTGCTCCCGCCACTACACCGGCCTTTTTACTTTTTCTGCGCGTATTGCTTTGGGCGCCCGCAGCATCAACATAGTCTTCTATGCTATCGACATTTGTTTTTTCGCGGTTCTTGGTGGCTACCCTTTCACCGATCCCTCTGGCGATGTTGTAACCACCAGCACCAGCAAGTGCAGCTTTTCCGCCCATGGCCAATGCTACAAGGGGTACTGCTCCTGTTACTACCCCCACTACACCCATGGCTGCTAGCCCAGCTCCTATTGCTATTCGAACAACAGGCTTGCGCTTTAGCCACTCGTTGAATTTGGCGAGTTTAGGACGTTTGGCCTCTTTGATTGCAAGCATTTCTGCGTTAACTCTTTGTTCAACTTCAATTAAAGCTTCTGATAGCAATTCATTTCTTTCCTGCTCAATTCTCTGAAGTTCTGCATTTTTCTGCTCATCAATCCTTCCTAATGCTTCTATTTTGGAATCAATTTGGGCTTGAGTTTGAGCATCAAGTGCTTCATAAGCGAGTAGGTCGGTTTGAATTTTCAACACTTCAGCAGGGTCGGTCGCAGAAGAGAGATCGGATCTTAAGGACTCTGCTTTTGAGCTCGCCAGTTCTTTTTGCTTTTCTAGGGCTTCTACATCTTGCTGAAGAGTTTCCTTTTGAGCATCGAATGTTTCCGATACTACATCAGCTCTAGCGGCGAAATCTTTTGATACTGCCTCAGACCATTTTTTGAAGTTCTCTTGCAATATCTGCCCTTCTCTTTCCATCAGCATTTTCTCGGCGTTGCCTCCACCAAAAAGTTTCTCTCTTTCTACTCTGGCTGCTGCAAATCGGTCAATGCTCTCGCCTAAAGCAGCTGTAGCATCTGCCAATTCTTGTTCTGTATTTTCAATTTCTCTGCCACCTTCTGGTCCTGGTGGTGGTCCTGGTGGTGGAGGAGGACTGTTATTGCCATCATCTTCCTCAGACTTAGTTCGATAAAATTCATCTAGGGCACGACCGTACGCCTCTTCGTCACTAGCGCCTTCTGACTTAAGCTCATCAACTCTTTTACTAAAGACTTCTCCAATTTTTTTATAACCCTCTTCAATTTTATCTTTTTGGCTTTTTTCTTTACCCTCAACGAAGAATGGCACACCTTCTACGTCCTTGTCGTCTGGAAATGGAGATTTGTTGTCCTCAGATTTTTCGCCTTTGGGCTTTAATGGAGAATAGTCAGTAAATGGAGTGGGCTCCTCGTCTTTTTTATCAGCAACAAAAAATGGAGTTCCTTTTACTTGATCTTCTGGTGGGAATTTATCTCTGCTAAATTTTGCCTCCGAAGATTTTAGGGTGTATGGCTCATTTCCCATAGCCCCAGCTACAGCAGTTTCAGATATACCTTCTTGTTTGGCTTTTTTGATAGCTGAATCAAGATGTTTTGGCTCAACAGGAATTAACTCGCTAGCCGCTGATTCGTTAGGCTTGCCCTGGGGTCTTTCTTTGCTTTTTGGGGTTCTATCATCTTCTGGTAAAAAAAGACTTTTCTCATCTTCTCTAGTATAAGTTTCGCCTTGAAACTTCGTTGTATTTATTTCTTTATTTGTTGGCTTGAAACCAGAGAGGTCTGGTACCGCAGGTGTGAATGGTTTAGTACCTTGGGGGGTATTAATTGTCTCTGACATTGAGTTATGTGTTTCCTTGTTAAATTATTATGGTTAATTAAATATTACAATATTTAAGTTATGCTTGTAAATAACACTTGATAAACTATGTATAATAAACATATGTATTTACCAATAAATAAAATACAATGGTACGTCGGCATACCAATACTAATTACAATTGGACTGTTTGCTTTTTATCGCTATCGAATCGACAAAAGCAAGCTTAATCTTGTTGTCGGCTGGGTATGCTTGCTTTATACGATTTGTTTTGTAGTGTACGGTTTCCCGGTTTTGATTACGTCTAATAGTGAAATATTAAAAATTACATTTACAATAGGTGATTTATTTCAGTTTTTGGCTTTATTCGTAATTTGGCTTGGTGTAATTAGAGTTTATTTGACAAAAGAAGGCGTATTAAGGAGCGTAGCTTATTTTTTGGCTTTTTTATTGCTAATATCAAGCATCTACATTTCTATTATTACCAACAATTCATCTGAGATTGTATTTCAGCAGACCAATGGAGGTTTCTGGAATATAGTTTTACCAACAAGCTTGATATATGAAGTTGTTACATCGATTCAATTTGTTGGTTTTCTGCTCTTTGGAGGCTATTTCGCTTATCAGGCCAAGTTTAACAAAGATATCTTAAAAAAGATTAGGATGTATGGAATCTCTTCAATGTTAATAATAATTGGTTTAATTTATGTTCTTCAACCACTTTTAAACTACTCAGAAAGCGATACTTTTATAAGCACTATAATAGGCATAGTTATAGCAATTTCTGGGACTTTGATACTCTCTAGTTTGTACCTAAGTAACCGCAAAAATAGTATTTAGCCTAAAATGTTTCTGGCTTCATTTTTGACAACATTTGATTGGTCTACTCTTTGAGTAGCTAAAATTGGCAGATCGATATAGAAGGTTGATCCTACACCAATTTTGCTGTCCAGTCCAAGCTCCGAATTAATTCTTTTTGCAAGCTTGAGGGATATGTATAGTCCAAGCCCGGTGCCTTCATTTTCGCGAGTTAGTGGGTTTTCTGAACGCCAGAATTTATCAAAAACTTTTTCCTGATCAGCCTCAGATAAGCCTATGCCGTGATCTTTTACTGATACTCTTATTTTGCCATTTGATAATTTTTGGGTATGAATATTTATACTACCCGAATTAGAGTATTTAATCGCGTTACTAACAAAGTTCTGAAGTATTTCTTTTAAGTAGAGCCTGGAGGTGGTTATTTTTGCTATCCCAGCGGCGGTATTGGTTTTGATATTAATACGTTTTTGCTTGGCCTTGTCGGAAGATAGGTCGATTACTTCACCAATAAGTTCTGCCAAGTCGAATGTTTCGATTTCCATCTCTTTTTCCTGCCTTTCAGCCCTAGATAGGGTAGAGAGATCATTTACCATCTCCGATAAAAACATTATCTTTTCGTGAGCTTTAGCGAGCGAATCAAGAGTTTCTCTATCGCTGTAATGCTGGCGCTTATACATAAGCTGTGCCATAGAAACATTTGCCTCGGCCACAGTTATAGGGGTGCGTAGTTCGTGACTCACAATCGAAATGAAATCCTGCCTTTCTTCATCTAGGGATTTTTGCTTGGTGATGTCTCTAATTAGGATTGTATAGCCAGTTTGGTGCGTGATAGGGGAGAATGAACCAGCCTCACTTATATTTATTTCAAGCATCATATCTTCATTATCACCTTTTTTGACGTGGTAATCGGTTTTTTTTGAGATGTATTTTGTGTCTTTTATGATTTCCATAATATCTATTGGCCTGTCTTCACCATCAAAAAGATTGATTAGGCTTTGAATTTTTTTACCATTTAGATCGTTATGCGTATCCAAAATATCGAGAGCGGCTGAGTTATAGCTATTTATTGTGCCATTTTCATCTACGGATAGCACCGCTTCTGTCATGCTGTTAATTAGTGCCAGTAGTCTTTGATGCTCATACTCTGACTTGGTAGTCTTTTCGGCGAGTGTTTTTCTTACCTCTTTTGTGCCAAGAATTATTCGACTTAAAATGAGCGAGACACCACCTATTAACAAAAACCATTGAATATTAATGATAATACTTTCAACATTAATAGCCCTCTGAACATAAACGCCAATAGCTAAGACGATTAGCAAACTTCCGAGACTAACTAGAACGCCCTTTATTTGGTAAAAATATTCAGACAAATAAGCCAAAAGTACCCACAAAACTAAAAAATAGCTAAGTGTTGGCATTACAAATATAAGCACGAATGCCAAAGCACAGTGATAACTTATTAAGTAAGGAATATGATTGCGAGAAAATTGAAGCTTAGGAATATAATTGGATAATGCAAAAAGTATAACAACTGCTACAGTTGCCGAAACAAGCCAGATATTTTTAGAGTAGGTCAGATTATAATGGTAGCTCACCAGTATTAAAAGACTTGCGACAATCACTATCGGCGATGTCGTTTTGGCATCTAGTATTGTGTCTTCTTTCAGGACGAATGATTCTAAGTCTTCATTTTTAGCCATAAGTACTATTATATACAAAAAAGAGTGATATAAAAAAAGACCCAAATAGGCCTAAACAATAATTGCTGGCAGGGGTGGCAGGAATCGAACCCGCGGCCTTCGGTTTTGGAGACCGACGCTCTAGCCATCTGAGCTACACCCCTTTAAACACATAGTATTTTACCAAAAATATTTAATTATTTCACCTAGCAGGCAATATAAGCATAAGCTATAATAGATAATGTATGCTTAAAATTAAAAATGCATCAAAAATTTATAAGCTAGGTGATGTTGAGGTCCCAGCCCTCAACAATGTGTCTCTTTTTATAGAAGAAGGGGAGATGCTATGTATTATGGGGCGTAGTGGTTCTGGTAAAAGCACGCTACTTAGAATATTGGGGCTCATTGATAGCCCCACAAAAGGAAAAGTTTATCTGTCTGGCAAGGATGTTGGCAGGCTAAAAGAAAAGCAACGATCAAAAATAAGGCTCGAGACAATGGGCTATGTATTTCAGGAATATGCATTATTATCTGAGCTCACTGCTCTCGAAAACGTTTATTTGCCAGCAAAAATGCTGTCCCGTTGGCCCGGGGAGTATAGAGATAGGGCAGTAACTTTGCTGGATGCCGTGGGGCTATTAAATAGGATGAAACATCTACCACGTCAACTTTCTGGAGGTCAGCAACAGCGTGTCGCAATTGCTAGAGCAATGGTGAATAAGCCCCAAATTATTTTTGCCGATGAGCCAACTGCCAATCTTGACTCAAAGGCAGGTAAAAACGTTATGGAAACACTCTACTGGTTAAATAAAAACTACAAAACCACAATTGTATTTGTGAGCCATGATGAAGCCGATAAAAAGTACGCATCTAGAGTAATCAGACTGTTAGACGGCAGAATAATTAAGAGAAAGACAGCATAATGTTTAGAAATTTTAAGGTAGCTAATTTTCTAGCCAGAAAACTCGTTGCCAGATCAAGTTGGGGTTTAAATTTTATGGCAATCTTTATGATTGTAATTGTCTATGTGAATATGAATTTCACCTCATCGCTTTTGAGTGGATTTATCAGCACGGTAAATAGTAAGCTGATTTCGACGCAGACTGGAAATTTCATCGTGTTGCCAAAAAACAGTGAGTACATAGAGGGCTCAGAGGTATTAATCGATGATATCAGAAATATAAATGGCGTAATTGGTGTCACCGAATCAAAGACTATACCCGCCGAATTAAGTAGGGGGCAAGAAAAATCGTTAGCTGAAATTTCAGCAATCAATCCGAATACATACGGAGATGTGTTTAGTACTCCAAAAAATATGATTGAAGGTAGTTTTTTAGATTCAGACGACAAGGATATGATAGTGTTGGGAGCTCAGATTGCAGGAGCAGATATCAGCAGACTTGAGCTTTATTCGGACAGCCTAAAAAATGTCCATGTTGGTGACAAAATTACAGTCGACTATCCATCAGGAATTAAAAAAGAATATACAGTAAAAGGTATATTCTTGAATGAATTTTTTGAATCGGATCTTAAATCTTTTATAACAAAAGATGAATATAAAAATGTTTTTGCTGATTCAAAAACAGAATCAATAAATGTTAAACTCGATAAAGATGTTTCAGAAAGCTACGCAATTGACGAGATAAAGAAGCTAGGAAACGATCTGCAGTTTAGGACTTGGCAGGAAAGAGCCGGCTTTGTGAGGGGCTTCACAGACACTCTCAAAGTTGTGAATCGAATTTTAGGCTTTGCGGCTATACTAGTGGCAGCAGTTACAATCTTTATAGTTACTTATGTAGACTTGATCAACAAAAAAAGACAAATAGGCATAGAAAGGGCAATCGGCATTAGCTCTTTAGCTATAATTCTATCCTATGGGCTGAGGGCATTATTCTATACTTTTATTGGCACAGCAATTGGCTCGGCTGTGTTTATGTTTATTGTCGTTCCAATAGAGAGAGCATACCCTTTCAAAATTCCTTATGGAAAAGTTTATTTACAGACCAATTTTAGGAATATGCTAATTTATGCCGGAATTTTAACTTTATCAGCGATTATATCTGCATTAATTCCTTCCTGGCGAACCATCAAGATTTCAATAATAGATGCAATTTGGGGTAATTAGTGTATAATCTTGGCCGTGTCACAGATTGAGAAGAAAAAACGTTTTATGAGCGAACATAGCCAGCAGCAAAAAGAGTTACTTGATTTGGTACTAAAAGCTCAGGCTGGTGATGAGGTAGCTTTTGAGAAACTATATAATGAATGCTACGAGCCAATTTTAAGGTTCATTGCTTTTCGTGTGCCTACCCAAGACGATGCTGAAGATCTGGCCCAGCAAGTTTTTATTAGATTTTATAACAACCTACAGAATTGGAAGGATCAAGGCTACTCGCCCTTAGCATACGTTTTTACAGTAGCCAGGAGTGTAATCGCTGATTATTGGAGAGCTAATAAGAACAGGAAGGTTGAAAACTCCGAAGAAATATTGCCTTTGCTGGAAGATTCAGGAAGTAGGCCAGAAGAGATGGCCCAAAGCAGTGAGGCGACTAGAGAAATTGTAGAGGCAATTCAGCGTTTGCCAGATAACTACCAGGAAGTAATAGCACTTCGTCTAATTGATGGCTTAACTAATCCGGAGATAGCAAAAATTATTAAAAAATCAGAGGTGGCGACCAGGAAATTATACTCTAGAGGGATCCGAAAGCTTCAAGTAGAGCTTATAGAGGAAAAGAACAATGAATAGACTAGATAAAATAATTCAATTTCATATCGATAACAATCTAAATTTAGTATCTAAAAAACATACTAAAAATTTAGAAGCTTCTGATATCAAAGAAATTCAGTCGGCTATAGATTTAAATAATCAACTCAAGAACCTCAGAGTTTCAGATTCGTTTGGAGAGAATTCATTTAGAAATGTATTGTCGGAGACTTCACACAGCGATATTAAGAAAACTAAAAGGTTCTTCAGCTTTAGTAATTTTGGTATGGCCTCAGTTGCAACTTCGGCACTTTTAATTGCATTGATAGCAGGAGGGTTCGGTATTTTTAAAAGCAGTCCAAGTGATGTTTCGGAGGACAAAATATCCACTATACTTACCGACGGTAGCGTGGATAGCGTAAACACTGTGAGCTTGGCCGACGTAGAAGTTGAACAAGCACAGCTAAAAGCAGAAGGAGATAGTATATCGAATGTTAAATCAGATATGATAACAACTTCTAGTATGAATGAGGTAATAAATGAAGATTTCTAACATTAAATTATCATTAAGAATTTTAGTACTGGCTTTTGGTTTTGTGATTTTGCTTATGCCATCATCGGCTAGCGCCAGAACAGAAAATGAAAAATTTTGTGCAAAGGTGGGTACTATATCTCAGCAAATGTTGAGCAAGATGGAATCAAAAAAACATCCTGTAATTTTGGAAAAAACACTAAATGAAAACAAGATCACTAGTCTGAGAGCCAAGTCTGATACCAAAAGAGAAGAGTCATATTCAAAGCTTTACCAGAAATACTCCTCTGAAACACAAAAGATAGCTATCGATGAATACAAAACTTCAATTGATAATGCAATAAATCTTAGGAGACAAAAGACCGATTTGGCTAGAGAAAACTTTATCTCTGAAGTCAACAAGCTCGCAAGTAATCACTATCAGACTGTAAGCATGTCTGAAAATAAAGTAATTACTGCCGTTCAGGCAGCTAGTGATTTGGCTGCCTCGCAATGCGCAGATGGAGTTAATCCTGCCCAAGTTTCTGCTAGCTTCAAGCAAAGCCTATTAAGTGCAAAGTCAGGATTCAGAATTGATAAAACCGAACTTGAATCTAAAAAGCTAAAGATAGACTCTCTTTTAAACACAAGAAAGCAGGCCATCGATGGCGCATCGCAAGAATTTAGGACGTCTGTACAGGCCGCAAAAGAAAAACTTGTAAGTGCTTTGAGATAGTTATTGTCTAGATTTTTGTATAAAATATAGTAATGAATAAGATCATTGCTGTAGTAGGGCAGGCCGGAAGCGGTAAGGACACGGCAGCAAACTACATAGCCGATAAATATAAATTTAAGCATATTTCCACTGCGGACATATTGCGAGATTATATAATTTCTCATAATTTAGGTAATCTGACGAGAGAGAACATGTCTAGAAACATTGAGATTTTAAGAAAAGAAAAAGGCAATGATGTGCTTGTAAAAATGGCATTAGCAAATAATCCTAAAGGAAATATAGTATTATCTGCTCTTCGACATCCCGACGAATCTAATCTAGTAATATCAAATGGTGGTATGCTCATAGATGTTTATGCAGACCTAAACAGCAGATATGATAGGAATTTGGCTCGACACAGAGAGGGTGATGAAATAAAAAAAAGTGATTTTAAAAAGATTGAGATGCGAGAAAATTCGGGTAGTGGATTTGATATCTCGAAGGTTGAAAAACAGGCAAAGTACAGAGTTGAAAACAATGGATCGTACGATGACTTCTATGCTCAAATTGATTTGATCATGAAAGATATATTAAAGAGTTAAGTATCTTATGATTAAATTTGATAAGATTAACATATGCAAATAATAAATAAATTCTTGCAACTTATTATTTTATTAACATTTTTGATGTTAGTTTATTCTTTGAGTTTGGTTGGCGTATTGTCTTCCAACCAAAAGCTTACTAGGGTTCTAGATGAGTCGGGTTTCTATCAAAGCAGCTCAAAAATTATGGCCCAAGAATTAAATAAACAGATCAGCAGCAATAGTACTCTTTTGAACGAAGCAATAAAAAACAGCATTTCATCAACACTGACTCCTGATGTAGCAAAATCTGTTATAACACCGGCCCAAGTTGTTTTATTGGAGTGGTTAAATAATAAGCAGGAAAGCATTTCAATAGATTTAGATCTATTACCTATTAAAAACAAGGTTAGCTCAAAAACCACGGACAACCAAATTAAATTTGAAATAACTAAGCTTTTACCAGATAATTTTTTAATTCTAGACAGTAAAAAAGACGAAAATGGAGTATTGCCGCAGCTACTTCGAATAAAAGAATTTTATTTACTAGTTAATAAATGTATTCCATATTTATGGATTATTTTAGGGTCTGTAAGTGCTGTGTTATTTTTGATAAATATTAGTTCTGGAAGTAAAAAAATCAATAGAGTTCTGTCGCCAGTATTTATAGGCTCAGCAGTCGGGCTGCTAATTGCTTTAGGATCGGGCTTTGCATCTACAAGTATTGGACTTGATGCTGCACCAGATACTGGTCTAGACAATTTTCAGCTAGTCAGTAAATTACTTTTGACAATAGCTAGAGATACCTTCTCGATATTTGCAATCATTGCAGTCGTGTCAATTTGTGGTATTTTCGTAAGCAGATTTATATTTAGAAGCCGAGACAAGCATTTAAAGAAGAAAAAGAAGTAAGCCTTATATTTCCCTTCTTTTTTCCCATCTAGGTTTTTTCAATTCATACTTAAGCATTGAAGAAAGTATTTCTGTCAGCAGTATTAAGCCGCCGAGTGGGTATAGAAGTGCACTGGTTATACTTTGTTTCGATTTAGACATTATTATGATTCTGTTTACAAGCATTAAGGCACAAGCGATAGCCAAAAGAATAGTGCCCTCATATACGCCAATAATTAAAAGAATAGTAAGCAGCGCAATAGGAAAAACAATTATAAATGCACCAAGGCTTACCAAAGCTAAACTTACTGGCATATTAAAATGTAGGCTTGGGTACAGTCTCTGCTCATTATATTCTCTGAGTTGATTAAATTCGGATCTGTTCTGACTAACTGCAAGATCGCTCGCGGAATAAAATTCAGATATAAGTCCGCTTTGCTTGGCTTTATTTGCGATATCAAGATCTTCCAGGGGGCTCTTCTTGACTATTTCAAACCCGCCTATCTTTTTGATAGAACTTTTTCTAAATGCTATGAGGCTACTATAAGCAGTGGCTAGAATGGGCTTTTTGTCTGTAATGTAGGCGGCAGGGTATAGTCCAAATAAAAAGTAGTGCTGTTGACTCATAATTAGCTGTTGCCAAAAAGATTTGTTTTGGTCAGCTGGCAGCAATGATGCAAAATTAAGCCTTTTTGAATCAAACATGCTGGCAATAACTGATAGTGTGTTCGGCAGGAGTATTGTGTCGGCCCCTATGAGAACTACAATTTCTGATTTAGATTTTTTTAACAAAGCTTGACTTGCCCAGGCTTGTAGATTCCATCCACGTTCTGGTTTAGGCACATTGACTATGTGCAGTCTGGGATCTTGATAACTTTCAGCTATTTTTTGAGAAGATTGATTGCTATCTAGGTTCGCATAATAAATATCAAAATTTGGGTAATTTTGACCTATCAAGGCCAAAAAGGTAGATGCAATATTGTCTTTGTCTCCAAGGGAGTGCATTAATATGTCAATATGGGGTAAATCACCAAGTCTTTTTGTTTTGGGCCTTGAGAATTTTCGGTAGTTGTACAATATTAAAAATAATTGTCCAATAGCAAAGAACAATACAAATCCTGCAAAAAAAGTAATTCTTTTGTTCTCAAGACCAAATGGATCAAAAACGAATAGCAATAGTTGGCTTAGCCAGAAGCCTACGATTAAATTGAGCCAAATGAAGTTTTTCCAGGCTCTTTGATACTCTGAGCTTTTTGCGTCGGATTTGTATTTTTTAAAAAACAAGACGTTTAGAGGATAGACTACTAAGATTGCTGAAGCCAAAAGTCCCCAAGGGAAATAAAATATAGCAACGATTAAGCAGCAGACTGAGTATAGTATTAAGGAATAATTATTTGTAAATTTGGCCCCAAGCTTGGTTGCAATTGAGCTTATTCCAGCCTCTCGATCGGGCTTGATATCCGGAATAGCTCCAAGTGCCTGAGACGCAGCTCCCCAGCAGAAGAAGGCTATAATTGCTGGCCAAGGTAGATTTGTGCTTCCCGCATAAAAAACGCCAAAAACTAAAGGCAATACGAAATGAAGACTAGAATTGATAGAATCTAGTATTGGAACTTCTTTAAATCTGAAGGGCTTCGCAGAATAACTGAAAGCAAAGAATACAATTAGGATTAAAGTGATATTACTTTGTAAATTGCCAGTCCATAGCATGTATATAATGAACGGAACATTAAAAAGAATTATTAGATAGAACATAAACTTATGCTTGCTTTTATCCACCAATCCGCCTTCAATAGAATTTTTTCGGGGGTTTTTTATGTCTGACTCATAGTCGAAGATGTCATTTACCCCATACATTAGATAGTTGTAAAAGAAGGTGAAATATATTGTTCCAACTATGCACGCTAAGCTTAAATTGCCAGAAGATATTACAAAACCTACAAAAAATGGAACAGCCGTATTTAGCCAGCTGAATGGCCTAGAGGTTGCCAGTACTTCTTTAATGCTTGGTCGATTTTTTGTTGTCGTCTCTTTTTTCATTTGCTAACTTTTCAAATAATGGCGGTAGCAGAAGCAGAACCATTACTAAGTATCCAATATCTTCTATGGGGAATGTGAATATTTTTATCCCAAGAATTGAGTTCATATTATACACCACTATAGGTAGTGCAGTAAGGTAGGTATTAAATACCAGCATTGCCAGTAAACTTACAATAGCAGTGTAGCGCCAAGCTTTGTTATACGTAGGCCTAAGATTGTAAAGTAGTCCCACACCAAAGGATGCAAACAGCAAGATAAGGATCAATAGGCTGTATTTAAACATTTTTTAGATTCCTTTTGAATAATGAATACAAATTCAGGGTGAAGTAGCAGAGCATGAAAAGGAAGAAAAATTCCTCGACAGGTAAATTCTCAGTTCCAATAAAAAAACCAGACACATACTTAGTGTTTGTAGAAAATATATTCCAATTGATTCCCAAGATATCTGCAAAAAGAAGTAGAGCCGTTACAATCAAAGTGCTTTTGGCAGCAGCTCTTGGGTGCTTGAAAAAAGATAACTTATATCTATAATCTAAAAGCATCATCCCTGCAATACTGAAAATAAGTATGGTCAAATAGGTATATTTCACAGTATTATTATATGATAGTTTAGAGAATCTATGAAAAATAATTCACAAAAAAGTGCAATAATTGTTGGTGGAGGCATCGGTGGGCTGTGTACCGCTGCACGTTTGCTTAAAAACGGCTACAAAGTAACAGTTATAGAAAAAGAAGATAAGGTTGGCGGTAGAGCCAATAGAATAGAAAAAAAAGGCTATACATTTGATATGGGCCCGACTCTTTTAATGATGACAGATGTTTTGTATGAAACATTTGAGTATTGTGGTAAAAATTTTGACGAATATATTACTTTGCTTCAGTTGGAGCCTAACTATCGAGTGGCATTTGCGGACAAGAGTAAAATTACAGTTAGTAGTAATTTACCAAAGTTTTCAGCTGAACTTGAGAAGTTTGACCCTAAGGGGCCTGAGCAATTTTTTAGATTTTTCTCTGACGTTTCTGCGATGTACAGAATTTCCAGAAAAAGCTTCATAGATAAAAACTTCAAACGGATCACAGACTTTATTAATCCGATCAGTGGTGCTCAGCTTCTAAAGCGCAGGGGACTAAGTAAGCTATACAATTTTGTATCTTATTATTTTAAAGACGAGAGGCTCAGACAGCTATTTAGTTTCCAGAGTATGTATTTGGGTGTAAGTCCCCATGAGGCTCCTGCGGTTTATAGTATGGTGAGTTATATGGAGACGGGCTTGGGAATATGGTACCCAAAAGGTGGAATGTATTCACTTTCAAAGGCAATTGAAAGATTAGTTAAAGATCTGGGTGGCGAAATTATGACATTAACGCCGGTTGAAAAAATTATTGTTGAAGACAAAAAAGCTGTTGGTGTAGAAATTAAAGGTAAACAGCAAATATATGCCGATACAATTATTGCTAATGCTGATTTAGTATATGCTCAAAAAGAATTGATAGAGGAAAAGCATCGCCCATCAGCTAATGACGCGAAACTTGATTCTTACAAGCAGGCGAGCTCAGCGCTATTGTTTTATTGGGGCGTAGATGACAGCTGCGAGCAAATGCTTCATCACAACGTCTATTTGTGTAAAGACTTCAAGGGCAATTTAGATGAAATTTTCAATCTTAAAAAGCTGCCAAAAGATCCGTCTTTTTATACTTATATCCCAACAAAAACTGACCCTACTCTTGCGCCCAAGGGCAAAAGCGTTTTTTATGTATTAGTTCCAGTGCCAAATCTTGACTCAAAAGTTAATTGGGAAAAAGGGATCAAAAGAATTAAAGAACAAGTTATCAGTAGGCTCAAAACTGAGTTTGGTTTAGATATTGAAAAGAAAATTAAAGTTGAGTCTGTTTTTACGCCTGCAGACTTTAGGAAAAAATATAATCTTCACGTTGGTTCGGCTTTTGGTTTGAGTCATCACTTCTTTCAGTCGGGCTATTTTAGGCCGCACAATATAAGCAAAGACATAAAAAATCTTTACTTTGTTGGCGCCAGTACTTACCCTGGCGGGGGAATACCCATGGTGACTCTGAGCGCCAAATTAGTTACCGAGAGAATTTTAAAAGATGCAAAGTAAAGTCGAAATGAATAAGCTCAAAGAGCTCAACGAGTACGTTATTGAGGAAATTGACGCACGATTAGACAGCTTTTTTAGTGAAAAAGTTGCTAAAGCAAAAAATATTGATCCAATATATGAAAAGCTTCTTTTAGATATGAAGAAATTCATTCAAAGAGGAGGCAAGAGGCTTAGACCGACTTTAATGCTTTTAGGCTACAAATCGGCTGGAGGTACACAGTTTACTATAGCTTTGGACGCATCTTTATCACTGGAAATTTTTCATAATTTCGTTTTAATTCATGATGATGTTATGGATGGCGATATGACTCGCTATGGTGGAGCGAATATGACAGGGGTTTACTACAAGAGGTTTAAAAAGCAGCTTCCAGAATCTAGCGCTAAGCATACTGCAGAATCGATAGCAATTCTTGCTGGTGAATTGAATGAATTCTTTACTTTTGAAGTGTTGACAAAATTAGACATGAAAAAGGAAACTATTTTTGAAATGATGGAGCATTTTCAAAAAGTATTATTCGAAACTGGAGCCGGTCAGCAGCTCGATGTAATGTCTAGTATTCGTGGCGATTTAAATTTAAATAAAATTGAGAAAGTAAATTACTATAAAACTGCACAGTATACAGTAACTTCTCCACTTCAGCTGGGCGTAATTGCTGCAGGCGGCAATGACAAATTAATGAAAGACTTTTCAAGATTTGGTGCAGAGCTCGGCAAAGCTTTTCAGATAGCCGATGACCTTTTGGGAATGTTTGGCTCTACTAGGCAGACCGGTAAGCCAGTAGGTTCAGATATTAGAGAAGGAAAACAAACTCTGCTAATGTATTATGCTAAAAAATTAGCAAAGCCATTGGAATGGAAGGGAATTCAGTCTAGACTCGGAAAAGAACACATTACTGCTGAAGATGTAAAACTAGTAAGAAATATCTTAAAAGACTGCGGAGCTCAGGCTAAGGCAGTGGTGGCTGCAGAGGATCATCTTCAGAGGGCTCTTAAGATTATCAGTAATATGAATATCGATGAAGATACTAAAGCTATGTTGGTAGCGTTCTCTCATTATTGCGTAGTGCGGAAAAAGTAATGTTAAATATCCATCTTTATCAAAAAATTAGCGCTAGACTCAGTAAGGATATTACTGAAAGTTACTCTTCTTCATTTTCGGTGGCTACTAGCTTATTGAGCAGTGAGGTTGCTGAATCGATTTATGCAATTTATGGCTTTGTAAGAATTGCTGACGAAATTGTAGATAGCTGGAGACCAAGGGGTATGGAGATTTATATCAATGAATTGTCTAGCGACTATAAAAGAGCCTTAAAGAGCGGATTTAGTATTAATCCAATCATTCAGAGTTTTGCATTCACTATCAGAAAATATGATATTCCTACAGAGCTTGTAGAGGCCTTTTTAAAAAGCATGAGAATGGATATAAAAAAGAAATCTTACTCTCTGGAAGAATATAAGACTTATATTTATGGATCTGCAGAGGTTGTTGGTTTGATGTGTTTGATGGTTTTTGTAAACGGTAATAAGCGAAATTATAATTCCTTGATGCCGGCTGCCAAGGCTTTAGGTTCTGCTTTTCAAAAAATAAATTTTCTAAGGGATTTAAAGGCTGATTCATCAGGCTTGGGCAGGCTGTATTTCCCCGGTAAAAATATCCGACATTTTAGCGAAGATGACAAAAAAGAAATTATAAAAGACATAAACAATGACCTCGGCTTGGCGAAACCAGCAATAAAGAAATTGCCAAACTCAAGTCGTTTTGGTGTCGAGCTGGCTTACAGGTATTTTGCTTCACTAAACAAGCAAATGTCCAAAACCCCAGTTCAAGATTTAGTGAATGGAAGAATTAGCCTAAATAAATCTCAAAAAATAAAAATACTTGCCTCAATCAGAGTTAAGAAATCATTAGCCAGCTAAGGCCTAAAGGGCTATAATAACTATAAGCGCTATGAAAAATATAGACATTGTTAAGGTATCAAAAAAACCTTCAAATATAGAAGCCCAGAGAAAAAAGGAGCCTAAGCCGGCCAAAAAGAGTAAAAAGAAAATCGGTTTTGCTTTGGGCTATGGACTTTTTGAGGGCCTAATATCAGTTTTTGATGGATCAATATTCGCCTTTTCGTTTTTGAGAAATATCTTCTCGTTAAAGCCATTGCTTTTTATAGTAGTTCCATTGCTTTATTTTGAAATAAAATACCTTTTCGTTTTAAAACCAGACGAAATATTAACTAGCTTAAAATCTTTTTTGACACCGCAAAACACCTTTCAGTTTGTAGCTCTAGGTTTGGGAGTGTTGATTCTAATAATTATAAGTTGGCTATTAGATACAATAATAGTTTCGGGACTATATAGATATAAGTACCAAAAAATAGATTATAGACCGGCAAAAGCAACAGTAAGCATAGATGATATGGTTAAGTTTTCTGGCGGAGCTAGTATAAGTAAAGTAATAAAGTCGGCATTTTTTATAATTAGTTTTATATTATTTGGAGTATTGTTTTATCTCGGATACATCTTAGGTTATGGATCGTTGAGCACGCAAATAACTCTATTTTTCATAATTAGTATTTTTGTTTTGGTATATTATTCTATCTATTTAAAATTCAGATTTACAATGCAGAATTCATCTGCCATAAGCCTGGGTTTGGGCAGCAATAAATTCATCGCCTCTCTTAAGCAGTCATTTTCTCATCCTCTCAGGTCTTTCTGCCAGGGCATTGTTTGGCTTTTCACTTTGCTTATAAGTGTATTGTTGAGTGGCCTGTTCACCTATCTGTTGATTAGAAACTTAACAGCAAATGAGTCTATTGGCACTAATGTTGCATCGCTCACTATTTTTACTTTTGTAATTTACGCGACCTGGTCGATCTGGAACGCCTTTTCAGTAGGCTATTGGGCATCGCTCACAAATTATGAAAAGCACATGAGTAAAATTAGCTTCCATATAGACAGAGAAGGAGACTATTTCGGATTTTGGATTATAATCATTACGATTTTGGTTATTTTTGTCTTGTATTTTGTAGTTTCGTTTATGTTTTCGGCACAAATATCTGAATTTCTGACAAATGCATGGAATGCTTTACCTGATTCATTTAAGTTAAATATACCAAAGCCAAATTAATGATTGACAAAAGGGCTAATTATTGGGTAAAATAGCAAGCAAAGGCCGAAAGGCTTTTTTAGGTTAAACTATGCGAGGATTTACAAAATACATCAAAAACTCTATTGCAGAAATGCAAAAAGTTGTATGGCCTACTAGAAAGCAGGCACTTCAGCTAACGGTTTTAATTATTGTTGTCTCGCTAGTGTTGGGGCTAGCCCTTACTGCACTTGATGCGGGTTGGAGAGCGGCATTAAAATCATTAATTTTAAGGATCCCTTAAATGACAGAATTACAAAAATATTGGTATGTTATTCATACTTATTCTGGTTATGAAGACCAGGTTGCAGAAGCTTTAAAACAGCGAATTGAGTCCTTGGACATGGAAGACAAGATTTTTGATGTTATCGTTCCAAAGGAAAAACAAATAGAAATTAAAAATGGTCGCCGTCGAACTGTCGAGCGTAAGATATTCCCAGGCTATATAATGGTTCAAATGGTTGTAACAGAGGACTCGTGGTTTGTGGTCCGAAACACTCCAAATGTTACTGGATTTGTTGGTACAAGCACTACTCCATCACCACTTAGCGAAGAAGAAGTTAAGTCAATTCAGCGCAGAATGGGCATTGAAGAGCCTCTGTACAATATAGACTTTAAGATTGGTGAGACTGTAAATATCACAGACGGTCCATTCAAGGGATTTGATGGTCAGGTAAATGAAATAGACGAACAAAAGGGCAAGATCAAAGTTCTTGTCAGTATGTTCGGTCGAGAAACTCCTGTAGAACTAGATTCATTACAGGTAAAGAAGATCTAGAAAGGATTTATTATGGCAGAAGCAAAAAAAGTACAAGCAAAAGTAAAAATGGTTATTATGGGAGGCCAAGCAACACCAGCCCCTCCAGTAGGATCGGCTTTGGGTCAGCACGGAGTTAATATGATGGACTTTATTAACCCATTTAACGAACAAACTCAAGACCGAAAGGGTCAGCCCACTCCAGTACTAGTTACGATTTATGAAGATAAGTCTATGGACTTTGTAATCAAGGGTACACCTGCAAAAGTTCTTATTAAAGAAGCCTTAAAACTTAAAAAAGCCTCAGGCGTGCCTAATAAGGAGAAGGTTGGAAAACTTACTCAAGCCCAGCTAACTGAAATAGCTGAAAAGAAAATGCCAGATTTGAACGCAAATGATATTGAAGCGGCCAAGAAGATTATTGCTGGTACTGCTCGTTCAATGGGCGTAGAAGTAGAATAAATTATTAACCTAGATGTGGGATCCAATAGTATTGGAGCTTGACCACGAAAGGAGAAAACTATGGCAGAAGCCAAAAAAGCAGAAAAAGAAGTAAAAGAAGAAGCAGTTCAGGTTACTGAAGATAAAACAGAAGCTAAAACTGCAAAGGCGGGCAAGAGAAGCTCAAAAGCACAAGCTGAAGTAGCCGAAAAAGAAGCCAAAGAGGCTAAGAAAACTGAAGAAGTTGATAAAGATGTGGTTAAGAAAATCAAGCAAAAGCCTAGAGTAAAGAAATACACAAAGAATCAAAAGGCTGCTCGTGAGCTAATTGAAACAGACAGACTTTATACATTAAAAGATGCAGTAGAACTGCTTGGTGAGGTTTCAAAGACAAAATTTGATGCCAGCGCTGAGATACATGTAACTCTGAATATTGATCCAAGACAAGCCGATCAGATAGTGCGTACTTCAACTTCATTGCCAGCAGGAACTGGCAAGACTCTAAAAGTTGCAGTTATTGCTGACGAGAAGCAGGCTGAAGAAGCTAAAAAAGCTGGAGCCGATATGGTCGATGCCGATGCCATCATTAAAGATATTGGTAAAGAAAAAATAGCTTTTGATGTACTAATTGCGACTCCAGACAAAATGGGCGAGCTCGGAAAGCTAGCAAAAGTACTTGGGCCAAAAGGATTAATGCCTTCTCCTAAGAACGGAACTGTAACCGCTGATACAGCCAAAGCTACAGAAGAGTTCAAAAAGGGTAAAGTAGAAATCAAAAATGATGCCAATGGTGTCGTGCACGTTGCATTTGGTAAAGTAAGCTTTAAGGCTGAAGATTTATATTCCAATGCAAAAGCTGTAGTTAAAGCACTTTCAAGCTCTAAGCCAACAGGCGTAAAAGGGGTGTTTATTCGTAACATTTTTGTTAGCGCAAGTATGAGCCCAAGCATTAAGGTTGATCAGGTTGAAGCACTAAAAGAAGCTAAAAAATAACACACAATACTGAATAAAAAACACCCCATTAATGGGGTGTTTTTTTGTGCTTATGCTTTATAAAAGATGCAATTAGGGTATTATTAAATCATTCGTACCTCGACAAGTGGAGGCTAGATGGCAATAAAGTCCGGAATTTTCTCAGAGAGCTCCAGCTTTAAATCGCGATTTTATCCTAATTACGACAAGCTCGAAAAGCAGGTAAAGCACCTCAAAGGCCTAGGGCTTAAAATAGTTCTTACCTCGGGTTCATTCGACCTATTTCATATTGGTCACGCTACTTACCTTGAGAAAGCTAAGAAGCGCGGCGATGTTTTGATTGTCGGTGTTGATAACGATAAAAAAATTCGTAAGCGTAAAGGAAAAGGCAGACCAATTAATCCTCAGGGCGAAAGGGTCAAAATCCTCTCTCATATCAGATGGGTTGATATAATCACCCTGAAGTATGACGACGATTCAAAGTGGGAACTTATCAAGAGAGTTCGACCAGACATTTTGATCGCCACCGAAGATAATTACACGAGTGAAGAAATTTTTGAGCTCGAGAGCTTCTTCTGTGGCAAGGTAGTCGTTTTGCCTAGGCAGGCAGAAACTTCTACCAGCGCAAAAGTTCGCAAAGTTAATTTGGAGAATGCAAAGAAGCTTTCTAAGAAAAGAGATAAAAAATGAAAGCCGCAGTCTTGTATATGCCGGTCCTTCATAAGGGTTATCTTAATTTCATAAACAACCTTGAGGGCGTTGATGAAATTTTTGTTATCAGCACCGATATGGCTTTGGATTTGCAGCCTAGTCTTAGAAAAGACATTAGAGCCCTTTCGTCTTATGAAATGGTTAAGATTGTCTCGGCTTCAACACTCACAAGCATTAAAGTTTCGGAGCTGAAAGATGTTTTGCAGCTCGAAAAATTTAGCAATATTGTACTTGTGGATGATGAGCTTTCTAGGTTTTTTGCAAAAAAGCATTTGACCTACAAGCAAATTGAATTCATCTCGGTTTTTCTGCGCTGGGATAGCAAAAACTCCCTTCAGCAGACTGATGTTTTGGAGCATTTTGAAACAAGCTCAAAAGCCTTTGATAAAGAGATGATGAGAGCATGTAGCCTGGAAGCTTCAAAAAGCTCCGATTGGTGGCGTCAAGTAGGGGGTTGTATTGTGAAAAATGGCAATATCATCTTGCCCCCAGTCCACAATCAACATGTGCCAATTTCAGATCAGCCAAATTATAATGGCGACCCTCGCAGTAATTTTAAAAAGGGTGAGAATATTGAAATTGGAACGGCCCTCCATGTAGAGCTGAAACTTATTGCCATGGCAGCCGAAATCGGCTTTAGTCTTTACGGAGCTGAGCTTTATGTAACCACTTTTCCTTGTCCGTGGTGTGCTAAAGCCATTGCATACTCGGGTATTGAAAAGGTTTATTTTGAGCAGGGCTATTCTGTTTTGGATGCCCAGTCAATCCTTGAGGCGAATGATGTAAAAATTATTCGCGTCATAAAATAAGAGCCCCCCGAAGGCTACTGTAACTAGTAGCTTTCAGGGGGCTTATTTGCTTGAGGTTTATTGCTCATCTTGAATTTAATTGGCTTATGACTTTCATCGTAAACATCGCCAACTTTCAGATGTGCGTGAAGGTGATTCACAGAGCCACCAACCATACTGGCTGGGCCTACGCGCATACCCACTGCGTAATTGAAAAGAGTGAATCTTTTAGCAATTTCAGAGATCACCACGCCAAACTCTGACTGTGCTTCAACTGGCAAATCAGAGAATTTGATTGTGTGAATTTTGCTGATAAGCAAAATATCTCTAACTGTACCTTCGTAAGGATTATCATTTGGGCTGACAATCCAATGTTCGAAATTGAATGAGCCATCACTCTTTTGGAAGTCTGAGTCATGAAACCAATCAAACCACTCAGGACAAAAGGGACATATTCCCAAGCTTTCAATGTCCTGCATTTTCTTGGTTTGCTCGGCTGAACGAGAAGAAGGGTAGTAAAAAATATCCTTTGCCATTTCGCCGCTTTTTCGGCGAGAGTAACGCATGAAGGCCAGCTCGTAGTGATTTTTTGAATCGCTATGGTCTGGCAGGTATTTTTTAAATTCAGCCAACTCCCAGTCTTTGGGGGAAGTGAAGGGAAAATACCTGTCTCCATCAAACTCGTGATTGATAACAGTAACCAACAGCTCTTCTACTCTTGGGTCATTGATCGCTTCGGCATAAACCGATGAGCCACCAATCACATAGACGTCACAGTTATCCTCGGCAGCAATATGGCTGGCAAAGATAATCGCCTCGTCGTAGTTATTCTTAAAAAACAAGTTCTCTTCGTCTTTATAATCCTGCTTTCCCGTGATGACAACATTCTTTCGATTTGGAAGTGCCTTACCAATAGATTCATACGTAGCTCGGCCCATCACCACGACATTGCCAGTAGTAACTTCGCGAAAATGCTTCATGTCCGCTGGAATATTCCAAGGCAGATCATTAGACTTGCCAATAACCCTGGCCTTATCACGTGCGACAATGATGCTTATCATGTTGCCACCGGAATGCCTTTCATTGCGAGGTGCGGATGGTAATCACTCAATTCAAAGTGATCAGCACGAAAATCATGAATGTCAGTGATCTTTTGACCATCTTCGTTCAAAGAAACCGTCGGCAGACGAAGGTCTGCTCGGTTAACCAGTTCCCAGGCAGCATGAGTTTGATCTGAATAAATGTGAGCATCCACAACATAGTGAATATAATCACCAGCTTCATAGCCTGTAAGCTGCTCAAGCATCAGAAGAAGAGCACCATACTGAACCATGTTGGAGGGAACTCCAATTGGTACATCGCCAGAGCGCTGCATGTGGTGAAGGTGAATTTTTTCATTCATAACCCTAACCTGTAGCCAGCCATGGCAAGGCGCAATTGTTGCTTTGTTGATGCGACCTGAGTCGCGAGCAAGTAATGCACCATTCCAGGGGCTAATCACATGCGTTCGGTCGCCAGGATTCTCTTTGATCTGAGCAATGAGATGCTCGTACTGATCGTAAGAGCCTCCATCCCAGTCAGGCCAATCGTGGAATGCTCCTCCATAACTGCCAGGTCCGAGATCGCCGGTTGGGAGATTTCTCTTTGAGCACTTTTCTTCGCTCGCCCAAGGCCCCCACCAGTTACAACCGAAACTTTCAAATTCTTTAAGAGTTGTTGCGCCATTGATAAAAGCACAGAGCTCACCAATGGCTCCCTTCCAGAAGCCTTCAATGTTTCGATTGGTAATCAACGGGAACCCGTTTTTGAGATCAAATCTCATCTGCGGAGCTCCAAAAAGAGTAATGGCTTTTGGACCCTGTCGAGAGGGTGTTGTTTCGCCTTTTGTCAAAATGCTATGAAGAAGCCGACGGTAATTGCTGTCTGGCTCCCTCATTTCGTATGGCATATACCTCACACCTTACCTCCTGGTTGGTGTTGCCGCAAAAAGTATAACATTTTAATCTCTATCTGTATACGATGCTATAATTGTATATATGAATGAAATATTTCGTCTTACCCAAAAAGAGTATAATAGGCAAAGCAAGAGCTTAAACTTAATTGCATCCGAAAACTATCCTAGTCCAAAGGTATTGGAGATTTTGGGCTCCATTTGGAACGATAAGTATGCGGAGGGTTATCCTCAAAAGAGATATTATGCCGGCAATGTTATAGCCGATGAGCTAGAAGAATTTGTTGCCAGCAAGGCCCTTGAAGTCTTTGATTCTGCCGATGAGTACTCGGTTAATGTTCAGGTTCTTTCGGGTAGCCCTGCTAATGCAATGGTATACTTTAGCGTTCTTGAGCCAGGCGACACGATTCTAAGCCTAGATCTAAGCAGCGGCGGACATCTGAGTCATTTACATAACACCAGTGCATATAAGAAGTTTTTTAAGCACGAAACATATTCGGTCAAACTGGGCAGAAATGGTTATGAGTTGGATGTAGAAGATTTCAAATCAAAAGTTAAAAAGTACAATCCTCGATTAGTCATTGTTGGTTTTTCCTCATACACCCGCAAATATGAGTTTTCAGAATTTTGTAAAATTGCTCACGAAAATGGCTCCTTGGTTTTGGCAGATATTTCTCACATCTCCGGGCTAGTTGCTAGCGGACACCACTCAACTCCTTTCGCAAAAGATGGGGCTGGGGCAGATTTTGTAACCACAACAACACACAAGACTCTTCGCGGTCCGCGCTCAGCACTACTATTTGCCAAAAAAGAATATATTGATTCAATAAATAAAACTGTTTTCCCGGGGACTAGTGGAGGCCCACACCTAAATCAGATTGCGGCAGTTGGGCAGTCACTCTTAGAGGTTTTGGGTAAAGATGTTTATCCAGACAAAGTGCCATTCAATCGCTACATTGAATCAGTATTGAATAATTCAAAATCTCTTGAAGATGGGCTTATAGATTCCGGAGCTGAGGTAGTTAGTAATACACAAAACCATATCGTTTTGATTAAATTACCAGTTGATTTAGACAGTTTAGAGCTTCAAAAACACTTAGAAAAGCTTGGGATTATAACAAATCGCAACTCAATTCCAAATGATACAAAAAGCCCTTGGAAACCTGGGGGCTTGCGCCTTGGAACTGCGGCCCTCACAAGTAGAGGATTAAATATAGAAAACGCCAACACTTTAGGCAGGTTAATAGGGGAGGTTATTACTAGCCAAAAATCAACAAAGTTGGCAGATTTTAGCAATAACTTAGCTAAAGATCTTGCATGGTGGTATGAAGAGCTTTAGGTGTTGCCAAAAGCTATTCAATCTGTTAAAATATTACTCGATTACCAAAGACTGTAGCTGCCTAAAAACTTAATTTGCTGCACGAGGTTATAAATCTTTAATAGATTTTCAAACTTTGTATCTTTGGTTAAACCCAAAGATTTTTTGTTTGGTAATCAGGCACATTAACTAAAAGCATCGGAGGATGCCCATGGCAAAAACACGTGAGCAAAAACAAGCTGACGTAGCTGCTTTAACCGAAGCTTTCTCGGGTAGCAAAATTGCTGTAATGACTGATTATAGAGGCCTAAATGTACCTGCAATCAACGATTTACGTAATCAGCTTAGAGAAGCCGAAGTAAGCTACAAGGTGGCTAAAAACACCTTAGTAAAAGTTGCCATCAAGGATACTGATCGCAAGGATGCCGATACTTCAATTTTCAATGGCCCAATGGCAATCGCCTTTGGCCAGGACGAAGCCCAAACCTGCAAAATTATTGCAGATTTCGCTAAAGCCAATGAAAACTTGGAAATCATCGGAGCAATTGATGAATCAGGCAAAACCCTAAGTCGTGAGGATGTCATAGCGCTTGCTAAGCTTCCAAGCCGTGAAGTTCTTACCGCCCAGGTGGTTGGTACTATTGCAGCACCACTTAGCGGATTTGTACGCGTTCTTAATGGTAATATAACTCAACTTCTGTATGCGCTAAATGCAATACAGGATAAAAAAGGAGAAGCATAAAATGGCAGAAGAAACTGCAAAACAAGAAGAAGTAAAAGAAGAAACTGCAACTACTGCAGAAGAAACAAAAGAAGTTCCAGCTAAGTTTAAGGCTTTGGTTGACCAAATTTCTGAACTAAGCGTTTTGGATCTATCTGAACTAGTAAAAGTACTAGAAGACCACTTTGGTGTTAGTGCTGCTGCTCCAGTGGCAGTTGCTGCCGCCGGTGGTGCTGTTGCAGACGGCGAAGAAGAAGCTGCTGAAGCTAAAAGTGCTTACAACATTTTCCTATCAGCTGCAGGCGATAAGAAAATCGATGTAATCAAGGCCGTACGCGAAGTATCAGGCCTAGGTCTTGCTGAAAGCAAGGGCGTAGTTGATGGTGCACCTGCTATGATTAAAGAAGGTGTTCCTGCCGAAGAAGCCGAAGAAGCTAAGAAAAAGCTTGAAGAAGCTGGCGCAACTATCGAACTTCAATAATCAATTTGAAATTCGCAAATCAGACCCTTCGGGGTCTTTTTTGTTTGGATTTTGTTTAATTGTTTGCTACACTGATAGCAAATTAAGTAATTTATGTAAAGGTAAATAAAAATGAGCGATAAAGATAAACAACAAATCTTGCAAAACTTAGCTACACAAATGCAGCTAGCCCAAGACACTATTAAACAGGTTGAAGAAGAACTTAATAAGCTCGGTGTCAGCAAAGAAGAGCTTCCTAAGCCAAAAAAACAAGATATGGTACAGCCAGGTTCTACCGAATCTGTTGGTAAGATTATAGAAGGTCAGTTCGATGGCCAAAACATGATTGGACCCGACGGAAAAGTCTATCCAGTTCCTGCCAACTATGCATCTAAATCAAAGCTAGTCGAGGGCGATACCTTAAAACTTACAATCGCCCAGGATGGAAGCTTTATTTATAAGCAAATCGGACCTATTGGACGAAAGAAAATTATTGCCAAAATGGCTTTAGAAAACGGGCAGTATGTAGCTGTTGTTGGTGATAAGCACTACAGAGTGCTATATGCCAGTGTTACTTACTTCAAGGCTCAACCAGGCGATGAAGTAACAATTGTGGTCCCAGAAGTTGGCGAGCCAACATGGGCTGCCATAGAAGCTGTCATTTCTGCCTCTTAATATCTGCAAAACAGAACTCTAATAAGGTATAATTATTAAAAAGTGGAGGGAGCTTTGAGTAATTTAGCTTTGTATCGTAAATACCGCTCGGCAGATTTTGACGAAGTTGTCGGGCAGCAGCATGTCGTAAAGACACTTACCAATGCCATTAAAAGTGGTAAGCATAGTCATGCCTATTTACTTACTGGGCCCCGCGGAGTTGGTAAAACTACGATTGCGCGCATCATGGCAAAGCAGTTAAATGGCCTTAAAAAAGAAGATTCGCTCGATAGCTATTTGGATATAATTGAGATCGATGGCGCCAGCAACAGGGGTATTGATGAAATTCGCAGCCTTCGTGAGAAGGTCCAAGTTTCACCAGCAAAGCTCGATTACAAAGTTTACATAATAGATGAAGTTCATATGCTCACAAAAGAAGCTTTTAATGCACTGCTTAAGACTCTTGAGGAGCCACCGAGTCATGTAGTATTTATTTTTGCGACCACAGAAGTACACAAACTGCCAGACACAATTATTTCAAGAACTCAGAGATTTGATTTTAAGCCAATTCCGCAAAGCGATATGGTTTCACATTTGAGATTTATTGCGGGTTCGGAAAAAATTAAAATTGACGATGAAGCTTTAGCTTCTATTGCACAAATCAGTAAGGGTGGCTTTAGAGATGCAATCAGCCTTCTGGATCAATTATCTTCCGTAGGAGAGGAAATAAGCATCAAGACAGTATCTGACTTCACCGGGCTTCAAGACAATGAAATGATCAAAAGCATCTTTGATTCGTTAAGTTTAGGAGATTTAAATAAAGCACTACATACTCTAAGAAGTCTATTTGCAGACGGAGCCGATGCTAGTCAACTTGCTCAGCAAATGCTGGATTATATACAGCTAAAGTTGACTGAAGACGGGTCCGACCAAGCTTTTCTGATCAGTATGGCTGAAAATATTCATTGGGCACAGACCAACATGCGCCATTCTAGCTCTCCTGAACTTGTACTGCAAGTTGGGCTGGTCCGTAATTCCAGCCAATCCATAGCTGTTTCATCTAATACAGATGCGACCGTTCAAGCCAAAGATGACACTAAAAAACAGCCACCCCAAGAAATCACCGAATCCAAGTCAAGCGGTGAGCCCATTAAAAATAATGAAGATCTATTGTTGAAGTCTTTGAGTGTGATAAAGCATTATAATAATTCACTTTTTGCCGTGCTGAAGGGGGCAGATCTTTCGATAGCGGGCGAAGAAGTTAAAATAAAGTGCAGGTTTAGTTTTCATAAGGATAGGATAACGGAGCAGCGCAATACTAATTTAATTGAAAAAGCATTCAGCAAGGTTTATGGTAAAAGTATGCATTTAGTAGTATTGGTGGATAATCAAAATAAGCCAAAGGAAATTGATCCGGCAGAAGAGGTAGTGAAGTCGGCTGCGGCTATTTTTGGAGGGGAGATTATCGATGTCTAAAAACAAAACAGCTAAAGAATTATTGCAAGTTAAAACTCCGCCTCAGAATCCCCAGGCTGAGGAGAGTTTTATTGGTTCTTTGCTTTTGGATAAGGACGCCATAATAAAAGTTGCAGATATCATACATATAAACGATTTTTATGTCGAAAAGAATGGAATGATTTATGAAGCAATTTTGAAGCTATTTGAAAAAAGGGAGCCTTTAGATGTAGTTACATTATCCGAAGAACTAGAAAAACAAGGGACCCTAAAAGAAATTGGAGGTGCTAGCTACTTAACTGATTTGGTAAATGGTGTCCCTACGGCTGCTCACGTAGTTAATTATGCAAAAATAGTTGCGCAAAAAGCCACACTAAGAAGGCTTATAGCTGCCGCAAGCCAGATAAATGAAATCGCCTATGACGAAGAAGAACAGTTAGATAATCTGCTCGACAAAGCCGAAAAAACGCTTTTTGATGTAAGTCAAAAACACCTCAGACAAAACTTTGTATCAATTAAGGATGTTTTAGCAGACAGTTTTGACAGGCTAGATAGCCTACACAAAGACAACGAAAGTTTACGAGGCACACCAACAGGCTTTACAGGTGTTGATAATATTTTGGCAGGCCTTCAAAAATCCGACTTAATAATACTTGCAGCTCGCCCAAGTATGGGAAAAACCAGTTTAGCTTTGAATATCGCCCAAAATGTTGCCACCAAACAGGGTGTTCCTGTAGGTGTATTTAGTTTGGAAATGAGTAAAGAGCAGTTGATAGATCGTATGTTGGCATCGGAAGCGGGAATTGATAGCTGGAAATTGCGAACGGGTAGTTTGGAGGACAAAGATTTTGAAAAGCTCAATAAGGCAATGGGGGTTTTGGCTGAGGCACCAATTTATATCGATGATTCTGCTATGGCAAATGTTATGGAGATGCGAACCAAGGCCAGAAGGTTGCAATCGGAACACGACTTAGGGCTGATTGTGATTGATTATCTGCAGCTGATGAGCGGTGGCTCCTCTAGCTCAGACAACAGAGTTCAAGAAATTTCTGAAATATCACGTGGTCTTAAGGGGCTAGCCAGGGAACTGAATGTACCAGTCATTGCCCTATCACAGTTAAGTCGTTCGGTCGAGCAAAGAAACCCAAAGATTCCTCAATTGTCTGATCTTCGTGAGTCGGGTTCTATTGAGCAGGATGCTGATGTGGTTATGTTTATATACCGTGAAGATTATTATGAAAAAGAAACAGAGAAGAAAAACATCGCCGATATCTTAATTAAGAAACACCGAAACGGACCTACTGGTGATGTAGAGCTTTATTTCCAGCCCGATCAGACATTATTCAAAAACATTGATAGAGTTCATCAATAGTGCTTGGGTATTATTAGAGGTTGGTTTATAATTAAACATAACAATTATGAGTGAGCACAAAAAACATAAAGAAGAGGGCGGAAAAAAAGAAATAGGGCAAATATTAAGATTCGCTATAGTTGGCGTTTCTAATTTTTTAGTCGATTTTATTATATACAATGCTCTATTAAGATTTGCGCCAGACGTATCGGCAGTTTTAGCAGGAATAATTTCTGGCACAGCCGCAATGATTAACAGCTTTATATTCAACAAGAACTTTACCTTTAAAGCAAAAAACCTATCTACATTTAAGCTGGTTTTATTTTTCTTAATAACAGCATTTGGACTTTATGCTATAAGACCATTGATCATCTATTTCTTTACTAGTGTTTGGCTCTGGCCATCCCAAACGGTTTATGATGTAACTCGGTGGTTGAGGCTGCCATTTAGTCAAGATTTTGACACCCGTAATCTGGCCCTTTTGATCGCAATTGTCGTAGTCTTGTTTTACAATTATATATGTTATAAATATTTTGTTTTTAATGATGAAAAAAAGTAATAAAAGTTTAATTAAAAAGTATTTTCCTGCGATATTGCTGGTTGGAATTATATTGCTTGCGATATTTTTTAGATTTTATCAACTAAACTCACTACCGCCAGGTCTTCATCCGGACGAGGCTGCAAATGGTCTTGATATATTCAAGATACTTCAAAACAATGATTACAGAGTAATATACAACACCAATGGGCCCCGTGAGGCGTTATTCTTCTATCTACAAGCAATCTTTGTTTACTTTATGGGCAATACGATACTTGCTCTTAGAATCGCACCAGCACTATTTGGTGTATTTAGCGTAATTGCGCTTTATTTTGCCACAAAAGAGTGGTTTAACCGCAGAACTGCCTTAATTACGGCTTTCTTTTTTGCAATTAGCCCATGGGTAGTGACCATCCAGAGAGACGGTTTTAGAGCCAGTATGGTGCCATTTTTCTTAGCTCTCTTGCTATATTTCGCCGCAAAAGCATACAAGACAAATAAAACCCTGTTTTATGCTTTATCTGCAATAGCTCTGGGCTTAGGATTCTATACCTACACAGCTTTTTCTATGATAGTAGTTGCTCTTGTGATTGGCCTGGGCTACATGTTAATAAGAAGGCGAGATTGGCTTGTCAATAATTGGAAGAAATTACTACTTTCCTTTGCTGTGTTTGGAATTGTAATGACCCCGCTGTTGTATGCCACAGTAAAGGATCCGGGCGGATCCACTGCTAGAGCAGGTGGCACTAGCTTTTTAAATAAAGATCTCAATAAAGGAAACCCCATTCAGGCCTTAGCGACCAGCACCGCAAAGACCCTATTGCAATATAACTTTTACGGCGATAATAATAACCGCCATAACTACAATGGCGAACCACTACTTAATGTTTTTGTAGGCTTGATGTTTGTACTTGGAATAGTAATGTGTGTATTCAATTTCGGAAGGCCTCGTTACGCAATGATACTAATACTATTCGCATCCATGCTGCTCCCGTCACTACTTACAGCAGAAGGGTTGCCGCATGCTTTAAGGTCTATTGGAACGGCAGTTCCTGTATTTATTCTGGCCGGAATGGGAGTTAATTATTTGTTGTATATTTGGTATAAGACATTCCCAGTCAATAACTTGGCCAGAGTAACCGGTTTAACACTAATATGTTTACTCATGGGTCTATCTTTAATCCAGGCCTATAGGCAGTATTTTATAGCATGGGCACAGGACCTCAGAACGTATGAAGCATACAATGAAGGTTCGGTTGCGATAGCTAATTATTTAAATTCAAACAACAAAGTAGGTAGAGCCAACTATGTCTTAATGGGTGGCTATGAAGCTAACACAATAGAGTATCTAACAAATAAAAAATCAGAATATCAACTACTAAATGAGCAGGAGCTTAAGAATTTGCCAATTGAGGGCAGTATAAATGAATTAATATTTATTCCTGCCGGGCAAAATCAAAGTTCTATAATTGAATCGCTTAAAGCCAAGTTTCCAAAAGGAAAAACTACCTACGTAAATTCAGATTTTAATGGTAGACAGCTTTTCGTGGTTTATGAGGTCTCACAATGAGCTCAAAAATAGAATTAAGCATTGTAATTCCTACGTATAACGAAAAGAAGCGAATTGGTAAGACACTTGAAGAACTCTCAGAATATTTAAAAAAAGAAAAATTAAACGCCGAAGTACTAATCGTTGATGCTGGAAGTCCTGACGGCACTGCAAAAGAAGTAGAGCTTTATAAAAAAAAGTTTAGTCATTTAACAGTAATTAACGCCGGCCCAAAACCCAAGGGTAAATTCATAAAAGGTAAGCAGGTGAAAGAAGGTATGCTAAAAGCCAGTGGTGAATATATTCTCTTTATGGATGCAGATTTGGCGACTCCTTTGAAATACATTAAAACCGCACTGTCTCAGTTGAAATCCGGCAATCAGGTTTCGATATGTATTCGCAATCTTCAAAAAAGCCACAAAGGTCTAAGAAGAGCAATTTCCGCAACAGGTAACTTTCTGGTTCAGAGCTTGTTGCTTCCTGGAATCAGCGACACTCAATGCGGATTCAAGGCTTTTACAAATGAAGCAGTCAGGGTTGTGTTTCCGCTACAGACAATAGACAGCTGGGGTTTTGATATGGAGATTTTAGCAATCGCTCGAAAGCAGGGGTATTCGGTGGGGCTAATAGAAGTTCCTGATTGGCAAGATGTCAAAGAGGGTAGCAAAATTAGTGGAACCTCACCCATAAAGGCTTCTGCTCAAACCTTCGGGGATTTACTTAAGATTAAGTGGCGGTCAATTAGTGGCAAATACAAAGCGAAAAAGTAATATAATATATGGTTTCATAGAAAAACACTGGGCGCTGTCTCTTGCACTTGTGATTCTGTTGGCATTTCTAGCAAGACTTATTAGCTTAACTAAATCAAGCATTTGGCACGATGAAGGCTTTAGTATAATGTTAGCCCTCAGATCCCCACTCGATATATGGCTTGGCTCAGCAAGAGATGTGCATCCACCATTGTATTATGAAATGCTCCATTTTTGGACTGAGCTATTTGGCAAATCAGCACTCGCAGTAAGATCGTTGAGTTTATTGGCCGGCCTGCTGATAATATTTCTTGGATATGAGGCAGTATATAAAATAACCTCAAAAAGAAATGTTGCTTTGCTGGCTGGAATTTTCTTAGCCCTGAACCCTTTCTTGATTCGTTATAGTCAAGAAGCGAGAATGTATGGAGTTTTAGGTGTGTTTTTACTGGTTGCTATGATTGGAATAATCAGAATAGTCAAAAACAATAGGGATTGGCTGGGCTATGTTATGTACATTTTTGGAGTTGCTGCTGGGCTTTACACGCACTACTTTACCGCTTTGGCCGTCTTAGCTTTTTGGGTATATGTTATAAGCATTTATTTAGGGAAAGGAAAAATAAAAATAATAATAAACTGGAGATGGTGGGCTTCAAATTTTGTGGCAGCATTATTATTTTTACCTTGGTTGCCGAATATGATTGCCCAGTTTACAAGAGCTCAAGGTCTGGGCTGGCTATCTAAAACTTCTATCAGGACCTTTAACGACACAATTTGGCAGTTTTTTACATTTACAGACGCAAGACAGACTTGGCAGATCACTTATTGGGTAGTTCCAATATTGCTTTTAATGCTCATAGCATACGTCTGTATCAAAGATAAAAGTAAAGAAAAGTACTCTAGGCTGCTGGTGCTTTTTACATTGCTACCAGTCTTTGTGGCAATTTTTATTTCTTTTGTTAAGCCAGTATTTCATGAGCGCTACTTTGCTTTTGCAGCTATTGGTGCCTGTATGATGGTTGCACTTGCAGTTTATTATTTGGCCCAAAATCAAAAAAAATATTTATCTTTGACTGCCGCAACTTTAGTTGTGCTTATTCAGTTAGTGGGTATAAGAAATGTTTACGCCCAGTCCAATCATCAAATGTCTAAAGTTATGAATTTTGTTAATGATAGAATCCAGCCACAGGATCAAATATTGGCCGGCGAGCTGTACGTTTATTTTGATGGAACTTATTATAATAACTCTGGCAAGACAATACTGCTATATACTGGTGGAGGCAGGCCCAATGGCTTCGGTGAGTCTGGTCTAATTTATGACAAAAATGTTTATATTGATAATTACAATCAAATAAATGGAGATAGGGTTTGGATTATCGGCAAAACTGGCGATCAAAATTATTACAAGAAGATACCAGCAAACTGGAAATTAATCGAATCGGTTTCGGCGGGATATAGCGAAGCAAGACTTTATCAGATACAATAATACATATAATTCAGTAAATATAGGAGAAATATTATGTCGATGATGGATAAGGCAAGATTGGCTCAAAAAGCCCTAAAATTACAAAAAGAACTAAAGCGAATGCAAATTGAAGCGGAAGCGGGCGACGGCGATGTGGTTGTGACTGCCGGGCTAGCCATTAGCCAGACTAGTATGAATGTTGAAATAAAGAAAATCGACATTAAGCCAGAAGCCGCCGAAGATCTTGATAGGCTATCGGACTTAATCTCTGCTGCCGTTAATCAAGCCAACAAAGAGCTTATGACAGAAGCTACCTCGAAGATGCAAGAAATTGCCGGCAGTATGAACTTGCCAGGCATGTAGTATGCAAATATTGCCAGACAATATAACTAATCTAATAGATGAGTTTTCAAAACTTCCTTCTATCGGCCCCAAATCAGCCGAAAGGTTAGTTTTTCATTTGCTGGCAAACGGAGACCCTGAGCAGTTCGGCAGAGTAATGATCGAGCTCAAAAAAAACCTAATAAATTGCTCAACCTGCAAAAACTATTCTACTGAAGAATTGTGTCCAATTTGCAGCAACACTTCGCGCAGTCCTGAGCTTATCGCTGTTGTCTCAAACCCAATGGACATAGTAGCAATTGAAAGAACTGGGCTGTTTCGTGGGACGTACCATATTTTGCACGGCGTAATAAGCCCAATCGATGGTGTTAGCCCTGATGATTTAGAAATTCAAAGTCTGATCGATAGGGTTAAGGTGGTTGAGCCAGAAGAAATAATATTAGCAACCAATCCCAACATAGAGGGTGAGACTACATCTATATATATTTCAAAGCAGCTACAAGACCAGGGCTATAGTGGCAAAATAACTAAGCTTGCCCACGGGCTACCGATTGGTGGCGATTTAGAGTATGCCGATCAATTAACTCTAAGTAGGGCGCTAGATAACAGGCAGGCTTTTTAGTGCAGGGGTTTTCAAAGGATATATTATTGATAGATTTCGAAACAACAGGTTTAGATTTAGAAAAGTCTTTACCGATACAATTGGGGGCTGTGCTTTTGGATAAAACTAGTCTTGAAGAAAAAGATAGCTACCTAAGCTTAATCAATCAATACGTATCAGACATGTCTGAGGAATCTGTTAAAATACACGGTATTACCCAGGAAGTTTTAAATGGTGCCCCAACTCAGGAAGAGGTTATAAACACCTTTCTTGAAAAGTTTGGGGTAGATATTTATCTCGCCAGTTGGAACGAAATGCTAGATCACAAAATGCTTTCAAAGATGTTAAATTCTATAGGAAAAGATGTATATGAATATGATTATCACTATTTGGACATTTGGAGTTTGACATATATGAATATGGTTAAGAAGGGTCGTGGAGACATCATCAGAAGCGAAGCAACATTTGAATATTTCGGCCTGCCTAAGAGAATCAAACACAATGCGTTAGAGGACTGCAGGCATACTGCAGAAGTATTAAGAAAAGTATATAATCAATAGTATGCTTAAGCTTTACAATTCATTGACCAATCAAAAAGAAGACTTTAAGCCTATTCATTCAAATAGGGTAGGTATCTATTCGTGCGGGCCAACCGTTTATGACCGAGTACACATTGGTAATCTGCGGGCTTTCTTGCTGCCAGATCTATTGCAAAGATTTCTTAGGTTTGTAGAGCACAAAGATGTAGATTGGGTAATGAACATAACCGATATCGACGATAAAATGATAACTAAATCTCAAGAGGCCTACAATGACTTGAATCCAGTTGCTGCATTAGAGAGGCTGGCAGATAAATATGAGGAAGCATTTTTGCAGGATTTAGAAAAAGTTGGCATAAAGCGTGATGATATATCACACCTTCCAAGAGCTACGGACTTTGTTTCGAAAATGAAAGAAATAATAATGAGTCTTCTGGAAGATGGAATCGCATACACTGAAAATAACAGCATTTACTTTAGCTTAGAAAAGTACAAAAACAAGGGCGGAGATTATGGCCGTCTGGTGGATTTAAGCTATCAGGCAAAAGCCAGATTAAGTGACGATCAAGATCAAAAAGAGGGAGTGGCAGATTTTGTATTGTGGAAAGCAAAAAAGCCCAATGAACCTTATTGGGACTTTGAAATAGATGGCCAAAATTATCCCGGCAGACCGGGCTGGCACATAGAATGTTCTGCGATGAGTACTGAATTTTTGGGAAAGCCATTCGATATTCATACCGGAGGAGTTGATTTAAAATTTCCACATCACGAAAACGAATTGGCTCAATGTGGAGGCACACAGGCTAATTATTATTTACACAATGAGCATCTTTCCATGCATAGTGAAAAAATGTCGAAGTCTCTTGGTAACATAAAAAATATTGATGATATCAAGGACCCTATGGCATTTAGATTTTTGGTGCTCGCTTCACATTATCGAACCCAAATAAACTTTAGTGAAAGCGATATTAAATCGGCACATGACAGAATCACTAAGCTAAGAACCTATACAGATCAGCTTATGCTAGCTAGAGTGGGCCAACTTCCGGCCAGAGACGAGTCTGGATTCATAGAAAAATTCAATAAAGAATTCAAAGAAGCATTGGAAGATGATCTCAATACCCCCAAGGCAATGGCCGCACTGGCCAGTATCGATGGTAAGATTTTTAGTGAAGATGCCAGAGAAGCAATGCGATTAGTAGACAGCATATTTGGGTTGCAAATGGTGAATGATACCCCGCTTCATGATGATGTCTTAACTACCATTGATGAATATTCGAAAGCACGTGAAGATAAGGATTTTACAAAATCAGATTCATTAAGGGACAAACTATTAAAGGAAAATAGTTTAGTAGTAGCCGATACCGAAATGGGTACGCTTGTCAGCAGGGCATAGAAAGGACGAAGCCCCTAGTAAACAAAAATATTCACTAAGGGCTTAGTCATTAAAGATGGAGAGATATGAATCAAATGTGTCCGGTTCCACGGCACTTATAGCATTTGCCTGTTCCACTGCATTTTCTGCATTCTTGAGCTACAAAAAGAGGACTGTTATAACCCTTCCCGTTGCATGTAGTACATTTCTTGAAGCCATTACACTCTTTGCATTCAGTCATTTTGCCTCCAGGCAGGATCGATCCGCTTGTGAGCGAATTGAGCGATATTATACAGGCCTACATACTAATTTACAAATATAACAAAAATCCCCATTTCTGGGGATTTTTGACGAATTAAGATATTATCTTTCTTCTCGTGGTCGAGCTTCATTTACGGTGATAGCTCTTCCTTCGATTTCTTTGCCGTTCAAAGTTTCGATTGCTTTTTTGGCTTCTTCTTCAGTAGCCATTTCAACAAATCCGAAACCTTTAGATCGACCAGTGTCTCGCTCGGTAATTACACGAGCTGAATCAACTGAGCCGGCCTCGGCAAAAATCTGAGCAAGCTGCTCGTCGTTAACACTCCAAGGGAGTGAACCAACAAATAGATTCTTTGCCATAGTTCCTTCTTCTCTCTGGTGAATCCCAGCTTGTTGGCTGTTGAGCTGCAACCCAGAACTTATTTAATAACCTGATCCATTAGAGCCGTAGCAGCATAGTTTCTAAGAACAGCTATATTATACGCCTTTTACTGGTCTAAATCAATTAATCTTTAGCTCGACGTAGTTTTTTAAGTCTAGTTTTTAGATCATTTAGATTGGGGCTTGGATTTTTAGCCATTTCTTTATTAGGTTCGATTTTGCTAAATCCCAAAATATTCATCCCCACAGGTGAACCTAGGGTTAGCCAAAAGGCCGAAAAAGCGAAATTCTTTCCGTACATTTTGCCCAGTCTTTCTGCAACAGCGATAGAGTATATTCCTCCTGCATATGGGATTAAGCAGTATAGGAACCAGCGGTTAGGAAGCCCAGTCGCAATTACTAGCTCACGAAAGTTTAGGATTGGTACGAAAGCCATCCACGCTCTGGCATTGAGCCTTCTGAAAACGAAAAACAGACCAAAACAATACATGAAGTATGTAGTAAAAAATATCACCAACAAAAGTATTGAGGCATTTAAGATAAAATTAATCATTACTTTAATCTAACACTTAGTCCCTTGCCACCGAATTCACTACACACAAAGGTCGGCGAGTTTAGAGAGCTTAATGTTGGTTCGTATTTGTAGCCAATTTCGTTAAATTTAGTAATATCTGTTTCATTGTCGGCACGATTCTTTATTAACCAATGCGCGAAAGCTCCTCGGGCTATTTTGGAGTGCACAGCGACGGTAGTGTTTTTGCGGGTGGAGGTATTGTATGTATAAAAAGCCGGAGCTATCACATTAGATTTTTTTAATTTTGGAATTATCGCTTTGCCGTATTCCATGGAGGTTAAATTAATTATTTTTTCGTTTGCGCTTACTAGGCTCGATAATTTATCCACCCAGTATCTATACGGGCTGTTATATTTTTTATTGGGTAATTTATATCCCATTTCTAATCTGTAAGGATAGACTTTATCGAGTGGCTTAAGTAAGCCATAAAGGCCCGAAAGAATCAGTAGGTGCTTTTGGGCAAACTCGATATCTTTTTTATTAAAGCTATCAACTTGTAGGCCACTATAAATGTCGCCTCTAAAAGTAAACATAGCCGCACCCGAATCATCTTTTCCCCATTGCTCAATGATGTTTTTTACTTCCTCTGTAAGCTTGTCCGATAACTTCATAGTATCTTTAATTTCTTTGGCAGTGAGGGTTTTAAAGTAATTGGCTATTTCCTTTGCGCTGTCTAATAATTCTGGCTGAGATAGTTTAAACCCTTCCGGAGTATGAGGCTTCATAGTTTTGGATGAGTGGAGCAAAATTTTCATGTTTTCATTATACTTAATAGTTCTTACTTAAAGAAGTTGACATCCATAAGTAGGTCTGTTAATTTTAAAGTTGTAATGATTAAAATACAAATATGAAAAGTAGCAAAATTTTAGAAATAATTCCACAAACAATTGTACGGCTAATAATCATTTTAATCTTCTCTGTAGTCACTATGGGGTTGAGTTTTTTTGGCCTTTCGGCAACCTCCATGGCAGCAGAATGCATCCCTGTTGCAGGCATGGGTACGGCCACTACTAATTCATTTTCTGCTGTAACTCCAGGCTCTAATTCGGTCTGGGTTAGAATTCAGTCTGCATACCCAACTGCAATCAATTTAAATGTTGAAGCTACACCTTCAAGCGGTGCGCCTACTTGCTTTGCTATAAAAAGCCCCAACCCTACCTCCTCAACAATCTGGACATGGGTTAAAGCCGGCACTTTTAACGCAACAGCAGGTGGTAATAGGGTAGAGTTATTTGGAGTGGATGCGGGTGTAAGAGTAGACAGAGTTATTATTTTTCCAGCCAGTAGTAGCTGTGTGCCATCAAACGCTAGAGTAACCACTGGGACTACCTCGGAACCTGGGGATAATTGTATACCCATATCTTCACCGCCACCACCTTCGCCAGACACCGTTAAGCCAGTTGGCCCGAGTAGTCTTACTGCGATTGCACAGTCAAATTCGCAAATTAATCTCAGCTGGCCAGTCGCCACCGATAGTGTTGGCATTAAAAACTATGAAATATATCGAAATGATTCACTCGTCTCAACCAGTACAACGACAACTTTTGCTGACACCGGACTCAGCTCAGGCACCACTTATAATTACAAAGTCGTGGCAGTCGATAGCGCTAACAACAGATCAACAGGGGCCATAAAGTCTGCAACAACTAAATCGCCCCCTGCAGACTCTATTGCTCCAAGTCCACCAACTAATATCACGGACAGAATATTTTTTGATTTATTAAGGGGCTATTATGTTCAATTAGACTGGAAGCCCTCGACTGACAATATCTCTATAAAAGATTACATAGTTAAGAAAAACGGAGTGGTTATTGGCACCACCACAGAAACAAGTTATCAGGATTTCGATATAAAACCAGATCAGTATTTCACTTATTCAGTTCAAGCTAGGGATAATGCTGGCAATACAAGTGGCGAAGGCACAGACACCATAGTTGCAAGATGCTCATTTGTATTTTGCTGGGAGGGATAAAATAAAAAAATGGCAAAAAATTTATATAAATCAAATAAGACTAACAAATTGAAACCCAAAACTCAAAATAAATTTTTTAAAAATAAGAAAGTATTAGCCTTATTTTTGGCAGTCATCGTAATTTTAGGTACATTAATCATTTGGCGATCGTTTGCTGCAACCACAAATGTATATGAGCCAGATTCTTGGAGTATTTCGTCGACCCAAAATGTTCGAGTGGGTTCAGATTCTGCAGCATCATCAGGAAAGTATATCGAATTTTTAGCTCCCCCAGCAAGCAATCAAAAAGATTATATTTTGATCAAAAAAAGTGAGCTTATGAAAAAACCAACCAGCGGGCCAGGGTGGGAGTTTCTAAAAAAGACTGCCGACTCAGACTGGGGCAATCCAAGCGTGGGGGAAGCAAATACTGTCGTCCAAACTCGTGTTCTTGCGGGGGCGTTGGTATATGCCCGCACTAATGATTTGACCTATAAAAACAAAGTTCTAGCGGCAGTTAAGAAGGTTTGTGGGACAGAAAATCCTGATCTTCCAGTGCTCACTCTGGCGCGTACAATTTTTGGGTATGTAGTGTCAGCTGACCTTATCGGAATGCCTCTAACAGAAAAGTGCAATAATGGAGAAGAGTGGGGGGATTATCTCAAAAGAATTAAGGCCCAAAACTTCGAGGCTAATAAAACCTGGCCTTCACTTGATGTAACAAGGGGAAAGTCTGCGAACAACTGGAATACTTACTCGCTCTCAAGTCACTTAGCAATTAGCCTTGCGCTAAAAGATGCCAACGCTGTTAAAGAAGACATTGATATTTATCGACGCTTTATTGGCGATACATCTTCACCGGCTAAGCTGTTTTCACCAACATCAGGTTATGTTTTTAATGATAACGGCAAGAGTCTCGATATGTTGCCACTTGTTAATAATTTGCAACAAGTCGGAATTAATCCTTTCTCTGTAAATAATAGCCCAACTGAAGATCCTCGAAGCGGAGCAATTATTACTGACGCAATCCGTGTCGATCCGACTTTTCTACCGTCAGTTTCATATACCCAACAAACTTGCCAGCTTTTCAGATGCGAACCGCCAATAAGAACTGGTGGGCTTAACAACTCAGGCAAGGGTTATATTGAGGAAGCTCTTGATGGCTTACTGGCTATAAACTTGGTGCTAAAAGCTCAGAATCAAGATTTTACATTCGCGCAGAACAGTGCGCTCAAAAGGGCATGGAGCTTTTTGGTTCGTTACGGAGGCCCATCAAGCTATCCAGAGGCAGAATTTATACCGATAGCAATAAATAAAATGTATAATCTCGCTGGCAATAGTAGCTTTAAAGTTGAAAAGGACTCTTATAGCCGGCATACAGGATTCGGAGACTGGTTGTTCTAAAATAGGCCAACTAAAATAATATGGGTAATCTAATTATAGATTCGATAATGCATATGACTATTTGATAGTTGCGCTCAAAAATAGATACAAAAGACTAAGTAAAATTGGCTTTTGTGCTGTGCTCCTTTTGCACCAAGCCACGGGTTTCCGACCCAAACTATTCTAGATATACAAAAAACCAGTACACAAGTACTGGCATTTTGTATGGCTGGGATGGCAGGATTCGAACCTGCGCATACCGGTACCAAAAACCGGTGCCTTACCACTTGGCGACATCCCATCGTCCTAAATAAGCTTTAGCATATAAATAAATCTTTCTAGGTTTATTTTGCTATTTTCGCTTATTTACTACTTTCAACAAAAGAAACATTCGCTAAGCTCCTTCGGATTGTTCTGTTGTTTTTATAAGTTGCAGGAGCAATTTCAACCTGATAATAATAGCTTAATTTAAGATAAATTTCAATCCACAACAGATTATTAGATTGACAGTATAAATAACTTATGTTATTATTGCGGTACAAATTAATTATGTGATGAATACCGATTTATTTAAGACTTAGTTCGCTGTTCATCTATTGAACAGAAAGGTATTGATGACATATAGATCTTTTTCTGCTTCTCGTTCGCGCAGAAGTGGAAACCAATTTAAAAAGTATAAAAAAAATAATAAGGGCAATCGTGGCCGAGGAGCATACATTGACCCAGCTAAATTCATAAATAAAGCAGTTGCACAGGTGGATAGGGTAGAGTTTGTGCCCGTTCACAGTTTTAGCGATTTTGGCTTTGTTAATGAGTTGCAAGCTAATATAGCCAAAAAAGGCTTAGAGCATCCAACTGCTATTCAGGACGGAGCTATTAAGCCAGTTATCGAAGGCAGAGACCTTATCGGACTTGCTAACACAGGAACTGGTAAAACGGCCGCTTTTGTATTGCCGATCATCCAAAGACTCAAAACAGTAAATGGCCAAGGCGCTGTGCTTATCATGGCTCCAACTCGTGAGCTTGCAGTACAGATTGACGAGCAATTTAGAATTTTTGCAGCCAATATGAAGCTTTATTCGGCACTATGTGTTGGCGGGGTTAATATTCAAAAGCAAATTCGTGATTTGCGCAGACGACCGCAAGTAATTATCGGAACCCCAGGACGTCTTAAGGATTTAATGCGTCAACGCGTGCTTAAGCTTCAGTTTGTTACAACTTTAGTACTAGACGAAGCCGACCGTATGCTTGATATGGGTTTTTTGCCAGATATTAAAGATATTCTCGCCGAACTTCCGCAGGAGCGCCAGTCGCTATGCTTTAGTGCAACCATAACTCCGCAGATCCAAGCTTTGCTTGATAGTATGCTTAAAGATCCGGTCACAGTGTCTGTTCGTACTCGTGAAACTAGTGAACATATTGAGCAGGATGTCGTAAAAGCTAGCTCAAAAGACGAAAAAGTTAGAATTTTGAATGAACTACTTAACGACGAAGAATTCGAAAAGGTATTAGTTTTTGGTGAAACCAAATTTGGTGTGCAAAAGCTTGCCGATAGCTTAACCAAAGCTGGCTTACCAGCCGAAGCTATTCATGGTAATAAATCCCAGCCTCAGCGCCAGAGAGCCTTGCGCAATTTCCGCGACGGAAAAGTAGGCATATTGGTTGCTACCGACGTGGCTGCACGTGGCTTGGATATCCCAAACGTCACTCATGTAATCAACTTTGATCAGCCAAGTAATTATGAAGATTACGTTCACCGCATTGGCCGAACTGGTCGTGCCGGACAAAAGGGCAAAGCCCTGACTTTCATTGCAGGCTAAGACTCTCTCCAACAGATATGTTATAATATCTGCATGAAAAAACGACTTGTATTTGATATAGAGATGGTTGGCGAGGACTTCGAAAAGTTCGATCCAGCTACCAAAAAAGACTTAACTAAAAAATTCCCTGATCCTAAAAAGGATCCAGCAGGCTACGAAAAGGCTATGAGCGACATGAAAAACAACCTTGTTTTTAGTCCGCTCACCGGCAAGATCGTGGCTATTGGTGTTTATGACCTAGATGAAGAAAAGGGTGCTGTATATTACGACACCAACGGCGAAAAGGCCGATGACGTTGAAATAGATGGTATTAAATATGTGGCTATGAATGAAGCCGAAATGCTTACAAAGTTCTGGGGACTAGCCGAAATCACCGATGAGTTTATAAGTTTCTTTGGAAGACGAGCCGATGTGCCTTATATGATGATTCGTTCGGCAGTACATGGTATTCGACCAAGCAAAGACTTAATTAGTAATCGCTATAATTCAACAGGCCTTCGTGGAGCAACTCATCATGACTTATTCGACTTACTTACTTTCTACGGTGGGGCAATGTACAAAGGCAGCTTGCACCGATGGTGTCGAGCCTTTGGCATTCAGAGCCCTAAGGAGTCGGGCATGGACGGAAGCGATGTTGGTCCAGCTTATGATGCTGGCAAATATTTGGACATCGCCAAGTACAATGCCGAAGACTTGTTCGCTACCGGAAAGCTATTTCAGTACTGGGATCAGTACTTAAGACCACAAGTTTAAGAAAGGGGAATAATTATGCAATTAGAAATAGGTAAAAACGCACCTAAATTTAAGCTCCAAGACCAAGATGGCAATACACACGAGCTAAATGACTTAAAAGGTAAAACAACCTTAATATATTTCTATCCTAAAGACGAAACTCCTGGCTGCACAAAACAAGCTTGCGACATTCGCGATAATTTTGAAGAGCTTCAAAAAATGGGCATGGGTGTTATTGGGGTGAGTAAAGACGATATGGCTAGCCATACAAAATTCAAAACTAAGCACGAATTGCCTTTCGATATATTGGCCGATACAGAACATGAGATGACTGAGGCATATGGTGCCTGGCAAGAGCGAAGTATGTATGGACGAAAGTTCTTTGGCACTCAACGTTCGGCCGTAGTAGTAGGCCCGAATCTTAAAATTGCCGCAGTTTGGCCAAAAATTCAACCACTTAAGACAGTGCCCGAAGTCAAGAAGTGGATAGAAGAAAATAAGTAAAAGACCATGATCTTTATTTGGATAATATTTATCCTTCTTTTTGTGTCTTTTGGGGTGATTGTTTTTATTGGTGCCCCATATGTTCCTAGCAGAAAACATGACACCGAAAGGCTATTTGATCAACTTCAGCTAAGAAAAGGCTCTATTGTTATTGATCTTGGCAGTGGTGACGGCAAGGTGCTGGCGGCAGCCGCAAAAAAAGGGTATAAGGCAATTGGCTATGAACTAAATCCTTTTTTATGGATAGTATCGAGCTTAAGATTAAGAAAATATCCTAATGCAAAAGTGTTTTTAGGTAATTTCTGGTCGGCAGATATATCTAAGGCTGGATTGGTCTTTATATTTTCAGCCGAACCATTTATGCAAAGACTATATGATAAATTCAAAACCCAACTTAAGCCAGGGGCTTATGTAGCTTCATACGGATTCAGCTTTGAGGGGGTCAAGATTTATAAAAAGATTGAGCCCATAAACGTTTATAAGTTTTGAAGCAAACCAAGGTTTATAGTACAATTGAGGTATGTTAGAAGTTAAACCACTCAAATATAAAGATTTGCCCGGTATTTCAGAAAAACAGCTTAATGAGCACCATGATGTTTTGTATGCGGGCTATGTAAAAAAATACAATGAAATTGTAGAAAAATTAAAAAACACCTCCAATGAGGGTGGTAATGTAACCTATTCTGATTTAAGAGAGCTGCAGCTTGAAAAAAGCTTTGCATTAAATGGAGCAAAGCTTCACGAGATGTATTTCGATAATATGACTCCAGATTCAAAAGAATGTTCAGGAAAAATCAAAGAAATGATTGAAGCCAAATGGGGTAGTGTCGAAGCTTGGGCCGATCAATTCGCAGCAACTGGGCTTTGCTCTAGGGGCTGGGTAATACTTGCCTATGATAAAGACACAAAAGAAATAGACACTTATCTTTGCGATGTGCATAATCAGGGAGGCGTGTGGAATTCTACGCCTTTATTAATAATGGACGTTTATGAACACGCATACTTCATCGATTATGCTACCACCCGCAAAGACTATGTTGATGCTTTTATGAAAGTTATCGACTGGGATGTTGTAAACGAAAGAATATAATACAGTAATTAAAGGAGAAAATATGTTAAAACTTAATCAACCCGTACCAACTTTTAAGCAGTCAGCCTACCAAAAGGGTGTTGACGGAGATTTTACAGAAATTAATTTAGAAGACTACAAAGGCAAGTGGGTGGTGCTTTTCTTTTATCCCAGGGACTTTACTTTTGTTTGCCCTACTGAAATCCAAGGATTTGCTAAGCACGAAAAAGCTTTCGAAGAGTCAAACACAAAAATTTTAGCAGCCAGCACAGATAGTGTTAATTCTCATAAAGCTTGGTTTGAAAGAGACCTTCAAGAAGTCGAATTTCCAATCCTTGCCGATCCAACGCAAGAATTATCCCGTGCTTATGGCGTTTACAATGAAGAGCGAGGTGAAGCCGAGCGAGGACTATTTATTATCGACCCCGAAGGTAATCTAAGATACATAGTATTTTCAGATGATAATGTAGGGCGTAGTGTAGAAGAAACTTTGCGTGTTGTTAAGGCACTTCAGACTGGTGGCAAATGCCCAATAGATTGGCAGCCAGGCGAAGCTAATTTAAAGACTGATTAGGAGAGAAGATGGAAGCAGACAACCCGCTAAATAGTTCAGCTCCAGCAGGGGGAGGATTGCCAGACCCCTCAAGTATGAATTTAAAGAAACCCAAGAGAGGTAAGGGTTTAATTTTTGGAATTATTGGCGCGGTTGTATTTGTAATATTAATTATTGTCGTATTGGCCGTTGTATCAATTAATAATTCTAAAGTTAAACAGGCAGATTTAAAAAAGCAGTATGATACTGGCTTTGAAGCTGGTAAAAAAGAGGAGTCTCAAGCGAATATCGACGAACAAAGCAAAGATGTTAGAGTATATAAGGCTCCATCTGAACTTGGTAGTTTTCAGGTCCCAATTCCTAAGTCTTGGAGCTGGGCAGTTGAGGCTAAGTCTAGTGACGGCACATTTAAAGGAATTTCAGATCCGGACTATATTGACTTGCTCTCAGACTTTCATAAGTTCAACATGACATTACTAAAAAGCAATTACGAGAAAGTAGTTGAAGACTATGAGAAAGATGCTAAAAGCGGCAAGTATAAAGCCTCAGACATAACTGTATCCGGTATAAAAGGTAGAAAATTTACCGGTACGGTTGATCCAAAAACCAAGCAAAAGGTTGAGGTTGTTGTAGTTCCACTACGTGAAAAAACTGTAGTTTTTCAGACTGATGATCCAGATAACTACAGTAAAGCTTTCAATAACATTTTGGCGGGAGTAAAGCTTAACCCATAAAGCTATAGCTTGCTACAATCTCGAGCTAATATTAAGCTAAAATTATGAACTTCGATTATGACTTTTATAATTTAGTATTGTCCGAAATTACAGCCAGGATTGCTACAGATCAGATTGTAATCGAAAATGAAATCAGAAAAGTAGACGATGGTAGGCCGAAAAGGCATTTAGAGAGCATTATTAGGCGCAACAGGGTTAATATTATTCTCCTTAGTGAGATTGTTTTTGTCGGTAGGCAATTCGCCGATAGTCCAGTAGGCACTAATAATTTGATGGATGCCATAAAGATAGCTGAGCTGGCATTTGCCGATACCAAGTTAAGACTCGATAAAAACAGAACTAAGCCACTTATAGATATTATTGGAGATAAGAAAATTATTTCGTCTCTGCTCAAGATAGTCTTCGCACTGCTCGTACTTGAAGACAATAATTTAAAAAAACTTTCGCTATCTATCCGACGCAGGGGAGATTATGTGACTCTTAAGATTACGGGTGGCAAAGTCCTGAATCACGACTTGTTCTTGAAGGATTCTGCAGCCTTAACAACAAATTTGTTTAATTTTTATGGGGCAAAACTGAGGTTTTTAAAAAAGAAAGATATGCGCTTGGTGTTTCTGCGTATGCGTTTGTCGAACCAGATGCCACTTCTGTACAATAAGTAACATGAAGAAAATACTGATAGTTGAAGACGATTCATTGCTTTTGGAGGTTTATCAAAAATCCTTAGAGGCTGAAGGTTATATAGTAGAAACCGCACAAAACTATAAGCAATCACTAGAAAAATTTGATCCCAAAAAGCAGGCATTAATTATTTTAGACATCATGCTTAATGGCAAAAATGGATTTGAACTACTAAAGGCTCTGCGCAGACAGCAGGGTGGTAGTGACGTAAAGATAATCATAGTTACAGGCATGAACACCGACGACTTGAAACTAAATAAGGAATTATTGGTCGGGCTAAATATAATTGGCATCTATACAAAGTCCCAATTTTCAATCGACCAGTTGGTAAATGTCGTGAAAGCTCAGATGGCTCAAGATGAATCAAAATGAATTTACTGGCTATGTTGTATCGCGCAAAAATATAAATGATGCCGATAAGATAATTTCGGTAATTACTAGGGATCAGGGTCGTCAGTCTTTTATTGCCAAGGGTGTGCGCAAGCCAAAGGCAAAACTGCAGTCTCAGCTTGAGCCCTTGGTGGAGACAAAGTTTAGGGTAATAGGAAAAAGCAAGCTACCTACACTGGTAGGTGCCAAGGGTTTGGAATTAAATAGTTTTTTTAACTCTTCTGTAGAAGCCAATTTTTCTGCATTATTACTTACAGAGGTGATAGATATTTTTTCGGCCGACGAAATGGTAAGTGAGCTGGCTTACGATGCGTATTCCGGTGCGATCAAATACCTGTCGGATACACCCAAAACTTCCTTGGCATTGAATTATTACTTATTACATATCTTAAAAGCCTACGGAATCGAGCCACACATTGAAACCGGCTTAAATAAGTATTTTTTGGATTTTAATGACGGAACAATCGATAGTATAGGTGGAAATAATTCAGTAGCTATAGATATCGAAACGGTAAAATTGTGGAATGCCTGCCTGAAACACAATGATAAATTGCTAGACAAGCTAAATGTGGATAAAAGGTCTCTTTCTGATTCACTAAATTTGCTCATTAGCTACATTCAACATCATAGTGACCGTAAAATAAAGAGTGCCAAAGTGCTCTCAGAAAGCACAAACCTTTTGCAAGCCGGCTAAGCTATAAGGTATAATATAGCTTATGAATGAATCTAAAAATAAACTTTCTATGGAAGAACTAACTAGCTACGCTAAGCGTCGTGGTTTTGTATTTCAGGCCTCCGAGCTGTATGGAGGAATTGGTGGATTCTGGGACCTAGGCCCTTATGGCGCCGAGCTAGCCGATAATATTAAATCTAGCTGGTGGAAATATTTTGTGTACAAAAATGCCAACGTTGTAGGTATTAACACCACAATCATCCAGAACACTAAGCTCTGGAAGGCTAGTGGTCATATCGACACTTTTGTAGATCCTATGGTGGACTGTAAGGAATGCAAGCATCGCTTCAGAGCCGACCATGTTGCTGGTATAGACACCAACGATCTTAAGAAGCTCGATGAAAAGCTCAAAGAAACAGCTTGTCCGAACTGTGGCGCCAAGCATTCATTTACTCTTGCCAGAACATTCCAGATGATGTTTAAGACTTACGTAGGGCCGATTGAAGACGATGCCAATGTAGCTTACTTGCGCCCCGAAACTGCTGGTGGGATATTCGCCCAGTACGAAAACGTTCGCGAAACTACCCGAAAGAAATTGCCTTTTGGTATAGCCCAGATCGGTAAGGCATTCCGTAATGAAATTACTCCTGGTGATTTTATTTTCCGCCTTCGTGAACTAACCCAGATGGAATTAGAAGTATTTGTGCATCCTAAGCAAGCTAAAGATCAATATGCCGAGTGGAAGCAAAAGTGTATGGACTGGGTGCAGAGTATAGGTCTAAGTAAAGAAAACTTGCAGTATCATGATCATGCCGACGACGAGCGTGCTCATTATGCCGAAGCTAGTGTAGATATCCAGTACAATTATCCTTTTGGATTTAAGGAGCTTTATGGTATCGCAAACCGTACTGATTACGATTTGAGTGCTCATGCCAAAGAGAGTGGCAAAGACTTAACTTATTTCGATGAAGCAACAGGCGAGCGGTTCGTGCCGTATGTAATAGAGCCTTCAGTCGGCGTAGAGCGCCTTTTAATGGCCGTAATGCTTGACGCTTATGATGAAGAAGAGGTGGGCGGAGAAAAGCGCGTAGTTATGCGCTTTAAGCCGGAAATAGCGCCAGTAAAGGCTGCTGTACTGCCACTAAGCAAAAAGCCAGAACTTTCTGGATTGGCTAAAGAAGTATTTTCTGAAATAGCAGGGGATTACAATGTAGAGTACGACGAAACCCAGAGCATTGGTAAGCGCTACCGACGCCAAGACGAAATCGGCACCCCTTTTTGTATAACCGTAGATTTTGATAGCCTAGGGGACAAAGCGGTTACTGTGCGTGAGCGCGACACTATGAAGCAAGAGCGCATCAAGATCGAAGAACTCAAAGCTTATTTACAAGGCAAATTGAAATGAAAAAAGCATTAGTTACTGGAGCATCTGGAGGAATAGGTTCTGCAATTGTAGAAAGTTTAACAGCAGAAGGCTTTGAAGTGCTTGGTACTTATTTTAATAATCAGCCCGTGAAATCTAAGAGTGTTGAATATGCGAAAGTCGACCTATCAGACAGAAAAAGCACTGAGGATTTTTTAAACAAAATACAATCCGAGAGTTTTGATTGTATAGTTAATTGTGCAGGCGTTTTTTTTGAGGAAAATATAGTTAGCTTTGATATGCATAATTGGGATAAATCGCTTGAGTTAATGCTTTCTGCACCATATATAATAATCAATAAATTATATAAAAATATGCCTACAGGGAGTTCAGTAATCAATATAGCTAGTACCGACGGACTTACGGGTGGCTATGCTAGCTTTGGCTATTCTGCAGCCAAAGCAGGCCTAATTAATTTGACTAAAAGCTTAGCCAACATATTGTCTGAAAAAGGTATAAGAGTTAATGCCATAGCGCCTGGCTGGGTAGATACTAGTATGGGGCCTGAAGAGGGTAGCTTTAAGAAAGCTGTTGAAAATACTATACCCCTTAAAAGGTTGGGCGATGCTCTAGAAATAGCAAATTTGGTTACATTTCTTGCATCAAATAAATCAAGCTATATTACCGGAGAAACTATAAACATAGATGGTGGACTTAGTAATGTTGATCCTACACTTTTAGCTGAAACGGAATAATTAAACCTTAAAGATCAAACCAACAGCAATACCGATTCCTGCTGCAATTCCACCAATAATAAGTACTTCCAGGGCTGATCTAAACGGACTCTTTTTACTCACCTTGCCTTTGACTATTCCAAGAATTATCATTCCGAAAAGCGCGGCCGTAATGCTGGTAATAATTGCAGCCCAGCCGGTAAGTATAAGATAAGGGATTAAAGGAATTAAGCTTGATATGCCATATGACAGAAACAATATTAGACCGCTAACTTTAGGGTTGGCTGGCATCTTTTCTTTTTCAATATCTTCCTCGGTTTCTTCACTTAAAAACTCGCTTGCTCCCATTGAGGTGGATTCAACCGCAGTTATTACTAGGGCAGTTGCCAGGATGAGTTCTTTGCTTCCAGAACTAATTGCAATACCGGCTAGTGCACCTGTGGTGGAGACTAAACTGTCTTCAATACCAAAGAAGATACTGTGGATGTAATCTGGGGCAATGCGTTTTAAGTGTCTCATTACGTACATTATAGCAAACAATAATAGTGGGTAATTCGCTTTTTGTTCGTATTATAAGATACAAAAAATTGTATCAAAAAAGTATAAAAAACTCCTGTAAAACTATTGCAGTGGGTAATGTGGGGTAGTACAATAGTTGTAGTGGGTAAAAGTGGGTAACAAAAAACAATGGATTACTTCGAAAGAAAACTAGACGACAAGAACAGACTAACAATTCCTCGCGAATTGCAAAACGAGTTAGGTAACGAAGTAATAATCACCCCGGGCTTCGGCCAGTACCTGCACCTTTATTCCAAAGAGGTATGGGATAACGAAATGGAAACTGCGTTATCAGGCGATATACTAGATGAAAGTATCGCCGATTTGAACGTTAAATTCCGTGTCGGTAAATCAACCTCAAAGCTCGACTCTAAACAGGGGAGAGTAACCTTAGAAGCTCATCAGATGGCTTTATTGGGAAATAGCCGAGCAGTAATGCTTGTGCGCGCTGGTAAATACTGGCGAATCACACCCAAACAAAGCTAACTGATGGAATTTTAAACAAAAATCCGGATCCTTAAAAACAAAAATAAAAATCAAAAATACAAAGTCAACTATTTGGCAGTCAGTGAGCGTTTCTGGAGGGTGACGCTTAATAAAAGTATCCTAGCAACTTATGTTATATAAAACTCCACCTCACAAACTATCTCACACACAAGGACTTATACTCACAAAAGTCCTTACCACATTAAGCTCAGACGCTGACTGCGATGAGCAATTTAACTTAAAAAACAAAAACAAAAATAGACAGCTGGCTGCTGAATAGGTGACCTTGAAAATGAAATTACACCAACCAGTATTACTAGAGCAAACAATCGATTTACTTGATTTGAAAAGTGGAGAGATTGTTATGGATATGACAGCAGGTTATGGCGGGCACTCAGCCGAGATATTAAAAAAGATCGGCCCGAGTGGGCGACTAATCTTAGTCGATAGAGACCGAGAAGCGATAAAAGAACTGAAAAAGAAGTTTAAGCATTGTAAAAACGTAGAGTATATGCACAGTAATTATGCCGATATCGACTGGAAACATATTGGTAAAGCGGATAAGATTCTGATGGATTTAGGAGTTTCGTCTCCCCAGCTTAATGAATCAGAACGGGGATTTAGTTTTAACAAAGATGCTGACCTAGATATGAGAATGGACCGAAGCCAAAGTTTGACCGCCAATGAGATTGTAAACGAGTATTCAGAGGAAGAATTAGCTAACATTATATATAGATACGGGGAAGAAAAGAAATCACGACGAATCGCGAAAGCCATTGTAGAGAGTAGAGCACAAAAGCCAATTAAAACCACTAAGCAGCTAGCCGATATCATAGAAGATTGTTTGCCCAAATCATACCGGATCCATCCAGCCACAAGAACCTTTCAGGCCATTAGGATAGCGACTAATTCCGAACTAGAGAGTCTAGAAAAGACTTTGCCGGAGGCCACAGCACATCTAAGTAGGGGAGGAAGGATCGGAATCATTAGCTTCCATAGCTTAGAAGATAGGATTGTAAAACAATTCTTCAAAAGCCTTACCGAAGTAGAGAAGGATCCAGTAACTGGAATGGATGTAGAGTCACCAAACTTTAGGCTAATTAATAAAAAGCCAATAAAGGGATTAAATAATGACAACAATCCGCGTGCTCGAAGCGCCAAGCTAAGAGTCGTAGAAAAGATAAATTAAACAAAAACAAAAAGGAGTTACAAAAATGAGTATCAAAATCAAAGACCAGTCTCCACGCGCTCGAAAACTTACCGTACGTGTGGTTAAGTAATTAATGTCTTAAAAAAATGTTTTCTGAGTAATTTATGTAGCAAAAACAAAAACAAAAAAGTATAAAAAACAAAAAGGAGCCCAAATGTCATCTGCCGCAATGTCACTGCGAAAAAATCAAAATATTGTTAAAAATAAGATCAAACTTCAGTCTGGACCTGTAAGTACAGCTTTGATGCTAGTATGTTTGGTAATTCTTTTGGGATTGATGTATCTTAGTCAGGTGACTAAAACATCTACTTTTAACTACAAAATATCTAACTTGGAGCAAAAGCAAACACAGCTTCAGTCAACTAAAGATAATCTTTCGATTGATGCTGCAAGACTTCAGTCTATTGCCGAAGCTAAGAAGGCTGCTCAAACAGCACAGCTAACTCCAGTAAAGACGGTTTCATACACAACCGCTCGCTAAAAATATGCCAGAAGAGCGGGGCATAAAAGATATTTCGTCTAATAAACGCATATCCGCATTAGTTGCAATTATGGGTTTATTTGGCGTTTTAATGATTGGAAAATTATTGTACATTCAGGTTTTCCAGCATCAATCATATGTAGAAAAGGCTAATGCCCAGCAATCAAGGAAATTTGTTATACCCGCAAGAAGGGGGGAGGTTTATGTCCAGGATGGCAATAATGAACTCTACCCGATAGCTCTCAATCAGCAACTTTATTTAATGGCAGCTGATCCAAAATATATTAAAGATGCCGACGAAGTTATAGAAAAACTTTCAAAATACCTAGGTGATATTGATAAAAATGAATTAGAAAAGAAGCTAGAAAATAAAAACTCACGCTACGTAGTTTTAAATAAAAAGCTAACCGATACTGTAGCCAAAGAAATTAAGGAAATGAAAATTCCAGGAATTATTCTCTCTCCAAAAGATGGTCGTAGTTACCCTGAAGGAGAGCTATTCGCACATATTACTGGCTATGTAAATAGTGAGGAGACCGGTCAATATGGTATCGAGCAGTTCAAAAACCAAAGCTTGTCGGGTACTGATGGGGTCAGCAGGGCAGTAACTGATTCTTTAGGAGTGCCAATCACATCCAACGAGAACACCCTAGTTAAGCCAAAAGACGGAAGTACTCTAGTTTTGACGCTGGATCGTAACATTCAGTCGATGGCTGCAACCGCAATTGAGAATGCAGTAAAAACAAATAAGGCCGAGTCTGGCAGTGTGATCATTATGGATCCTAAGACAGGGGCTATCAAGGCGATGGCAAATTATCCTACCTACGACCCAAATAACTATCAGGATGTTTCTGCCAACGAGTACGAAAGGTTTATAAACTCATCAATTACAAACTTATTCGAACCTGGCTCTGGATTTAAGGTTATTACTATGGCGGCGGCCCTTAACGAAGGCAAGGTTAAGTCTGATACCACATACAACGACACTGGCGAAGCTCAAGTTGAAGATAGAACCATCAGAAATGCTGACAACAAGAAATTTGGCGTTTCAACAATGACCGATGTTATACAAAAGTCGTTAAATACCGGTATGATTTTCATATTAAAACAATTGGGTACTGACCCTAATCGAATAACTCAAAAATCCAAAGACATTTTGTATGACTATATAAAAAGATTTGGTTTTGGGGACAGGACGGGCGTTGAGCTTGCTGGCGAATCTAAAGGATTTGTTAAGGATAATAAATCTTATAGTGTGGATTATGCGAACATGACCTTTGGTCAGGGTATTTCCTCGACAAGCCTGCAGCTCACCAATTCAGTCGCAGCTATAGCCAATGGAGGCACCCTGTATAAGCCCTATGTGATTCAAAAAGAAATACTGCCCAATGGCGAAGTAAAAAATACCAAACCGAGTGTAATTCGAGATAATATAATTAGCACACAAGCAGCGGCCCAGTTGTCTGAGATGATGAAACAGGTAGTTCAGAAGGGCTCTGGTTGGCCAACAAGAATGCCAGGATATAACATTGCGGGCAAGACAGGCACGGCTCAGGTGCCTAAAAAAGACGGCTCAGGCTATGAAGAAAAGAAAAACATTGGTAGTTTTGTTGGCTTTGCTCCAATTGAAGATCCAAAATTTGTAATGTTGGTCAGAGTAGATTACCCAAAAGTAGATGGCTTCGCCGAAAAGACTGCAGTACCAACATTTGCTGAAATTGCCAAACAATTATTTATTTATTATCAAGTACCACCTAATGGGAATTAGCTTATAAATTTGTTAAAATGATAAGAACATTATGAACGAACAACAATTAATTCAAAATTTTACCTTTGTACTAATACAAGCCTCTTTGAGCTTTGGTTTGGCAATCCTTCTGACGCCACTTTATACTTATTTCGCATTCAAATTTAAGCTTTGGAAACAGATACGTACCACCACCACAACCGGTGAAAAAGCTAAGGTCTTTACAGCCCTCCATGCAGCCAAACATAAGCGCAACATTCCCACAATGGCTGGCATAATTATGGTGGTTGCAATATCAATCGTTACTTTGTTTTTGAATCTATCACGATCTCAGACCTATCTGCCACTTTTTGGACTGGTTGCTGCAGGGGCAATCGGATTGCTAGACGACTTTATTAATATCAGAGGAAGCGGAAAAGGAGTAGCTGGGCTACGATCGATTATAAAATTTTCATTGATATTGCTAATAGCCATAGTTGGAGCACTATATTTTTATTTCAGGCTGGGCTACAGCATTCTGCATGTTCCAGCGGTAGGGGACTTTGATATTGGAATTTTGTACATACCACTGTTTATTCTTGTGATTGTCTCAACGTCTAATGCTGTAAATATTACAGATGGGCTCGACGGCCTTTCGGGCGGCTTGTTGGCCTCAGCTTTTGGAGCTTTTGCAATAATTGCCCTTGCCCAAGGCAATATTGGTATCGCAGGTTTCTGTATGGCAGTTGTTGGAGCGGTTTTGGCATACACTTGGTTTAACATATTTCCAGCACGATTCTTTATGGGAGATATTGGATCATTCGCTCTTGGAACGGCACTAGGGGTAGTGGCGATGCTTACAAATTCAGTTTTTGTGCTACCAATAATCGGACTAGTTTTTGTGCTAGAAGCTGGTTCAAGCTTAATTCAAATCCTCTCTAAAAAGATTTTCAAACGCAAAATATTTATTTCTGCACCATTGCATCACCACCTAGAAGCAAAAGGTTGGCCCGAGACAAAAATAACTATGAGGCTTTGGATAATTGGCTCGATTGTGGCGGCCCTTGGGGCGATGATAGGATTGGTCGGAAAAGGATAAAATGGAAAGAAGACAAAAACAAAAAAAACCAATCTACTATAAACACCGCCCAGACTACTTGCTAACGTTGCTTGTTGCCATCTTGGTCGGAATTGGACTTATTTTAATTTTTTCAACTGGCTGGATTTCTATTCTTAAAAAGTCAGCAGGCGCAAGCGAAGATAATGTTTTTTTGAGCCAGCAAATCATTAGCTTAACGCTGGGTGTGGCTGGCTGGATATTTTGTAGCAAGCTGGACTATCATCGTTTTGAAGGACAAGCAAGAAATATATTCTTAGCAACAATTGGTATAATGCTTTTGGTATTGATACCTGGGATTGCGGTAACTGCTAACGGTGCTACAAGATGGGTTAATATTGCAGGTTTCAATTTTCAGCCTGTAGAATTTTTTAAGCTAGGTACAATTATGTACACTGCCTATTGGCTATCAAAGAACAAACAAAAGCTCTCTACATTTAAGGATGGCCTTCTGCCGCTATTTATTATTATTGGAATTATTGTCGTCCTGACTGTTTTTATACAAAGAGATATGGGTAGTTCTATGGTCATGATTCTGTCGGTATTTGCGATGTTTTTTGTTGCAGGAGCAGGCTGGCAAAATTTGCTCATAGGGCTTACAACAATGGCGCTAGGGGTGTTCGGCCTTGCTGTAGCGGCTCCATACCGAATGGCAAGGGTCTTGACCTTCCTTGGAAAGAGCGATGATTCCAGCGCGGCAGCCTATCACATTAATCAGGCATTAATTGCGATAGGTAGTGGAGGTGTGATGGGGAGGGGGCTAGGTAAGAGTCTTCAGGCCTACGGATACCTGCCAGAGGCCACAAATGACTCAATTTTTGCTATTATTAGTGAGGAGACCGGACTTTGGGGTTCGGGCTTAATTATTGCTGTTTTTGCGCTGCTTTTTTACAGAGCTATAAAGATAGCAAAATCAGCACCAGACGACTTTGGTAGGTTTCTGGCATTTGGTATAGCCTTCTGGATTGGGTTTCAGGCAATGATTAATATATCAGCAATGCTTGGATTGATACCGCTTACAGGAATTCCGCTGCCATTCGTTAGTTATGGTGGAACAAGCCTAGTCGCCCTGTTGGTAACAATGGGTATATTGCAAAACATTTCTAAGTACACCTATAAGGAGGTTTATGATGAAGATTCTAGTAGCAGGGGGAGGCACCGCAGGACACATATCGCCGGTGCTGGCCGTCATCGCATCGATTCGCAAGCTTGATCAAGACGCTGAGATTCTATTTGTGTGCTCTGGTAAAGAATTTGAAATTGATCTTTTAAAAAAGAGCAATATAAATTATAAAATAATACCATCAGGTAAATTTAGAAGGTATGGCAGGGGATTAAAGGAGCTGACCGACTTTAAAACGCAGCTCCAAAATATAAAAGACCTAAGCAAAACTCTGAGCGGATATAAGTATAGTAGAAAAATTATCAAACAATTTAAGCCGGACGTAGTTTTTATTAAGGGTGGCCACGTTGGTTTGCCTATAGGAATTGCAGCTGGAAGAATGAAGATACCATACATCATTCATGAGTCAGATGCAGTTATGGGTAAGGCCAATAGTTTGCTTTCCAAAAAAGCTAGCGTAGTGGCTGTAAGTTTTCCGGTGGAGGCATATTCGCAGGTCAGCAATCCAAATCTTTATTTCACGGGTAACCCAGTGCGTCCGGAATATTATGTCAATGCTACCAAGGGCTCAAAAAAGCCAAAAGAACAAAAACCGAACATATTAATATTTGCTGGCTCTCAAGGGGCTGAAGCGATTAATTCAATGGTGTTTGAAAACATAGAGCTTATTCTTAAAAGCTTCGATGTTTTGCATATAACAGGGGAGTCGGGGGTAGAAAGAGCCCGGTTTATAAAGCACAGGCTTCCTAAAGAATTGAAAAAATCCTATGAGCCACATGGTTTTTTAAGTGATGAAATGGTTGCAGCATACAAATGGTCTGACATTGTAGTTGCTAGAGCAGGTATGAATTCATTATCTGAGATTGCAGCTATGTCTAAGCCGGCGATAATTATTCCCTTGCCAAGCTCGACCAATAACCATCAGTTTAAAAATGCTGAGTTTCTGGCAAAACAGGGTGCAGTAAGAATGCTTGATCAGTCAAAAATTGAGGGTAAGGGCTTGGTTAATGAGATATCCAAGCTAGCTAACGACGGAAAAGCTATGAATTATCTGTCGTCCAGCATCCATAAGTTTTTCAAACCAGAAGCGGGTACAGATCTTGCCAAAATAATTATTGCAGTAGCCAACAAGAAGTTGAGGAAAGAGGGCTAATTGAAAAAAAGAAATGTAAAAAGATCTTATAAATTTTCATTATCTTCAGATAGCAGGGTAAAAAGAGAAGAGTCGGGGATAATCAAAAAGCCAGCTAAAATTAACTGGTTCGTACTAATTAAAAGATACGCTTTTTATATTTTGCTAGTGCTGGTACTGGTGTACTTGATTTTCTTTTCTGGCATTTTCAAGGTTAGCAGGGTAGACGTACAGGGACCGAACAAAGAACTTTCACAGGATTTAGAGTTAGAGTCCAGCAGATATATAAAATCTTTATTTACTGGTAATAATTGGTTATTTATAAATTCAGCAGATCTTAAATCCAGATTAGAAAAAACTTTCACGGGCCAGGAATCTATTTCTGTGAAAAAAACATTTCCAAACAAAATTGAGGTTAAGACAGATGAACAAAAATCAGCAATTATTTGGAGAACAGGCAACGCCCGCTACATAATATCAATCAATGGTAGATCGCTTAGTGAATTAAAAGATCAAAATACTACTGGGCTTCCAACTGTCATAGATGCAAGCAGCATACCTGTAAAGATAGGGGATAGAGTAGCCTCAAGAGATTTTGTGGACTTTACACTGAAACTTAATGAATTCTTCAAAGATAAAAAAATAGAAGTAGAGCAATTTTATATTACAGAAACCACAAGCGAACTTAATGTTAAGCTCAAGGACGGATATGTAATAAAATTCAACACATCAGATCCGACAGACGCTCAAATCAGATCGCTTTCGGCCACTCTGGATCTTTTGAAGTCGCAAAACAAAAAGCCTAATGAGTATATAGATTTGCGTGTCACCGGTAAGGCTTTTTATAAGTAAATTGCAAAAAAAAACTCCGACTCCCCCTATGTTCGGTTTTTGTTTAATGCATAAAAAATAGAGGTTCTGAGGGTGGAGAAGTAGAACTTATTGGCTTGCTAACTTGAAATTAAATAAATTGAAATCGGGGATAGATAAATAAAATTAAGTTTTTAGTCTTAGCCAGCCTAAACTTATTAATATGTCGCAAAAGGTATATTGTGCGACACACTATATTTAATGATAAGTTGATAGTTAGTACCTCTTAATTATGCTTTATATAAAGCATAATTCATATTTATACAAATAATACTATAGAGGACTACTTGCGTCGTCTTGGCTTATTGTCGTGCTTAGATTTATTGCTTTTGTTTTTAATGAGATCGCTGTAGCGCTTTGGCTGGACGCCTGCTATTTCAGGCCTTTTCTGAGCTTGCTGAGAAGCATTTTGAGCATTGGCCTGTGTCTTTACGCCTTTTTCATTTGCCGGGCTATTAGAGCCTTGCTGAGAGGCTTGTTCTGGTCCGGCCCAGTCCGATATCTCTTTCTCGACTTCTGATCTGTTCATTGCATATTCTCTTCTAGAATTTTCGATAATTTCAGATGTGTAGTCGTGGGTAGGAGAGGGCATCATTAAGCTTTTTGCACTAAAAGGATTTGATGTCTGGCCATCGATACTCATACTCACGTAAATGTTTTGCTTGTCCAAGTTTACCAAGTCTATCGGCTCGAATACTGGCGCGAAGTATTTGGATAAGTAGTCTGCGTCATCAGCCCCTACCCTGAAGGTAATCATAGATCCGACATTACCAAAAACAGCATCCCTTACCTCATCTGGCATTTGTGAAATGTATTGATTTGCGACGGTTAAGCGCAAGCCATACTTACGGGCTTCAGATAAAATAACCGCGAATGATTCTGTGGCGAAGTTTTGGAACTCATCAACGTACAGGTAAAACGGCCGGCGCGCTTCTATATCTGCGACGTCTGCTCTACTCATTGCATCTAGCTGAATTTTAGTAATTATTAACGACCCCAGAATTGCAGCATTATCCTCGCCAATCTTACCTCTGCTTAGGTTAACAATAATAATTTTGCCCTCATCCATAGCTTTTCTGATATTGAATGAGCTTTTGGGTTGACCAATAATGTTTCGGATAAGTGGCACAGCTGTAAACGCACCAACCTTATTTAGAACAGGCTGAACAGCTTCGGATGCAAATTTATCATTCCAGGAGGCAAATTCCGTTACCCAGAAAGCTTTAACTACAGGATCGGTCACATTATCAACTATCATTTTACGATAGCTCTTGTCTGTAAGCATCCTGGTTATACCTAGCATCGTAGTTCCTGGAGTTTCAAGAAGTGCCAACAATGTAAAACGAAGAATGTGTTCCAGCCGAGGCCCCCAGCTGTCACCAAACATTTTCTTGAGCACACCCACTATTTCTGAGGCTATGTTATTGCGTCGGTTTTCGTCGGCATATTCCATTGGGTTAAATGCTACGGGGTATTGAGCATCGTCTGGATTTATATAAATTACGTCTTTGATTCTGTTTTGAGGGATGAATTTCATAATGTCTTGGGCATAGTCACCGTGCGGATCTACGACTGCAAAGCCCTCGTTTTGATAAATATCAGAAAGCGTCAATAGATTCAGCATGAAAGATTTACCGACACCACTTTTACCTATGATATAAAGATGACGTTCGCGATCCTTGCGTTTAATACCAAACTTAATATCGCCCTGCCTAAAAGTGGTCGAACCAAACAGGCTCAGATCTGAAGGAGCGGTATTTGCTAGTGTCGGCAAAAGCGCAGGCGGCTCCCCTACTTTGGTTGATGTATAGGCAATATTTGGGGTTTCTACACTTGTGTGAGGAAGATGGAATACACTCGCAAGCTCTTCAATGTTAAGTATAAAGCCCTGGTCATTGAATATTCGGTTTTGGTACTCTTTTAAGCCATCTTCGCCTTCTATCATAGGTGTGCCGGCAAAGCCATTAAGATTTACAGTGTTGAACTGCTTGAAGCCCCCTACCAACGCCTGTAAGCGCTGCTTTGCTGCTTGTTCATTCTGCCCGATATAGCAGATTCTTATTTTTACTGCATAGCCTAATTTCTCGGCCTTTGCCTCTACAGCTGAAAGTAAGGTGGTTTGACCTGGCGAAAGCTCTTTTTTGCCCGGTCCAGAAGCTGCCTTGGCAGACTTTTCATAATAAATCTGAGGGGTTACTGTAGCTGTAAAAATGTCCTTAACTAGGCCCGTGGGTTTTGACATCCAGTCATCAAAAATTCCTTTTTTCTTTCCGTTTCTGACTTCATCGACGTATTGAAGTGATTTCGCATGCCAACTGTCACTAACTGGCTCAGCCAGTATTTGAATCCAGATTTCTTCGTTGTCATTTAGACTAGCCAAAACTGTAGTAAGGCCGGCCAACGGATCTACTTCGAAGGTTGTAAAGGTCTTAATTGGAAAAATTTCGTCTTTATCTAGGACAACTTGGGTTGTATAGGCATTTCTGCCATTGAGGTTCTTGTGACTATAATCATTGTCCATTTCGGTTATTTGAACCGATGGGTATTGGGCGTAAATTTGGCTTTCGACATAATCTTTAAGATGTTTAGGGCACCAAACATAGAAATATATCAAATGATCATGCGAAACTATTTCAAAGCTAATATGCTCTTGAATTCCATTGTCTTCAGCCGAAGGTCGCAATATACCATGAAGACTGGCAAACATTTGCTCCGCGGATAATTCCTTTTTTTCGTTGTCTTTTGGCACAATGATTTGCAACATTGTGTGTTCGGATCTTTCTATATAAGCCACCTTCTTATTATTTTTACGAATTAAATAAAATAACCATCCAGCTATAAATACCCAGCCCCAGAATTTAAAAAGAACTGTATTTATAACTTGTACAATAGTAGAAAAAATAGTTACCAGTATTTCCATTGTGATTTGGTCGGCAAATTGACCAGATTATTTTATGAGAGCGTATAAACGCCCTTTTCAACGCGCTTGAATTGAGGTTTTTCTTGAAGATTAAGTACAATTGTAGTTGTCTTAACCTGTCGTCTGGCAAGAACTCGTGCTACGATTTCATCCTTGCTCAAAGGACCCCCCTCTTCTTTCAAGACTTCCTCTATTATATCAGCTACAGTACCGGAACGGTAACCCCATTCTGCTAATGCATAAATGCCACGACCGATTAAAACAAAACGCTTATCTTTGATAAGTTCATTATGAACTGCTTGGGTAGTAACTTTCTTGGGGTTTGCAGCCAAAACGGAAATTTTATCAGCTATATCTGAAAAATGCATAGGTCTTCCGGTCTTTTTGAGTACCAAGTAGATCTTATCGCGAATACTTTTAGGATTAACTTCTGGCCACACCATCAAGCCCCAAACTCCATCTAGTTCACTAATGTGATTGGATGATTGGGCAAGCTCTTTAAGGGTTTCTTGGCTATGGGGTCCATCAATTAGCTTATAAATCCCTTCAAATTTAGAAGGCTTAGCCACTTGGTTAATAGCACTAATTAGGCTCTCGTGCAGGTTTTTGATTTTGTTATGATCAAAAGTCTTGGAATCGACCACTAAGGCATCAAAATGGTCATTTTTATCAATAAAATCCACACTTGGGCTGATTTTAATCAGAAATACTGCGTGAGATGTTAGTGAGTCATCAAGGTTAATTTCGCGAGATAAGTTTTCTAAACTGATCAGTCCGCCCCTGCTATCAACCACTTCGTCAATAACCATCACAAAATCATCATTCGAATTGGAATTTTCTTGAAGCTTGGTAAAGGCAGCTTTTTCAATCTGACGAACTCTTTCTCTGGTGATATTAAGATCTTTACCGATTTGTTCTAAGGTCTGAGGATTGGTATTGATACCGCCTCTTCTTTTTAAAACTTCTCTGTCACGATCCTTTTTTAGCTTTGAAAGCGCTGAATCAACCAGACTATTAAGTTGTTGAGTAGTAAATTTGGCCATAATTATTGTTAATAATGTATAAATGGCCACTTAAGGCCACTTAAATCTTAAATATTATAACATCGAAGACTCTTACGGTCAACTTATTTTTTAGCTTTTGAAGGCTTTTTATTCTTTTTGTCTAAAAGCTCTTGGCACTGCTTTAAGCTAAGTTTTTTAGGTTCCAGATCTTTAGGAATCTTAACATTGATTTGCCCATCTGTAATATAGGGTCCAAAACGCCCATTTAGCACCTGAATTCCTTCTTTTTCAAAATTAGCAATAACTCGACTATCAAGCATTTTTTGATGTTCCTTGAGAAGTTCATTTGCCTTTTTTTCAGATATAGTGAATGGGTCCTCACCTTTTAGAGATACATTGATACTGCCAACTTTTAAATAAGGGCCAAATCTGCCTATCTGGGCTACAATATCAATTCCCTTAGGCGATTTACCAACAACTCTTGGTAATTCGAACATTTTCATTGCTTCTTCGAATGTTACAGTCGATATCTTTTTGCCTTCTGGCATTGGAGCAAACTGTGGCTTCTCGTCGTCTTCAGCTTCGCCGATCTGGATCATTGCGCCGTAACGGCCAAGCCTTGCGATAACTGGCTTTTTTGTTTTAGGATCAATACCAAGTTTGCGACTTTGGTTGGCCTCTTCTCTTGTAATATCTTCAGAGCCGGCAACTAATTTATGGAAAGGCTTGTAAAAATCAGCTATCATTTCCTGCCATTTTTCCTTGCCCTCAGCAATTTCGTCAAATTGTCGCTCTACTTTTGCAGTGAATTGATAATCCAATATCTCATTAAAGTATTTCACTAAGAAATCAGTAACTACCGTCCCCGTATCGGTTGGAATCAATCTGCTGCGATCAGTATCGTAGCGTTCTTCTTGTTCGGTTTTTGTTAACTTACCATTTTTCAGATCGAGCACATTGATTGTTCGGACCTTACCCTCCCCATCTGACTTTTCGACATATCCGCGTGCTTGAATTGTTGAAATTGTAGGCGCATAAGTACTTGGGCGACCAATTCCTTCGGCTTCTAGCTTCTTAACTAGAGATGCTTCAGAGTATCTAGCTGGCGGTCTGGAATAGGTTTCGGTGGCAGTAACTTCTTCGGTTTTGAGATCATCGCCTTTTGTCATGTCGGGCAGTATGTTTGGGTCAGCCTGCTTTGCGGACTGGTAAGCTTTCAAGAAGCCTTCAAATATCACTACTTCGCCCTTGGCTATAAATTCTTCCACAATTCCTTCGGTTTTGATATTAATTTCAGTTTTTTCAATCTGTGCTTCAGACATCTGAGATGCCATGGCGCGTGCCCATATTAACTTATAAAGCTTGACCTGTTTTGGATCGTTGCCAGCTTCTTTTTTGGAAAAGTCAGTTGGCCTAATTGCCTCGTGGGCCTCTTGGGCTCCGGCCGATTTAGCCTTGTAGTGGCGTTCGTTAAAGTATTTATCTCCAAAGTCACTACTAACCTGCTTTTTGATCTGTGTTAAAGCAGTTTTTGATAGATTAAATGAGTCGGTACGCATATAGCTGATATGCCCCTCTTCATAGAGTTTTTGAGCCAGCACCATGGTTTGTTTAACTGAATAGCCAAGCCTGCTGGAGGCAGCCTGCTGAAGCGTCGAAGTCGTAAATGGTGGAGCTGGGCTTTTTTTGGCTGGTTTTTTAGCTACAGCATCAACAATAAATTTTTTCGCCTTGATACTTTCTAGGAATTTTTCTGCAGACTTTAGATCTTTAAGTCTAGTATTCAGCTCGGCTCTCACTTCTGCGCCTTTTTGGGTTTTGAATAATCCCACAACTTTGTAGTCTGATTTTTGTTCAAACTTTTCAATTTCTCGTTCTTTGTCAACGATTAGGCGAACCGCCACTGATTGCACCCTACCGGCACTAAGGCCTGCCTGAATTTTTTTCCATAAAACCGGACTTAGTTCATAACCAACCAGTCTGTCTAAGATTCGGCGGGCTTGCTGGGCATCAACTAAATCAAGATCAATGTGTCTTGGTTTTTTTATGGCCTCTTCGATTGCGGGCTTGGTAATTTCATGGAATGTAATGCGTTTAGTCGTCTTGGGGTCAAGCTTTAAAACACTACAAAGATGCCAACTTATAGCTTCGCCTTCGCGGTCTTCGTCGGTCGCGAGCCAAACTTCCTTACCCTTTGCGGCTCGTTTCAGTTCACTTACAAGTTTTGTTTTGTCGGCTGATATCTCGTAGGTTGGAGAAAATTTATTATCAATATCTATAGCCAACCCACCACCCTTTTGTGGTAAATCACGTACATGCCCCATACTGCTTAGAACCTTAAAGTCACCGCCGAGATATTTCTCGATGGTTTTGGCTTTGGCTGGTGATTCGACTATTACTAAATTTTTTGGCATTTATTTTATTACTATTTGATTATGCTAATGTTTAATTGAATATTTTGCAAATAACACAGAAAAAAGACTATATAGTATAGCTTCAAACTTTGTCAAATATGTCCTTAAAAGAGTTCGGGCCCCGGCGCTAGCAAATTAATGCTGCACCGGAGCCCAAGTTCCTTGAGAGTCTACCGTCGCCAACGATAGGCCTTATGGCGGCCAACCCTGCATTTTGCGCGACACGGATAAGGGCAAGCACTACCCCAGCCACTACCGTCTTCCCTCTGCTTTTGCCTTATACGAAGGCACAGGTGCTTAGGGGTCAGCTGGCAAATTGCAGATCATTAACAGGCGGAGAACCATGCGCGCCAATGGAAGGCACTACCCGGCAGGGCTGGTTCTCCTTAAGCAAAGGAGGCATGCCTTAGTCTGCTAATGATTATTCAAGGAACTTATGGCCCAAATTATAGTATAAAATTTACTAAATTGCAATATTTTTACATGCAAAATATTGACAAAATAATAAAATAGTTTAGAATATCTTTCTAGTACCTACTACCCGCCATTTGGTGGAAGGAAGTGATGAAAATGCCGGACCCACTGCCTATTAGTCAAGCGATTATTGAATCAATCGAAGACCTGCGCGATCAAAGTCGCCTCGCAGGTTTCGATGATGGTTACCAAACGGGCTACGACGCAGGCTTCAGCGCTGCACTTAATCAGATTCGCGCCGAGCTCGATGCGATCGAACTCTCAGAGCCGAAGAGCTTTGTGGATAAAGTCCGCGAGGACATGGGGCTTGGCAAAGAGCCGGCTCCAATTCGAGAGCTTATGGGATGGGTGATCACTGATGAGAATACCGATCGGCCGCGCAAGAAGCGTCTGGTTTCTGTGAAGGCTCTCGGGCTTTCCACCAAGACCACTAACGCACTTGTCGGTGCTGGTGTTACGAAGATCAAGCAGCTGACCGACATGACGCCCTCGGAGCTTCGGAAGCTTCCGCGCATCGGTGCTGGCTCAGTCAAGGAAATTGCTGCAGTGCTCAAGAAGCACGGTAAGTCACTGAAGGCCTAGTTTTACCCCCCCGCTCTAAGCGGCGAGAAATCGCTCCGCTTGGGGCGGTTTTTCGTTTAGGTCAATATCCAGCTACCAGCACCAAGATTACGTATTTTGCCGGTAATCTCCATTAGGCTTATGATGCTCGCAATACTCACAGCATCGATTTTAGTTTCATCAATAATCTGCTGCGTAGTTAGGGATTTTTCCATGAGCAATTCCATTATCAGGGCTTCTTCTTTACTGTCAGCCCTCGGCTTAACTTTTACAAGCTCAGGACTTTCTAGACCCAAAATTGCTAAAACATCAGCGGCATTTGTTACCAGCTGAGCGCCATTCTTAATCAAATTATTTGGTCCAGCTGAGCGTGGACTTGTGATATTTCCGGGAACTGCCATCAAAGTTCGGCTGGCTTGTATGGCGAAGTTGGCTGTTATCAAACTACCAGATTTGGCATCGGCTTCAGTCACAATTGTGGCCAAGCTGAGCCCTGCGATAATTCTATTTCGCGCTGGAAAGTGTGATTTATAAGCTTCAGTACCTTCGGGATACTCGCTAATAACTCCTCCGCCTGATTCTATAATTTTATTAAACAATCCATAATTGCTCCTGGGATAGGGTCTATCCAGTCCACAGCCCAATACCGCTAAAGTCTTTCCGTTTGCTTCCAGGACGGCTTTGTGCACAATTGTATCAATTCCTAAAGCAAGTCCGCTAACTATACAAAAGCCAGCCCTAGCAAGCTCATATGCGAGCTTATACGTGATTTCTTCACCATATCTAGTAGGCCTGCGGGTGCCTACGATTGCAATCATTGGCAGATCGGCAATGCTGCCAGCTAAGTGTAGTCCTTTGGGAGGGCTTGAGATTTCTCGTAAAAGCTGAGGAAAACTATTGTCATTATGTTTAATATATTGTATATTCATATTCTGTCTCTATCTGGAGCTAAAAATTACATTAAAACATAAGAGGTAAAAAGTATTGACAATATACCGCTTATGTGATAATATACTACACGTTCTTTACATTAGTACATATTTCAAAAGCTTTTTCAAGGGAGTAATCTGCTCCGCGAGGCTTAATCTAAAACTCACCCTCCTTTTAGATCTCGCGAGCAGATTACTCCCTTTAATGCCACGGTCTTATTATTTTCTATTGACGGCCGCACAAATCCCGCTAAGGGGGCTTTAAAGGGAATTACAAACAGATCAGTTCGAGTTTATACGGCTGGTCTGTTTTTATTTCTTGATTTTTTGTATTTGTTAGATCTAGCTTAGCAAGTAGCAAATTCAATTGCTAGCATGGAGCGGAATAAACTTTAGACTTTATTTAATTGAGGTGTGCTCGATGCCGTTTTGGAGCGCATCTAGCACCGTTTCGGAGCTTTTTTTAATGACTTCCTCTAGGTTTTCTAGCTCCTCCCTATTGAACTTTTGAAGGACAAATTTTTCGGTTGGTGCTTTGTCGAGCATTTCATTTTTAATTCCGATCCTGAAGCGGGCAAAGTCTTCGCCGACTTTTGAAATAATATCCTTAAGTCCGTTATGTCCGCCACTACTACCTCCTACGCGTACACGGATAGTTCCAAAATCCAAAGCTAAGTCATCCGATATTACCCAAATGTCTTGGCTTTGTATTTTGTAAAAATTGGCAATCTTAGATACGCAGTCCCCGCTTAAATTGACGAAGGTTGTGGGTTTGGCCAGTATGATCGTTTCGCCATTAAGCATTGTAACGCACATATCGGCCTTGAGTTTCTTTTCTGCTTTTGTGTTGAGCTTATATTTTTGGCAGATTTCATCAACCACCATAAAGCCAACATTATGGCGCGTATTATTATATTCTTCGCCGATATTTCCAAGTCCAACAATGAGTTTCAAAGGTTTAGGCTCCTTTTATTTTTCTGTACATAGTTCAGAATGCCTGCATTTTGAATTGGAGTACCTGCAGACCTGAAGACGGTTCGCTTGGTTATATCAATTGATCGATTATTTTTTAATAATTCCCGTAAAGTAATTAACTTGGTTTTGTCTAATATCTTTGCTTCCTCTGCTCTTTTGAGGTCTTTTGAGTTTTGAATTTCATTATCCCAACTAACTACCACATTGTTTTTATCGGTATCCCAGAATTCATCGCTAATCTCTTCAAAATTATACAAAGTTAGATAGCTTGCGATAACTACACTGCTTTTTAAATTTTTTTCATCAGCTTGAGTTATGATTGGCTCGTCTGAGCTGGTATGACAAAAAATATAATCAAATTCACATAGACTGTCTTTATTTACTATTTCAATAATTATGCCTAGTTCATTCGCTAAGGCTTCCACCTCTGCACTTAGAGATTTTGACCTGTTGATGCAGGACACTTTCTTTAGTTCGGGATAGCAAGCTTTCAAAATTTTAATTGACCACTGAGATATTGAGCCAGTACCAATGTATAGAACGTTTTTGTCTTGCAAATCTTTAACCCCTAACGAGCCTAGTAAGACTGTATCTAGCGCACCAGTGCGTATGTCGGCTAAGGATGTAAAATCAAAATTCAGTTGAATTACGCCATTTTTAAATGTGAGAGCTTGCTGAGGTGCTTTCTTAGAAACTTCATCATAAGGACTGATAACGAAGTAAAATTCATTCTCTTTTTTGTTAAATATAGAGAAGACATGGTCATCACCAGCAAAATTATTATTAAAATCAAAATGTTCATGTATATCTCTATACATTGAAAATTGTTCTTGACTCAAAAAAGCCTCTTTAATATCAGAAACAACATCTGCTAGGTTTAGATTGTTCAAATTAATCATAATTTGATTGTAGCATAGCTATACTTTATCTTCTTTGTACTTGCTTTTGAAAACTAGCTTAATTGGAACGCCGGTAAGTTCAAAGTTTTGGCGCAGTTGGTTTTCAATATAGCGCATATAGCTAAAGTGAATTAGTTCTGGGTGAGTTCCGAAGATTGAAAATTCAATAGGATCATTGCCGGTTTGCGTAACGTAGTTAAGCTTGGCGTGAAAGCCTTTGGTTGTAACTGGGGGCTGCTTTTGTACTGCAGCTTTTAAGACATCATTTAACTCTTTTGTGGGAATTTTAGTGCCTCTACGGTTATTAACCTCTACTATAATTTGCTTAAGTTTTTCAAGGTTTTGATTCTCCATACTAGACGTAAAAATGAGCGGTGCCCACCACACATACTGCAAATTATGACTAATTATGCTACTCATTCCGTGCATAGTATTCTCGTCTTTTTCTTCTATGGCGTCCCATTTTGTAACCACAACCGCCAAGGCCTTGCGAGCGTCCTTGACCATGCCCACGATATGCTCATCTTGCTTTGTGAGGCCTTCTGTTCCGTCGATCAAAACCATACAAACGTCAGCACGTTCGATTGCAGATTTAGTTCTGGTAGCTGAGAAAAATTCAATTCCTTTGGATATTTTTCCTCGCCTTCTAAGCCCTGCAGTATCATAGAAATCTAAGATAATATCTTTGTATTTAACTTCAGCAGAGTTTACATCTCTGGTTGTACCGGCAATATCAGATACTAAAGCCACATCTTCTCTTGCCAGAGCATTTATAAGTGCGCTTTTACCCACGTTTGGACGACCAAGAATTGCAATCTTAATAGATTCTTTAACCTTAGCAACTTTTTTTTTCGGAATTTGTATAAGCACTTCATCTAGTAAATCATTTATGCCTTGGCCGTTTTGAGCTGAGGCCTGCATAATATTTTCAAACCCTAACTTTCGATAATAGCTAAAATCATTATTGAATTCGCGCTTATCTAGCTTATTAATTAGTAGTATCGTTTTAAGCTTTGATTTTAGCACTAATTTGGCAAGCTTTAGGTCATCGCTATTTAGCTGAGTTGTGCCATCGGCTACAAAGATTACCAAATCGCTTTGAATAATAGCGTCTTCAATCTGCATTATTGCAAGTTTATTTAGTTCGTCTGTTGGCTTGGCAAAACCAGCGCTATCTACTAGCTCAAATTGTATGCCATTATGCTTTACAACCCCCTTGTTCTGATCTCTTGTGGTATGGGCTATATGCGAAGTTATCGCCTGATTCGTATGAGTCAGTCGATTAAATAATACACTTTTGCCAACATTGGGTTGGCCAACAATAATCACTCTTGATAAATTCTTCATTTTATTGCCAAATATAGTTATTGAAGGCCCATTCTATCATATTTTTGCTTTCTTGAAAACGGTCAGGGCTATTGAGCACTACCGTAATAATTCTTTGGCCATTACGTTCAACTGCCGTTATGAGACATTGCCCCGCCTCTAGAGTGTAGCCGGTTTTCATTCCTACCACTCCACCACTGCCAAGAATTTTATTGGTAGTGGTAAGATTGTAGGGCTTACCGTCCTGATTGGTTATCTTGGTTGAAGCCGTAGAAGTAATTTTTTTAAAAGTATCGTTATTTGATAGAACGCCTGCAAGCTTAACTAGATCATTGGGTGTGCTGGTGTTTTTGCTACTCAGACCAGAAGGCTCGTAAAAACTAGAATTATTCATATCCCAAAGCTTGGCTTTTTCATTCATTTTTTCAGCAAACTTCTCTATTGAGCCGCCGTCATAAATCGCCAAGGCATTGGCTGCATCATTAGCAGAATAGATCAATATTGCTTTTAACAGCTCCCCGACTGTGATTTCTTCACCCTTTGTTAGATTAAGTTTTTGATCTTCTGGTCCTAGCACTGGAAGTTCGCCAATTGTTACAACTTCATTTGGCTTATGAGACTCCATAATTGCAAGTGCAGTCATTAGTTTGGCAATTGATGCAATTGGCCTAGAGGTATCGGCGCTTTTCTCTAATAGCTTAGTACCCGATTTTGTATCAGAAACTATTGCCGCTTCTGCAGATGGTGTAAATTTTTTAGAGTTTGTCTTAAGCGTTGGCTGAGCTACATAGCTTTGTGTTTCAAAAGGCTGGTTCATTGATTGACCTCCAGGGCTTTTAAATAGGTCTGCCATTGGCTTGATTGCTGTTAAACCGGCATTTGTCAAAAGACTAAAAACAAGACCAATTGAGATTAAAATATTCAAATCACTTCCTCGGGCTTAATGAATTCATATTTTCCGCTCATAAGGCTATGCGAGGAAAATTTACCAATTCTTATTCGAACAAGCTTAACAACCTGCCCGCCGATTGCCTCAATGGTTCTTCGTATCTGTCGATTTTTACCCTCATTCATAACTACTTTTATAATACTACCACTTACTCTAGTAACCTTCATTTTACTGACGCCATCCTCAAGTTTTATGCCCTCATTTAGCTTTTCAATATTGTCCTCCGAAATAGGGTCTTTTAAGCTAACCAAGTAGGCCTTGTTTTTATTTTTGCTTGGGTGTGATATTTCATTTATGAAGTTTCCATCAGAGCTTAGAATTACTAGACCTTCGCTATCTTTGTCTAGTCGCCCGGCAATTTTTAATTTGGAGAAAGATTTAGGTAACGAATCGAAAACATTTCTATCATCGCCGTATTTTTTATGTGAACAGATTTCGCCTCTAGGCTTATTGTAGGCTATATAAATATCTTTCTTTATACTGCCCTCACTACCATTAAGGCTTACCTTGTCGTTTTTTGAAACCTGAAAACTTAAATTCGTCATCACTTCACCATTAACGCTAACCTGCCCAGAAGATATCAATTCATCTGCTTTGCGTCTAGAATCGGCCAAACCACATATTACTAAGTACTTATTTATTCTGGTTTTCATAATTGTCCAATTCTTTGAGCGACTCTATGCCCATTAACTTTAAAAATTCAGCAGTCGTCTTATATTTTGTAGTGCCATCATCTGTAATTCTAAGTATTAGTTGTTTATTTAGAAGGTTCTTTATAGATTGATCACTACTAATTCCTCTTATTTCGTCTATTTCGTCTTTTGATATCGGCTGTCTGTAGACAATTACGCTAAGAGTCTCTAGTGCTGGCTGGCTAAGGGCTTGTGGTGTGGAGTCATAAAACTCTTCTATCAAGCTGGCATATTCGGGCTTAACCACCAATTGCATCTCTGATTCATCATAAATTATTGTCATGCCCAGTTCTGATAATTTGGGCTTGGCTTTATCAATAATATCTATTATTTTGTCTTTTTCTAAGTTGAGATTTTTAGACAGGGATTTAATTTTCACAGCCTCACTAGAGTAAAAAAGTATGGCGATTAGCTTAGAGGCATCATTCATCCGACCAGCTCCATTGTGCTGCCTCTTTTTTGAATTTTTTCATTTTTTATTAAATCCAAAATCGACATAAAAAACACTATTGCTTCGGCTTTGCTGCTAGCACTGGACATCATTTCGTCTATCGAGAAGCTTCTAAGTTTTTTTATCTGGTTAATAAATTTAATCTTGGATTTGGCTAAATGATCTCGATTATTCTTTATGGCTTTGGGCGCTTCTTTATTTTTGTAATTTCTTAATATGTCAACAAAGATAATCTGCAGTTTTTTGGGCTCAATGTTTTCAATTTTTGTTTGCAAATATATGTTTTGGCTTCTGGATTTCATCGGCCTTTTGGAAAGTCTCGACAAAATTTGAGCTTGATTTTTGATGGCTTGATATTGTATTAATGATTCTGTCAGATCTATATCTTCTTCCAAAGAAGGCTCGCTAATAATGGCGCGGCTTTTATCTAGTGTTAGTTTGGCGGCTACAAACAAAAATGAATTCATTTCTTCAATACTAAGATCCATATTTTCAATATAATCCAAGTAGTCATCGGTGATTTTAGACAAAGAAATGTCTGTAATTTCTAGCTCTTGCTTGTCCAGAAGCGCTAAGAGTAAATCAAAAGGGCCTTGAAAATTATCTAGTTCCAAGACAAAGGACATCTTTAATCCTTTTTTTCTTTGATGTACAGGCCAAGTTCCCCAAGCTGTTCGGGCCTTACATTTGAAGGGCTCTTGAACATTAGATCGCGTGCATCGCCAGTCTTGGGAAAAGCAATCACTTCCCGAATTGAACTCTCATTGAGAAGAACTGTTACCAGCCTATCTATACCAGGAGCCATTCCTCCATGTGGTGGAGCACCATACTTAAAGGCTTCTAAAAATTCTCCAAATCTCTCATTTATTTCAGCCTCACTTAAGCCGAATCGTTCAAATACCGATTTCTGAATTTCAGGCTTGTGAATTCGTAATCCGCCACTACTGATTTCTACACCATTTAATACTAAATCAAAGCAGTAGGCACGCATCCTTAGTAGATCTTCTTCTTTATCGGAATTAAGCAGGTGCATGTCTTCGTCTCGTGGCAGTGCAAATGGATTGTGGGCAAAAGTGATGTGCCCTTCTGGGGTTTTCTCAAAAACCGGAAAATCAACCACCCAGCAAAAAGCAAGTTCGTTAGGATCATTCTTGTCTTTTCTAAGATCAGGCTTGTCGGTCCCGTATTTCTGCATAGCATCGGCATAAGTAATGACTTCAAATTTTTCAGGCAGCTTCATTTCTGGCAAAAGCTTACTAATTACGGATATAAACATTGCTTCGTTAAATTCCATAATGTCTGTGTCGGTTACAAAACTCATTTCCATATCTAATTGGGTGAACTCTGGCTGCCTATCTCCTCTTTGGTCTTCATCCCTGAAGCATCTGGCTATTTGGTAATATTTTTCAAAGCCAGCAATCATAAGAAGCTGTTTGAATTGCTGTGGCGCCTGAGGAAGTGCATAAAACTTTCCTTCACTCAGTCTTGAAGGTACCAAAAAGTCACGAGCTCCTTCTGGTGAGGATTTGGTGAGTATCGGCGTTTCGACATCCACAAATCCAGCTTCGTCCATATAATTTCTGATTGCGCCGATGAGCTTGTGTCTAAAGCGGATGTTCTTTTGCATATCATCACGCCTCAAATCCAGATAACGGTGCTTCATGCGGACTTCTTCGCTGATTGAGCTTTTTTCTTCAGTTATTTCAAATGGAGTTGTCTCGGCCTGGTTTAAAATACTTAGATTCTTTATTTCAAATTCAATCGTACCGGTTGGGTGTTCAGGGTTAATCATCTTTTCTGGACGAGCCTTAACCTCTCCGGTTATTTCAACCACAAACTCAGTTCTTAATTTGTCGATAGTTTCATCTAATTCCCCACCGCCTCTAAAATAAACAGCCTGCACAACTGCAGAAGCATCACGAATTTCAAAAAAAGCCAATTTGCCATGATCACGTCTTACATGAACCCAGCCCTTAATAAGGGCTTCTTCGCCAATCATTTGGCTGAGATCTTTGATCATACTTCGTTTTGTCATAAGGATAATTATACCTTATTTAAAGCCATTCCCTCAAGAAGAATCTTAAGTTGATGGATTTTGCGGGGGCTGGGGTTGTTGAGGCGGCTGGGGTTGCTGTGGTGCAGCGGGTGGAGTTTGCTGCGTCGGAGCTCCTGGCTGTGG
>Ga0209450_10000045_pt1 | contig 90777 bp, 71 predicted proteins | sample FrelakmetLWP11LW_FD_187149 | JGI IMG/M metagenome (GOLD analysis project Ga0209450, IMG submission 187149) | Freshwater lake sediment microbial communities from the University of Notre Dame, USA, for methane emissions studies - LWP11 LW (SPAdes)... | ecosystem: Environmental > Aquatic >... | reverse complement strand
GAAGAAAACCTTCCAGGGAAGAAGACGATTTGCTCGAGGGCGGGAAGAAGACGAACGGGAAGAAGACCGAAGAAGATGTCTATTTTCAGATCGCCGGATTCAGTCGAGTTTCAGAACGGCGCTGACAGGCCCGGAATCGCACGTCCCCGATCTTCTCTGGCACAGGCACTGCGGCGACCCGCTTCTTCTCCTGGGCTTCGAGGAAGCCGACCGTCTTCTGAAGGGAAGCGACCTGCCGCTTGAGGGCCGCGATATCTCGGCGGTACTGGGCCGTGAGCCGTCGCGTGGCCTTGGTGCGGGCGGTGATCTCCCGTGCGGCAAGACGACGAATCTGGTCGTTCAGGACAACGGTAATATTGGGCATCGCTGGCTCCTTCCCCGAACGCCATGATTAGACCGTGAGTACCTCGGGTGGGCAATAGACGGTCACCACGTGGCCCAAAGATTCCAGCCGCTTGACCAGATAGCGCGTCAGACGTCGGGGGCTGGAGTTTATCCAGATAGTCGTGGCCAAGTTCCTGGTAGTCCACGCCGCCGGGGGCCAGGCCGTTGCTGATAGGCTGAAGGACTTTGATTCCGCCGCGCCGCGCGTTGCGCGGGACGGGGGTTAGACCAGCCCCTCATCAGCGCCGCCTCGCCCACCACTCGCCACCGCTCAAGGTGCTCAAGGTTGGTTGACAACCTGTCGATAGAATGTGTATAGTTGTCAACCGGATGGAAAGGCACGAAGGCAACATAACTCACGAGGACTCTCGGGAAGGGCGCATATGATCGGCCAGCGACTCCGACAGCTCCGCCTAGCTCGTGGGCTTTCGCTTGAAGCACTGGCAACCGCCATGGGTGGCCTAGTAACCAAGCAGGCGATCTCGAAGTACGAGACGGGAAAGGACCATCCGTCGCCGGTCGTTATGAACCGGATGGCGGCCGCACTGCACGTCAAGTCAAGGGAGCTCTGGGCTGAGCCCCAAGTTGAGGTTGCATTCGTGGCGTATCGCCGGCAGGCGAGACTTCCGAAGGCGGAACAACGGCGCATCGAGAGTATTGTGACCGAGGCGCTGGAGCACCGAGTTCGTCTGCAGGACCTGACGGGGCAGAAGAAGACGGAACTGCTGGTCGATGCCTTCCCCGTGAACGCTCTTGCCGATGCGGAGGCAGCGGCCGTCTCTCTCCGCAAACACTGGCGGCTTGGGCTCGATCCCATCGCCAGCGTCATTGGCATCCTTGAAGATCACTATGTTCACGTGGTGGAGGTCGACGCGAAAGATGGGTTCGACGGCATTTCAGCGATCGCGCGAAATGGCGGCGAAAACAAGGCAGCCGCTGTGGTCACCAAGCGCGGCGTTGACGGGGAGCGGCAGCGACTGAACATCACACATGAGCTGGGGCACCTAGTCTGCAAGATGGGCCCCAATGTCGATGAGGAGAAAGCCGCATTTCAGTTTGGCGCCGCGTTCCTGGCGCCGGCCGAGGTTATTTACCGGGAAGTGGGGGCCAAACGTCACCTGCTCCAAGTTGCGGAGTTGTTGCTGCTCAAGAAGCGTTTCGGCCTGAGCATGCAGGCGCTGCTGCACCGCCTGCGCGACCTCGATGTCATCACTCAGTCCTACTATGCCTCCTGGTGGCCGCTGATCACAAAACTGGGTTGGCGCCGACGGGAGCCCGAGGCGCTGAAGCCGGAACGCCCCCAGTGGCTCGCGCAGACTCTGCTCCGTGCCGTATCCGAAGAATTGCTATCTATTGACGAGGCAGAGCGAATTCTGCCTCAAGTGCTTGAGTCCACGCCCCCGCTGCCCTTGGTGGGGCGACGCGCGTTCCTGAAGCTGCCGCTCGATCAGCGTCGCCGCCTGATGGAGGAACAGGCCGCCAAGGCCGAGGCATACTACCGCAGCGACCTCGACTTGGGGTCACTGGGGGCCGATCTTGCCGACGCATAGCCGCCAACAACCGACGCCGCTGCGCGGTGAGATCTGGCTTGTGGATTTCGATCCACAGCGAGGCAGCGAGATGCAGAAGACGCGCCCCGCTGTGGTGGTCAGTTCCGATGGCGTTGGGAAGCTGCCGGTCAAACTCGTGGTGCCGTTGACCGAGTGGAAGGAGTCCTTCCGGGGAGTCATCTGGCACGTGCAGGTTCGCCCCGATGGTATCAATGGCCTGGACCAGATCGATTCGGCAGACATCCTGCAACTGCGCTGCGTATCCATTGAGCGATTCAAGACCCGCCTTGGGCGCATCTCGCCCAATATCCTGCTGGAGATCGTTGCATCCATCGCCGGTGTGGTTGAGTACGAGTAGGGGCGCCACCGGGGGCACCGCAAGGACGACTACCACCAGGCTGGGATGCCGACGATGTTCAAGTTCACTGGATCATCCCCCGCGACACCCGCATCCCTGTAGGCGCCCGGCCTCCTGGGTCCCTTGCCCTTCACGCTTGCTCCTTCCAGCCGGCCTTCAGCCGCCGACTTTGTGCCGGGTCGGCTCCTGTGTTGTGGCCGACTGGTGCAGTTCGGCGGTGGGCTTGTCGGATAGGACGATGCCCAGCGCCGCCTCCAACGTCTTGGTGGCCTGGCGGCATCAAGGCCGACGGGGATGGCTGTCTTCCCCTGTGTGCTCCGCAGTTCTGAATGAACACAGCAAGGGGGTTCAGGGTGAGGTTAACCTCTGCGTCCGCTCCTCTGCCGTAAGACCCGACCCCCGTTCTGTTCCTGAGTCCCTCTCTGCTCCTCGATGGTTGGAACCGTCTTAGCCCCGACGCGTTGCTCGGTGATCCTCCAAACCTGACCCTCGGCAACTGGCCGCACGACAAGGGCGTCATATCCCGTGTCGTCAATTTTCTGGCCCGAAACGAGCCGGACGACACACTCCTTTTCGGGTTTCAAACGGAGTGTCATACGCTCGCCCGCCTTCAGTGTGTGCTTGTTGCTGAACTCGCCGGCCGAGAACGACACCGACGTCGCAAGCGTGTTCACGATGGTTATGTTGACGGTCGTAGCGGGCAATGACGGTTTGCCGCTCGAATCTGCCTGCGTTGTTGCGCCGCCGATGCGCGTCAAGGTCGTCACGTCCTTGGGGTTCAGGGCGACGCGAAGAATCAGCAGGTTTGGGTTGGCCACCTCGACCGCAAAGCCGAAATTCTCGGTTCCTGATCGGAGCACCAGTGCGTTATGCGCGAACTCATAGGTGCCCTTCATGCCGGCTACGGTGGAAGTGAACTTCCCGTCCGGCGTGAAGGTCCACACCGGTTTCTCGCCGATCTGGCCCTGTGTTTCGACCCGCCATTGGCCAACGATCGATGGAAGCTCGCGATTGGAGGCTGGATCGATCCTGCCGGCTCCCGGCTGGCTGGCCGCCGGGGACTTGACCGCTTCGTCTGCCCGCAGCAAGCGCGTGGCTAACACCTTTTCGTTCTCGTCGCACAGGAAGACCTTGATCTCTCCCTTGTCGATCCAACGCGCCGGCGGGACCTTCAGCACAAGGTTTCCGTCCCCGTCCTTCCAGTCGTCCAGGTAGAAATAGGCCAGCGCCGATCCGATGGTTTCGCTGTCGGCGTCACCTGGCTTGTGGCGGATCGTTCCACAGACGACAACGCATTCCTCTTTCTTAGGACCCGCTATGGTGATGACGTCGAGGTCTTCGTAGGTGAGCTTGCAGGGCATGTTCATCTTGCGCGCCAGCCCCCTGGCCATTCCGGCCGCCGTTTCAACCTCGCCCAACTTCGCTTCCCAGAGCAACATCTGATGTGCCTTTTGGCCGGTTGGCCGTGCCTTCAAAATGCTAATGCGCACCGAGGCGCGTTCCGATTTCGGCCAGCCCTTCGCCGGTGCTGTCATCCGAATGGATTTCTCGCCCGCCAACTCGACGCGGCCAACGGACTGCTGGCCGGTGGATGCCGCAGGTTGTGAGGACGGGCCCGTGCTCGCATCCTTGATACGTGTCAGCGTGAGATCAGAACCATCTGCTGCCTGCAGCCGGACTACGTCAGCCGTTATTTTGACGATCTTGTAGCTGGCGGGCCCCTTCATCATGAGCATGTCTTGTTTTAGTTTGTAGGCTGTCTTCGTCGTGTCACCACCCGACGTTATGATTGCGGTCCCGTCTGCTGCGAGGCCCCAGGTGGTTTCGACGCGTTGATGCGCGCCCTGGACCCGCCAGGTGCCTACCAACAGGACCGCAGGCGAAGGATCGGCCGCCCACCCGTTGTTTACAGGCCATGACATGGCAATCGAAAGCACCATGAGCAGGTAAGGTCGCATGTTTCCTCCTATCGATAGGTGAATCCCACAGGCCCGCTATGCCGTGGCGACCTGTGCAGACGGAACGGGCTGGCAAATAGGATCATGGCTCGATCCAAACGCAGACGGCCGAAATGACGTTGACGAGACAGAAAAAGTACCCTCCCGGCGCACGGGTCGCAAGGGGGCGCCGAAGCCGGCGATGCGTGATGCGTCTGGGCGGGCAAGGCCGGATCGTTGCCCAGCAAGCCGTGCTACCCAACGGCACTGGGTGGACCGGACGCAGCATGCCTGCGCTCTATCCCCTCAGCGTTTCACGTTATTATCATCCGCCTATGTCCGATTCTGGCGACAAGGTTTCGGCAACTGCCCCTTCGCCCTCTCATCTGCGCGAGGTGGTGGGCGTCTTCCTCCGCCTTGGGTTCACAGCCTTCGGCGGGCCGGCCGCGCACGTAGCGCTCCTGGAGGATGAAGTGGTCCGCCGCCGCAGGTGGCTCGATCGCGAGCAATTCCTCGACCTGGTGGCGGCCGTTAACTTCATTCCCGGCCCCAACTCCACGGAACTGGCCACCCACCTGGGCTGGCTGCGCGCTGGTTGGCGAGGTCTCATTGTGGCCGGCGTGTGCTTCATCGTCCCGGCCGTGATGATCGTGATACCCCTCGCGTGGCTCTACGTACGCTACCAGCATATCCACTACTCGACGATGGGCGGGGGTCCGCCGTTTCTGGCGGGCATCCGCGCGTGCATGGTGGCCATTGTGGCCGCCGCTACGTGGCGATTTGGCAGGGCGGCGGTGAAGGATGCCTGGACGGCCGCTGTAGGGTGTGTGGCCGTCGCCGCCGCCCTTCTCCTGCCCCGCTGGGGAGTGCCGCAGACCGAACTGGTCATCCTGGGCGCTGCGGCCATCGCGGGCATGCTCAGACAAGGGGCGGCGGCATCGCCTGCGCCGCCTCCGGGGCCGGGCTCGACGCCAAACCTCTCCGCCACATCGCTCGCCCTCTTGACGCCTGCGGCGACGCAGGCTGTGGCGGGCGCTGCGGTCGTCGCGCCGCTGACGAGCCTGCACCCCCTGCTGCTATTCTTCCTGAAGGTGGGGGCCACGCTCTTTGGCAGCGGCTACGTTCTGGTCAGCTACTTCAACGCCGGCCTGGTGCGCCAGCACCATTGGATGACCGAGGGTCAGGTGCTCGACGCCATCGCCGTCGGCCAGTTCACGCCCGGGCCGCTCTTGACCAGCGCTACGTTTGTGGGCTACGTCCTGGCCCACCAACTCGGCGGTGTGGGCTGGGGCATCGCCGGAGCGGTCCTTTGCACCGCCGCCGTCTTCGCCCCGTCCTTTGGCTTCGTGGCGATCCTCGGCCCGCTGTGGTCGCGCCTGCGGCGGAGCCGTCGGGCCAAGGGCGCCTTCGCGGCGATGAATGCGGCGGTGGTTGCGTTGATTGTCATGGCTGCCCTGGCGCTGGGCAGCCAGGCCATCGTGAACGTGCCCACGGCCGCCATTGCCATCGCGGCTCTTGTCGCCTTGCTTATTTGGAACATCAACTCCACATGGCTGGTGCTGGCTGCGGGGGTGGTGGGGTGGTTGAGTGGCTATCTTCCGAGTGTGCTGATCTGCCAGCTGTGAAATCAACGGATCCGTGGACGCACGCGCCGACGTGGGTTTTGCCTGCCTGGACCTTCAGCTTCGCTATACCTACATCAACCAGTGGCTGGCCGACATCAGCGGAAGCATCAACGCTACACGGACCTATCGTTCGGTGGCAATGACATGGGCCTGTATCTTGCCATCGACAGCACCCGGACCGAACCGGCTCGCCAGCGCCGCTGCCGCCACTTCGGTGATTGCACTCAGGCGGGAGGGGGCACGCGCCTCGATCTCATTGCGAAGTGGCGTGCCGTGGCAGTACGCCACGGCAGGAATCTGCGGCGACTCGGCACGACTGCGGGCTGCCACCGTGCAGAATTCGGGTGACTTGTCGAATCCGCCACATGCCAGATCACGCGCGATGACGGAACGTTGGTGGTAACCGTGAGGCGTCCGAGCCAGAAAACGAGGCGGATCGTTTGGAAAGGGAACCTCCATCGCCCGCGTCACGATATCAGCAAACTCGTTCTCCTCGATGCGATCCCAGACGCTGAAGAGCAACCAGCCACCCCGACGAAGCACCCGTCTGGCTTCGGAGAATGCCCGCGGCCTCTCTGGGAAGAACATGGCCGCAAACTGGCACACGACCACATCAAAGGTGCCGTTGGCAAAGGGTAAGCACATCGCATCGGCTTGCCGCCAGGCCACGGGACGGAGCGTGCCGGTCGCGACTGCCTGATCGAGCATGGCCTGGTTCAGATCGGTTGCCGTAATGGAGACATCTGGCGGCAGAGCCGCCGCCAGGTGTCGCGTGACCACCCCCGTGCCTGCCGCGATCTCCAAGACCCGTGATGGCTGGCGCAGCGCAGCCCGGCCAGCAAGGTCAGCCGCATATGGCTCGAAGATGAGCGGCACGAGATAGCGGTCGTAAAGTTGCGGAATAGAACCTGCGAATGCGATATCGCTGCCATGCGGAGTCATTGTCGCCGCCTCGCGGAAGGGCCGCTTACAACTTGTGATTGTTGGCCGGTGTGTCTGGCCCGGCAAGTCGGATCACACCAACACGCCCTCGTGGGAGGCAGCAGCGTCCGATCGTTACAGTTTGGAATGCGAGCTTCGCCTCGGACCCGTGTAATCCTCCATGACCCTGAGCAGGCTGATCGGGAAATGTCATTCCACCGGGCCGCTGCGCAGCATTACGGATAAGGTCGGGAATGGTCTCTGGGATTACGCAGGCTGCCGCTCCCACCATGGCCCCCCGGGCGTCGCTGGACCTGGCGTGCACTTGGGCCAGTCCTCCTGACCACGGGCCTGACATTACGCGCAGGCCAGCTTACAAAGGGAAGGGCTGCGACGGGTCTTTGCCAGACGGCTTGTCATTCATCGCAGCAGGATCGCGCTGTCTTCCAGTTCGGTGCCAGTGCTTGGCCCCAGGGCATGCTTTGAGCTGGAGGCGGCCGGTAAGGCTGTCACGGCGGGACGGGTCCCAAGGTTAAGGGTTACCGTGGTCGAATAGGTCAAAGACGCCTCACGCGGCGGCGTGGTTTCCACCCACGCTTCCACCAGCACCTGGCGCACGCGGTAGCTTCCCAGTTCGATGCCTTCGAAGCGGTAGCTGCCGTTGGCAGCGGTGGTTGTTGTCTTTACCGTCTGCCCGGATTCGTTCTCTAAAATCACCGTACGGTCGGCCAGCGGCGGCTCGTTGCGCTGCTGGCGCCCGTCGCCGTTGGCATCAAAAAACACCTGGCCCTGGATCACGGGATTGAAGAAGAACACGTTAGCTTGGAGGTTACGGACATCGGTGTTGATCTTGATCAGTTCGGCCAGGGTATCACCGGCCGCCAGAAGTCCCTGATCGCGCGGGGACCAGCGGGTATTGAGATAGAAGAACCGATCGCCATCGCGCAGGCGCGTGAACTGGTCGGCCAGTATCGCCGTGCCCAGCGGGCCTAACTCGGAGCCGCTCAGATGGTCTTCGGCCAGCATGCCGGCGAAGGGGTCGATGTCGCCGGCGTTCTTGCCGTTAGCCGCGAATTCGGGCTTGAGCGTCACGTAGGCCGTTTCCAGTCGCTGCTGGACCTGGGTATCGCCGGTGATCTGATCGAAGGAACTGATGGCCGGCAAGCCGTAAGCCACGCGCACCTGGTTGTAGGTCCCGATGCCGTGGTCGTGCGCCCGCCACAGGTCGCGGGCCATCAGATCCTCGCCGAAGCCCGAGCCCGGAGGGCCGAACAGCAGGTTGCGTACCTCGGAGACGGCCATCACGTCCATCGCCTGGGCATTGACGTCGGCGGCGCCCTTGAGCACAGGGCCGATGTCGCTGGTCGCGTGTCCGCTGATGGGGTCCAACGCGGCATTGGGGTTCAGCAGGTTGGGATTGAAAAAGGTCTCTGACAATCGCGGGTCGCCGCCGGGATCATCGATGTCGCGGCCCTGGTTGTCGTGGCGCTGGATGTGGCTGTTCAGTAGACTGTGGCCAAAACGAAAGCCGATGGTGGCGAATTCGTTGGCGATGGAGGGATCGACGGCGGGGCGATAGCCGCTATAGCTGGGGATGGCTCCCCGGCCCAGGAGTGCCGGCAAATACTGCTCGTAGACGATGGCCTGCATCTGGGCGATGTTCAGTCGGCGGGCTTCCTGGTAAAGCCGCTGGTCGTTCCAGCCCGGTTGGCTGCGCTGCAGCAGGCTGGCCAGGCGGTTGTGATTGCGCAGGAACAGCGTCTGCATCGCCGTCAGATCCGTGGTTTCGTTGGCCCGCGGGTCGCCGGCGGCGAACAATTGATCGGCTGGCAGTACGTGCGTGTCATTGAACATATGCAGAACCTGGATTTGCTGCGCAGTGAAATACGTCAGGTTGTTGTAGGGCAGCAGGTCATCGGCGGTGCCGATGCGCCCATCGGCGCCGGGGCTGCTCTTGAGCCGGCCGCCCTTGAAAGTGCGCAGCGCGTCGGCCACGGCCGCCGTGGAGCCGTAGACCTGCGACAGGTCCAGGTACGCGGTGTTGGCGTTGAGCTGCTGGCGCGGGTTGATGCCTTCGACACTTCCGGTGCCGGCTTGGTAGTTGGAGCGGGCCATGGCCAATGAGGCGATGGGGTCCAGACCCTCCTCGGCCGTGTCGTGGGTGGCGTCCTTGGGGATGGGAAAATCGCCCACGCCGGGAAACTGACCGTTGGGACCAGCGCTGCCGTCGTCGGGGGTCAGCGTCATGTCGTGGTCCAGGAATTGGCCAAAGACATAGGCAAAAGCCGACAGGCGATTGCCATTGACGGTATTGTGATCGACGGGACCAAAGAGGGTGGTGGCCTGATCGTGGACGACATTGCTGACCAGTCGCGAGCCGGAGACAAAGAACGGCGCGCCGCCATTCATGCTGGGGGTGAAGTTGCCGTTGGGATCGAAGCGAGGATCCGTGGCGGCCACGTCGTTGCGCACGCGGTAGGCCGCCGGAGAGAGGCGCAAGAACGCGGTGTTGCCGGTGCCCCAAGTGGGGTTGGCCAGATTGTTGGCCAGGCCGTCGATGGGACGGAAATCGGCCGCCAGCAGCCAGCGCTGCTCCAGCGCTTCGCACTGACAAACTGTCGGTGTCGGACAGGTGGCCGTAGTTCGCGACAGCGCAGGCGCGATAGAGCGTTCTTGCTGGACAATGAGTCGTCGTGACATGTTGTTTCTCCTTCCCGCGGTTGGATGGGGATATCGTTTGAGCGGCAAAACGAATGCCGCTATGAGCATGGATGACTTCTAGATGGCGACATAAGCAAGGAACGGCAATGTTGCCGGTTGCCCAATTGCCGCGGCGGACAAGGGCTTGGGGGCCGATTACTGCTTGGCTGATCAGGATTTGATTATGCCGCACCGGGCGTTGCGTGGTGTGCGGCTCAGGGGTTACAAATCGTGGCTGCAACGTGGCGCAACCGCTGGGCGGCTTGCCGGCCCGGACAACCTGCCCGCCGACTGCGGCGGCGGGGTACAATTCGACAGGCTGCCAACAATTCGCGACATCTGCCCCGCCGCTGCGCCGGCGTCCGCCCAGGGGGGAGTGCTTCCGGCCGGGGTCAGCGGTTTAGGGGGCACGCGAAGTCAGCGTCGCCCAGAGCCCCACCTTCCCAAGCCACCGCTTTTGGCCCGGCGTTTCCACCCGCGTGTTGCTATAGGTGGTGGCATGTGCGGACCGCCATTTGATGAAGTCAGTCGTTCTTGTCGGAGCCGTCGTCCTCGGTCATCTCCAAGTGGAACTTGTGCAGGAACCGGTGCAGAGGAGGCGCGAGGAGAATGGCCATGATCGTCAGGAAGGCAATGCCGCTGTAGAGTGCGTAGAGAGCGGCAAAGAGCTTAGCGGCCGTGGACTTCAACGGATCGACGGGTCCCATGCCGGTCAGGATCATCGAGGCGTTCAGCAGGGCATCGACCCAGGACAGTCCTCCGAAATAGTGGTATCCCGCGCCACCAAGCAAGAGCGAAAAAATCACAATGCCCGCCACCACAAGCAGACTGAGGCCCATCCGCCCCAAGAAATCTCGTCGCGACAGCAGCGGATCGGTCTTGTGTTCGAACATCGGCTCAGTGGCTCGGCTTCATCGTCTTTCGGTCTCAAGCGCCAGCAATTCGCTCACGGCCCGCCGGTCGCACGTTTGGGGCAACTTCGACTCGGCGAATGCCCGGTCCAGGTCGGCCTCCAATCGGGCAAGCTGACTCTCATGGAATGCGTTTTCGCCTTCCACCTTACTGATCGACCCGCTATGTGAAGTCAAGAGCATAGTCGGCAAGGCTGAGATTATTACGATGTGATACTGCATGGCAACGGGTGCGTGGACGCGCGAGGTCGGCCAGCACCTGCTCAATGGCCTGCTGCAGTTTTGCGGCCGGCGCGGAACCAGTACCACAGCATCCGGCCCGCGACACCCGTACCCAGCCCGGCGCCGATCGCCAGTATTGCCGTGTGCACCGCGCGCGGCAGGTGGGACCACTGCTCGCCCAGGAAGTAGCCCAGTGTGACGAAGGTGACGGTCCAGACCAGGGCGCCGCCGTACGCGTGCGCCGCGAACGCCGGCAGCTCCAGGCGCGACGTGCCCGCCACCATCGCCGTCAGATGTCGCAGGACCGGGATGAAAAAGCCGAAGGTCAGCACCCATCGGCCGATGCGCTCGAACCAGCGATGCACCAGGTCCAGGCGATGCGGCGTGATGTGTAGAATCCGCCCCAGCTTGCCCCGCAGGCCGCGGCCGGCCAAGCGTCCGACCATGTAGGAGAGGCTGATCCCGCAGCAGGCGCCGGCAAAAGCTACGCCCGCGGCCGGAAGGAATTCCATGTGGCCCTTGTAGACCATGTACCCGGTGAAGGTGAGCAGCGTCTCGTCGGGCAGTGGCAGCGCGAACACGCCCAGCGCCAGCAGGGCGAACAGCGCCGCGTACTGATGCTGCGAGAGCCAGTGAAGGGCCATTTCGCTGAACATGGCGAACACCCGGGCCAGCCCACCATGACGCGCCATCGCCGCCTCGGGCAACGGGCAAAATGCGCGCTCCTGCCCTTGAGCTCCAGACTCCTGCCCTGCTTATTACCTGCTGCCCAATCGTACAATGCTTCCGGCGAGGTGCGCGTCGCGCGGCCCGGCGCCGGCCGCGCGGTCGCGCCGCGGACGCGGCTCCGCCCGCGACTTCATGACCGCCGCGGCAGCCTGTTACGAGCCGGCCCTGCACTCGATTGCGGCCCCCGCATGCGTGTCCGCACCAGGCGCTACCTGGCGATGTCGGGCAGCCTATCCGCCAGCAGTGCCTGGACCTCCTCCACGGTGCTCAAGGCGAGCACGGCGCGGGCCAGAGACTGGAGCTGACTTTGGGACACCTGCCGGAAGGCGCGCCGGATCCTTGACGCGAGGAACGGGCTGATGCTGAGGCTGTGGACTCCCATGCCGACCAGCAGGCAGGCGGCGGCCGGATCGCCCGCGGCTTCGCCACAGACGGTGACGGGCGTGTTGCTGTCCCGTGCCGCCTGAATGACCTGCTGGGTGGCGCGCAGGACGGTCGGGTGAAGAAACGCCGTCATGCCGGTGCGGCCCTGCGACGCGCGATCGAGCGACAGGATGGAGTGGGCCAGGTCGTTCGTGCCGATGCTCACGAAGTCCGAGATCGAGAGGATGTTCTGAATGTCGAACACCGCGGCGGGGGTCTCGATCATCGCCCCAATGGGAATGTTCGTGCCGGCGGCTTCGGCTTGCATCGCTTCCTGCACCAGACTGCGCGCTGTGCGCAGTTCTACCGCACTGGTCACCATCGGGAACATGACGCTGATGGTGCCCGAGCGAGCCGCTGTGAGGATGGCCTGGATCTGGGTGCGGAAGAGAGTTCCCTCCGCCAGCGAGTAGGCCAGGCCGCGCAGGCCGGCACGCAGGGCGGGATCCCGCAGCGCATCGCGGAACTGCGGCATCTTGTCGCCACCGAGGTCCATGGTTCGAATGACCACGCGGTGCGGATGCAGCAGCATCGCCACCTCCTTGTACGCCGCCGCCTGGGTGGCCAAATCGGGCGCGTGCGCTGCGTGCAGGAAGAGGTATTCCGAGCGGAACAGCCCTACCCCGTCCAAGCGGTGCTCCAGGACAAGGATGGCCTCGTCCGGCCGCCCGATGTTGGCGTGCAATTCGACCGGCATGCCATCCCGGGTGAGGCACGGCAGCGTCGTAGCCTGCGCCGCGGGTCGCTGTGTCGGCGAGGAGTGGTGCTTGCGCTTCGCAAATCGCTCCGACTGGCCCGACGTCGGGGCCACGGTCACTTCGCCGACGTCCGCATTGACCAGCAGATAGTCGCCGTTGGCCAGCAGCGAGGCGACGCCCTGGATATCCTCGACGGCGGGGATGCCCCGCGCACGGGCCAGCATGGCGGCGTGCGAGGCCGGGCCAGTGCGCTCCGTCACGATGGCCACCACGTTGGCGGCGTCCATCAGCAGGGCATCGGAGAGCAGTAGCTCTTCGGCCACCAGCACCGTCTTGGGTGGCAGCAATGCCAGCGGGTGGGGGACCTGTGGGTCCGAGGGTCCCAGGGCGTACAGGATCTGGCGCCCCACATCGCGAACGTCGGCGGCCCGCGCGCGCACGAATTCCTGCTTGAATCCCTGGAGCGTGTCTTCCATGCGGCGGATTTCCGCCATGACGGCGCCCTCGGCGCGGAGCAGGTCCTCGGCCAGATGGCGGCGGCATTCCCGCAGGAATGAAGGGTCCTTGAGCATTGCGATTCGCGCATCGGTAATCGCCGTTTCCTCGTGAGCCTGCGCGGCGTGGAACTGACTGCGCAGGACGCCCAGTTCGGCGATGGCGCCGGCAATGGCGCGCTCCAGCCGCTCGGCCTCGGCTTCCACGGCGCCTGGGAGGATGCGTTCTTCGCCGAACACAGCATGCTGGGCGGGCGTGTAGATCAGGGCGGTGCCATCCGCCAGGCCCGGCGAGATGCCCCGCCCGCGCAACGTGGTGCCCGATACGCGGGTAAAGGCGCGCAGGTGGGTGATCCCCTCGTGCTGCGTCTCGATTGTGGTCTTCAACTGCCGTGCGTGCCGGGCCTGGCGCCCCACGAGGTGCGCGTACAGCCCCAGCGCGGTGGCTTCCAGCACGGCATTGACGGCCTCCATCGGGACCGGTTGCGGCTGGTGCCAGAAGTTCTCGAAGAAGGCTCGAATTAGCGGCAGACCCGCGGCCATCGCATAGGCAAGGGCGGATTGGTCAAGCCAAGCCGCCAGGGCGATGGGCACAACGTATACGAGGGGAAACCGGATTTCCCGCCCGGTGGCAAAATCCACAACCAGCGTAACGGCGGCGAGCAGCAGAGCGGCGGTCACGGGGTGTCGGTTGACCCCCTGCCGCGCCCACTCCATCACTGTTCTGGCCTGATCTGGTCGGGTCTGAGAATAGGCCGGTGAAGGGGGATTGCCGGCAGACGATATCGGATCTGTAAGTCCTTGTATTTTCATCGCACACGGCTGGCCCAGCACGGCCGTGATCGACTGCTGCTACGCGCGGCCCGGGCGACAGAGGGTGACCTCGTGGCCGAGGGATTCCAGCCGTTCGAGCAAGTAGTACGCCAGACGCCGAGTTGGAGTTTGCCCAGGCAGTCGGGACCGGGTTCCCGGTAGTCCACGCCGTCCTTGCGCATGTGATACATCATCACCAGCATCGTGTGGCCCACGGCCACGATCGCCCACTGCTTGCGGCGTTGCCCGGTTGGCCGACGATACTGGGCCGACAGGTACGTACCCTTGCTGTGGCTGGCCGCCCAAGCTGCCTGGGCCAGGGCGGCGCGCAGCCAGGGGTTGCCGTGGTTGGTGTGGCCGCTCTGGCGTTTGCCGGCACTCTCACGGTTGCCCGGACACATCGCCGCCCAGCTCGCCAGGTGCTGGTCGGTCGGGAAGCGGCTCATGTCCGTGCCGATCTCCGCCAGCACGTTCTGGGCCGTCCGCTTTCCCACGCCCGGGATCGTCTCCAGGCGTTCGATCTCCGCCTGAAAAGGGCGCATCAGCTCCTCGATCCGCTGCTCGAAGGCGGTGATCTGCCGGTCCAGATAATCCAGGTGGTCCATCAACTGTCGCAGCATGAACCGATGGTGCTCGGTCAAGTGACCGCGCAAGGCTTCCCGCAACTCCGGCAGCTTGCTACGCAGCTTCCGGCGGGCCAGTTCCGCCAGTTGGCTGGGATCCTCCTGCCCGGCGATCAACGCCCGGATCATCTCCCGGCCCGATACACCCAGGATGTCCGTCGCCACCGAGGAGAGCTTGATGTTGGCAGCGCCCGGCTTGACCAGCAGCGCACCAGGGTCTTTGGCATCGCCGAAACCGGCCTTTGGCTGCTGACACCCACGGACAACAGAACCTCGGCCTATGCCCTGGAGCAAGCCTATCGCCGGGCCGAGCAGTATATAGCCCAGGCCGGCCAGGCGCCGGCGCTACTGGCGCGCTCACGGGCCCAGGCCGAAGCGGCCATGGGTACGTTCTTCGCGGCCATGGGGTGGCAGGTTACGGTGCGGTGGTCTGATTGACGTCGGCAGGTCCGGCTCCCCAGCGGCTAACTGCTGCTGGGGGCCGGAGGGGTTGGCGCGTGCGAACAAACTCCTTTTTTAGCCCGCGGGGCGACGAAACCCGCGGTGTGAACTTCGCTGTGGCGCACGAGCTGCCCGATGTTGCTTGGCTCGAACCACCCGGGACCCCTGGGACGTGGTGCTGAGCGAAATCGTCCTATTTCTCTGGCCGCCCTCGGAAGCGTAACCCCTTCACATCACGTTCCGCTCGGCGGGTGCCCCAGTATCGCCATTCAGCCAAGTTGCGTTTCTCGTACTCCGGAAGAGCGCGTCGGAATCGTACCCACCAGCTATGCATTCGGAACATCAGCCACGAAAGCCACAATGGACGCCGTTTCATCGCTTCTCCTGGGCTGGGGTGCCATATCCGCAGGCGCGACTATGCCGGTCGATAAGTCACGCTTGCGCAAACGCAGAACTGAGTGGTGCCTTCTTTTTGCGGCTACCGTCTTCAATTCTGCCTAGCAGACGGAGCAGACCATCGAGGATGGTCATAGGGTGCGGAGGGCAGCCGGGGATATAGAGGTCAACGGGAACAATCGTCTCCGCACCGTTATTGACCTCTGAATGGCCCACGTAAGGGCCACCCGAAATTGCGCAGGCACCAACCGCGATCACGATTTTCGGGTCGGGGACCGCGTCGTAAGTCTTTGTCAACGCAAGTTCCATGTTTTTCGTTACCGGCCCCGTGATCAGCAGCCCATCCGCATGACGGGGCGATGCCACCATCTGGATGCCGAATCGCCCTAGGTCCCAGCCAATGGTGCCTAGAACGTTTACGTCCGCTTCGCAGGCGTTGCAGCCGCCAGCGCTGACCTGCCGAAGTTTCACCGATCGACCGAAGAGTCGCTCCAGTTTGGCGTCCAGTGCGGTGGCCAGGTGCAGAACCTGCAGGTCCTGCCGAACAACCAGGTCGGCGCGTTGGCGAACGGCCAAGCGGTAGTCCGCCTTATAGGCGATGGCATGCTCAGGACAGGCGGTCACACAGTCGGTGCAGAAAAGGCACCGGCCCAAGTCGATGCTCACCTTGTCGACCGCATTGGTCGGACAGGCATCAGCGCAGGCACAACAGCCGTCGGGGCATTTGCCGGTATCCATGATCGGCCGGCCGCGAAACCGGTCCGGCAGCTCGGGCGCCGGACCGTCCGGATACTTGATCGTGCGATGGCCTTGCTTCATTCGTTCCAGAAGAATCTTAAGCATAAGTCTTCTTTCCTTCGCCTGTCGCCCGACAGGCCGCCCATCTCACAGGTCGTGACCGCAATACGACAGATTGAAGCTCTTGTTACACAGCGGGAAATCTGAGATCTGCTGGTTGCGCAGCACGTAGGCGAGTCCGGCCCAGTTGTGGAACGACGGATCCACCACCTTGTATCGGGCGAACCGCGACTGCGTATCCGTGATCGCCACGTGGCACACTTCCCCGCGCCATCCCTCATTGATCGCAATGGCCAGCGACCGTGGAGCCAGCGGCCCGAGTGCGACCTGGTGCGGTCCCGGTGGAATTTCGTGAATCTGCTCACGGATGAACTCGATGGATTGCTGAATCTCCAGCCAGCGCACGAACGCGCGGGCGAAGACATCCCCGCTGTCGCAGGTGGAGACAGGAAGGTGAGCGAAGCGATAGATGCCGGTGGGCAGATCATGCCGGGCATCCCGACCCAATCCGGAGGCGCGGGCTGCCGGTCCCACGATTCCCAATTCGGTGGCAATTTGCCGCGGCAAGGGCCCGGTCGCTTCGAAACGGGCCATCACGGACGGCGTATCCCAGAGGAGATTCACCGCCCCTGCGGCTTCTTTCTCTGCCACATCGAGTCGTCGCGACAATTCATCCAGTCGCGCCTGATCCACATCAAAGCCCACCCCACCCGGCCGAATCATGCCCCGGCCAAAGCGACTTCCGCAGAGCAGTGCGGTCATGTTCAAACAGTCGCCACGAATGCGGCCGCAGTAACTGGCGGTGGGCAGGAATGCCACGTCATTCGCTAGCGCGCCCAGATCGCCGACATGATTCGCCAAACGCTCCAACTCCAGCGCGATCCCGCGAAGCGCCTGGGAGCGAGCGCTCTTCTGGCAACATGCGAGCGCTTCGAGCACCTGACAATAGGCCGTGGCGTGTGCGATGGTCGTGTCACCGGCGAGCGTCTCGGCGTAGTGGATGGAGCGCTTGTTCGGGCCGCGCAGCATGGCTTCTTCGACGCCACGATGCTGGTAGCCCAGCGCGATCTCCAAGTGAAACACCTGCTCACCGTGACACTGGAACCGAAAGTGTCCCGGCTCAATAATGCCCGCGTGGACCGGACCGACAGCGACCTCATGGACCTCGTCGCCTTCCACACGATAGAAGTCACCGACACCGGGCAAAATCGGTTGGTCGGTCGGACGCTGCCAGGCATCGCGGTCAGTCCATGGCCGTTGATAGCGCACGGGCTTGAACCAGGGATGATCGACGGGAGTCAGGCCAAACTGCTCGGCAATCTCTCGTTCGAAAAGGTGCACCTGGGGACAGCGTGGTGTCAGCGAGGGGAACTGTCCGTCCTCGATCCTCGCTCGTGCCACATGCAATTCGCTATGCTGATCGTCCACAAGGACGATGAACAACTGGAGACATGGCACGCCCTCAATCGGGGCGGCGAACATGGATGCCACGCGCCAGTCAGACGCAACGGCATCAATCGTGGTGCGCGCCAGCATGTCCAGAGTCAGCGTGGGCACAGCGTCCAGTTCGATCGCCCTGCCATTGATTACGGTCGCGAGGGTGCGCCGCAGCTGGGTCATGGCCGGACCTCCAGATAGTGGACAGCGTCCTTGAGCAAAATGCTCAAGGACTTCGGAATATATAGGCCCAGGAGCAGAACCAGGCCCATGAAGATCATGACGGGCGCCACGGTGAGCCAACCGTCGTGGTATGAACTCTGGCGAACTTCGGCGGGCGGGCGGCCCTGCACGACGTGCAGTACAGTCGCTCCCATCCCGATGAACACAACCAACAACAGGAACAGAAAGAATCCCGCAATGACAAACCGCCCCGCATCGAATGCGCCATTTAAGATGGCAAACTCACTGATAAACGGACCAAACGGGGGCGATCCGGTGATCGCGAGAAAGCCAGCGAGAAACACCCATCCCGAGAGCGGCAACCGCCGGATGGCACCGCGTACCTGGTCGATTCTCTTGCTGGCATACGCGCGGTGGATATTGCCGGCAGAAAGGAAGAGTACGCCCTTGGTCATGCCGTTGGTGATGACGTGTAGCAGTGTGCCGAACATCGCGGGCGCGCCGATACCCAACCCCAGAGCAAGAATGCCCATATGCTCCACACTGGAGTACGCCAGCATCCTTTTGAAGTCGCGCTGCCCGACCATGAAAATGCCGGCGACGGCCATGGACAAAAGGCCCAACGCCAGCAGCAGCCGCGACGCGTAAACGGTCTCGCCCGCCGCCCCGCAGATATGGTAGATTCGCAGCAATGCCAGGGCCGCGCAGTTCGTCACGCCGCCGGCCAGGATAGCCCCCACCACCCCGGGGGCCTCGCCATACGCGTCTGGCTTCCATGTGTGCATGGGCGCCAATCCCATCTTGGTGCCGTATCCGACCAGCAGGAGTACGAATGCGGCGTGCAGCCAGGGCTTGGACAGTTGAAGAGCGTGCAGTAGCAAGTTCTCAGAGGTCAGTGTGGGTTCCACGCCCGCGTGCATCGCTGCATAGGCCAGAAAGAAGGTACCCACCAATGCCAGGGCAATACCGACCGAGCCCACCATCAGATATTTCCAGGTCGCTTCGATACTCTGTTTGGTGCGGTTGAAGTAGATCAACGGCGCCGTGACCAGTGTGGTCGCTTCCATCCCGACCCACATGAGCCCGAGGTGGTGCGACCACGTAACCAAACTCATTGTGCCCAGGAACGACAGCAGGCACACACAGAAGACACGGTTGGACCGCTCCTGCCGATGGCGCAGGTAGCCCACCGCGTACAGCGCGCACAGGAGATAAAGCACGCTGACTTGGAGGAGGATAATACGGCCCGGTGGATCGAGCGCGAGCCAGCCATGACCGCCGCCACGATCCGGACGTAGCAGGGCTCGTAAGGTCAGCACCAGGTGCAACGTTCCGGCCAAGGGCAGCAGCCAGGGTCGGCCACGATTTGACGGGATCGTCGCCGCCAGTGCGGCCAGAACAAAGGGCAGCAAGACCAGAGCAAACGCCATGAGTTATTCCTTGAGCGTGACCAAGCGGCGCGTGTCCATCGAGGAGAACGCGGAGTTAATATGGTTCGTGATGATGCAGATGACAAAGATGCCGACGAAGAGGTCCAGGAGTACGCCTGCTTCGACCACCAACGGCATGGCCTCGATCAGCAACATGCCAAAGATGAAGATGCCGTTTTCGAGCACGAGATACCCGACGACTTGGGTCAGCGCTTTGAAACGCGTGGTCAGCAGAATGAACCCCGTGAGGATGGTCGCCATCGAGGCCGGAACCAAGAGCGAACCGGCATGTTGGTCGAGCAGAGGCAGTTGGCTGGTGAAGATCAGGGCAAACGCCGTGGCCGCCGCCCCAAGAAGAATCGATGGGAGAAAGCCGATCAACGGCTCAACCTCGCGCTTGATCTGGGCATCACGTAGAGCCCGAGTCATGATTGCGGGAATGGCAAAGCTCTTGAGCGCAATGGCCGCGAACGCAATTAGGATGGCCGGCACACTCACGTGCGCATGAACCAGAAACGGGAGGAGGCCCAGAAGGGCGCCTTGCAGGGCCACGATGCGGATCACGGCCAGAATGCGGCTCGTGCCCAGCGAGAACAAGTTGATCACCAACACCATGATCAGCAGGGCGTTGAGTTGATTGGTCATTGCCGTCACCTCACCATGAGAATAAAGCCGAATCCGCAAAACAGCGTGGCCGCTACGAGCAGATAAGGAACGTGGCGCATTTGCAGCCGCGCCATCATGGACTCCACCACGCCGATGACTATCGCCAGGCCTGCCATCTCCAGGATAAACAGCGGCCAATTCATCCAGACCACACCGGCGTGAAACGGCACGATCACATGCAGGAGGAAGGCGCCAAGAATAAACAGCTTGAGCGAGGCGGCATAAAGCATCACACCTAGCAGCGGTCCGCTGTGATCGAGCACCATGACCTCGTGAATCATGGTGAGTTCCAGGTGGGTGTTGGGGTCGTCGACTGGAATACGGCAGGTTTCCGCCAGCAAGACGATGAACATGCCGATGCCAACGCACACCAATGGCGCGATAGCAGCCATGGCAAAGCCCGCCCCGGGGCCATGGAGCATGCCGGTCAGCGAAAGGGATCCCGAAGCCTTGGCCAGCACCAGCAGCGCGAAAAACAGCGCCGGCTCCGAGAGACAGGCAAAAGTGACTTCCCGCGCCGCACCCATGCCCTCAAAGGGTGACCCCGTGTCCAGCGCCGCGGCGGTGGTGAAAAACCGGGCGAGTCCAAACAGGTAGGCAAACAGGATGAGGTCGCCCGTGAAACGGATTGGTGCGTCAAAAGAGCTGATAGGAATCAGGAGACCTGCCAGAAGCACGGTCGCCAACGTCACGACGGGGCCTGCGCGGAACACCCACGTCGTCGTATTGCTGATCACGAGCCCTTTGCGTACCAGCTTGGCAAGATCGAAGTAGGTCTGCAGTATCGGAGGCCCAACACGCCCGGCAAACCATGCCTTGGTCTTGTTGACCAACCCTAGCAGCAGCGGCGGAAGGAAGAACAGGACGGCCAAATGAATGAGGATGTTGTTCATGGCTGAGCCCCCATTGCGGCCCACAGGAGCAGCACGATCACCGTCACCAGGATATAGAGTACGTAGTATTGCGTCTGGCCCTGCTGGAATACGCGCGCTTTCGGCAGGAACTGCCCCGCGAGGGTAAACACAGGCGTGACAAGTCGATCCAGAACTGTATCCAGCGTGAGACTCTTGAACTGGGTCTTCCAGGGGTGTATTCCCTCAACGTCCGGCTCGTGGCGTTGGGGCCAGACGAGGAACGTGAACAGGCTCACCAGTATTTGGGTAAACGAGGATCCAGTATACTGCATCCGGGCCGTTGGCTGAGCGTAACCACAATCCCATGTGCCCGCCTTCCGCACTCCGCGCACCCGGGATAACACTATCCAGATAAGCGCGCCCGCCATCATCAGGCCGAATAGGCCCGTGCCCATAAAGGAGATCCAGTTCAACGGCGCCAGGTCGGCGATCGACTGGGGTGGCGTCTGCGGTAGGACCGTCCAGGACTGAGCCGCTCTCCCAAGTAGTGGCGCCGTGACCATCGGCAGGATGCCCAACACGACGCACCCCAGCGCCAAAGCCACCATGGGCAACATCATTTTGGCATGCGGGTCGTGCGCATGCTTGGCGGCGTTGCTTCGTGGCGTTCCCAGGAATACCACGCCGAAAAATTTCACGAAGCAGGCGACAGCCAAGGCACCTATCATCGCCAGACCGACGGTCGCCATCGCCGCCGCTGCCATCGCCGAAGCCCCCCCGGGGTTCAAGGTGCGAAAGAGGCCGATATAGAGAAGCCACTCGCTTACGAAGCCGTTCAGCGGCGGCAGGGCACAGATGGCCACCGCGCCCAGCACGAACAGCATTGTGGTCCACGGCATCCGCTTGAGGAGTCCCCCCAGCCGGTCCATCTCGCGGGTGTCTGCCGCATGGATGACTGCCCCCGCGATGAGGAACAGCAACGACTTGAAGAGGGCATGGTTCCAGACGTGCAACAAGGCGCTGCCCAAACCCAACGAGACCCAATCCGATCGGCCGTACGATCGACCCAGCAAAGCCAGCCCCAAGCCCATGGCGATGATGCCGATGTTTTCCACACTGCTGTAGGCTAACAGTCGCTTGATGTCATGTTGGCTGATGGCGAAGGCAATGCCGGCAATTCCCGTAATTGCACCGACCGCCAACAGCACGCCGCCCCACCACGGCGCCGGTGCAGGCAAGAGCGCGGTCACCCGCACGATCCCGTACACCCCCATCTTGAGCATTACGCCCGACATCACCGCCGACACATGACTCGGCGCGTTGGCGTGGGCGCCCGGTAGCCACACGTGCAGCGGCATCAGTCCCGCCTTGACGCCGAAGCCGATTAACGCCAGCACAAAAAGGGCCCCGCTCATCGTAGCGGGCATCATCGCCGCCGCCGTCAGCGCGAACGAACCCGTCACCCGATGCCACAGCGCGAACATGGCAATCAGGGTCAGAGTGCCAGCGTGCGTGGCGATCAAGTATACCCAGCCCGCGCGCCGCACCTCGGGGTTGCGTTCATCGGCCATCGCCGCGAAGTAGGCCGCGATGGCCATTGCTTCCCAGGCAATCAGGAAGAGCACACCATCCCGCGCGACCACGACCATGGCCATTGAACCGGCGAGTAGCCCATAGAAGAGCCCCAGCCGCCGGCCGCTGTCCGGATGCTCTGACTGCTTCCAGTAATCCAATCCGTAAACGGCCCCAAGGGCGGGGACAACGAAGACCGGCAAAAGAAAGATGACGGTCAGCGGATCGAGCGTCACGGCAAACTCCCCCCAGGGCAAGAACCATGGTATGCGCCAGGAGAGCGGTGTTGTTTCAGGAATCGCTAATCCAAGGCCACTCAACCCCAATAGGCTACCCGTTACTGCCAGCAAGACCGTCAATCGCTGCCCAAGCAGTGAGCGAAACGGTAGCAGGCACGCCGGCATGCCGCTGCCCACCAAGAGCCCAATCGCTCCAAGAACCAGCCAGACACTCAACATGAATTGCATCCTTCTGATAGCCTGGCGTGACGGTTCGCCCAGGCACCGATCGCCATGTTCACGCTAGAACGCAAACAACCTCGCTACAATCCCATGAAACGGTATGAGCGCCGCCAGCATTACCATGACCGTGATCAGGATATAAAGCACGTAATGCTGGGTAAGACCTTGCTGGAATCGATGGAACCAGCGGAAACAGCGTTCCGCAGTGCGTCCGGTCGGCACGAGGACTCGGTCAAGGATCGGCTCGCTCACATGGCTGTGCATTCCCGTCGCCATCGGAAACGTCCCCTCAACGTGTGGCAAGCGGGTTCGGGGACGAAGCGCCCACCCGAACATACCCACGACCATCTGCGCGAAGGATGACGCGGTGTACTGCATTCGGCTGGTTGGGCGGGCGTAACCACAATCCCATGTTCCAACCTGCCCAAGTGTTGGTCTGCGCCTCGCCAAAAAGACGCTGGTCACTGCCATCAGCGCTAGCAGTGTCGCGGCCATCACGCTGACGGTTCCCAACGGCGCCAACGTGCGGAGGGGCATGATGGATGCGTGCATCGCCGGCATCCACGCCGCGGTCGCAGCATCCAGGACTGGGGCCACCAGCGCCGGAGCCAAGCCGATCAGTACACAAGCGGCGGCGAGAACCGCCGCCGGGCTCCGCATCGACAGGGGCACTTCGTGAGCATGGGCTGCGGCCGGGGTGCGCGGACCGCCAAGGAACACGGCACCATAAACTTTGACGAAGCACGCGACCGCCAGGGCGCCAACCATCGCCAACACCGGCGCCACCAGCAACACGGCCGAGCCCCCTCTGCTGTGCTCTGTGGCGCCACGCAGCAGTCCCAGGTAGACCAGCAACTCGCTAACAAACCCATTGAGCGGAGGTAGGCCGCAGATCGCCACCGCACCCACCAGGAAAAGAAGCGCGGTCCAGGGCATGGTCTTGGCCAGCCCGCCGAGGCGATCGATCCGCCGGGTGTGGGCACTGTGCAGGACGGAGCCAGCGCAGAGAAATAGCAGCGACTTAAAGAAGCTGTGATTCCATACGTGCAGCAGACACCCCGCGAATCCGAGCACCACCCACTCTGGTCGTTGGAGTGACCGGCCCAGCATCGCCAGGCCCAAGCCCATCATGATAATCCCGATGTTTTCCACACTGTGATAGGCCAGTAGCCGTTTGAGGTCGTGCTGGCCGATGGCAAACACGACTCCCAATAACGCGCTGATCGTAGCTAGGAACAGAATCAGAGCGCCCCATGCCGCCGGCGGGTTCGGCAGGAGCGGCAACATTCTTACCAAGCCGTAAATGCCGATTTTGAGTACCATGCCGGAGAGGATTGCCGAGACGTGGCTGGGGGCGTTCGCGTGCGCCGTGGGCAACCAAAAGTGCAGAGGCATCATCCCTGCTTTCAGACCGAACCCGAGCAATGCCAGAAAGAACAAGCCGTTCTTGACCCCGATGCCCAGCGTATCCAGAGAGGCCGGCACCAGATCATAAGATCCCGTGGCCCATCGCCACAGGGCAAACATCGCGAACAGGGTCAGCGTGCCGATGTGCGTTGCGATCAAATAGACCCACCCCGCCTCGCGACAGTGGGCACGGTGATCCTCGGTGCTGACAAGGAAGAATGCCGAGAGCGCCATGACTTCCCATCCCAGCAGGAACACCAGTCCGCTACGGCTGATGATCAGGAGCGCCATCCCGACGACCAACAATCCCCAGAAGGTACGAAGCTTCGCGCCGGACCTGGGGTGCCGCCGCTGGGGCCAGTAGCCCAGTCCATAGATCGATCCGAGGCCACCCATCAGGAAGACGGGAACAAGGAAAAAGGCGCTCAACGCATCTACTGCCAGAACGGGGTGGCCGCCCATGACCGTGAACGGCAAGATAACGGGATCGACTGGGTGCCACGCCAACCCCCAACCCGCACCAACGAGACCGGCCGCCGCGGCAAAGACGGTCATCGTCGCCCCAATCCATTGGCCCCCATCGGATCGTCGCGGGAGAAACAGCCCGGGCAGGCCGCTTACTGCCATCAAGAAGATCGCGATCAGGATCAGGACCAACGACATGGCTGCTCCGTTTACGGCGGTCCGACGCTGTGTGAATTACTTCGTCACGGCCTCGTGACCTGCCATCAGCCCACCGCCGTTGGTCATCGGAAGCGTTGCTTCCGCCTTGGCTAAGAGCGACATCAATTCGTCACGCGAAGCCTGGCGCTTCAACGCGCCACGAAAATCTAGATTCTGCAACACAAAGCTCAGTCGCGAGAGCATGTGCAGATGCGCCCGTACCGTCGGGCTGATGAGCGCAAAAAGCGTCGTCACGGGTTGACCGTCAATCGCGCCAAAGGGAATCGGATGATCCAAAAAGCACAACGCGATCAGCGGCTTGGTCACGTGCAGCACGATCGGGTTGCGGACGTGTGGAATGGCGATGCCGTCGCCGATGCCTGTGGAGCCTAAAGACTCGCGCGCCAGCAGTACCTGAAAGAGGAACTCCCGATCCACTTCCTCGGGTAGCTTGATGACATCGATTAGGGCGCGGAGAACTGACGGCTTATCGCCCCCCCCCAACCGATAGGCGACGCCCCCCGCCTTGATTGCCTCCGTCAGGCTTGGCAGTGGCGACTGCGGCGTCTCTGTTTCCAAGAAGATCTCTGGCGAGACTTGGATACGCCGCGAGGTCGCCCACTCTAGAAGCTCAGCGCGGTTGAATCGCATTTGTTCGTTGATCCGGTAAACCGGAATAATCTCCTGCTTGATCCAACGGTAGATGCTTTTTTCAGAGACATTCAAAAGCCGGGAGGCGTCTCGCACGGTCAAATTCATACAAGCACTCCTTCTCGATCCCATTGACAACATCGGCAAAATGTCCTCAAAAGTCCAGTCACGGTGATGATTTTCTTTATAGTTGTACTGACTGGAATAATCAGGCTCAATTAGACGAAGGCATCATGTGGACTGGTAGCAGGCACTGTCGTCAGTAAATGAACTGTGGTGCGACAGGTCTCCAGGATACGAGTCCGCAGACGCAGGACCCCAAGTCTACGATGCGAACGATCGCGCATCGGGCGAGTGGGAATTGAGCTTGAGTTGGGCCGTCGGTGCAAAGCTCGCTCGTATCGCGTTTAACTCCGCGCCTCAAACCAGTTGAAATTGCCAACAAAACCGGTGGCGCCGACCGAATCCATCACCAACCGCAGCACATGCGAGCCCGCCGGCAGGTTCACCCCGTTTCCGGTCAACGTCACGTAACGTTGCCAACCTCCCGTGCTGGGCGCGGTCAGGTAGTTCGTGACCAAGCCCACCATCTGTTATTGTAACAGCTGCCGACGTTGGAACTCGGCTGCACCTCCGCGCCCGTCGTGCGGTAGGCTCCTCCGAGGTTCGCCGCTTCCGTGTCAAGGCCGGTGTGCTGCGGTGCCCGAATACGTGGCGGCGCTGGCGGAATTCAAGGACCCGCTGTATGCGAAGATCGCCAAGGGGCTACCAGCCGGGACGACTGCGGGGGATTTCATCACCAGCGTGGATGTGACGGCGGCGAAAGCGGTAACATATCGGTAGCACTCGTCAGGAGCGAATCATGAGCGCCAATGCGGAATCAGCGGTTGCGATGTTCGGACAGGGGCACAACTGCGCCCAGTCGGTGCTGGCCTGCTTTGGGAAGGAACTGGGGCTGTCGTCCGAGACGGCGCTCCGGATCGCACTGCCGTTTGGCGGAGGGATGGGCCGCACCGGCAACGTGTGCGGCGCAGTCACTGGGGCGCTGATGGTCCTCGGCCTGCAATGCACCCAGGCGGGCATCAACGACGCGGCCAAGGCCCAAGCCCACCGGTTGGCCCAGGAATTCCTGCGGACATTTGCTGCCGAGAACGGATCGATCACCTGCCGGGACCTGATCGGCTGTGACATCACCACCGACGAGGGCCTGCGGCTGGCCAAGCAATTCGGAAAACTACGGGTCTGCCCGCAACTGGTCCGCAGCGCTGTCGAGATTGTAGAACGGATGACGAACCCTACGGGGAAGCAACCATGAAAGACGGAATCACACGACAGCTGTCGTTTCTGGACCGTTACCTGACCTTGTGGATCTTCCTGGCGATGGCCATCTGGGTAGGACTGGGCTATCTGGTCCCCGGCACCCAGGGGTTCATCCACCGCTTTGAGTTCGGCACCACCAATTTCGCGATGCCAAGGTGCTGGGGCTGTCGCTGGTACAGAACTGGGTCATCGGCCCGGTCTTGATGTTTGCCCTGGCGGCCTTGTTCCTGCACGGCCACCCCGAGTTCATGATCGGCCTGATCATGATCGGGCTGGCCCGCTGCATCGCCATGGTGATCGTGTGGAACGCGCTGGCCAAGGGCGACACCGAGTACGCCGCCGGTCTGGTGGCGTTCAACAGCGTCTTTCAGGTACTCTTCTACAGCGTTTATGCTTGGCTGTTCGTGAAGGTCATTCCCCCGGCTATCGGCCTGTCGCTGGGCGACGTGGACCTTGCGAAGATCACGATGGCCAGCATCGCCCAGAGCGTCTTCATCTACCTGGGCATCCCGTTCCTGGCGGGCATGGCCACGCGGTTCGTGCTGCTGAAGTCTAAGGGCCGGGAGTGGTACGAGAAACACTTCATCCCCAGGATAAGTCCGATCACGCTGGTGGCGCTGCTGTTGACCATCGTGGCCATGTTCGTCATCCAAGACGACAAGATCGTCCGCCAGCCATGGAATGTGGTGCTGATCGCCATTCCGCTGCTGATCTACTTTGTGGTGATGTTCCTCGTGAGCTTCTGGATGGGCAAGAAGGCCGGGGCGGACTATTCCAAGACCGCGACCATCGCATTCACCGCTGCCAGCAATAACTTTGAACTGGCCATTGCGGTGGCGGTCGCGGTGTTCGGCATCAACCACGGCGCGGCCTTCGCTGCGGTCATTGGCCCGCTGGTCGAGGTCTCGGCGCTAATCGGGCTGGTGAATGTCTCACTGTGGTTGCAGCGACGGTACTTCAGCAGGACCGAGGAATCATCGCTACGGGTTGGCGTTTCTGCGATCAGATAAACCCGTGCGCAGCCGAGCACTCACAGGGAGCGTGTCTGAAGGTGGAGGTTCGCGATCGGGTCAAGGCGCCGCCGCCAACGACGGCCCCCATCACCGTCCCCAGGGACCACTGCTTTAACCCACCCGGGACCGAAACCGGGGCCTTGCCACGCCGGGCCCACAAATGCACCGACTTTGCAAAACCAGGTTAGAAATTGCCATCGGCCGCCATGGCGACCCGGTCGAACTTCAGGGCCTGGGTGATGCTCTGGGGCCGCTTAGCTGCCGCCAGAAGCCCCAGCAAGGTTCGCCTGCTATGAGCAGACGTGCCATACTCTGGCGGATTGATGCCCATGCCCCGCAGTCAAGACTGAAAAGCGGTCGCTAAGGACATCAAGCACGCATGTCACTCGTCGGCCAGTCTATAGCCGACGCCCTGTTCGGTGAGCAGGTAACGTGGGCGGGACGGGTTTGTCTCCAGCTTATGCCTGAGACTGGCCATGAACACGCGCAGATAGTGAGTTTCCTGCGCATTGGGCGGCCCCCACACCTCTTGGAGCAGAAAAGCATGCGTAAGCACCTTGCCGGCGTGCTTCACGAGCGTAGTGAGCAGGCGGTACTCGATGGGCGTCAGATGCACTTCCTGTTCGGCCAGGAAGACACGCCGAGCCGCCAGGTCCACCCTCAGTCCGCCAACGGTAAACATCGAGTTCTGGTCGCTCCCCTGTGTCTGGGCGGCATGGCGGAGCGCCACCCGCAGCCGAGCCTGCAACTCCCCGATGCCGAACGGCTTGGTGAGGTAGTCGTCCGCCCCCAAGTCGAGCGCTGCTACTTTGTCCTTCTCCTGCCCGCGGGCCGACAGGATGATGATCGGCACGCCGGACCATTCGCGGATGCGCCGGGCGACTTCCAGCCCGTCGATGTCCGGCAGTCCCAGGTCGAGGATGATCGCATCCGGCGGCTGGGTCGTCGCCTGCGTCAGCCCCTGCTTGCCCGTCTCCGCCTCGATCACCCGATGCCCCGTATCCGTGAGCGCAGCCCGAAGGAACCGCCTGATCTGCGGTTCGTCTTCGATTACCAGGATGAGCGGCAGTACCTCCGCCATAACATCCCATCCTTTATCCGCCCGCAGCCTCCGGCGCAACCGGCGGCGGGGAGCCGGTCAAAGGCAACGTGAAACGGAAGATCGCGCCGTGCGCCGGAGGCTGCCGGTTCTCGGCCCAGATGCGGCCGCCGTGGGCTGTGACGATGGCGCGGCAGATCGGCAGTCCCAGTCCCGCGCCACGCTGACCGCGCGACCGCCCGCCACGATAGAACTTTTCAAAGATACGATGCTGTTCTCCGGCGTCCAAGCCATCACCCTCATCGCCGACCTCAACAACCACATCGCTTCCCGCCGGACGGGCCGACAGGCTGATCGTGCTGGCCGGCGGCGTGTACTTGGCGGCATTCTCCAGCAGATTGACCAGGACCTGCTCGACCAGCACCCCGTCAAACTGCACGAGTGGCAGGTTAAGGGGCACATCGGTGCGAACGACGCGGCCGGACAACTGCGACTCCAGTCGCGCCAGCGCCGAGCCCACGACCTCCTCAAGCGACTGCCAGTCGCGGTTGAGCGTCACCGCGCCGGCCTCCAGCCGCGTGATGTCCAGCAGGTTGCCCACGAGCCTTGTCAACCGCTGGGATTCGTCATGGATCGTCTGGGCAAGATCGCGCTGTGATTCTGCGTCCGGTCGGCCTTCCAGTAGACTGCTGCTGGCCCCTGTGATCACGGCTAGCGGTGTACGCAGATCATGCGACACGGAGCTAAGGAGCGAGCTGCGCAGATTCTCCGTTTCTGCCTCCAGCCGAGCTTTGCGGGCCGACTGAGCCAACTGATCGCGTTCCATCGCCAGGGCAATCTGGTCGACGACAGCCTCCAGGAGCCGCCGCTGCGCAGGGGCCCGCAGGTGGGCCGGGTCATCGTGGTGCAGCGCCAATATGCCCATCGGCCCATGCGAGGCCGCCAGCGGGACATAAAGTGCCTCCGCTCCGGGCAACGTGTCGGTGCCGCGTCCGGCGATCTGCCGGTGCTCAAAAGCCCACTGGGCCACGCCGGCATCCTTCGATGATCGCCCGATGGTGTCGTCGCTGGCGGCGCGGACGGTCAGAACCTTGGAATCGTCGGGCACCAGCACGGCGACACGGGCCTGGAAGATCTCCCGAACGTGGCGCATGGCCGTGTCGGCGAGGCCCTGAAGTCCGTTGGTGCCGGCCAGCGCGTCGGTCATGCGATAGAGCACCTCGGTGCGGCGCTCGCGTTGCCGGGAGGCCTCGGCCTGCTCGCGAACGCGCGAGGTCAGCGTGGCGGTTAACAAGGCCACTCCAAGCATGACCGCGAAGGTTAGCAGGTATTGCGTGTCATGCACGGCGAAGGTGAAGCGCGGCGGCACGAAGGAGAAGTCGAACGCCGCAACGCTCAGTACCGATGCCAGTATGGCGGCGGGCCGACCGTAGCGGGACGATACATAGACCACCCCAACGAGATAGACCATCACCAGGTTGGCCAGCGCGATAGTGGGCCATACCGCCAGCAGGCCCGCAGCGAGCAGTGTGCAGATGGCCGGAGTGATCGCGGCCCAGAACCAACTCCGTCGCCCGTGCGCCAACGGTGCCCGCGGCTGGGCGGCCGCTGTGTCGCGACGTGCGGGCTCCTCGCCGGGTAGTCCGCGCACTGCGTACACATCGATGTCGCCGCTGCGGCGCAGCAATTGGTCCACGAGGGAACGGGAGAACAGATCGTACCACCATGGGCGGTCGGGCTTGCCCGCCATGATTTTCGTGGCATTGCGCTGGCGTGCGTAGATCACGAGTTCCTCCGCTGGACTATGGCCCGAGAGCGTGACCGTCTGAGCGCCCAGTCGCTCAGCCAGGCGGAAGTTGCGGTGCAACTGGTCGCGGTCGCGGCGGGTCAGGCCCCGGAGACGAGGCGTTTCCACAAACGCCGCAATCCATTCGGCGTGCAGGCTTACGGCCATGCGCTTGGCCGCCCGGACGACCTTCGCGGAGGTCGGGCTTGGCCCCACGCACACGAGGATGCGTTCGCGGGTCGGCCAGGTCGTGCGGGCCGACTGTTGTTGCCTCGCCCCCAGCACCTCGGTGCTGACCCGATCCGCGACCTTACGCAGCGCCAGTTCGCGCAAGGCGGTGAGGTTGGGCTTGCGGAAGAAGCCGCGAACCGCCTGTTCGGCCTGCTGGGGGATGTAGACCTTGCCCTCCTGGAGCCGCTCAAGCAGTTCATCGGGCGGAAGATCGACCAGTTCAACGTCGTCGGCGTTGTCGAACACGGCGTCGGGGAGCGTCTCGCGGACGATGATGCCCGTGATCTGCGCCACCACGTCGTTGAGACTCTCCAGATGCTGTACGTTGAGGGTCGTGTAGACGTTGATGCCCGCCTGCAGCAGTTCCTCGATATCCTGCCAGCGCTTTGCGTGCCTTAATTCGGGCGCATTGGTGTGGGCCAACTCGTCCACCAGCAGCAGTTCTGGCCGGCGCTTGAGGGCCGCTTCCAGGTCCAGTTCCTTGAGCGTCGTGCCCCGGTACTCCACGAACTTGAACGGTAGCAGTTCCAATCCCAGCAGCAGTTCTTCGGTCTCCGGGCGGGCATGAGGCTCCGCGTAGCCGACGAGCACATCCAGACCCTCCATCGCCCGGCGACGGGCGTCGGAGATCATGGCGTAGGTCTTGCCCACGCCGGCGGCGGCCCCGAAGAACACCTTGAGCCGACCACGCTTGCTGCGCGAATCGTCCTGCTGCACCTGCGCCAGCAAGGCATCAGGATCGGGGCGAGGTTGTTCGGTCTGCTCTGCCATCCGCGCCAACCCACCAGATTACGGCTTTGTCTTGTCCAACGCGAGGTTCAGAAGGAGCACTTCCACACGTGGCTCACCGAGGACCCCGAACTGACGGCCCTGCGTATGGGCCAAGACTAGTGCGCGGACCTGCTCTTCGCTCATGCCCCGCGCCCGCGCGACCCGCCGGACCTGGTACTCGGCCGCCGCGATGCTGATGTGCGGGTCCAGGCCGCTGCCCGACGCTGTGACCAGATCGACGGGAACCGGCGTGTGGTCGTTGGGCGAGTATTCCCGCAGCGCTTCGATTCTTGCCTTGACCGCCTGGGCCAGCGCCGGGTTCAAGGGACCCAGGTTTGAGCCGCTGGAACTCGCCGCGTTGTAGGGCACCGGCGACGTCGCCGAGGGCCGGCCCCAGAAGTACTTGGGGTCATCAAAAGGCTGACCAAGCAGACGCGAGCCGACCGGCCGCCCGTCCGCCACGATGATGCTGCCAGCCCGCTGGTTCGGGAAGGCCAGGGCAGCGATGGCTGTCACCGCTGCCGGGTAGAGCACGCCGGTGATGGCAGTCAGCAAGCCCAGCATGACACAACTCACACGAATCATCGGAAACATGGGAGGTCCTTTCAGGCCAAGCCGAGGCCGACCAGCACGAGGTCCACAACCTTGATGCCCACGAACGGCACGATCAGCCCGCCGATGCCGTAGATCAGGAGATTCCGCCACAGGAGCTGGGCAGCGCCCACAGGCCGGTAGCGCACGCCCCGCAGCGCCAGAGGGATCAGCACGATGATGATCAGGGCGTTGAAGATGACCGACGACAGGATGGCGCTGGTTGGCGAGTGCAGGCCCATGATGTTCAGCGTGCCAAGGGCCGGGTAGGTCGTGGCGAACGCGGCAGGGATGATGGCAAAGTACTTGGCCACGTCGTTGCTGATGCTGAAGGTGGTCAGCGACCCGCGCGTCATCAGAAGCTGTTTGCCGGTCTCGACGATCTCAATGAGCTTGGTGGGATTCGAGTCCAGGTCCACCATGTTCCCGGCTTCCTTGGCGGCCTGGGTGCCGGTGTTCAAGGTCCGCATCGCCGCCGACGTTCAGGCTGGCAAATCGCTGGAAGAATTCACGCAGGTTGGTCACGGCACTATCGCGGAATACCTTACGCTGGCCATCCGGTTTCTGCGGCGTTTGGGCCAGGGGCAGTTCACGGTTGGCTTGGGCCGGCCCAGCCGCGCCTGGATCATCGCCAAGGCCCGGCTCATCGTCCCCGGATGCACTCGCACGCCCGTCTTCTTTACCATGACCCGGCACAGCAGTTCCTGCGTCCGGGTCGGCCGGGGATAGCCAAAGTCCCGCGGGCAACGATCCACCACCTCATACAACTCGGCCAGAAAGTGCTCGTCCAGCTTCAACGCTCCGTTGTCCTCCCGATGGTCCGCCAGGCCCGCCACCCCGTCCTCCACGAAGCGATTGAGAACCCGCCGCACCCAGGAAACCGAGCAGCCCACGCTGTCGGCGATCTGTTGGTGGGCGCGGTCCTTGCCCGCCAAGAGCACGATCTGGCAGCGGCGATACATGCCTTTGTCCCGGGTGTCACGCCGCAACTGACGCAGTTGACACTTGACGCGGTGCTCGGTCCGAACGACCATCCTTGGCATAGAGACTCCTTTGTGAATGCGTCTTGCTCGATGGCATTCTACAAACGGCAGTCTCTTTATTCATTGCAAATACAGCAGTTGCAGTCGCGCACGGCTATTTGGCATCAATGCCGGGCCGATGCTGTAACCGCATTGTAACGAGCCAGGTCGGGTCCTGGTCGCGGCTGCCGCGAAAAGGAGTCCTTAAACGCCAACCTTCGTGCGCGGTATCTAACTTGCCGTTGAGGAGATGTATGCCACGAACGTTTTTGATTGCCCTATTGCTGGTCGGTTTGCTGGTGTGCAGTTCGCAGGCGGCTCGGCCCAAGGACCTGCAGTTCCTGCCCGTTGAGATCAGCTTCCTGGAGGCCAAGGGCCAGGCGCGGGTGTTGACCGGTCAGTTGCACTTCAAGGATACGATTCCGGTGGTTATCGAGGGGCGGCCGGGCGCTTTGACCAAGGACAAGCTGATTCCCAGTAACATCAATCCAGCGGTCATTGTTCGCCAGCCCGACGGCCGGTTCTTGCTCAGGACCAATACCGGCCAGGTGTTCTTCCAGTTCGCCTTTGATCGTATCCCGGTAGGGCTCGAGAGCGGCGCGCACTTCGGCGAAGCCATCGACCAGGGGTTGGGGATCGATGCCGAGCAGGAGCTGGGCGCTGCGACCCAAAAGGCGCCTCCGCCGGTGACGCTGGCCTTGCCGGAGAAGTCGGACCTGGAGGAGATCAAGGTCCGGCAAATCCAGAAGATGCAGTTTCTGGCGGTAAAGGGTGTCAATATGGAAGTGGGGGGCCGTTACCTGGCTTACAGCAAGAGCCTCAAGGGCTCCAACGGAACGGTGCAGTTGAGCGCCGCCACCTACTTCGGCGGCGCCGGCGACGAGAGCTTCCTGGGCGGCGGTTTTCTCAAGGACGGCTCGATCGTGGCGGTGCTCAACCTCACGCAGCTGGACTTTTGCCCCAGTCCAACCGCGACGGTGGTTGGCCAGGACCGACCGCTGGCCGACGTACCGCTGCCGACCACCAGCACGACGCGCGCGCCCAGGATCGAGGGCGGCACTGCCCCGGTGCTGGTGAAATATTCAAGCGACCTGAAGAAGATCGACTCCATTACGCGCTGGGCCTGGGGCACCGCAGGACTCAGCCGCGTGGTGGTGACCCCCGACGGGCGCGTCTACATCAGCGGGATGGGGTTGCAGCACTTTGCGTCCCTCTGGAAATTGGCTGGCCAGGCACGGCAGCTCACAGAGGACAAGACCAACGACCCGCCGCCCGTGGGAGCCGGTTTTGTGGCCAAGCTGACCGAGAACCTGGCGGGTATCGAATGGATAGTGGCATCAGAAGGTGGCATGAGCTTTGGCCTGGCGGCCGAGGGTAACCTGCTGGCCATGGCGCAAGGCAAATACTGGTGGATCGATCCGCAGGGCCAGGTCAAGGCCGCCGATGCGATTAAGACCAAGATAACGTCCAACAAGATGGGCCTTACGGTCAGCCCCTACGACAGCAGTTACTATCACGGCGGCGACTACAACAGCGGCACCGGCTTTGAGCCTTACCGCAATCCTTATCTGCATCGGGTGCTGCCCGACGGCACGGTAGCGTGGACAGCCTGGAACTGGACCGGGCCGACGGTTGGCACCTATTTCCGCCAAGTCTCCGACTCCCGTGCGGCGAGGGTGCGTTTCTGTCGCGACGGCGATATTTTGGTGGTGGGCTGGTCGGACGGCGGCAACAGCGTGCTGTGCAACCAGCCCTATGACCTGGAGAAATTTCACAAGTTAGGCGCCTTACACGATATGTCGGCCGCCAGTGTGGGTTCGTTCGCCCATCTGCTGCGGATGGACGCCAGGACGATGACGGTCAAGGCCTCGACCATGTGGATCAGTTACATGCCGTATGCCTCGTTGGGTAAGCCCAACAGCGGCTACATCCAGGACTTGGTCGAGCTGCCCGATGGCCGCATTGCCATGCAGGGCGGGACGGCCTTTGCCACGCTGGAGACGCCCGATGCGTGGGTGCGTCCGTTTATTGCAGACTATCGGGACGACCCCAAGACGGCGCGGCCCAAGGCGGGGGCGTGTTTTGTTATGTTTGACGTCGAACTGAAGCAGATTGAGTTCTCGACGCTGGTGCCCGGCGTCACGAGCTGTCAGCTGGCGAACCGGGGCAAGTCCGTGTTGCTGATTGGCGGCGCTGCCGGTGAAGTCACCAACTACGGCACCACCCTGAGGTCGTTAACGCGGGCGGCCGTGCAGGAGCAGTTTGGCGGCGGCAGGACCGACGCCTACATCATGCTTGTCGATACCGCGGCGACGAAATAACTCTTTGGAGTTTCCGATATGTGCAGGTCTGTTCTACTGGTGCTGACTCTGATCGCCGTCACGCTCGGCGCCGCCGCCACGGCGGGGCCTTCGGCCAAGCTGGCGCGCACCATCACCGGCAGTTGGAACATGGGTCAGCGGGCGCGCGGCCTGCCGGTCCTGATGGTCATCCGCCAGGATGACAACCTCTATCCCAGCTTCTGGTGTGGCGTCTGCAGCGGTGACAAATTCACCATCACGGGCTCTGAGAACCCGTTGACGGAAGACTTGGAAATCCGCTCCACAGGGGGCTTTGGTGCCAAGATCACTCATATTCCTCGCAAACAGGGCATGGAAAGGCAGATCCCGGGCGGTATCTGGACCGCCACCGGGACCAAGCTCAACGTAGGCTTGGAATTCAAGGAGTTTAAGAACTGGAAGCTGATCGCCCAGGACGCACAAGGGATCAAGCTGCGGGCCGATTACAGTGGCGAATTCCGGGCCAATGACCAGCGCGCGCCCATCCAAGGCTCGATGGATTTCAGCATCAATACCCTCGTTGCCAACTTCAGTTGGATCACGCATCTGACCCTCAACGGTTCGGACCTGGGCCTGGAAGGTCCACAGGCCGGTCCGCTGAAGATCAAGGTGCGGGGGTTTTCGCCGACCTCGCGCGACGTGCCGCCGCCCAGCGGCGCCGCCGACGATCTTTAGGGCCGAGTGTGGTCCTGAAAATAGGGTTTCAACGCCGCAGTCTTGGGTAGGTAGTTATCAGGACAAGGAATCCCTGAACCTCGCATACAGGTGTGATTGCCATGACAAACAGGTTTGCTCAACTTCGCGGCCGAAAGCCGCTTTACTGGGCTGCAGCCGCGGCTGTGACGACAGCTCTGGCCGGCGCAAGCGCTGTGTGGGCCGCCCCACGGGACCGGGCTCCCAGCGAGCGTCCCGCCGCGCCCGCGGCTGGTGCGGCCGCGGCACCGGCGCCCAAGACCACCCAGCCGTCGTTCTCCAGCATCATCGAGGACCGCGAAGCGCGCAAGCTGCTGTCGGCCGCTGATACGCGGCTGCAACTGGACCAGGCGCGCGAGGCCCTGCTGCTCTATCAGCAGGTCATCGAGCGCTATCCCCGCAGTGCCGTCCGGTTCGAAGCATTTGTTCGGCTGGGCAAGTACCACCTGGACAAGGCCAAGGAGCCGGCCAAGGCCCTGCCCTACTTTGAACGAGCCGGCGACGCCACCGATGAAAACGCCGAGCTGCGCGGCGAAGCCATGCTGATGGTGGGGCGATGCTTCTATGAGATGCAGAAGTATCCCCAGGCGTTTGGGCAGTTGCGCAGTGTCATCGCCGCCTTTCCCGGCACCGAGTTCTCCAACCAGGCGTATTTCTACATTGGCAACGCCCACTACAAGCTGGGCGCTTATAACCGGGCCATCGAGGCCTTCAGCAAGGTGGGCACTGCCCTGAGCGAAACGCAGCAGGTCAAGGGCCTGGCTGAAATCGGCAAACGGCTGTTCGTGCGCCTCACGGACCAGGATTTGGTGGCCTTGCCGGAGGGGACGATTAGCACCGTCGAGATCAGCTCCAGCAGCGGCGACAAGGAAACCGTCAAGCTTAATCGCATCGGCACGGCGATCAGCCCCAATTACCTGGCGGAAATCGATACGCAGATCGGCAACGTGACCGTGGGCGATGGCATTTTGCAGGTCAGCGGCACCGACACCATCAGCGTCAGCTATGTCGACGCCCAGACCGGCAATGACCAGATCAACGTGGTGCGCAAGCAGACACTGAAGCTGGTCCACAGCGCCGTGGCCGATTTCATGGATGGAGCCTACCGCGATGCCCGCAAGAATGTCGTGGTGGGCTTGCCGGCCTATGTACGCGTGCTGGATTGCGACCGTGATGTCAGCGCCAGCGCCGATACCGTGCAGGTCAAGATCATAGCCAAGCGCACCCTGCGCAAGGACACACAGCTTCATAAGGATACGGAAGAAACGGAAACAGCCTCGGCTCCCACCCCGGCGCCGCGCGGCCGCAGAGAGATGGCCGCCGTGCCCAAGGCCCTGGAGGGACCGACCACGGAGCCGGCGGATGAGAAGCCGCAGGTCGTCGTGGTTGACGAGGAAACGCTGACCCTGACCGAACGTCCGCGCCCCAGCGACAGCCCCGCCGTCGCTTCGGCTGACGCCAAGTCCTCCGCGTTGCATTCGGGTTTGTTCGCGGGACAGATTCCCGTCTTGGCCGGTGAGGCGGTCAAGGGTGATGGCTCGCTGCAGGTCCAGATCGGGGACGTGCTGGAGATGCACTACACCGATGAACTCAACATCCAGGGCAAGCCAGTCCAGGTGGTGGCCGTGTGCGCCGCGGCCCATGGCTCGCTGGCCGAACTCAAGGGCGTTGAGCAGAACATCAAGGACCAGCAACTGGAGCTTCAGACTCGCCTGAAGAAGGCCGAGGCCCTGACCAACATCGGCCGCATCTATAAGCAACTCGGCCTCATGGAGCAGGCGACCCAGCAGTTCCGCGAGGGCATCCACGAGTGTGAAACGCTGTCGCGCCGCGCCCAGCTCATCGGCGGCGAGGTGCTGGAGAACATGTACATGCGGCTGTGGAAGCTCTACATCGAGCTGGATGAGCTGGACAATGCCGCGGCCATGTGCCTGGCGCTGCAGCGGGATTTCCCCAACAGCCAGTTCGTCGACGAGGCCCTGCTGGGCCTGGGCGAGACGGCGATGAAGAAGGATCAGCCCGACCGGGCCATTGGCATCTTCCGGCGCGTGCTGGAGCTGCCCAACAGCGCTCGCAAGGCCGACGCCCTGTTCCAGATTGGGCTTTGCCAGGAAGTCCTGGCCAAGCCCAAGGGCGCTACCGATGAGACGCCCCCCAGTCAGCAGATGCTGGAAAGCGCATTCCTGAGTTTCCAGCAGGTCTTTGAGAAATATCCGCAGAGCGGCGTTGCCGGCGACGCCATCGGGCGTATGGCCGACTTCTACATGCAGACCAAGGACTATGATCGCGCGGTGGCGATGTTCCAGCGGGCTATCGATGAGTTCCAGGACGTGAACTACATCGACCGGGTCATGTACGACTATGGCCGCTGTCTCTATCGCATGTGGCGAGCCAACAAGTCGCGGCAACACCTGGATGAAGCCATCACCAAGTTCCGCCAGCTCCTGGGCGAATATCCCCAGAGCAAGTTCGCTCCCAAGGCCAAACAGCTTTTGCCCGTCCTGGAGAAGGAACGGGCGGCGGCCGGTGGAGGTGGCGGCGGTGGAGCGGCGGAGTAGAAGCGGGCGCTGTGTTCGTTGATGGCAGAGGATTTGTGTAGAAGACAAGGACGAGAACCATGACTCATAAGACTCGCACGCGGCGTTGGGCCGGTTTGGTCTGCTCCCAGGCTGCCACTCTGGCACTCTTGGGTGGGTTGGCGACGGTGGGCCAGGCGGCCCCCAAGCCAGCCGCAGCCCAGGGGCCGATGGAAATCAAGTTGCTGAAGGACGCGCTGGAAAAGGCCAATCCTTCGGAACAGTCGGCCAAGCGCCTGGCCCTGATCGACGCGTACATGGCCGCGGGGAGCCCGCTGGATGTGGCGGCTGAGTGTGAACAGTGGTTGCGGGGCGCGGCCAAGGATGAGCAGCGTCAGAAGGTCATCCTGACCCTGATTGCCGCCCAGCGCCAGGGTCACGATTGGGACGCCGCGGCCGGCACCAGCCGCACCTTCGTGCGCGACTTTCCCGATTCGCCGCAGCGCCAGAACGTCCTGCAGGGGCTGATCGAGATCGCCCGAGACGGCCAGCTCAACCTGTCCAGCGAGGCGGCGGCTATCAAGGCCTATCTTGAGGCATACCCGGACGTTGCCGATGCCAGCTTCCTGATGCAGCGCCTGGCGCGGCTTCAGGAAATTACCGGCGACCTGAGTGGCGCCGTAGCCACCATCCAGAAATTCGTCCAGAAATACCCCAGGCACGAGCAGGCCGATGAATTGGGCTGGCGCACGGTGTGGCTCCTGCACGACCGCCTGCGCAAGACCCCCGAAGCGGTGGCCGCCGCCCAGGTGCATCTCAGGGCCTATCTCAAGCGTCCCACGCTCAGCGCCGACTGGGCGCTGGTGGGCACCTTGCTGGTCAGCATCGACAAGCGTGCGGAGGCGGTTGCCGCCTATCGCCAGGCCATGGTCGCCGATCCGCAGAACCGCGATGCCGCCGCCCAGGCGCTGTCCAATGCGGTGTTGGCTTCGTCGGCGGATCTCAAGGAGATCGCTGCGCTGATCCAGAAGCAGTATGCCAATCAGCCGATTGCGATGGATGCGGAGCTGGCGCTTCTGAGCCGCCAGGCCACCGACAAGTCGATGGCTCCGGCCGCGGTACTGCAGCAGGCAACGCGGCTGCTGGCCCACAATCGGTCCGTCAGCGAGGTGTGCCGGTTGATGGAATCGGCCGCGACGGCAGCCCAGGCCGACGTGATTGGCATTTATCGGCAGCAGGTGGCACAACTCAAGGGCCTGGCCCGCACCGAGGTGGCCCTGCGGTTGACGCTCGTGCTGCGCGCCCAGAAGCGTGCTGAAGAGGCCAGGCAGGTTCTGGCCGCGGAATTGCGCGACAATCCGGCCAATCGCCGAGAACTGTCCCGCGATTACCTGGTAGCGACCCTCGAGGCCCAGCAGGCCGAGGTGGCGGCCGGCAAGCGGGGTAAGATCGAGATCGAACCGGCCTTCAAGGCCCTGGCCGAGTTGATCAAGCCTCATGCTTACATGCCTGAGCTGCGGCAGGGCATGGAGGAAGCGGCCGGTCCCCTGCACCATTCGAATCTGCGGAACACGGTGATCTCGCTGCGCCAAGAACTGGAGAAGCTCACGGCCGACCCCCTGGCAGTGGCCGTGGACACCGTCAACCGCGAAGCGTCGCGCGATGCCAATCGTGTACCAGTGGCGCTGGAGACACTGCTGCGCGGGGCCAAGGACAAGCCCTATGTGTTCGACATTGTCGGTCACTCGGTGTGGCAGGCCCAACAGCGAATGCGCGAAAACAGCATGAGGCCGTTGCCCTGGTTGATTGCCTGGGCCGAGGCCCGGCCGGCGGACCTCACGCTCCAGCGCGAGGTGGCCGAGGTCTGCCGCCGCTTTGATAAGAACGAGGACGCAGTGCGTCTGCTGACGCGCGTGACCTCGGCGCCGCCGGCGGTCGAAACCGGCCAGCAGCTTGCGTTGGCTCTGGGAACCTTACTAGACCTCCAGGCCTACACCCTCAAGCAGCCGGCCGCCGTGGATGCTCTGCTGGCCACCTTGGACAAAGCTGCCGGCGCCATTCCGGTGTCGCTGCTGCAGGAGCGTTACTGCCAGGCCGCCAAGATCATGGCGGTTCGCAAGGACGGCAAGGATGCGCAGTTTGCCTTTTACCGTAAGGCCCTGGGCGCCGGCGTGACGGAGCAGAGCATCGAAGCAGCGCGCATCCTGCTGGCCGGGCTTCCAGCCGACCAGGCGGTGGCTCTGGGCAAGGAGCTTTTGGCCAATCCCCTCAACAGCCGCTTCCTGCCGGAGATCAGCCTGCTGGTGGCCGGGCGCATGGCCCAAGGCCAGAAGGACCTGGTCGCCGCCGTGGCGCTGGTGCGCCATGCCCAGCAGCAGCGGCTGGTCCTGGTTCGCGTCGATGGCTCAGAAGACTTCGCACCCCTGCGCGACCTGGTACGCCTGGCGCGCGACGTGGCCGATGCGGCTCGCGTGACCGATCTGGCTCGCAAGGCCCTGCTCGCGGGTATCAAACCCCTGTCGTCCGAGCAGATGATGGACTTGATGCAAACCGCCACGCGCTGGCTCAGCGGGCAGGCTTTGCACGAGGCCATGGGTGACCTGGTGCGTCTGCAGGGCCAAAGCGGTCAGTTCGGGGCCCAACTGGACACCTTCAGCCGGATGCTGTCGCGCATCCGCCCCAACGACCCGTGGCATTGGAATCAGAACATGACCCTCGTGCAGCGCGAGCTTGGCGGCAACAACATCGGTGTGGCCAGCACGATGCTGCGGCTGATGCTCAAGCACAGTCCGCAGATGCCCGACGAAGCCCGCTCGGCCGCCCGCAATCTTTTGGTCCGGGCCTATGCCAGCTTTGGCGAGGACCTGCTGGCCGTGGACGAAAAGAGCCCCGTGGCTCCGTTGCTCAAGGGTTTGAACTACCTGAAGCTGGGTGAAACCAAAGAAGCCTGGGCCAGCTACATCGCCAACGCGGACTTGTTCGCCACGAAGATTGACCAGGTGCCGGTGCCCTACATCCTGTTCGTGGGTAGCGAACTGGCCCATGGCAGCGACGCCGACCGCGACGTGGCCGAAAACCTGCTGCGCACCTGGCTGGCCCGTGCCGACAAGCAGGTGGGTCTGGAGCCGGCCTCCAAGGCCGCTGTCAACCTGAAACTGGCCGACGTGTTCTTCTACGGCAAGCGCTACGATGTGGCTCGTGCGGAATACCAATCGGTGATCGACAAGTATTCCGAGCTGCCGCAGGCCATCGATGCCCAGTTCCGCATCGGTGAGAGCCTGATGTACCAGAAGAACTACACCGAGGCGACCAAAGTTTTTGAGCGCTTGCGCAAGAGCAAGGACGCCGCCACCAGCATCCGGGGAACGTTCATGATGGGCGTGCTGCAATATACCAGCGGCGCCAAGGACGAAGCCCGCGAAACCTTCAAGGCCCTGCTGGACCTCTCGCCCACGGAGGAACTGGCCTCGCGGGCCTTGTTCCAACTGGCGCTGATCTATGGCGACGACAAGCGCTTCAAGGAAATGTTGGACATGCTGCAGGCCATCGGCAGCTTTGGCGAGGGCAAGCGCTGGCACCTGCCCGGGCAGATGCTGGCGGTGATGATCCATGATCCCGACCTGGCCATCGTGCAGGAAGCCAGCACCGTGCCCGTGGTGGTGCGCACCAGCACCGGCGACCGCGAGACCGTGAACATGGTCGGCGGGTCGGCGGGTCGCGGCATTTTCATGGCCGAAATCCCCACGGCCCTGGGCGCTCCGCGCATGGGCGACGGCACGCTGCAATTGCTGGGTAACGACATCATCAGCTACGACTATCCGGAGGAGTTCAAGAAGAAGTTCAAGTACATCCCGCCCCCGCAGGGCAACATCCGCATCGCCGCGGACGCCCAGTTCGTGGCCTCGTCCGCCAAGATCGAGGACGAAAAGAAGACCAGCGTAGTGGAAAACACCCGCGAGTCGCGCGCCATCAAGCGCCAGGCTCTGAGCGTCGAGCGCAGCAGCGGGGCCTTCCGTCCGGGCAACCCGCTCTATGTCCGGGTCAGCGATCCTGATCGTTCACTGACCACTGGCGTGGATCGCGTGGAGGTCATGCTCAACGCGCCTAGCGGCGACAGTGTGCGGGTGTTCATTTCTGAAACCGGACCGGACACCGGCGTCTTCGAAGGTCAGGTGCCGACCGCTGAGCGTCCGCCGGAAACGGTGGCCTCCGACAGCGTCCTGGGTCGACCGGCCGCCATGGCCGGTGACAAGGACCCCGCCACCGCTTGGGAAAGCCAGCACGACGGCCAAAGCGGCAAGTGGATCACTGCTGATCTGAAGGACGTCTACCCGGTCAAGACCTTCAAATTTGTTGTTCCCAATGCCAAGTCCAATGCCCCGACGAAGTGGTCGATTGACAGCAGTATCAACGGCCAGATGTGGGAACGCATCTACAGCACCGAAGGCAATGTGGCCCACGGCCTGAAGCTCAGCTACGGTCCCGTGCGCCACTGGCTGTATCCTTGGAGCAGGACCAAGGCGGCCGTGGGCGAGGCGAAGCCGCCCCAGTCCCTCAGCGACTTCATTGAGCTGCTGGCCGGCGGCAAGCTGCCGGAAAACCAGGGCCAGGGACTCGACAGCCTCGTACTGCCGGAGATTCAGCCCGACGCCGAGGCCGACGTGCACGTGTTGACCGGGTATTTCCCGTCGGCGAATGCGTCCAAGTACAGCTTCCAACTTCGGCTGCCGACCGCCGAGATGGCGGCCCTGGTGCTGGATGGGCAGGTCGTTTCGTCATCCCTGAAGGACCTGAAGGCCGGCGTGACGGCCGATGTGAGCATTGGCTGGCATCGTATGGCGTTGCTGGCGGTGACCAAGGGAGCGCTGGGCGAACGCAAGCAGGTTGAGGACGCGAAGCGCCGCGTGGTGGTCGAAGAAGGCCTTGGCCTGGCGCACGGGGTGGCGCCTGCGCTGGCAACGACGCCAACGATCTACATGCAGAGCCTGCCGGTCGTGACGGGTCGGGGCATGCCCGCCCCGGCGGTCTACAGTGTGCCTGCCGCGCCTAAGGTCACCCCCGACGGCAACGGCGGCGCGGTGCTGGAACTGGCCGATTCGGCTGAGGCGCCCGGCCACCCGGCGCGGATGCTGCGCCTGAACGTCCTGGCCTACGAGGGCCAGTACGTCAGCATTTCGAGCATCGAAGTCAAGGGCAAGGAGCAGACCTACCTGCCCACCGACGCGAACCTGCTGACTCTGGCCGAGGATGATGTGCTGCAGGTCAGCCCCGGTGACCGTGTGACCTTGACCTACACCGACCAGATCAACATGAAGACGCCGGGCATGCCGCGCGTGCTCAGCGCCGGCTTGCAGGCGACGTATCACAACGCCTCGGTCAACGTCATCGCCTACGAGGTGAAGACTGGCGCCGGTGGCCGGGTGGACCGCACCATCAAGCAGGTTTACCGTATTGATCCCGGCGAGCGCATTGTCGCCCAGATCGGCGACCCCGACGAAGATGTATCCGACAAGCCCGACACGGTGCGCTTCCGCGTGCGCACCGAGACTGGCGCCGAACTGAAGGACCTTGAGGCGGTGGAAACCGGTGATACCACCGGCGTCTTCACCAAAGAGATTGACACTTCCGACAAAGCTGAACCTGGCAAGCTGCTGGTGAAGCCCGGCGAGCGCATCTATGTGATCTACTCCGATAAGCTCAATACCGACCCCGGCAGCCGCGTCGAGAGAGTGGGCGAGGTCCAGGGGGTGCGGCCCACGGATGCCACGGCGGCGATTCTGCAAAGCCGCGCTCAGTATCCCGAACAGGCGACGCGTCAGCCGGCGGCGCCCAAGCCTTCCGGCAAAGGCGGCAGCAAGGTCGCCGTTCAGGAAGGCAAGCCAGTGATCACTTACCTGGCGCCCGAGGCGGGCCAGCCGGCCCGCGTGGTGCTGGCGGCCCCGCTGAATGTCGAAGTGATTGACCCCGATTGTGCCAAGGACAGCCAAAGCACGGTCTCGGTGGAAGTGACCACCACCGCCGGCGCGAAGCTGACGTTGCCCCTGGAGTTGGGTGGAGTGGCCGTCACCGGGCGCAGCGCTGCCGCGGAGTCGAGCCTCCCCGGCCGCTTCTCCGGTCAGGCGATGTTGATCCTGGGGCGTCCCAATGCTGAGGGCAAGTACAGCGGCACGATCACCGCCGAACAGGCCGCCGGCATGAGCGGCGCCTGGCGCTACCTGGGTGATGCCAGCACGGGCTCTGTCACAGCGCCCATTCTGCCCATCAGCGGTGCGGACACCATCACCGCGACCTATATCGACAAGCGCACCACCGGCGGCAAGGAGAATACGCTGACCTCCACCGCGCGCATGGTGACGGATGCCACGTTGGCCAACCTGGACCGAGGCTATGAGAACCCGGTCTCGCTGCTGCATCTGGGTGAGCGCATGTTCATTCGTCTGGAGGATGGCGATCGGGATACGACGCCGGAACAGGATGTGGTGCACGTGGACCTGAGCACCAAGTCGGGCCGGACCCTGAAGGTGCGTCTGACCGAAACCCTCAGCCATAGCGGGATTTTCACCGGCGAGCTGATGCTGCAGCATGCCCAGGCGACGACGGCCCCGGCCACGGCGCCGACGACCGCGCCGCTGGCAGAGGCCACGACCGCTCCCACGACGCGCCTGTCGACGCCAGCGCAGACGCTGGTGGCGGCCTTCGGCGATGTGATCACGGTGCAGTATGTCGACGCGGCCAACACGGCCGGGACCCAACCGATCACTCACGAAGTGGTGGTGAACGTGGCCGTTGGCAGCGACGCCAACATGATCGCGTTCACCAAGCAGTTTGGCTCAGAGGAAGTGGCCGTGGAAACGCAATTCAAGCTGGCCGAATGCTGGTTTGAGTTGTTCAAGAGCCACAATACGCTGGGTCAAACCGTCGAGGCCAAGCAGGCCCTGGAGTCCGGCCGCTCGATTCTTTCGGACCTGCGCGATCATCATCGTGGCAGTTCCTACGAGGCGCGCGTGCTTTACCTGCTGGGCAGCTTCCATCAGGAACTGAAGGAATGGGACCCGGCCTTGGACTGCTTCCGCACCATCGTTCGCACCTTCCCCAACTCGCCTCTGGCCCCTGATGCCCAGTACAAGCTCGGCCAGTGCTTTGAGGACAAGCGGGAGATGGACCTGGCGTGCGAGGAATACGTGCGGCTGGCCTACACCTATCCCGACAATCCGCTGATCGCCAAGTGCATGGTGCGCCTCAGCGACTACTTCTATAAGAGCGGCCGGTTCGAAGTGGCCGCCAATGTATGCGCCCAGTTCCTGGAGCAATACCCCGAGCACGAGTGGGCCTCGAAGATCGCATTCCGGCAGGGGCAGTGCTACTTCAAACTGGGCGATTCGCTGGCGGCGAGCACCGCCGCGGGCAGCGCGCCCAAGGCTGTCGATTCACGTAAGGAACCCGTCACCGGCGCCGCTGGAGCGTATCAGCGGGCCGGCAAGGCTTTCGATTCCCTGGTGGAGCGCTTCAGCGACTCGGAAATGCGACCCGACGCGCTGTTCTGGGCCGGCCAGAGCTATCACAAGGCTGGCGACTTTGCGGCGGCCTATCGGCGCTATCGCCGCTGCACCTGGGATTACCCCGACACCGACGCCGCCCGCTATGCGCGCGGCCAGCTTACTTTGCCCGAGATCTCCCAGGCGGAGGCGGCCGATCAGCAGACCGGCGGCACCCGTAGTAAACGTTGAGACAACCGCGCTTGCACTGTACGAAAAGAAGGTGACCTATGACGTTTCTAGTTCCTCTGCTCTTGGCGGCCGCCGTGGCAACCGGTCCGGCTGGTAACGGCAAGCCGGCCTCCGCGCCGGCAACCAAGGCCGCGACCGCGGCGCCCGCGACCCAGGCCGGCCCCGATGCCCAGGCCCAGGACCCCAACGCCCCTAAGGAAAAGTCCTGGTACAACTACGGTTTGCTGGGCTGGTACGTCGAGGGCGAATGGTTCATGGTCCCGCTGTTTTTGTGCCAGGTCATCGGCCTGGGCGTGATCATTGAGCGCCTGGGCGCGTATCGTGCCATCCGCATCGATACGTCCGCATTCCGCGAGAAGGTTAAGGAACTGCTTTCGGCCGGCCATGTGGATCAGGCCATCGAGCTGTGCGACAGCACACCCGGGCCCATCGCGGCCACGCTGGCGGTGGGTCTGCGACGTTTCAAGTTTCTGATTGCCATCGGCAAGCCGGTCGACCAGTTGGAAAGCGATGTCGAAAAGGCCATCGACGACTACGGCCAGCATATGGTAGCGGTCCTGGAGCAGCACGTGCCGATCCTGGCCTCCATCGTGGCGCTGGGGCCGCTCTTTGGCTTTTTGGGTACGGTGCAGGGCATGGTGGCGGCTTTCGCGGCCATCGAGGCGGCGGCTGGCTCGGGCAACATCATCCAGATTACCGCCGCCGGCATTAAGACGGCGTTGTTCACCACGATCCTGGGTCTGTGCGTGGGCATCGTGGCCCAGTTGTTCTACAACCTCTTTACCAGCAAGGTGAACGATACCGTGCTGGACGTGGCCGAAAGCGCCACCGATCTGATTCAGAACCTCACGATCATGACCGCCGCCGGCGCCATCGATGGCGACGGCCAGAAGCAGGCGGCGGTGGCCGCATCGCACTGAAAGCGTCGGAGTGACAGCCGTGCGAAAGTTGAAGAAGCGAGAACTTCCGGAAATCCCGTTGGCCAGCACCGCCGACGTGGCGTTTCTGCTGCTGATCTTCTTTCTGGTGGCGGCCAGCGCCGGCACGGATCGGGGCCTGCCGCTGGATCTGCCAGGCACCGAGCGCTCCAAGGACCTGAAGGAAGTCGAGAACCTGGAGATCACGATCAAGCCTGACATGCTGCTGGTCGGCGCCAAGCCGCTGGAGCAGGATGAAGACTTGGTCGAGAAGATTCGCTTCCACCTGGAAGGCAAGATCAATCCCGAGGAGCGCGTGGTGCTGATCCAGGCCGATGACGCGGTCAGTTACCAGCGCTGGACCGAGGTGGTCTCGGCGGTGGAACTGGCCGGAGGCATCCCCGCGCCGCAGATCGAGGAAGCGGGCGGCGAAGCCAGCCCCGGCCCCTAGGTCCAGCGCCGCGCTGAGTCGACGGCACAGCCAGCATCGTTATTCAAGACCGGCAAGAGCCATGAAAGTCATACGTCGCAGGACCAACGCCAGCGCCATTCCGCTTTGCAGCACGGCGGATATCGCCTTCCTGCTGTTGATTTTTTTCATGGTGCTGGCCAAGGCGACCAACGAAAGCACCGTGGACTGGAAACCGGCCATCACCCCCGTACCGCTGAACATGATGAGCAATTCGGCCGTCACGGTGATCGTGGACCGGCAAAACAGCTTGTTTATCAATGGCATGCCCTCGTCGGTGGCCGAGTTAAAGGACTCGGTGGGCGCCTACCTGGGCAACAAGCCGCGCGGTCAACGGCAGGTGCTGCTGAAGGTGGACCGCGAGGTCCCGGCGCGCGTCTTCACGCAGGTCATGCTGGAACTGGGTGAAGTCAGCGCTGACATCTTCCGCATCCTGGAGCCGCCGTCGGCGCCCCTGAACCGTTAGCTTTTTACGAGAAACCCAGAGGTCCCTATGAGTTTTACCGGTGGTCCCCCGCTACGAAAGAGCCTGTCTTCGACGGCCGGCGAGCTGCGCTCGTTTATCGACTCCCTCAAGGGAAAGAGCCCGGCCGAGGCCATGGGCGTGGTGGCCAAGAGCGGCCTGATGCGCGGCGTCATCATTTCCGCGGTGGTGCAGGTCGCCCTGCTGCTGCTGCTGACGATTCCCTTTGCCCTGATGCCCAAGAAGCCTAAGCCTGTGGTGGTGGCTCCCGTGGCGGCCCAGCCGGTCCCGGCGGCGCCGGCGCGCGCGCCGGCGGCCACCAAGCCCGATTCGGCCGCCCCGAAGGTGCTGGACAACGGCACCATCAACAATGTGATGCGTACCGACACCGCCAAGCCGGAAGATCGTCCGCCGCAGAGGGATCCCCTGGACTCGCTGCGCTAAGCTGCGGCATGGTCCCTGATGGCATCGATCGAGCACCCGCGGATGACCCAGCCACCTAACGAATTCGTCCGGCAGCTCAAGGCCCAGTCGGTGATGGTCCTCACCGACGTCTACAACGAGATCCAGTGCCTGCTGGAGCCGTTGGGCCGGCCGCTGCACTATCGCGGGCGACAGTGGAACCCGGTGCGCGTGGATGCATGGTTCTGGGGCACGCAGAATCCACGTTTCGCCCACGGCATGGCCTGGTCCACGTTCCTGCAGGTCATGTGCTTTGTGCTGCCGTTCATTCACCTGGGCTGCGAGGAAGTGGACTACATCCCCGCCGGCGGGGGCACCAACCAGGTCTCCGGCAAGACGGTGGTGGTGCGGCAGCTCAAGAAGCCCAAGAAGAAGATCAAGTACGTCGTCAATCGCAACAGCCCCATTCGTTTTGACGTGCCGGACATCACCGACTGGACCAAGGAAACTATCGACAAGGTCTTCGAGGAGGAAACCAAGGTCCGCTATGCCACCGGCTACCAGGGCACCGGCACCGCCGCCGGCAACCTGGGCGAAGGCGAGGGTGACGGGGCGGGCTTCGGCGCCGGCAACTGGAAGGGCATGGTGCGATTCATCCGCATCAAGTACGAGGGCGGCGACTGGAACAATAACATGGGGCGCGGCGCCGACCACAATATGCTCATCGAGTTCAACCTGCGCTCACGGGGCATCAAGGTCGCCAAGCAGACCGAGGCCCGCACCGTCGACGAGTTGAACAACTTCCGCATGTTCAACAGCCCGCCCTTTGTCTATGTCACCGGGCACCATCGGTTGAATTTTTCGGACCGGGAAGTGCGCATGCTCCGCAGCTATATGCTCGAAAAGCATGGCATGATCTTCGCCGACGCCGCTTCGCCGAGCTGGGGCCGTGCCTTCCGTCAGCAGATGGCCCGCCTTCTGCCGGACGTGCGGCCCATCTATGTCCCCATGGATGATGAGATTCATCGCCGGCCGTTCCCCATTGATCGTCTGCCTTACGTGGCTCCTCACGATTCACCCATGATGGCCATAGGCTGGAAGGTCAAGGGGCGCTGGGTGGCCTACTATCATCCGGGCGACCTGGCGGACGCCTGGAAGGACGGCCACAGCGGCGTCAAGAAGGACGTGGCCGAGGCCGCCTATGAGTTGGGCGTGAACGTGATTTATTACGCCTACCGCCAGTACTCGATATGGCTCAGTGAAAACAAGAGGAAGCAATGAAGAAGCTCATCCTTGTGGTCTTGCTCGGGGGGATCTCGCTGGCCTGGGCCGACGAGCCCGGAGCCATGCGCAAGGAGCGCTGGTCCGCCCTGACCGAGGTGCAGTTCGCTGAACTCAAGGCCGCCGAGGACCTTTATGCCCGCAAGCAGTGGAAGGCCGCCCGCAACGCCTACGAGAAATTTCAGACCGTGCATACCCGCTGCGAGGCCGTCGTCTACTGCCAGCTCATGATGGGCGAGGTGGTGCGTCTTTCCGGCAAACCCAATGACGCGGTCAGCGATTTCCAGATGGTGCGCGACCTGGCGCCGGATTCCGATGACGCCAAGTGGGCCCACCTGCGAATCGGCCAGTGCTACAAGGAGTCGGGAAATTTTGAGAAAGCCCTGGCCACCTTCATGGATATCTGGAAGGCTGCCGACACCCATCCCACCGCCTTCTGGGCGGCGGCCGAGTGGATGGACGTGCTTGAAGGCCAGAGCAAGCATGACCAGTTGCCCGCGGTGTGGCAGCAACTGGTGGAACGCTTCGAAAAGAACCGCATCGATCCTAAGGTTTTCAACCAAGCAGCCGGTGGTTTGGCGCGGGCTCGGGTCGCGGAGTTGGACTTTGACGGAGCCATCAAATACCTGGGGCTGATTGTGCGCGATGCCGATGTGATGCCGATGCTGGTGGCCACGTGCAAGTCCGTGGCTGCGGAAATCGAGGGCGTGAACGTTCGCAAGCTGAACAAGCACAAAGAGCCCAGCAAGGAAGATACCAATGCCCCCCAGGTCAAAGCCCGACGCGAAAAGGTCGCCAAGCTGCGCGAGGCGGCCTTTGCCAAGGCCTGGGCCTGGTTGGCGGAAAAGCCGCGCCGCGAGCAGCATCGGACGGTGACCTATGCCTGTTTGGGCCTGCTGATCGATGCCGGGAAATACGAGGACGCCATCTCCCGCGCCATCGAACTGCGCAAAATTTACAGCGATGAAGAATGGACGTTCGACAACCTCTGCGCCATGCTCAAGAACCTGGACCGGCTTCCGGAGGCCGTTGCCCAGGCGTCGGCGGCCCGCAAAATCCACAACAACAATGACTGGAGCCTGAACCTTTATGCCTCGCTGGCCTTGAAGGCTGGCAACCTGGAACCGGCGCTGGCTGCCTGGGACATGATGAAGGACAAGAAAGCCGGCCTCACGGCCAGTAGCGACGCCTTGATTGCCGTGCGCCTCCCGGAAGCCGTCGCCCGTCGCCGCAAGATCTCCGAGATGGATCCCAAGGAAAGCACTGCTGTCTTCATGTGGATCGGCAAGGTCTACGAGAAGAGCAACAGGTTCGAGGAAGCCATCAAGGAGTATCACCAGGCGGCCAACGAGCCGACCAACCTGTACGCGGTGGCCGGTTGCCTCTCCAAACTCCGCAAGCACCGCGAGGCCATCTTGCTTTACGGCGAGATCGGCGCCTCCTTTGAGAAGGAGATCGGCAATGCCGTCTACCTGGCGGCTTTGGAATACGAGATGCTGGGTGATAGCGACACTGCCATCCGTCTGCTGCGCCGCGTCTGTCGGGCCTATGCCAAGGTCGCTCCCCGCCGGGCTTCCGAGGCCCACGTGCGCCTGGCCAACAAGTATCACATTGAGGAAACTCTGGGCGGCGACTCGGGCAAAGACCCGGATGCCAAGGATATAGGCCTGCTCAAGCCACCGCGCGGGTGAAGCCCGTCGCAGGGAAGGAAGTCATGCTTCGTATTACCAAGACGCTGCATCTGGGCCGCTGTGGAATCCTTGCCATCCTTGCTTTGTGTTGGGCAGTTCACAGGGGGCGCAACTATCGAAAGCCTCCTCGTCAACCGTCATGCGGCCCCGACAGGCGGATGTGCTGCGGGGCTGACTGACTGGAACTCGGCTGTGGGGATGTCGGACTACACGATGCCCGTGGCCTACTTCAGGTCCTGGTGGCTTGGCGGCATCAAGGCTGACAGGGGATGGCGGTCTTCAGTCCTGTCGAGCCCCCGCCGGCTGAAGGCGGGCTGAAAGGACCGGGTGTTGCGTGGGGTGGGGGTGTGGAGTTTCGCATTATATTCTGTTGGCGCCTCAGGTGCACGGCCGACCATCCGGGCTGGGGCGTATGTCTTTACTATTGTTTTCATTCTCCGGTGACATGAGAGCCCGGGCGTGGAACTGCGGTGCTACGCCGCCGTCTCGCGCCTGCGCGTGAGGCTGCCACCTCAGGTCGCTTCTTCGCGACCTCGAAGTCGCAATTCCCAGCCCGGGGCTTTTCAATTCACCTATGATGAGCATAATAGCTCAATTCCCGCCCGTCTGGCCGACACAGCGGCCCCGAGGGTGGCAAGCGAGGTTAGAAGCATGGGCCCGACCAATATCGCACTCGTCAAGCTCTTTCAGGAGGACCGCCTGCTGCGGGCGGCCCAGGAGCGCCTGCACCACGAAAGCCGCAGTGTTCGCCAGCAGCAGCGGCGCATCAATGATCTGCAGGAACGCGCCACGCTCACCCAGGATCGTCTGCGCCACGCCCAGTCTCAGCAGGCCCAACTCGACCTGGACGTCAAGGCCCGCGAAGCCAAGATCGAGCGCCTGCGAGTGCAGCAGCAGTCGGCCAAGAACCACAAGGAATATCAGACCTTTCTCAGCGAGATCAACACCGAGAAGATCGACAAGAACAAGATGGAGGACGAGTGGCTGAAGGTCACCGAGACGGTGGAAAAACTTCAGGCCGAACTCAAGGACTTAAACGCCCAGCTCGAGGGTGAAAAGCAGCGTCACCAGCAAACCCTGGCCCAGTTGTCCGGGCGGCTGGCCGAGTTGCAGGCGGCCATCGACCGCCAGCGGCCCGTGCGCGAGGAGGCCGCCGCGGCCGTGCCTGCCACGGCCCGCGACCTGTTCGAGAAGCTCTGCGAACGCTACGAGGGCGAGGCCATGTCCGCCATCGGCCGCACCAACCCCCGGCGGGAAGAATACGTCTGCACCGCCTGCAACATGGACCTGGTGGCGGATGTGTACAACAAGCTGCACTCGCGCGATGAGATGGTGCCGTGCCCCAACTGTCGGCGATTGCTTTACATTCCCGACGATCTGCCGCCGGAACTGGCCATCAATCGCAAGAAGGAGCGGGCCACGGCCGAAACTGCGTCGGCCGAGGGTGCCTCCAAGGTCGAAGCTTAAGCCAGCGTCACCCGCGCCCCGTCCATGGCAGCCAATCCACAGCCGATCATTGTTGAGTTCGACGGCGGCAGCCGGGGCAATCCCGGGCCGGCGGGGATTGGCGTGGTCGTGCGCGCTGCCGACGGCACCTCGCTGCTGACCCTGGGCCGGTTCATCGGTCGGGCCACCAACAACGTGGCCGAATACACGGCGCTGGTCACAGCGCTGCGGGAGGCTCTGAAACTGGGGGCCAAGCGCATTTGTGTGCGAGGTGACAGTGAACTGGTGGTGCGCCAGATGCTGGGTCAGTATCGCGTGCGCCATCCCGACCTGGTGCCGCTGTACCACCAGGCGCAGGACCTGTACGGGCAATTCAAGGAAGCGCACATCGAACACAACGCGCGGCACCGCAACGCCCTGGCCGACAAATTGGCCAACCTGGCGATGGACCGCCGCGCGGACGTGACCGACGTTGACGAGCCTCCGGTGGCATCAGCGGCTTGCCCAGCTCAGGCCAGGGGCGACCGCCACGCCTGCCCGCGCTGTGGCTGCGTGGTTGAGGTCCTGGAGCCGTCGCGGCTGTACCCTCACCAACTCAAGCCATGGGTCTGTGTCTGTGGGGCGAGAATGTCCTAGGCGCGGCCAGTTTCCGGTTGTGCCCATCTACTTGATCTCGGCGATCTTGACCGGCCTCCGCTCCTGGGCGCTGATGACGGCGGCCTCCAGGACCTGCTGGGTCTTATAGGCATCTTCAAAGTCGGGCAGCGGCACCACCGGCTTCTTGCCGCCCAGGTCGGCCAGCATATCAGCCAACTGGTTGATGAAGGTATGCTCATAGCCCACGATGTGGGCATCCGGCCACCAGGCCGTGGCGTAGGGGTGATCCGGGGCGTGGGTGACCATGATCTTCTGCCAGCCTTGAACCTTGCGCGGCAGCGTGGCATCGTAATAGGACAGGTAGTTCATGTCCTCGAAGTTGAAGTAGATGCTGCCCTTTTCGCCGTTGATTTCCATCCCGTGCTTGTTCTGGTCACCCGTGGCAAAGCGCGTGGCCTCAAACGTCGCCACGGCGCCGCCCTTAAAACGGGCCAGGAACAGCGTGGCGTCATCGACGGTGACCTTGCCCTTTTTACCGGCACCGCCGGCGGCGCCGCCGGCAATGCCGCCCTTGGAGCCGCTGGTGGGCAGGTCGCGCTCCTTCACGAAGGTTTCCTGGATGCAGCCGGAAACTTCGGAGAACTCGTCGCCGGTGATGAAGCGCGCCATGTCGATGATGTGGGCGCCGAGGTCGCCATGCGAGCCCGAGCCGGCCACCTTGCCGCTGAAGCGCCAGATCAGCGGCACCGAGGGCTTGGCCCAATCCTGCAGATAGAAAGCGCGGACGTGGTAGATGCGCCCCAGCCGGCCCTCGGCCGCCAGTTGATGGGCCAGAGCCACCGCCGGCACCCGGCGATAGCAGTACCACACCCAGGTCCGGCTCTTGCGATGTTTGCGGGCGGCGTCGCGCATCTGCCGGGCGTGCGCGATGTTGTGGGCCAGCGGCTTCTCGCAGGCCACGTCCTTGCCAGCCTCCAGGGCGGCAAGGGCCATGTCGCGATGCCAGTCATTGGCGCTGGTAATGTCCACCAGGCCGATCTCGGGGTCACTTACGGCGGCCTGCCAGGTGCTGCTGCTGTTCTGCCAGCCCCAGCGGCGCTGGAAAGCCTCCAGTTCCTCGACATTGCGGCCACAGACGGTGTGCATCACCGGCTGAACCGGCGGATCGAAAAATCGGGTGACTTTCAGGTAAGCGTTGCTGTGGGCGCGGCCCATGAACTTGTGCCCGATGAGGCACACGTTGACTTGCCTGGACATGTGGAGTTCTCCCGAAGAAAGCGACCGATGCGGCAAAGGCCGAGATGGGATTCGAACCCATGAATAACGGATTTGCAATCCGTCCCCTTGGTCCACTTGGGTACTCGGCCAACGCGACGGATCATATCGGTCAAGCCAGCGCGCATCAAGCAACGTCCGCGAGCGGGGGCGCCCAGCCATCGACTAGCGAGCCCCCACCAATTTCATCGCCAGTTCAGACCATTCCCAGACGCGCTTGGGCTCGTAGCGCACCGTGCTGACGTCCTTGAGGATCAGTTCCACCGGACAACCGTGCCGGCCGCAGGCGTCCAGCGTCTGGCGCAGGTCGCGCTCGACGGCCTGGGGATCGAAGCTGTCGCCGGCCAGCAGAGCCGGGGTGGGCTTGCGCGAAAATACGAAGTCGCGGCCGATCTGGCTGGCGCCCTGTTCCACGTCCACCCACGGGCTCATCGATACTTTGCGCACCTTCGGCAGCCGCCGCACCATCTCCATCTTCCGGTCCAGCGGTTCGCAGCAGCCGTAATAAACCAATCCGAACCGCTCAAACCACGGTCCCAGGTAGGGCCGCTCAAATTCCTCATGCATGGCCATCGACGTCGTGGACATGATTTGCGACATGCCGAAGGTCCACAGCTCTTTGGGCTTGGCCGGCCTACCGGTGGGGGCGGGCAATTCATCGCTCCAGGCGCCCGTGCAATGGATGTCCGCCTGGTAGGGGCCCAGCAGCCCCTGGGCTTCAAGCTGGTCAAGCATGCACAGCATGGCCTCGGTCATGCGCTGGAGGATGCTGTGCAAAAACTGCGGCCGGTCCGCCAGGTCATAGATCGCCGGCTCGCCGCCGCGCCACGTGACGATCTGGTCCCAAGGCGCGTAGGAGGGCAAAGCGCCTTGGCGGCGGACCTCAAGGATGCCATCGAAAATGTCATGTGCGATTTCCAGCCTCTTTGCAGTGGCCTGGGCATCGAACTGCACCTGGGGATTGCGGATCTTCGTCAGGTCGTCCTCGTTCTGAAGCTGATCGGTGTAGTGATGACTGTAAACGGTATTCTGATTGTCGGTGCGGACGGTATCCTCCACGATGCCAATCCCCAGGTCCATGCCCTGGATGACGCAGGGTATGTTGATGGCCGCCTCAACGACCTGATCCGTGGGTATGTGCTTCCAGCGATAGAGCTGCCGGCGCAGGTTGGTCTCCAGTTGTTTGCAGAAAGGGTCCTGGCATCGCAGCGTCAGTTCGTCGTCCATATTCAGCTCGTGCCAAGGGAGCTGGTCGACCATGACCATCGGCCGCACCGGCCGAAGACCATTGAGCGCCTTCCAGGCCTTCTGGGTCTGTTGCTGAATCGGCAAAGCGCGATGTCAGCCAGTGGCCTGGCCAGTTCACGAAGAATGGACCGCTCCGACGAAGTGGGCATAAGGGACCTTTCTTTTGTGGCTGCGAATTGTGATGCCGACAGGCGGGCCTTGCAAGCCTTGCGCGTTGCCGCCCGTGCTCATATCGCTAGGCTAACCGAACCATGGGCCAGTGGGTGAACATGCTGGGGGTGATCGTAGGCGTGCTGCTGATTGCGGCGGTGGGGGCGGCTGCGCGGCGCGCGGGTCTATTAAACCGCCAGGCGGATCAGAGCATTTTGCGGGTCATGCTCAATGTGCTGATGCCGGCGCTGGTGCTGAGCGTCATCCCGGGAAATCCCAAGTTGCAGTCGGCGGGCAATGTGCTGGTGCCCCCGGCGGTGGGGTTTGCAACCGTCACCGGCGGGTTTGCGATCGCCTGGTTGGCCGCTCGGCTGCTCAAGGGCAGCACAGGGCTGACCGAGCCCCGGGCCCGGCGCACCTTTGCCTTCTGCACCGGGGTCTATAACTACTCATTCGTGCCCTTGCCGCTGGCGATGACGCTGTTTGACAGCGGCACGGCCGGCGTGCTGTTCGTGCACAACCTGGGCGTGGAGGTCGCCATCTGGACGCTGGGCATCGTGCTGGTGTCCGGATCCCTGGGCCAGCGCTGGTATCTGCGGCTGCTGAATGTTCCCATCCTCGCCATCGCCGGCGCCTTGCTGTTGCACGTCACCGGCGCCTATGTGTACATCCCGCAATTCCTCAAACGCCATACCATCGAGCCGCTGGGCCAGATGTTTGTCCCCATGGCACTACTGATGGTCGGGGCCACGGTGGCCGACGAATTTGAGGATGCCAGCTTTATCGCGGGCTGGCGCCTGATCGGGCTGGCCTCGGTGCTGCGCCAAATTCTCTTGCCGGCGCTGTTCCTGCTGGTTGCCTTGCTGCCCTTGACGCATGAGCTGAAAGCCGTGATAGCCCTGCAGGCGGCAATGCCGGCGGCGGTGTTGCCGGTAGTCCTGACCAGACACTACGGCGGGGATGTCACCACCGCCGTGCGCGTGGCCGTGGGAACGGCCGTGATCAGTCTGCTGGCCACGCCGCTGTGGCTGACACTGGGCTTCTGGTTGCTGGGCCTGCGCTGAGCCCGATCCGACGGTTCGCAGGCTTGGGCAGGCCGCGCCACAGCGCGCAGCGCCGCTGCCGGGCCTGGCGTTTGCGATGGACTCTGGACTCATTCCTTGATTTTCAGTGTGCGGCCTTGCTTGGCGGCCTCCATCGCCGTCAGGATGACATTGAGCGAGCGATAGCCTTCCCATCCGTCGATTTCGGGTTTGCGGTTTTCCAGGATGGCGGTGGTCATCATCGAAGCCACGCCGCTGTCGGTTTGCTTTTCGTTGGTGGCCATGGCGCCCACGGCATAGCGCTCGCGGTTGCCGTTGCGATAGTCCACCATCACACCCCAGGCCGGATCCCCGCCCAAGGTGAGGCAGCCGTACTTGCAGTAGATGCAGGTGCTGTTGTCGCCGCCGCCATACCCGGTCCACGAGATCATCATGGTCCCGATCACACCGCTGGCGCTACGCAGTGAGAAGTAGGCGTTGTCGTCCAGGGCAATGGCCCGGCCGTCGGCGCCCTTCTTGTCGCGCGTCGCAGTGAAGCCGGCCACCTCCACGAATTCCTCGCCCAGCAGCCAGCGCATCAGATCGGCCTTGTGCACGCCCAAATCGCCGGTTACGCCCATGACGGCCTGGTCGGGATTAAAGAACCAGCTCTTGACCCCGTCCACGCTCCAGTTCTCCGGGCCCGAGTGCTTGAAGGCCGTGCGGAAGTTCAGCACCTTGCCCAGCACGCCTGAATCCAGAATCTGCTTGGCCTTGGCGTGCGGCGGCATCAGCCGCTGGTTCTGGCCGACCATGAGGAATTTGCCGGCCTTCTTGGCGGCATTGATCATGGCCTTGGCCTGGGCCCGGGTGCAGGCCATGGGCTTTTCCACCAGCACGTGCTTGCCGGCGCGGAAGGCATCCAGCGACTGCGGAGCGTGCAAATAGTTGGGGGTGCCGATGATCACCGCGTCAATATCGGCCTCCTTGAGCATCTGGCGGTGATCGGTATAGGCCTGGGCGTTGTACTTGTCCGCGATCTGCTGCACCCGGGCCTTGTTGATGTCGCATAATGCCACGACCTTGGCGCGGGGGTCTGCGGCGACTTCGGGGATGTGGCGGCGCTGACCAATAGCGCCGCAACCCATGATTCCATACTTCACGGGCATATTGTTTCTCCCGGGTAGGACTGGCGAGGTAGCATCAATACCTGGCGCCGGGTTGTCAAGCGAAGCCTAATCGCTGTCGCTATCGCCGTCTTCGGCCTGCGCCTCCGGGGGCTGCGGAGCCGGACCGGTATTGACCACGACCAGGGTGGCCCCGGCGATGTCGCCCAGGCGCTGGCGGTAGGGCGAATAGAGCACAATCACGATGTCCAGCACCAGTCCCATCGGCGCCGGCAGGGGCAGGTCCATGATGCGCAGCACATTGCGCACCACCATCGCCTGGGGACGGGCTTGCGTGCCATCAAAAGCCACCACGCGCAGTCCCAGCAGCCACTTGCCCAAAGTGCGCGCGGTCAGCAGTTCGGCGACCAGGGTGTGGGCCAGATACACGCCCGAGCCGATGAGCAGCCAATTGCGCAGGTAGGCGTTCTCCAGCGACATCTCCTGGATATTGCTGACATCCAGGCGCAGCCCAATGGCCACCAGCATGACCAGCAGCGGCACTGCGTCGATCAAGGCCGCCGCGATCCGCCGCCACACCGGGGCCAGGGTCAGACCGGCGGGAATGGGCAGCGGCCCCGGCGCGCTGCGCTGTTTGCGCAGGGCGCCCAGGATCACGAACGTCAGCACCGCCAGTCCGATGACCGTCCACCAGTCAATCTTCGGTGGCGGCGCCGGCCGCGAGGGCGAAATGTGCTCCGATCCGCCAGCCGGCTGAGCGTCGTAGCGCGAGTAGCGCTGTTCCCACAGGTGATTGTCGGCCTGGTAGATCAGGCGCAGTTCGTCTCCACCGAAGGTCAGGTCGGCATGGCCTGGCTGCAGCGGGCGCTCCAACTTCAGCGCGATGGGCTGCGGGCTGGCCGAATCCAGCAGGCGCAACTGGCAACTGCCGTCGGCGTGCAGGGTCCACAGGCAGGGGGCTCCGCCGGCATTGATCAGCTTCAGATCGCGCAGGGTCTTGTCGTGGCCCAGGCTCCGCCAGCGCTGCGGCTGTTGGCCAAATCGCTGGATGTGGATGGCACCCTCCGGCGTGGCGCAGGCTACCACCGGTTCCTGCCCCAGAACAATCATGGAGACCAATCCCGGAATCAGTGAATGCTGATCCACCGCCCACACGTGCCGCAGTGTCCACTGTCGCTGCAGGGCAAAGAGCATCGGCATCGCCGGACCCGTCGCCGCAGAGGTGCTGCCGGCGCGCTTCACCGCCGCGGTGGTGGCCGGGGCCGTGGCTGCGCTGGTCGCCGGTTCCGCCGGACTGCCCACCCCCAGCGCCCAGAGCGTCTGGCGATCGCCCGCCAGCGCCAGGATGGCAGCGCCGCCGGGCAACGCCGGGCCATAGGTGAAGCGCTCGCCGGAAACCCAGGCAAATCGGCCGTTGGCAAAAAGAATCACCGGTTCCGGTCCCTGTCCGGCCAGGTGCACAGCGCGCAAATCCAGCGGCGGCATCCCGCGCCAGCCTTCGGTGGAACCCAGGTCGCGGTGCATGATGACCGAGCGCACGCCGCGGGCGCTGCCGGGTTGCTCGAGGGCCACCAGCCAGACATGCCCCCGATCGCCGTCGGCCGGACTGCCCTGGGCCATGACCACTCTGGGGGGTGCGGCCAGGCCTGTCTGGGCCGTCGTGGTGGTGGCGCGGGTGGTGGCGGCCGCGCTGGCGGCGGCCATCATCGACAGGGTCGCCAACCAGCACAGCAGCACACGCACGGGTTTGTCAGGGGCAGTCGGCATCGACGCGAATTACCTCAAATCCCTCGGGCACCAGGTAGCGGATCAGCCCGGGACGCGGGCGGTCATTTTTCTTGAGCTGCAGATTCGACAGCCGAATCCACATCCGCGAGCGCGTCTCCGGAAACAGCAGCCGCAGGTCCGTCGCCAGGCGCGGATGCTGCTCTGCCGGCAAGCCCTCGATGGGCACGGCCCGATGCTGGGCCAGGTTGGCACGCAACATGACGCGCCCCTGGAGGTCAAACAGCAGCACCTTCACCGGCAACAGCGAATCCACGTCGTACCAGATTTCCTTCTGGGCATAAAAGCGGTCGGGGGCGGGGGCGTTCCACACCACCATGTACACGCGCTCGTCGGGATTGATCCGCACGACCGGAAACGGCGGGCTGGACAAGTTGCTGTCAATATCGCCCACCCCCAGGATTTCCAGCACCATGTCGGGGCGCACGGGCATCTGCCCCATGCACGGCTTGCCGATGTTGCGGTGCTGGCCGACCCAGGTGCGATTGTGCTCCGGGATCGTCAACCAGAATTGATCCTGGTTGCTGCCCATTTCCACCAGCCGCGTCAGACCGGCCTTGTTACCCACGAAATACAGGTCACGCGGCTTGAGCATCATCAACGAGCCGCTGCCGTTGACGAAAGTCTCTCGGTTCTTGTCCACGATGGTGGCTTCAAAATCATGGTTGGCCCACAGCGTCGGCAGCAGGCGGTTATTGGCATTGATGCGGGCAACCAGTTGATCCAGCGGCAGCGTGGGGGGCAGCGGCGGCGGCGGCGCCGGTGCACTGCGGCAGCCGGCCAGCAGCGCCACCGACGCCAGCATCGTGCCGCAAAGGAATGTGCAAGCCTGCCGCATTTATAGCTCCTGGCTGAGGATTTCCGTCAACTGCTGGCTGACCTGCACCAGGTCTTCCTGGCTCAGGTGCGGGTTCACCAGCGGCAGCGCCTCGTCGCGGCCGCGCAAACGCACGGTCCAGACCTCGCGATCTTCCTCGCGAGTGGTGCCCTCATAGCTCAGCAATCGCTTGCGCATCAGGATTAGTCCCAGGACAAAGCGAAAATTGACCTTGGCCGGCTCGGTCACCTCGCCCAAACGGGCAAACAGCTCGCACAAGACCTCGTCATCCACAAACAGGTTCTTGCGCGGGGCCTGCGGCTGGGGCATGGTGGTCTGCCAGAACGCCAGCACGTCTTGACGCTCAAAGTTGTCCCAGCACGTCTTGCAGCAATCGGCACGCACAAAGCCCGCCGGTGTCTCCATGAGGGCGGCCATGAACTTCTCTCCGGCCGCAATGGCGTTGTTACAGCGGGCACAGGCGCCGCCCGGCTTGGCCAGGTCAAACTGAGCGGGGCCCGGAGTCTTGTTGGGGATGGCCGGCATGTTGATGGGCGAACTTACGCGGCTTGGCGGGGTCGGTCAATGCCGGCGATCTGACCTTCAGACAGGCAGTTTGGTTCCCAAGTGCTGAATCACCCGCAGGGCGCGCTGTCGAAGCTGAACCTGTTCTTGCTGCGGGGCTTTTCGTCGCGCTCGGTCCGGCAGGGTCGCCAGGTTGGCGGCGATGGTGTGGCCGGCGCCTCGTACGGCCGCCATGCACAGTTCGGCCGCAACTCCAAGATCAGCCAGCAGCGGCCCGGCGGTGGCATCGGCCAGCCTTACCGCATGCTCCAGGACGGCCAGGGCTGTGGCCGCGATGGCCTGGGGTACACGAATCGCCGCCAGCAAGGCGGCCGAAAGCTGCTCCTGAGCCTGCGGTGTGTCCGCCGGCAGCGCGCGGGCCGCGCGATAAGCGCCATAAGCCACCTGGTCCTCGGCCATCAGCTCCAGTAGCAGCGCCTGGGCCCGCTGCAACTCGATCAGGGCCGTGGCTGGGTCTGCGGCTTGCTTGCGCTGTTGCTTGATGCGCGCCACCAATTGCGCCAGCGCGCTGGCTAAAGCAGCCGCCAGTGCCGCAGCGCTGGCGCCTGCTGGGGCGTCACCAGGATTGGCCGTGGCGGCCAGGTACTGCTCCAGGCTCGCCGTCGCGTCGTGAACCATGGCTTGGCTCCTTGTCGGTCCGCAGGTTGGCTACTTGACGTCATGGCGCACGCCGCTGGGGGTCAGATCCACCGGCGGGAATTGGCGGTAGGTGCGCTTGCCGCCGACGATCTTCACGCTCCGCGGCTCGGGCGTACTGATGGTGATCACGCATCGGCTCAGCCGCGCCCTGGCCACCTGGCGCAAGTGTGACAGCGTGACCGCACCCAGGCGCTGGGCAAAGGCCTCGTGGTCCCGGTGTCCCAGGCCCAACAGCTCATCGAGGGCGGCGGCCTGCGCCTGGGCGGCCGCGGTCTGGTTCTCCATGGCATTGGCGGTGATCGCCATGCGCTTGGCACGATCAAACCAGTCCATGTTGATGTCCGCGGGACCGGCCTGGAGCCGGGCTATGTTCTGCACAATTACCTCGACCACTTCATTGACCTGGGCCGCTTCGCAGCCGGCATACACCACAAAGCAGCCGGGGGTCTGCGCCGAGCGCCCGGGCATGTGGAAGGCATTGGCGTCATAGACCAGCCCGCGCCCGCGCAGCGTTTCAAAAATATAGCCCGTGGGATATGAATAGCCGCTGACCAAGGTATCGGCCAGCGTCAGGGCATAACGCTGTGCCGAGCCCACCACGCTGTCCGAGGCAAAGCCGATGACGACCCCGGCCTGCGGATTGGCCGTGGCGTTGACCTCCACGCGCTGGATTTCCACCGCGGGCACTTCGACTGCGGCGGCGCCGGCCGTGGAAGTCTGAATCTGAGCGCTTTGCGGGGTCTGCGGCCTGACTGGGCCGAAATGCCGCTCCAGTTCGGCCGTCGCCTGCTGGGGGTTGATGTCGCCGAAGATCGCAATGACGCGGGGTGCCGCCAAGATGCGCTTCGTGTACCAATCGCGGACCTGCTGGATCGTGAACCCCCGCACGTTCGTCCGGGACCCGAGGGCAATAAACTGGTAGGGCGAGTTCAGGGGTCCAAAATACTGTTGGCGGAAATAGCGCATCGACGCGGCCAGCCAGTCTGCGTCCTGGCCGTCCAACGCCGCCAACACGCGCTTCTGCATGGGCTCCAACTCCTCGGCCGGAAAAGAAGGCCTGTGCAGAAGCTCGGCAAACATGGCCAGCGCCTCTGGCCAATCATCTTTCAGGCAGTCCGCCTGCCAACTGAACGTGTTGTTGCCGCAGGCGGCCGAAAAACTGCCGCCCATGGCGTCGAAGAACTCAGCGATTTGCCGAGCCGAGTATTTCTGAGTCCCGCGTGCCACCAGCCGCATCGCCAGGTTACCCAGGCCGTTAGTTGGTTGATCTTCGATAGAGAGCCCACCCAGGGCCCAACACTGCATGCTGACCACGGGTGAAGAGCCAAGTCGCTTCAGCAGTACGGGCGTGCCGTCCTTGAGGTGCATCAGAACAGTGACCCCGTCGGGATCCCTGGCCACGGCTGCCGTCGTGGGTGTTGCCTGCATCCATGCTTCGGCGGCCTGGGCCAAGGGCCCGGCGCCTTGCGTTGTCGGCTGGGTCGTGGGGCCGTCCTCGCTGAGCAGAGCGGTGGTCAGCATGCGCTGGACATCCAGATACTTTCCTGCCACGCGCTTCAGATCGTCTACGGTCACCGCTTGCAGCCGTCGCGTGTACTGGTCCGTAAAATGCGGGTCTCCGGTGCTCAGCAGATCGGTCGCCAAGGCCGAGGCGATGTCCTCCGAGGTCTGCTGACCAAAGGCGCGGGCCGCCCGCACCTGTGCTTTGGCCCGCTGGATGCGTGCGGCCTCCACACCTTCGCGTTTGATGCGATCCAGTTGTGCCAGCACCGCCTCGGTGGCCGCAGCGCGTTTGGGCGCGTCCAGCTCCATGGTGATACGAAAAGTTCCCTGAACAAAGGCCGGGGTATCGCTGACCACGCGCACCGAGTCCACCAGGCCCAGCCGATCACGCAACTCCTGCACCAGCAGCGACGCCTCGCCCTGGCCCAGGATGGCGGCCAGCAGATCCAATGCGTACAGATCAGGATGCGCCAGCTCGATTGAGGGAAACCCCAAATCCAGTTTGGCCTGCCCCAGCCGCGGGAACGTCGAGATCAGCGTCCGTGGCGCCAGCACCGGCGGCTCCGCGCCCAGAGGCTGCTCGAACGTCCGGCCGGGCGGCGCATCAGCCACGTATTTTCGTACCGTATCCAGCATGTGCTGCGCCGGCAGATCGCCCACCACCGCCAAGATCATGTTGTTGGGCTGATAGGCCTGGCGGTAATACGCCCAAAGATCGTCACGCGTCAGCTTCTGAATGACCGCTTGATAGCCGATGATCGGCACCCCGGCCGGGCTCTGGCGATACCGGTTGCGCTGCACAAGCTCGGCAAAGGCCCAGTCCGGCTCTCCCTTGTCCTTCTCCAGTTCACGCTGCACCACTTGACGCTCGCGCTCAAACTCCTGGGTCGTAATGCCGGCCGTCAGCATCCAGCCCGTGACCAGATCGACGGCCATATCCAGGTGCGGCGGCGTGGTGTTGACGTAGTAGCAGGTGTGGTCCAGGTAGGTATAGGCATTGGAATCGTTGCCGATCTCCTGGAGCAGGTCGCGATTGCGGGCTTCGGAGCGGCGGGCATTCGTGCCGCCGGCCACCAGGTGTTCCAAAAGGTGGCTCAGGCCGCCGCCCAGCCACTGGCCCTCGTGAATGCTGCCCGCCCGCACGTAACCGCGCACGGCCACGGCCGGCGAGTTGACGCGCTTGGCGATGACGGTCAATCCGTTGGCCAGGACCGAGACGATCTCGTCGGCTTGATCAACGTAACGTGCGACTTCGCGGCCGTGATCGACGCCGGGCTGGCTGCTGGTTTGCGGCGCCGAGGTGGCCGGTCCCTGGTGCCGGCAGGAGGCCAGCAGGGAACATAGGCCAAGCCACGCCGCCACGAGGGCGATGTATCTCATAAAACACTCAGTGGGTCTCTTCGTGGTCCTGCTCGATTTCGTTGAGGTAGGTCAACGCCCGCTCCAGTTCGCTCTTGAGGTGGCGCACGCGCAGCAGGCTGCGCACGCGCGTGAGCAGTTCAAATTTGTTGACCGGCTTGCTGATGAAGTCGTCGGTGCCGCACTCGTTGGCCTGCTCGATGTCGCCCAGTTCATTGAGGGCCGTGACCATGAGGACCTGGATATCGCGCGTGGCCGGATCGCTCTTGAGCTTGCGGCAGACCTGGAAGCCGCTCATGCGCGGCATCATGATGTCCAGGAGAATCAGGTCCGGATTGTGCTGCTTGACCTTCTCCAGGGCGTCGATACCGTCGACGGCGGTGACGATGCGCACCGGCAAAACCTCCAGGAAGGCCTGGAGCAGCTCGACGTTCTGGGCATTGTCATCGACGATGAGCACCACGCCCTGGCTGGTCAGCGCATCGGCATGGGGCGCTTCGGCGGCCGGGGGTGGTGGGTTGCTGTCACTCATAACGCGAATCATAGCCGTGGGGGCACATGCGGCAAAGGAGCGCGCGATAAATTGAACCCGCCGGCCACTGCGCTTACAATGCTCCGGCCTGTGCCGAAGTAGCTCAATGGCAGAGCACCGCTTTCGTAAAGCGGATGTTGCGGGTTCGACTCCCGCCTTCGGCTTTCTTCCCCACGCCTATATGCTCACTCCTGCCGCTGCGAGCTGCTTTCCGGGCCCGACAGGTCCACCTGATCGTCGTCCGCGCCGCCGGCCTGTTCGTATTCCTCGTAAACCGGCGCCTGGGCTTCGCCCGGAAAGGCGGTGTTGCTGGCGTCGACTGCCGGCTCGGCCTCTCCCGGCGGAGCACCAAAGTCCTCGGCGGCAACCTCTCCGGCGGCCAAATCATCGCTGGCCGCCAGCTCCTGGCCTTGCGCGGCTTCGGCGGCTGTCTCTTCCCACACCTGGTCCGTGGCCATCTCCAGCGTCGTGCCCAGCAAGCCTTCGAGCTTATCCAGCAGGGCCCGTAGCTCGCTGTCAGCCATCGCCGGCGCCATCGCCGCCAGTTCGCTGGAAATGGGCCCCAGTAGCTGCAATGCCGGAAGCACTGCGCTGCCCAAAAGCTGCGTGCTGGCCAAGCGCTGCGACAACACCTCTGTCTCTCGCTTCAGCCGCCGCTGCAGGCGCGGAATCTGGCTGCGCGCCTTCTCCAGCCGCTGGGCCTGCCGGGGATATTCCTGGGCATACTTGGCCGGGATCTGCAACTGGCCGGTCTCCAGGTTTCGCGTGCCCGCCGCCGCCATGACCTTGATGCGCGCGGTGGCCTCGGCCAGGTCCAGCTCGGCCGCCGATAAGCGTTCGCGCAGGCGCGGCGCCGTTTGCACCAGCCGCTGCACGAGCATGAACGTCGCCAGACGCTCCTTGTACTGCCCCAAGGCCTCAAGCTCGGCCGCCAAAGCCTCCCAGCGATGCTCAGCCTGCTGCTGCGCCTCGCATAGCTGCCGGTGTGCATCGGGCGAACAGAACGCCTGTATGTACGAATCCAGCCACGAAGCGCCGCCATCGGTGGCCGGTTGCAGCGGCTGGGCGGCCTGCCGTGTCTGCTCGATGAAATAGCGCAACTGCACCGCCAGCTCCTCGCAACGGGCGCTAAGCCGGAAGTGGGTCGGATGTTTCTCCCGAGTTTGTGCATCGCGAATGGCCACGGACACCTTGCCGGTCTCGCTGCGGGCCAGGAGCTGCCCGCTGGCCGCATCGAAGACTTCCAGCACCGCCGGCGCCATCAAACGCACCGCGACGGGCGTGCTGCCCAGCGCCACCTCCTGCTCGAAGGGAAACGGACCAAAACAGCCCGAGGCGTTTTCGATGTACCACGCCTCAATGCCGGCTGGCCCCCATTGGCCGATCTGCTGCTCCAACGCCTGGGCCTTAACACAAAGGTCAAGGTAATCGCGCAATCTTCCCACCTGCTCAAGCCCATGCAGCCGCTGAATCACACGCTCCAGCAGCGGACCGTGCTCCGTCAACTGCTTCAGCAGTTCGTGACGGGCCTCCAGCGACTGCTCATCCAACTGCTGTACACGGCTTTCCATCCAGGTGCGCAGCAGGCCATCCTGTATTTCTCCGGTGGCGCCCAGGGCCTGCATGGCCGCTACGTGCTTCTGTGCCGCGTCCACCTCGCGCTGGGCCTGAGATTGGAGATTGGCCAGATGTCCATGGTGGCGCTGCAACACCGCCGCTGCCGGCAGGCGATCCAGGACCTGCTGTGGCGTGCTGGGGCGTATATCACTGACCAGCCGCTCCAGGTGATCGATTTCCTGAAGGGTCATCTGGCTCGTCTGATGAATGTGGCGGGAGATGCGCTGGGCCGCGCTGATGGCCTTGCGCTGTCGTCGCAGGACGTTCCATAGCGGCAACAGCCCCGACAGGCCGCGCGCGGCCGCATAGAGATCGCTCGCCCGGCGGCGCACGGCCTCGTCCAGGCTCTCATCTAAGAACAGCCCCAGCGCCTGCGCTGTCGAGCGGCAAAAGTCGGCCAGTTCGTCGGCGCCCGGCGGTTGATCTTCCATCGCGCCGTCGCAGATCTGTCGCAGTTGGCTTTCGATCTGGTCCAGCGTCGCCGTGGCACGACGGCTGATGCGCTCCAGCGGCCGCCCGCCCGCATCGGCCGACAACAGTGCATCCTGGTCCAGCGGCATCAATTGCGGATTATCGTTGACCCATTGCATGGCCACCGGGTTCACCGGCGACGCATGTTCATAAGCCTGGTAGCACAGCAGTTCGCCGGCCACTTGCACCCTCTGGCAAACCGTCATCTGCTCCTGCCAGGGCTCGGGAAAATCAACTTCTTCGGCCGAGATGTTGGGATGAAACACCGCCTCCACGGGGCGGAAAATCGGCCCCGCCTGCGGAAAGCCGGCAGGCAATTCGATTCGCAGCCTCACCGAGTCGGCGTAGGCCAGGCTTCCCTCGCCGTCGATGATCACCGTGCGCAGGGAATATTCGATCTCGTATTCATCGGGCGGATCGCCATGCAGCGGACGCACCCGGATGTGCGGGTGATAGGCAAACGACTGCTGCATCCGGCGCCATTCATTCTCCAATCGATGAAGCTGCTCAAAGGTCCAGGCAGGGCGGCGAGGCCGGGGCCCCGCGGCGGCCTCGTCGGCTTCGGGCACCGGTGGCGGAGAGGGCTCCTCCACGGGCAGCGGAGCATCAAGCGGTGGGTCGAATTGGCTCACAGGTATCTCCAAGCGGCTTGGCGCCGACGGAACCTGGCCGGCCGGCGGTTCAGCTCTGGGCAATCAACTGGCGCAGGTAGCCGGCTTCACGCTGGACGGCTTCCTCGGGTTGCGGCCCGAACCATTCCACCGAAATACAGCCGCCAAAGCCCCGCTGCTTCAGACCCGCGACAATCTTCGCCCAGTCCAGTTCGCCCTGGGCCAGCGAGGCAACGGCCCGGCCGCAGTGGTTGGTGGCATGCACATGCGCAATATGCGGCGCCAGCGCCTCCAGCGCTTCCATGTATTGCAAACCAAAACTCGAGGGTTGATAGATCAGCTTCAGGTTCGGCCGCTCCACCAGGCGCAGCAGCTTCAGCGTCCCCTCGATGCAGTCCATCAGGTTCCAGGAGTGGGTTTCCAGGCACCAATGCAGGGATTGCCCGGCCGAGTTGTCGCAGAGCTGTCGCAGGGCGCTGGTGGCCCGCTGCCACTGCTGGGGGGTGGCGTCACGGCTGGCGGTCTTGCCGGTAAACAGACGGATGCCGCTGGAACCCAGCCTTTGCGCCTCGCGCAAGATCACCTCTGCATGATCCAGGCTTGCCTTGGCCAGCTCGTCGCTGGTCGTGAAGTTGTAATAGGACGACAGCATCGCCACGCGCATGTGGTTGTCTTTGAGCAGTTGCAGAATCCGCTGGCGGGCCGCCTCGTCGGCCGTCAGCCAGTGGTCCACCCAGATCTCCACCGCGTCATAGCCGGCCTGGGCCAGCAGGGGGATGATGGCCTCCAGGGGCGTTTCGAGTTTGCGGTCGGGGCCCCATTTGTTCTTCTGGAAGGCGATGGTGCAGAAGCTGATCTGCATGGGGAACGCTCGGAAGGAAAAAAACAAGGGCGACCCTTGGCCGCCCGCAAATGCCCAGGAGAGGACTCGAACCTCCACGCCGATTAAGGCACTACCACCTCAAAGTAGCGCGTCTGCCAATTTCGCCACCTGGGCGCTGTCGGGGCGGGACTTCCACCCTCTGATGCGGATTCTAACGTGCCGCGGTGGTGGTGTCGAGTTACCCGCGCGGGTATGTGGCTTTGGCGTCAGGTCTGCCAATCAACCTGGGAGGAGCAGGACCGGAGGTTCAGCGGGTGAGGCCAACCATCCCAAGAACACGACGCCACGACGCTGCGACGGCAGCGCGACGAAGAACTCAGAGCCGCGGCTGCCGCCCTGGGAATGCCGAGCTCCAGCTCGGCCAGCACGATCAGCGCAGACGAACTCCTCGTAAAAGCCCCGTCTGCCCTGGCCGGGCGAGGCCGGGGCTTCCGCGCATCAATCGAACAGCTCCGACCAGAACGACTTGCGCCGGCGGCCGTGTTCCATACGCCAGCGTTCGTCGCGATGGGACCGGTCGAAATCGTCGTCGTCCATCGCGCTGTAGCGGTCGATGATCTTGTCCAGTTCGCCGCGGTCCAGCCAGACGCCGCGGCAGCGGGGGCAGATGTCGATCTCAACGCCTTGGCGTTCAGCGATGGTCAGGTCGATATCACAGGTTGGGCATTTCATGGCGGCTCTCCTTCCAATTGTCATCGCAACGTCCCCACGGGCCGCACATCGTCCCGGTGCGGACGCCATGACCTTTTAGGGCGCCGTCTCGGCCCGGGCAATTAGAAACCGTCGGCAATTTTACACCGTCGCGTGCGCCCTTTCGCGATTCGACTGGCCGCTGCTCCGCTGCTCTAAGAATAGACCGGGCGACAAGCTGTGGAGTTGACATACGCCCTTGCATGCAAAGCGGTTATTTCAGGTTTCGTGGATGGCCCGCGCAGGGCCGTTAGGGGCTGACAAAAAATTCCATGCCCGGTCGCTGCGTTACCGGCGGCAGCGTCAACGCGGCGTGCAGCATGGTCTTGCGGCTCACTATAAATCTCCGGTCTCACTGCACCGGCGCAGCAATCGTTTCAGAACCGTGGCGGGGTTCCTGGTCCTTACTTCTGCTCCGCGCGGACGTAAATGTGCTGCGGGGCGCGGGGGAAGAATTTGAAGAGGGCGGGGCAGAGCCAACCCTCCATCTTGTATTCTTCGCTGTAGTACCAGTTGCCGCCCGCATCTTCGCGGCGGCGGTCGAGCCGATGGCTTTGGGGGAAGGGGTTCTGCGAGAAAACCAGGCGCACGGCCTTGTCCGAGCCGGGGATACCTTCGACTATCTTGTCGAGCATCTCGGGAATGCCCTGGACGAACGGCTCGCCCTTGAGATGGAACCGGGGCTCGTCGAAACGCCAACCGCCCTTGCCGGAGCGGTAGGGCTCGATGACCAGCAGGGCGTTGCCGGCCGAGACGTACTTGTACTCGCCCAGCCCGGCCACCGCGGCCAGGAGCAGCGCCACGATGAGAACCGTCTGCCCGCCAGCGGTGGCCAGGAAGCGCGGGAACGGCAGCGCAGCCACGACAAACGCGCCCAGGAGCATCGCCCCCAGCCACGCCGTGCGCGTGAGTGAAAAGACAAAAAAGTAAGCCGCCGCCGCGATGACCGCCAGCACGAGGCCGAGGATCGAATCGCTGATCGTCTTCCTGGCGCAGCCGCGAATCCAGATCAGCAAACCGACGGCAGCGAATCCGGCGATGCAGAGATCGATCTTGTTCATAGCCCGCCTCGTTTGTGAGAGTGGAGTATCGCGCGACGGCAGGCGTAAGGCAAGCGAGGCAAGCGCGGGCAAGAGGAACGAACTGACAGTCGCAGCATCACGACTCCGCATGCACCCTGCATCCGTTAAGCGCTGTCATATGCAGGGTCAGGCGCCTGCACTACCGGTGCAGTGTCTCGCCGCCGGCGTAGCCGTTGAGGCCGTCGGTGGAGATCTGCGACTCGATAACGTTCCGCAGCGCCACGGCGTGGAAGGGGAACGGCTTGTCGCGCAGGAAATCAGATTTCTTGAACATCCGCAGCGTGTTGTTGGCGGCTTTGTCTTCGAAAATCCAGTCCGCCGGCGGGGGGCCCGCGGGCCAGCGCAGGTCGATGTTCCGCAGGCGCAGGCCGCGGACGTTCTCGGCGACCACCGCACCGCGTTCCAGCCGCGCCCAGGGCGTATCGTTGGAGAATTGCGAGCCGCCAAACTCGGCGGCGCACGGCTGCGGGTCTTCGATCAGCGGGTAGCGCAGCAGCACGTCCGAAAGGCTGATATCCTCCAGCATCGCCCCCGGCAGCGCGGTGAGCACGCACCGGCCGGCGGTGGTCGCCTGAACACCTTCCACGCGCACGCCGCGGATGGCCCCGAGCTTGCGGGCTTGCGGCCACTTCCGCAGGTCCATGTGAATCGGGCGGGTGAACATCAGCGGCGCGCGAGTGTCGCCGACGATGTTGGAGAAGCGGATGTTCTCAAACTCGCCGCCCTGGAAGCTGTACAGGCCAATGAGGCGGTGACTTTCTCGCACAAGGCAATTGCTGAAACTGATGTTCCGCATGTCCTGGAAGCTCTCGACGCACCCGAGCTTCAGCGCTGCGCAGTGCGTGCGCACGATACAGTTGTTCACCGCGATGTTTTCCGCGGAGCGGCCGTTCTCAAACGTCTTGATGCAGATCCCATCGTCGGCGGTGTCGATGTGGCAATCGCTGACTAGCACGTCGCGGCACCCGGTGATGTCGATGCCATCGGCGTTGGGCGCGTCCCACGGGTTCCAGATCCGCACGCCGCGGACCCATACGCGGTCGGATTCGTGCAGGTGGAGCGTCCAGAAGCCGGTGTTCCGCAGCGTCACGTCGCGGATCCGCACGTCGCGGCAGTCGTGGATTTCCACCAGGGTGCCGATCCGCTGCTGGTCGGGCTTGCCGCGGGCCCAGGGCGACCCGGGCACCGGCGGCAGGCACCAAGCCGGCCCGTTGCCATCGAGCACGCCGGTTCCGGTGATGGCGATGTCGTCACAGCCGTCGGCGACGAGGAGATGAAAACGGCTTTCAGCGCTGAGGCCCGCGTCCCAATCCATGTTCCCCTTGAAGGTGCGCTTGGGGTGATCTTCCACACGCGGCGACGCCTGCACCACTGCCCCGGCTTCCAGGTGCAGGTGCACGTGGCTGCGCAGTTGGATCATGCCGGTGAGGTAATGGCCCGCGGGAACGATCACCGCGCCCCCGCCGGCGGAGGCCACTTCATCGATGGCAGACTGGATCGCCTGCGTGTTAAGGAAACCTTCGACGGCACGGGCGCCGCGATCGAGAATCGAAATCTGCATGCGTTTCTCCAAAAAAAACCAGAGCCAGCCATCATCGGACCTAGGCGCAAGAGAATCAAGGGAGCAAGTTGTCGTCAAGGGGATGAAGAGAAGTCGTCGGACATCGGGATCGAGGAAGTGCATATCGACAACGGATCGTGGGGCAAGAAGGGCGAGGCGAGTTGGCCCAGGTAATGATCCATACCGCCAAGGCGGACGACGGCGCGGCCGCTGGCGCGATGATACTGCAACTTGGGTATACGGGAGTGGGACATGTGCGACCTCCAGCGGAATGTTGCTCCGTAATTACGGAGAACTCCGCGATCTTCAGGCCGCACTGCCCGACGCGGGCAGGTACGCGATTTCATGCGTCCGGCGGGTTTTACGGAAAGCGTTCCCATCAGGAGTCGAACCTGAAACCTTCGGCTCCGGAGGCCGACGCTCTATCCAATTGAGCTATGGGAACGTAACCACTGACCGACATCCTAATCCGCACAGCGGCGGGCGTCCATATGCCCGCGACGGGTTTCTGGTCCGGCGGGTTTGTGCCGCGGCGCTCAGGGCGCGGCCGGGGCCACAAAGGTGCCGCCGGCGGCAGCGCTTTGCTTGGCCGCCTCCACCAGCAGATACGCCACATAGGCATCGTGATAGGTGGCGCTGTTGCGCAGCGGCGAACCGGCCGCCACCGAGTCCACAAATTCGATCACCGACTGTCGCCAGCCCTGCGGCCGCATGAAGTTGGGGATGTTCTTCTTCAGATAATCCTCCTGCTGGGCATTCGGGGCGGTCTGCAGGCGGTTGAACAGATCAAACATCTGGCGGCGGATGGCGCGGAAGGCTTCCAGGCCGCCTTCATTGATGGCGCGAATGTGCCGCAGATCGCCGCCGCTTTGCAGATTGGCCTGGTAGCTCTGCACGTGCCGCTTGGGCTGGCCGAAAATTTCCAGCTGCACGTAATCGGTGGCAGTGGCGCAAATGCGCCTGCCGCTGGTGACGCGCAGTTCTTCTTTCATCATGTCCATGGTGCCGTTGCCGCTCAGCAGCACGACCGCCAGCGCGCCGTTGGCCATCTTCAGCGTCACCAGGGAATCCTCGACCTGGGCGCTGAGGCAACTGATCTGGACCACCTCCGAACCGGTAAACCAGCGGGCCAAATCCAGCCAATGACAGGCATCCAGCCACATCAGAAAACCCGGCGGATACTTCGAGCCCCACCGCCAGGCATCGTCGATGATGGTCATCTGGATGCTCTTGAGGCCGTCCCAGTGATCGGCCAGGTCGCGCACCTGCCGATAGGCCGGCGCAAAGCGCTTGTTCAGCCCCACGGCCAGTCGCTGGCTGGCCAGAGGGTCCAGCGCCTGGAATTGGCGGTAAAAATCGGCCGGATCGGTGCCGGTATCGGCCTGGTCGGCGAACATGGGTTTCTCAACATAGACCCATTTGCCGGCCTTGAGAGCATCGATCGAGAGTTGCGCCTGGATCGAGTGCGGCGCTCCGATCAGCACGGCATCAATCCGGGGGTCCTCCAGCACCTTGCGATACTCCGGCGTGCCGTACTCAAAGGGCAGGCGCTGGGCGATCTGGGCCCGCGTCTGCTCGCTGCGCACACACACCGCGCGCAGGTTGCATCGGCCTTCGCCGATGAGGTCGGCCAGCGTCTGCTCGTGGATATGGCTGAAGAAGTTGCCCCAGCCAATGACCGCTACGTTAACTGCCTTGGAACTCATCGGGTGGCTCTCCATGTTTGGGGGGCACAGGTTAGCAGCAAACAAAAACGCTCGCCAGTGCTCGGCCGGCCGGGCCGCCGGAGGCTGGGCAGGGGCGCAAAACAGCGACCGGCAGTAGACGTTGCGGCCGCGGGCACTATAGTGTTCGGCTTTACAAAGGAACCTTTCATGCCGGTGGACACGACGCAGATTCTGGATGAGGCCACGAAGCTGGGACAACTGGTGGCGCAGCATCCGGCCGTTGCCAAATATCGCGATACTCAGAAGGCCATGGCCGGCGACCCGGAGGCGTCGCGCCTGCTCAACGAGTTTAACCGGCAGTTGGAGACGCTGGCCCGCCAGCAAGCGTCGGGCATGGCCATTACCGATGCCCAGCAGAATCAGCTCGAGGCCCTGCAGACGCAGATCGCCTCGCACTTGCGCATCAAGGCCATGCACCTGGCCCAGGTGGATTTTGTGGATCTGTTGCGCAAGGTAAACCAGACCATTCAGCGGCAACTGGCGGAGGTGGCGCCCCAGGCCGCAGCGCCCACCGGCGGACAGGCTCCGCCGCCACCGGCCGGTCCGCGATTGGTGATTTAGGGATTCGCAACGCGGCGGCTGCTTTTTTGTGCCCCACCCTTGCCATTCCCCGGGAGCACCGGTGGAGAGGGAAAAATGGCGCGGTCACGTCCACTGTGTGGATGCGCGCCAGGTGCCGTCGCGGTGGTCCCAGAGAATCAACCGGCGGGGGGGCCAGGCGCCTTCAAAAAGAATCACGCGCCAGCAGGCATGGCCCGTATCGGCGTCGACGCTCTGTTCGATCTGGCATGTTCCTTCGGCCACGCGGCGCACATGGCCGCGATCATTAGAGACCGGCCCCTGGTAGGTCAGATACTGGCGACGGTGGTCCGGCAGGTGCACCAGGGGCGTGTCCTCCACCACTGGCCAGACATCGCTTCGCCATGTGGCCAGTTGCCCGCCGGCAATGGTCTCAAACATCAGGTCATAGTGCGGCGGGTCGACGCCTTCGTGTTTCAGAACGACGAATTGCAGCTTGTCGGCCATGGGGTCACCCACTCTATCCTAGGCGATTAGAATGGGTGGTGGAACATAGCGGCTGCGCACCTTGCCGCTGGGATCGACACTGCTGGCCAGGTCGCAAGGGTGCGCCTGCTCGCCCAGGCCAAAGTCGTTGGCGTACAGGTCCGCCAGCTCCTGCATATGGGCGGCATTGAGGTCGGGTTTGTCGGCCGCCTCGGCCGCCTCGCGGATTTCATGTTCATTGAGCAGCGTGGCCGTGACGCTGCTGAGGGCAGGATCCATCAGCAGCCACCTGCAGGCCAACTGATGGACCGTCATGTTGTTGGCCTGGGCGTATCGGCGCACGATCTGCAGCTTTTGCAGACCAAAGGTCTTCCAGGCGGCATCGCGAAACTTGCGATGGTCCTGGGGGCCGATGGCGGTATCCGCACGGACGGTGTCCTTAAGGATGCCGCTGTTATCGTGCACTCGCGCCAGCACACCCCCGCGCGTGGACCGGGCGACCTGGCACAGCTCGCGCCCGGGATCCTGCTCCAGCAGGTTAAAGACCGTCTGCACGGCCTGGGCGTCGTACTCGAGCATGGCCTTGATGCCTTCTTCGCGCCAGCCGATGGCCGGGCCCAGGCTCACGCCCCAGCAGCGAATCTTGCCCTCGTCGCGGACCTTGCCCAGTTCCGCAAACAAGTCGTCACGAAACTGCGGCACCTTGATGTTGTGGGCCATGTACAGTTCGAGATGGTCGGTCCCCAGCCGGCGCAGGGACGCTTCCAGCGCCTTGCGCATATAGGCCGGGTGAAAATCCTGTTTGCGCTCGCGGTGGGAGCCGGGCAGGCCAGGATCGGTGTAGAAATCATAGCCGAACTTGCTGCCAATCTGGATGGCCTGGCGGCCCACGTCGGCGGCAAAGCGCCCCAGCAGGTGTTCGGCGCGGCCGTTACCGTAGGCGTCGCCGCTGTCGAACAAGGTGATGCCCTGATCGAGGGCAAAGCGCATCAGGCGCAGAGCCTGGTCGTCGTCGAAGTGGCCCCACCAGTCCACGCCGAATATCCAGCAGCCCAGGCCGATGGCGGAAACGTCAGGGCCGTCAATACCGATGGTTCTTCGTTGCATGGTCGTTTACACGTCAAAATATTTCGCCTGTGGATGATGCGCCACCAGGGCGTCGGTGCTTTGCTCGGGAACGAGCATGAAGGTCTCGCTGAGGCTCACGCCCAGGTCGGCGGCTGCGAGCAGGTCCATGATGTGGGCGCGCTGCTCGATGTCGGGGCAGGCGGGATAGCCAAAGCTGTAGCGGCTGCCGCGATATTGCTGGGCAAAGAGCTGGCGAACGTCGGGGGCATCCTCGCTGGAGAAGCCCAGTTCCTGGCGCATGCGCTTATGCCAGAATTCGGCCAGGGCCTCGGCCGCCTCGACGCAGAATCCGTGGAGATAGAGGTATTGCTGGTAGCGCCCGTCGCGGCGCAGCTGCTCGGCCAATTCGGTGCAGCGCGATCCCATGGTGACCAGTTGCAGACCCAGCACATCGTAGGTGCCTGATTCCACCGGGCGGAAAAAGTCGGTGATGCATAGGCGCCGCCGGCCGGTCTGGCGCGGGAAAATAAAGCGCAGACGCTCGGGCAGCGGTCCGGTCACCGGACCCTCGTGCGCGGGCGGCTGGTAGACGATCAGCTCCTGACCGGCCGACTGCACGGGGAAATAGCCATAGGCCACCGCCGGCTGCAAAAAGCCTTCGTCCAGGGCGCGGCGCTTGAGGTCTTCGAAGATGGGGCGGGCCTTGTCTTCGGTAAGGCGATGGAACTGGTCGGCCGAAAGCGCCCCTTGCTTGAAGCCCCATTGTCCGCGGAACAGCGCCAGCTCGTTGATAAACGGCAGAATATGGCGCACCGGAATATCGCGCACCAGCCTGTGACCCCAAAACGGGGGCTTGGGAATCGGGTTGTCTGTGACTATAGGCTGGACATGGGCCGCATCGGACGAAACCGGCCGCACGGCCGACTCTCGCAGGCGTCGGCGGCGCTGGCTGCGCTGCCGCTGCTGGTCGACCAGGGTCTGCGCCTTGCCGCCGGCGATGTGGTCCATGGCGCGCAAGCCTGCGAAGGCGTCCATGCAATAGAGCAGCGGCCCCCGATACAGCGAAGCCAAGTCGTCCTCGGCATAGTCGCGGGTTAGCGCGGCCCCGCCCAGCAGGACCGGCAGCGTCACCTGGTGGGCATTAAGTTCTTCGAGGTTCTCGCGCATCACCGCCACGCTCTTAACCAATAGCCCGCTCATGCCGATGGCGTCGGCCTTGTAGTCGTGGGCAGCGCGCAGGATTTCGTTCAGGGGCTGCTTGATGCCCAGGTTCACCACACGATAGCCGTTGTTGGACAGGATGATGTCCACCAGGTTCTTGCCGATGTCGTGCACGTCACCCTTGACGGTCGCCAGCACGATGGTCCCGCGCGTGGCGCTGTGGGCCTTGGGCATATGCGGCTCGAGGTGAGCCACGGCCGCCTTCATGGTCTGGGCGCTTTGCAGCACAAACGGAAGCTGCATCTGCCCGGAGCCAAACAACTCGCCCACCACCTTCATGCCTTCCAGCAGGATGTTGTTGATGATGTGCAGGGCATCGTGTTGCCGCAGCGCCTCGTCCAGATGCGCGGGCAGGTCGCGCATCTCGCCGTCGATGATGTGGCGCTTCAGGCGGTCTTCGATATTCAGCGGCGCCGGGTCAGAAGCAGTGGCCGGGGCCCGCTCGGCGGCATCGGCAAAGAGCCCGATGAAGTGCGTCAACGGATCAAGACCCTCGCGCCGCCGGTCGTAGAGCAGGTCCAGCGCCGCGGCCCACTGCCGCGGGTCGATGCGGTTCTGAGGCAGCAGTTTGGACGGATGAACGATGGCGGCCGTCAAACCCGCCTCGCGGCATTCGTGCAGAAAGGCGCTGTTAAGCACCACGCGGGCCGCCGGCTTTAAGCCAAAGGACACGTTGGATAGCCCGATCACCGTATGGCACTGAGCAAACTCTTGGCTGATCAGGCGGATACCTTCGATGGTTTCCAGGGCGTTGCGGCGGTCCTGCTCGATGCCGGTGGAGACCGGCAGTACCAGCGGATCGAAGAATAGGTCCTGGGGCTGCAGGCCGTATTTGCCCACCGCCAGATCAAACAGCCGCCGGGCGATGGCCAGCTTGCGCTGGGCGGTGCGCGCCATGGCCTGCTGCTTGTCCTCGTCGATGGTGCCGGCCACCACCGCGGCGCCGTAGCGCCGGGCCAGGTGGCAAATCTGGGCGACGCGCTCTTCGCCGTCCTCCAGGTTCATGGAATTGAGCACACAGCGCCCGCCGCAGCGTTTGAGGCCCGCCTCCATGACTTGGGCGCTGGTGCTGTCGAGCATCAGCGGGGCCTGCACCTGCCGGACCAGGCGGCTGACGGCCTGGCTCATGTCGGCCACGCCGTCACGGCCCACAAAGTCCACGCACAGATCCAGCAGTTGCGCTCCATCACGGACCTCGTCGCGGGCCACCGAGACCAGACCGTCCCAGTCGCCGGCCTCCAGCAGCCGACGAAACTGCCGCGAGCCATTGGTGTTGGTGCGCTCGGCAATGCTCAGGTAGGAACTCTCCTGGCGAATGTCCTCAGCGCTGTAAAGACTGGAGATCTGCCCAATCACCTCGACCGTCCGGCTGACCGGGGCACGGTGGCCCAGGGCATCAATCAGCATCTTCAGGTGCGCGGGCGTGGTGCCGCAGCATCCGCCCACCAGGTTCACGCCATAGTCGCGCACAAAGCGCATCATGGCGGCGGCAAAGTCCTGCGGCGTGAGGGGGAACGTGGCCTGGCCGTCGACCGTCAGCGGAATGCCAGCGTTGGGCTGCACACTGATCCATCGCGGCCAGTGGTGCGACAGATACTGCACGTGCTCGCCCATTTCGGCCGGGCCGGTCGCGCAGTTGAGCCCCAGGCAATCGATCTGCCCGAACGGCAGCAGGGTCGCTACCACCGCCGACATGTCGCTGCCCAGGAGCATGCGGTTGCTGGTGTCCATCGAAACCTGAACGATCAGCGGCAGTTGCACGCGCGCTTCGGCCATGGCATCACTGGCAGCGCTCAGGGCGCACTTGACCTGCAACAGGTCCTGGGAAGTCTCAATCAGCAGGGCATCGACGCCGCCGGCGATCAGGCCGCGACACTGCTCCAGGTAGCTTTGGAGCATGGTGTCCCAGTCCACCTGGCCCAGGGACAGCAGCTTGGTCCCCGGGCCGATGGAGCCTACGACGTAGCGGGGACGCTGCGCCGACTCGAAGCGTTCACAGGACCGCCGCGCCAGTTGGGCCGCCGCCAGGTTCAGTTCGTAGGCGCGGTCGGCCAGATCAAACTCGGCCAGCACGATGCGGTTGGCGCCGAAGGTATTGGTTTCGACGGCATCGCAGCCGACCTCCAGAAAGCTCTGGTGGATGCCTTCGATGATGTCCGGCCGGGTCAGGACCAGGATCTCGGAGCAGTTTTCCTTGCCCAGCCAGTCGCGCTGCAAGTCCAGCTTGTGCGCGTGAATGCTGGTTCCCATGGCGCCATCCAGCACCATGACACGCTGCCTGAGCAGTTCCAGGAAAGTCGGCCGCAAACACACCTCTCGAAAAATGGTCCCCAATCATAGCACGCGCGCGGCGGCAAGGGCGGCCACGGCCCCGCCTCTGCGCCGGCAACGCTGGAGTTGCTTCCTACTGGCCGGTTTCTACCTCGATGAGCTGATCCAGTGCGGCCATCAGTTGTCCGGTCAGGGGGCCGGGGATCTGCTGGCCGACGGCCTTGCGCTCGATGGCGCTGACCGGAATGATCTGCATGATGCTGTTGGTCAGGAAGACTTCCTGGGCCTCCAGGAGCTGGCCGATGTTGAGGGCCGCCAGCGCCACATCGATAGCCAACTCGTCGGCCAGCTCCAGCACCGCCTGCCGGGTGATCCCGTCCAGCACGTTGCTGCGCGGATAGGGCACGCGGCCGGCCAAAGCCGAGTCCTGCAGCTCCAGGGGCGTGGGCGGGGTCAGCAGCTTTCCGTCCTTGACGACAAACACGTTGCTGATGCTGCCGCTCTGCAGGTAGTTGTGAACATTGAACCACAGGGCCTCGCCGGCGCCGCGCAGACTGGCGGTGCGCAGGGCGGCCAGGCGCGAGAAATAGTTCAAGGTTTTGTAGCCGGCCTGCAGGTCGTAGGGGTTGAGCTTCTGCTCGTCCAGCACGATGGCGGCCAGTCCGCGCTGATAATATTCCGGTGGATAGGGCGCCAGCTCGACTGCGGTGATAAACACAGTGGGCTCGAAGTGCTGGCCGTGCAGGGGGTCCTCCGAAGCCGCTCCTCGCGTGACCGTGATGCGCAGGCGGGCGCTGCTGAGGTTCATGGACTGCAACAGTTGCTGCACCGCGGTCGCCAGTTGCGGGTCTTTATAGTGCAGGGGAATGTGCAGGTGCTCGCAACTGCGCCGCAGCCGCGCCAGGTGCTGGCCCAGGCGAAAGACGGTTCCCTCGTAGGCGCGCATTGTGGTGAACACCCCGGCTCCGTGCAGCAGGCCGGTATCGCGCACGCTGACGGTCGCCTGGCTGTCGGGCACGAGCTGGCCGTTGATCCAGATCATGGGCATGGTTCCGCCATGCTACCCGCCGCGGCGTGCGCTTGACAGCGGCCCAGCCGATGTTACGATGCAGACCATTCGTAACACTATGGCTCCCGAAGGCGTCAATCGTTTCAGCGTGTCTCTGCCGGCTCGCCTGCTGCGCGATCTGGACGAAATGGTGGACCAGGTGCGCTATGCCAACCGCTCGGCCGCCATCGCCGACATGGTCCGCGACCGCCTGGTCGAGCACCGCCAGCGCCTGGGCAATCAGCCCATCGCCGGCACCATCACGCTGGTCTATGACCACCACCGCCCCCTGGTGCAGGCCATGCTGACGCAGGTACAGCATGACCATCACAACCTGATTGTCTCCACGGTGCATGTGCACCTGGATCACGACAACTGCCTGGAGGTGCTGATCGTTCGCGGCAAGGCTTCGGCCGTGCGGGCCATGGCCGAGCAGCTCCTCAGCGCCAAGGGCGTCAAGCACGGCAAGCTCACCATCACCACGACGGGGAAGGACCTATGAAACTGTGGCCTTGTGTTTGCTGCCTGCTGGGCATCGCAAGCTCCGCGCTGGCCGGCCGACCGCTGGTGACCAATGACGCCTATGCCATCGATCTGCATCACGTGCAGATCGAGGCGGGCGTCGGTTACGTCTATGACGAGCCCACCCATCACTGGGATGTGCCGCTGGCCGTGGGTTATGGACTGCTGCCTCGCCTGGAGGTGTCCGTGGGCCTGGGCGGCGTTTTCGAGGAGCGCCTGGAGCTGGGCGGGCACGATATCGTCAGCGGCATCGGCGATCTGACGATCAGCGCCAAATGGCAGTTTCTGGAGCACAAGAGCCTGGGCGACCACGCCCTCAGCGCCACGATCAAATTCCCCACGGCCGACGACGAGCAGGAACTGGGCAGCGGTCACATCGATGCCGACCTGACCTGGATCATCTCGCGGAAGCTCAGCGACCAGGTCGAGCTGCATGCCAACCTGGGCTTTACCTTCACCGGCCCGGCCGACGACAGCAACCTGGTTCACTACGGTCTGGCCGCAACCTGGCAGGCAACGGAGTTGCTGCAGCCCGTGCTGGAGGTGTTCGGCCAGACCCTGACCGATTCGACGGGTGAAACGGCGGTCGCCGTCAACGGTGGCCTGCGGTTCAGCATCCTGGAGAACTTGAAGCTGGACGCCTCCGCAGGGGCCAGAATTCACGGCGATTACCCCGGTTTGTTTCTCAGCCTGGGTGGAACCTGGGTCTTTAACACAAGGAATAACTGACAATGCACCTGCCCGATGGCTTTTTGAATCGGCCGATGGTGCTGACAACGGCCGCGCTGGGCACGGCGGGACTGGCGCTGGCCTTGCGCAGCGCCAAGCGCCTGCCACCCAGTCGTGTGCCGCTGCTGGGGCTGTCGGCGGCCTTTGTGTTCGCCGCCCAGATGGTCAATTTCCCGGTCGCCGGAGGCACCTCCGGGCACCTCATGGGCAGTGTGCTGGTGGCGGCCTTGCTGGGTCCGGCAGCGGCAGTGGTGGTCATGTCAGCGGTCCTGATTCTCCAGTGCCTGATGTTCGCCGACGGCGGTATTACCGCGCTGGGGGCCAATATCCTGAACATGGCCGTCATTGGCGGCGCCGGCGGTGGCGCGCTCTATCACCTGGTTAGGCACTTGACGCCCTCGATGCCCTTCCAGATCGGCGCGGCCGGCATCGTGGCATGGGGGGCCACCGTCGTGGCTTCGCTGGCGTGCGCCGCGGAACTGGCCGCCTCCGGCACGGTTGGCTGGCGTGTGGGACTAGGGGCCATGGGCGGGGTGCATATGCTGATCGGGATTGGCGAAGGCTTGATCACCATGCTGGTCCTGGCGGCGGTGGCCAAGGCCAGGCCTGATTTGCTGGTTCCGGTGGAGACGCACGGTTTTGAGCCCATCATGCCGGACTCGCCTCCGGTGCCAGCGCGCTCCGCGGTGGCGGCCGCGCCACGCAGCCTGCGCCCCATGATCTTGCCAGGGCTGATCATCAGCGCGGCCGTCGCCATGCTGCTGGCGCCGCACGCTTCATCTCTGCCCGATGGCCTGGAAAAGACTGCCCAGGCTCTGGGGTTTGCCCACCATCAGGCGGCGTCGCCGGTGATTCCCGCGCCGCTGCCGGATTACGCCGTGCCTGGTATTGGCAGCGAGATGTGGGCGACCGCTGTCGCCGGCGTGATGGGCACGGCGGCCATGTTTCTGTTGGGATTGCTGATCGCGAAGCTGGCGCGCCTGCGGCGCCGGACGCGCGCTTATGTTTAGGGGCCCATGTACGCTGGCTGGACGGACCATCACCGCGGCTGCGATTCCTGGCTGTGCCGGCTTCCGGCCGGGGTGAAGCTTCCGGTGGCCATCGGGCTGGTGCTGGCGATGGTGGCGGTGCCCGCGCGCTGGGCCGTGGGGCTGTGGGGCTTCGCGGGGCTGCTGGCTCTGCTTTTGGCGATCAGCGGCGTTTCCGTGCGTTTGGTGGTGCGCAAACTGCTGCTGCTGGAGCCCATGGTGCTGGTGATCGCGGTGGCCGCCGCGTTTCAACCGGCCGGCTGGCGCGGCGCTCTGCTGCTGGCGTCGCGCAGTACCCTGTGCCTGGCGACGATGGTTCTGCTGGCCAGCACCACTCCCTTCATGGACATTCTGCGCGTTCTGCGGCGATGGCGAGTTCCGCCGCTGCTGGTGACGACGTTGATGCTGATGCACCGCTACCTGTTCGTCCTGGCCGATCAGGCCCACCGGATGCGACGCGCCCGGCAAGGCCGCACGTTTACACCCCGGCGCGCGTTGGTATGGCGCCATCGTGCCGGGATCATCGCTCATCTGTTTGTGCGCACCAGCGACCGCGCCCAGCGCATTTACTGGGCCATGAGCGCCCGGGGGTGGCGGTGAACGCCCTGGAAGTGGCCAATCTGAGCTTTCATTATCCCGATGGCTCGGCCGCCCTTCAGGCCGTCAGCTTTGTCGTCGCCGCGGGCGAGTCGGTCGCCGTGCTGGGACCCAACGGGGCCGGCAAATCCACCCTCTTGCTGCACCTCAACGGCTTGCTGCCCGAGTCCCGGCCTCACGACGGCGCGGTGCGCGTCGGCGGGCAGCCGGTGGTGCGGGCAAACCTGCCCGAAGTGCGCCGCCAGGTAGGGCTGCTTTTTCAAGACCCCGACGATCAGCTCTTCTGTCCGACCGTTTTTGAGGATGTGGCCTTTGGCCCGCGCCAGCTTGCCCTGACCGAAGAACAGGTGCGCCAGCGCGTGGAGGAGGCCCTGACCCGCGTGGGGCTGGTGGGCTTTGAGTCGCGATTGCCGCACCATCTCAGCCAGGGCGAAAAACGCCGCGTCTGCCTTGCGGGGGTGCTGGCCTGCCAGTCCAGCATCCTGGTGCTCGACGAGCCCACCAGCGGCCTGGACCCGCGCGGCCGCCGCGAACTGAAGGCTTTGCTGCGCCAGTTGCCCATTACCAAGATCATCGCCACTCATGACCTGGAACTGGCCGCCGAGCTTTGCCCGCGCACGCTGCTCCTGGATGGGGGGCGGCTGGTGGCCGATGGTCCTACGCTGCAACTGCTGGCCGACGAGCCGCTGATGCACAAACACGGGCTGGAACGGCCACATTTGCTGGACCATCTTCATCCCCACGGCCCGGTGGCGGGGCGATAGCTTGCCGCCGGCCGCTTTGTTCTATAATGCGGCGCTGGAAAGCTCATGGACAAACTGCTGCTTCAACTCGGCCATTCGCCCGACCCCGACGACGCCTTCATGTTCTATGCGCTGGCGCGCGACAAGATCGACACCGGGCGCTATCGCTTTGAGCACATCCTGCAAGACATCCAGACCCTCAACCAGCGAGCCATGCGCGGCGAGCTGGAGATTACGGCCATTTCCATCCACGCTTATCCCTATGTCGCCGGGCGCTATGCCCTGACCAGTTGCGGCAGCAGCATGGGCGATGGCTATGGTCCCATGGTCGTGGCGCCGGCACCGCTGTCCCTGGCTGATCTGCGTGGCAAGAAGATCGCGGTGCCGGGTCGCCTGACCACCGCCTTCCTGGCACTGCAGTTGTGCATTGGCAAGGCTGGCGAAGCCTTTGCTTGCGAGGTGGTTCCCTTCGATCAGATTCTGTCCCATGTTCGCGCAGGCCGGGCCGATGCGGGACTGATCATCCACGAAGGCCAGCTTACTTACGAACAGTCAGGCCTGCACCTGGTGGTCGACCTGGGCCAGTGGTGGCAGGGGCAAACCCATCTGCCGCTGCCCCTGGGCGGCAACTGCATTCGCAAGGACCTGGGCCCGCAGGTGTGCCAGGAAGTGACCGATCTCTTGAAACAGTCGATCCAGTACAGCCTGGACCACCGCGCTCAGGCCGTGGAATATGCCCTCCAATTCGGCCGAGACCTGGATAACCGCCTGGCCGACCGCTTCGTGGGCATGTACGTCAATCACTGGACCCTGGACTATGGGCCGCGCGGCCGGGAGGCGATTTCGCTGCTTTTGCGGCGAGGGGCCCAGGCCGGCCTGGTACCGGCAATAGGCGAGATTGATTACGTCACGGCCCGCGGCTGAGGAACCTCAGCGCGGCCGAGGTGGTATGCGCAAAACAACGCCGCGCCAACCCACCGCTGGCGCGGCGTCTGACATTTCTGCTGGCGGCAAACACACTCAACAGGTCGGTCGGGCGTTGTGCATACGCAATAAATGCCGGCCGCCAGTCGAAAATTGCGCTACCGCCGTCTGCCTGCTTTCACGCGGCCTTGGCGGCCATTTTTCGGCCTTCCTCGCGGGCCGCGTCCAGGAGGCTGCGCAGCAGTGCCAGCAGCTCCGTGTTACGCGTCCCGTCGATGGAGGCCAGTCGTACGACCCGGTCGCCTTCCTTGATGGCGACCGCTCCACCTGTGTCTAAAATCTTGTCATCAAGCGACATACACAAACCTCCACTTCTTCCTTCCCCGGACCATACAAGTTCCGGGGCGGCAGTCAAACCTGGCCCACAGGCCTGGCTGCCAACCATGTGGTATAGGCTTGTCCAGCCACGTTGGCTTGGACATGAACCTCCGTGTCAGCCTGCCCCATCCGCGTCAGGCATTGCTCAGTGCAAAGCCGATGCCGCGGGTGCACAACCGTATGCCGCAGTCGCACAACAACTCTAGCATGGATACGAACACATTGAAAGACGGGTTCGAAAAAATGCCGCTCGCTTGCCGGTCGGGCGGTGGGGGGACCAAAACATCGCGGGCGCAGACTAGGGTTGGGTGGCGGGCCTGGGTGGGCTCAGTACCCGGCCGCTGATCTGGCCGGCTTCTTTGATTTGCCAGGTGTCGATGTTGACTAGAGCCTCGCGGAAGGTGCCGCTGACCATCCCCCGGAACGGCCCATCGGTAGCCAGCCGCTTGACCGGGTTCCGCTCAGTACCGCGCAAAGCCAAGAGGCGAGCGGTCGGATCCAGCTCGGCCAATTCGGCCTCCAGATGATCCGTGCTGCGCTTAAAGACGACGTTGCCGCTGCCTCGGGCGCGGCGCAGACGCACCTCGGGGGCACCGGGGCGCGTGGCTGCGGTGGTGGGCACGGGCTCCAGGTCGGCGGTAAAGCTGTCGGCCGTGACATGCGTCTGCTGGGAGGGGTCTTTTTCGTCGGCATGGGCAACGCGCACGTTGCCCTCCAATAGGGCGATGCGCTCCTGCGGGTTGTAGTCCAGTTGCTTGTCCCAGACGAACCAGGTGACACCGCGCATGTCGCCGGCCGGTTGTGTTGTGGCGGCGGCGGGGGGGCGGTGGTCCTCCATGCCCATCTTGCCGGCCATGGGCACCAAAAGCCGCCGCGAGGGCAGGTCGTACTCGATCTGTTGCGACTCAAGCTGCATCGAGCGCAGCAGCTTGCCCTTGGCGTCGGTTAGCGTGGAATTCAGCACGGCGCTGTCCAAAAAATGCACCTGGCGAATGGTCTTGTTGGCCATCGGGCCCAGGTCCTGGGTGGGTCGGGACGCGGGCCGACTGGACGGCGCACTGGTGGGCGCGGTGGTCGGGGCGTCGGCCAGCAAGAGGCGCATGCGCTCGCTGCGGGCCGTCTGCAAGGTGCCGTCAGTTTGGATGATGTTGCTGACCACGTTGCCCAGCACATCGGCGCGATTGGCCAGGCCGTCGACGTTCAGGGCGGTCTGCCACTTGACCTCGATGGGCTGCGGCGGGGCGCTGGGGGCATCCTGCTGCTGGGCATTGAGCGTGCCCGCCCCCAAAACGGCGGCCTGCTGCGTATCTGGATGGAACTGGATGTGCGGGCCGCGCAAAGTCGAGGTGCCCTGTACCACCACCGCCGGCGCTCCGCGCAGGCCGATGCGCTGCTGGCCGGAGGCCCCGCGCGTGATGACCAGGTCGTCAGCCTGGGCCGATCCGCTGGGCTGGCCGGTGACGGTGTCCTTGGTGATGACGCGCACGTTGTCCTGGGCCTTGAGGCTTTCCAGTTCCGTGGCGGCCATTTGGGCCGGGGCGGTTGCGCTGCGCGTGGCGGGGCGCGTGGCCGGTTGAAGCAGCATGCTCAGATAGCCGCAGCGCAGGTCCTGGCGCGGCTCAGTGGCGTAAACGTCGCCGTCGGCGATCACCTGACGCGCATAAACCTGCTGCTCGGCCGTCTTTTCGGTCAACAGCTTGAGATGGTTGCAGTCGATGGTCTGGGTGGTCTTGCCGGCCTCCAGCAGCTTGCAGTGCACGTCCTCGGTGGCGTCCAGCTCGCGGAGATTGGCGCGGATATTGCGCTGTACGCCCGTCGTGGTGGGAGCGGCGGGCACCTGCGCGGGTCTGGAGGCCGGCTCGAACCCCAGCGCCAGTCGCTTGGCCCGCAGCAGCAGTTGAGGGTGATTCACGTCCACGTCCCCGCGCAACTCGGCGCGGCGGATGTCCAGAGAATCGCCGGCGCCGGGAGCAAAATAGAGGGTGCACTGCTCGCTCCAGTTGGCCAGCAGTTCGGAGGGGGCTCCTTCGGTGCCGCCGGCCGGCAGCCGCGCGCTGCTGCGGCCATAGAGATGGGCGATCTGGTCCTGGCGGGAAAAATCCAGGCGAGGCGTGGTCAGCACGGCTCCGCCGATGTCTTTCATCACCACGGGACCGGCGGGGCCCTGCTGCATCTGCATCCAGCGCTGGGCGGTCTTGAACGCCAGCAGGCCGCAGGTGGCGGTGCTGTCCGGGCGGACGATGGTGACGTTCTGGCCGCTGAGCTGCACGTGGGCCTGGCCGGGCTCGATGCGATCGGCCGGCGCATGGGGCAGGGGTTGCATCGTCAGAGGCCCTACCCAGGTGATGATCACCGGCTGCTCGGCCGGCTGGCTGGTGGCTTGGGTGGTCGAGATGGCCACGGCCGGGCCCGAGGTCCGCGCCACCCGCGAAGCAGGGCGGCTGGCGGGTCTGCTGGCCGCGCGGCGGGAGGCCGGGGGTTGGTCGGGTCGATCGTCGGCGGCTGGGCGCGTGGCCGGCGAATCGCCGCCTTGCTGGCGCTGACGAAAATCCAGGCGCAGTAGATCGCCGTGGGCATCGAACTGGCCTTCCTGGAGGATGCGTACCTGCTGGTGGAACTCGGCCCGATAGACAGGTTCCTCCTGCTTCTCCTCCGCCGGCGGGGGCGGCCGGACGGGCTTGGGCTTTTTGGCTGCACGCGGCGCAGCGGGGCGCACGTCGGCCGCGAAACGCACGGGCGCCGGCGGCGGCAGCAAAGTCGGCCGAACCGTGGGTGCATGGCGAATCTGGCTATCGCCGCCCAGAACCGGCGCGGCGCCGGCCGCTGGCGCTGGATCCGGTCCGGCGGACGCGGCGTCCTGGCCCATGTCGGCCATGAATTTTCCGGGCTTCTTGATGACCAGGCGCTGGCCGTGGAAGACCTTCAGGAATTCCAGGCGGTGGTCCTTGTCATTCCAGCGGATTTCCAGGCCCTGCCCGTCGAAGTCATAATCCTCGCCCCGGCCGCTGACCGGCACGCGGTCGCGCGGCACCAGCGTTCGCGTGATCGGGTCCTTGAAATCCTCGGTGCGGATGAGCAGCGACTCGTTATCAAACGAGGCGTTGTTCATCGTCAGGACCAGGGAGGCGGCGCCGCCCCCGGGCGGCAGCAGCGTCACCGTCACATCGCGCAGCAGCCCGCGGCTGGGCGAAGGGGCAAAATTCCCGCCCAGATCGGCCGCGTGGCCGCTGGCCTGCTGCACGACGATCGTGCCCGTCTTGCCGGTGATTTTCACTATCTGGCCGTCACGCAGGAAATGATCGACTTCGGCATCGCGCACGGCCACGCGGTCTTCGGTGATCGGGTCATAGTGCGAAGCCCGCAGTCGCGACAGCAGCCGGCCGGTTTTGTCGAAATACTTGATCCATCCGCCCTGGACCTGGCCGATGCCCCCGCCGGGACTGCGCTGCGGCGGCTTGACCGGCGCTGGAGCCGTCCGGGCGACGATCCTGGGGGTGCTGGCGCGCTGGTTCCACCAATACAGACCAAAGCCACCCATCAGGATGGCACAGGTCGTCAGAATCAGCAGCAGTGAACGCATGGGGAAGCGTACTTTGGTAGCCAAAGCCCCAGGTGCGGCGCCACGGCGGCCGGCTCAGGGCTCCACGTCGAACATCTTGAGCACCACCAGGTCCTGCACGTCGATCAGGCCCAGCGGCCGGTGATCCTGGTCCACCACGGGCAGCTCGTCAATGCGATACTGCTTCATGATGGCCATGGCCTCGCTGGCCAGGCGCTGGCCGTCGATGCACTTGGGGTTGTGGGTCATCACCTGGGCGATGGGCCGCGAGAGAACCGAGCCGTCGGTGTCGGTCACCAGCCGCCGCAGATCCGAGTCGGCAAACAGCCCGCTGAGCCGTCCGGCTTCGTCGACCAACACCACCGCGCCGCAGCGGCGCTTGATGGTGCTGACCTCATGCAGCACCTGGGCCACGGTCAGCCGGTCCGAGGCCACCGGCAGATTTTCGCCCAGGCGGAAGGTCATCGCCTGGTGGACCTTGATGAGCCTGCGGCCAAGCTGGCCGGCCGGATGAAAGACGGCGAACTGCTCGGCGGTGAAGCGGCGCAGCTTCATGACGCACAGTACCAGGGCATCGCCCAAAGCCAGCATGGCCGTGGTGGTGGCGCTGGGCGCCAGCCCCAGGGGGCAGGCCTCTTCGATGTGACCCAGGGGCAGGACCAGGTCGGCGTATTTGCCCAGCGAGCTGGTGGGAGCGGCCGTCATGGCGATGGCCGGCACGCCCAGCTTCTTACTGACCGAAAGCATGCGCAGGATTTCGTCGCTCTCGCCGCTGTAGGACAGCACCAGCAGGATGTCCTGTGGCCGTACGCAACCTACGTCGCCGTGCAGGGCATCGGCGGGGTTCAGGAAATGGCTGGGGGTCCCGGTGCTGGAGAAGCTGGCCGACAGCTTGCCGGCGATATAGCCGGCCTTGCCGATGCCGCTGGTCAGCACCGCGCCCTGGCATCGAAGGATCATGTCCGCGGCGCGGCCGAAGTTGTCGTCCAGGGCGTCGGCCAGGGAGCGTATGGCCGCGGCCTCGGCATCGATGACCTGGCGCGCAAACTGTGTCACGGGAATGTCGGCCACGACGGCGGATTATCAGATGCCCCAGGGCAAAAGCAAGCCGGTAGGACTCCACTGCTCGGCGACTGGGCCTAAAATCGACGCCGCGGCCGCGTGGCCGACAGCGGCTGGGGAAAAACAAAGACTCCCGACCCCTTAGATTTCCCACGTGCGCTGACGGGCATGGTTATTGCCCGCCTTCCTGGGGAGCATAGCCGCGGCGCATGACGTTCTCGGTGATCGTGCGCGGAAGCAGGAAATGCAGCAGGTAGTCCGGCCCGCCGGCCTTGGT